>CHCFR05602__coassemble_231_pt1 | contig 41744 bp, 40 predicted proteins | sample CHCFR05602__metabat2_high_PE_010 | metagenome-assembled genome bin CHCFR05602
GCCCCGGGAGACCGGGGCGGTATCGCGCGTTGAGGGGTATTTGAGGTGGAAGGAATATGAAGAGCGTGGTCAGAAACGGGTGTCCATGAGGCCGCAGAAGGCGTCCACCGGGCTGATGCCGGTGAATTCGCTCTCGCCCTCGATCTTGCGTACAAAGGCGTCCACGGAGGAATCCTGCGCGTCGTAGCAGTTGACGAAGTTCTTCACCTGCGGCACGTCCGCCAGGTGGAAGGGGCAGTTGAAGGAGACGAAGATGACCGGCAGCTCGTTGACGTACCAGGGGTTGTCCCAGCCGCCCTTGCTGATGGCCCACTCGAGGCGCTGCGTGGTGCGCATGGTGGCGCTGACGTTGGCCACGCAGATGACGAGATCGTAGTTGTCCGTCAGCGAGGCGATGGAGGTCTTGAGGCCGTAGGCGCCTTTTTTCTTCAACTTTTCCATGCCGCCGGCGGCGCGTTCCTCGGGGCTCATGGCGCTCATGGCGGCGACCATCTTCTCCACGGGATCGACATAGATCTCAACGGTGTGGCCGTGCTGCTCGAGCTTCTCCTTGAGCGTGTTTATGAGCCTGGAGCCGTCCGCGCCCATGCCGGCCACGACCAGTATGGGGCTCGGCTTGGGGCCCACGGGCACCAGCAGGACGCGTTTTTTGTCCGTCACGGGGAAGATGTTTTCGCCTACCTGCTTCACCAGGGTGACGCTCTTATCGCTGACCTCCTCGGCCACGCGGCGGTGCTCCTCGCAGCCGACGATGTCCAGACCCTCCCTGGGCGGGAACTTGTCGAGCGTGAAGTTGGCCAGCCCGGCCAGGGCCTTGAGGCCGAGGATGCGGCGCACGGCGTCGTCCAGGCGCTCATGGGTGAGGTGGCCGTCCGCGAGGGCGGCGCTCATATAGCCGATGTCCTCGGCAAAGTCGTTGTAGAAGAGGAACATGTCGCAGCCCGCCATGATGGCCATGGGCACCAGCTCGCTGCGCTTGGCGCGGCCCGTGAGGCCCACCATGTGGCTGGCGTCGGTGACGATGAGACCGTTGAAGCCCAGTTTCCCGCGCAGCAGGTCCGTCAGCAGCTCCTTGCAGATGGTGGCGGGGAGGTAGCCGTCTTCGGGGAGGTCGGGATCAAAATACTTCTGATAGGCGGGCATCAGGAAGTGCCCCGGCATCACGGACTGGATGCCGTCCTCGATCAGGCCGGCGTATACCTTGCCGTAGGTGGCGTCCCACTCCTCGCAGCTCATGGTGTTGACGCTGGTGGCGACGTGCTGGTCGCGCTCGTCCTGGCCGTCGCCGGGGAAATGCTTCATGGCGCAGAGGATGCCGCTCTCGGAGATGCCGCGGAAGTATTCGCGGGAGAATTCGAGCACCATATCGGCGTCCCTGCCGAAGGCGCGGGTGGAGATGACGGGGGTGTGCCAGTTGTAGGTGAGATCGACGATTGGGGCGAAGGCCCAGTTGGAGCCCACGGCGCGCGCCTCACGGCCGCAGATCTGGCCCAGCTTGTAGGCGTAATACTTGTCGCCGGTGGCGGCGATCTTGATCTCCTGGCCGACATTGGTGCCGTCGCTGGTGGCGCCGTTGCCGCCGGCTTCCACATTGGCGGCGCTGAGCACGGGGATGCGGCTGTACTTTTGGAAGAGGCGGTTCATCTCCCACATCTCTTCCTTCTTGCGCGGGTTGAAGCGGATGGCGCCCATCTGCATCGTCTCGCACTCGTACCTGATCTGCTCCTCGTCGGTGCCCGCGCCGGTGAGGTTGACAAAAAGCTGCTTTATCTTTTCGTCGTCGCTCATGCCGGCAAGCGTGGACTCGACCCACTCGAGCTGTTCTGCATTGAGGTAAAAAGGCTTTTGGGTAAGGTCAACCATATTTATTCTCCTTGCTTCGCGAAATTGCTCTCAAACTTGTCCAGAAGCGCGGCCTGGTGCTCCCCGTAGCGCCCGGCGAGGAATTCGTCCAGGTATGTCCCGCGCAGTTCCCGCCAGCTCTCGCCCTCACGCCGCGTGAGGATGGGATAGTACCAGACGCCGGCTTCGCGGGCGGCGTCCACATCCGGCCAGGCGTCGCCCACCATCAGCACGTCCTCCGGCGCGTAGCCCTTTTCCAGCATTCGCAGGAGGCACTCGCCCTTGGTCCCGACCTCCTGGCTGGTGACGACGCCGGCGTATCCGCCGAGCCCCCAGGCGGCCCATTCCTCCAAAATGGCGGACATGTTCGAGCTGCTGACGACGGCCACGTCCATCAGGCCGTGGGCATATTCCAACGCCTCTTTCGCGCCAGGGAAGGGCGGCTTGTCCGCCGGGGTGAGGGCGGCGATGCGCTCGTTGAGCGCGAGCGACCAGCGCAGCGCTTTTTCTAACAGAGGGGACGGACGAGCCTCGATCTCAGCTTTCAGCGCGGCGTTGGAGAGTTTGCCGCGCGCAACGAAGCCTTCAAGCGCGCCCAGCTCCGCCGGCGGCGTGCCCACGAGCCCCAGCGCGCCCATGCGGCGCAGCATCTCGGCCAGGGCGATAAAACGGTTGACGCCCCGCGTTGGCTCATAGAGGTTGATGCTGTCCCAGACGCGCTGCACCTCCTCCGCATGGGCATCAAGGCCCCATTCGGCGATGAACGCGGCCCCGTGGCAGCGGCGGTGCTTGACGTTCATGGCGTCTATCACGGTGCCGTCGGAGTCGAAGCACATGAGCTTGCCGTGCCGGGGTACAAAGGAGCCGATATCAAAAGACACTTTTACCACCCCATGTCGGTAATTTTTTACGTTGTCAGTATAGCATCGATCACAGGCGGCGGCTATGTGCCGATTTGCTTTGGCGTCCGTGAGTTTGTGAGTTTTCGCGCACGCGGCGGCGGAGCGCGTTTAAGAGACGCGCTTCGCGCGGGAGGCTGTGGTTCCAGTGGCCGGAGGCTTGAATTTGCGGTGGGGGAGTGCCATAATTACAGGCAGTGCTAAAAAATCGGAAAGCCCGGTGTGAAAAATGAGCCTGAAAAGAGAAAAGCCCTCAAGGGAAGAAGTGTTCCGCAGCCTGCCGGTGCCGCGGGCGCTGAGGATAATGGTGCTGCCGGCCGTCGTCAGCCAGCTCATCGTGCTCATATACAATATGGCGGACACGTTTTACGTTGCGCAGACGGACGACCCCTACATGGTCGCCGCCACCTCGCTCATACTGCCCGTATTCAATATCAGCACCTGCCTGGCCGGGCTGGCCGGCGTCGGCGGGGGCTCGCTGGTCTCGCGCCTGCTGGGGCAGGGCAGGGAGGACGAGGCGCGCCGCGTGGGCACGTTCTCCATATACCTGGGCCTGGCCATAGCGACGCTCTTCTCCCTCGCCATGGGCGTTTTCATGCGCCCCATACTGGCGCTGCTGGGCGCGGGGGAAAACACCTTTGAATTTGCCAGGCAGTACGCGCTCTGCGTCATCGTCGCCGGCGGCGTGCCCACGGTGCTCTCGAATGTGCTGTCGAACCTGCTGCGGAGCATCGGCCGCTCGTCCGCGGCGGGCTTCGGCATCGTGCTCGGCGGGCTGCTGAACATCGCGCTCGACCCGCTTTTCATGTTCGTCCTGCTGCCGGACGGGCTGGAGGTGCTGGGGGCGGGGGCGGCGACCTGCCTCTCCAACGTCATCGCCTGCGGTTTCTTCTGCGCCGTGCTCGCACGCAGCGGGAAGGGCGCCGTGATAACCTTCGACCCGCGCGTGGGGCTGGCGGAGCGGCGGAGCATCGCCGGGGTGTTCGCCGTGGGCGTGCCCTCGGCGGTGGCGACCTTCCTGTTCGACCTCGACTACGTGGTGCTCGACCGGCTGATGGTCTCGTACCACGACCTGGCGCTGGCGGCCATCGGCATCGTGCTCAAGGTGGAGCGCTTCCCGCTGAACGTGGGCGTCGGCATCTGCCAGGGCATGATGCCGCTCGTGGGCTATAACTACTCCGCCGGCGACCGTGAACGGCTGCGCAGGACGATGCGCCTCTCCCTGGCGTCCGGGCTGGTGACCGCCGCGCTGAGCATCCTGCTATATGAGCTCCTCGCAACGCCGCTTATCAGCCTTTTCCTCGATGACGCGCAGACCGTGGCTCTGGCGTCGTCGTTCCTCAGGGTGCGCGTGCTGGCCACGCCGCTGATGTTCATGAGCTTTTTCACCGTTTTCCTGTTCCAGGCCCTGGGCAAGGGCAACATATCGCTCCTGCTGGGCGTGGTGCGCTGGCTGGGCTTCAATATCCCCATGCTGTACATCCTCAACGCGGCCGCCGGCATGTACGGGCTCGTGTGGTCGCAGGCGGCCGCCGACAGCCTGACGGTTATCCTGTCCCTGGCCGTCTATCTGAAGGCCCGGCCGGCGATGCTGCGCGGCGGGAGGCTGCGGGAGAGCAGGGGATAAAGCGCGCCGCGGGCGCGAAAAAGCGGGGGCCGCTGTCCAGCGGCCTCCGCTTTTTGCTTGCCGGCGGCAGAAGCGCGAAAGCCGGCGGGGCGGCCGGCTTTCAGGTTAGTTTCAGCTTCGCGTTGTACAATGGCCGCAGCAACTACGCAAGGAGGCATTGTATGCTGCAAGTTGAACATCTCACCAAGCGCTACGGCGCGGTGACGGCGGTGGACGACCTCAGCTTCGAGATAGCGGGCGCAGGGGTCTACGGCTTCCTGGGGCCCAACGGGGCGGGGAAGAGCACCACCATGAACATCATGACCGGCTGCCTTTCCGCCACGCGCGGCACGGTGAAGATCTCCGGCTATGACATCTATGAAGACCCGCGCGAGGCCAAGCGGCGCGTGGGCTACCTGCCCGAGCAGCCGCCGCTCTATCTGGGTGAGACGCCGGAGGAGTATCTGCGCTTCGTCGGCGAGGCCAAGGGGCTGCGCGGCGCGGAGCTGAAGCGCCAGATGGCCTCCGTCATCGACGAGACGGGCATCGGCGACATGAAAAACCGCCGCATCTCCGCGCTCAGCAAGGGCTACCGCCAGCGTGTGGGCATCGCCCAGGCCCTGCTCGGCGAGCCGGACACGGTGATACTCGACGAGCCGACCGTCGGCCTCGACCCCATCCAGATACTGGAGATACGCGCGCTCATCGGCCAGCTCGGCGAGAGCCGCACCGTGCTCATATCCTCGCACATCCTCTCCGAGGTGCAGGCCATGTGCAGCAGGATACTTATCATCTCGCACGGCAAACTGGTCGCCTTCGACGCGCCGGACGCCCTGGAGGCGCGGCTGGCCTCGCCCGACGAGATCACGGTCACGGCGGAGACGGACGCCGCGAGCGCCGAAGCGCTGATCGCGGGCATACCCGGCGTTTCCGCCGTCGCGGCCGTCTCGGACAGCCCCGGGCGCAGCCGGCTCACGGTCAGCGCCGGCGGCGGGGACATCTACGCGCTCTCGAAGGAGATATTCCTCGCCTTTGCCGCGAGCGGCGCCGCCCTCTGCGAGCTGGGCGTGAAGAAGGCGAGTTTGGAGGACATCTTCCTCGAGCTCACGGAAAAGGAGCCGGAAACGGGAAAGGAGGCGGAGAGCGCATGACCGCCATATTCACTCACGAGCTGCGCAGCTATTTCCACACCCTCACGGCCTGGATATTCGCGGCTTTTCTGCTCTGCTTCGTCGGCATCGGCGCGATGATGTACAACATCCAGGCGGCGGTGAGCAACTTTGAATACGTGCTCAGCTTCGGCTGCCTGGTCTTTGTCGTCATCGTGCCCATCCTCACCATGCGCGTGCTGGCCGAGGAGCGGCGGCAGAAGACCGACCAGCTCCTCTACTCCCTGCCCGTCTCCACCGTCGCGGTGGTGCTGGGCAAGTACGCGGCGCTCATCGTGCTCTACCTGGTGCCGCTGGCCATCATCTGCGTCTACCCGCTCATTTTCGCGCAGTACGGCGAGGTGTACCTGCCCACCAGCTACGGCAGCATCTTCGCCTTTTTCCTGCTGGGCGCGGCGCTGCTCGCCGTGGGGATGTTCATCTCCTCGCTGACCGAGAACCAGGGCCTGGCCGCCGGCGTGGGCATCGCGCTGATACTTTTCAACTACTACTCCGTCAGCCTCTCGGAGTACGTCTCCACCAGCGCCATGGGCAGCGTTGTCGCCCTGCTCGCGCTCATCTGCGCGCTCGGCTTCATCATCAAATACCTCACCGGCTCGGGCTCGCTGGGCTACTGGGTGGCGCTGGCCCTCGCCTTTGCGGTGACGGCGGCGTACATCGTCAGCGGCGACACGCTCGAGGGCCTGCTGCCGGAGATCATGTCGGCGCTCTCGCTCTTCGAGCGCTTCTACGTCTTTGTGAACGGCGTATTTGACCTCAAGGCCGTGGCGTTTTACCTGAGCGTCATTGGCTTCTTCCTCTTCCTGACGGTGCAGTCGCTGGAGAAAAGGAGGTACAACTGATGAAAAAGCCCCATTTCGATCCCACGGGCGCGATACGCGGCGGCGCCTACAGCGTCGTGATAACGGCCGTGGTGCTGGCCATACTGATTGCCCTGAACGTCGCCGTCGCGGCCCTGCCGGCGAGCGCCACGGAGTACGATATCTCCGCCAGCAAGCTCTATTCCGTCACCAGCAACACCAAGAGCATGGTGAACGCGCTCACGGACGACGTGACGATATACTGGATAGTCCAGGCCGGCCAGGAGGACGCGGTCATAGAGATGCTCGACGACACGATACCGGCCTTCGTCGATGTTGAGCGCGTGGAGTTCTCCGGCGCGGAGAACTACGTGATAGAGCGCGACGAAAACGGCGGCAGCTACCGCGCCGGCGACGTCTACTACACGGAAAACGGCGAGGTGCTGGACACGGACAGCGTCAACGACTTTGTCACCTATATCGCCGCCCTCGGCCTTGAGGACTATTACACCTACGACGCCACGGAGACCGAACTGGCTGAGACCGGCCTTGACGAGCCCGAGCTCACCGTCACGATAGACTACCCCGAGTCCGGCGAGGAGGATGCGGAAATACTCACGTTCACGATATCCTTCTCCCGCAGCGCCACGGATAAGCTCACGGACTGGGACGAGGTGCTCGCGGCCCTGGAGGAGGAGTCCGAGGACGCCGAGGAGACCGCCGAGCCCACGGACGAGGACGCCGTCGCCTACCTGCGCGTGGGCGAGAGCGCCATCATCTACGAGATCGGCTACGACACCCTCAAGGCCATCATGGCGTGCTCCTACGACGACCTCCGGCACACGGAGATCTTCCCGGCGGAGGTGGAGGACGTCGCGAGCCTCTCCGTCACGCTCGACGGCGGGACCTATGAGTTCACCACCACGCCGCCCGAGGGCGCGGAGGCGGAGGACGAGGGGACGCAGTGGTACTATGAAGGCGAAGAGACGGGCGTCACGGATATCAGCACCGCGCTCGCGGCGCTCTCCGCCAGCCGGTTTGACGGCGGCGGGGCCTCCGGCGAGGAGGAGATAAGCCTCCGCGCCACGCTCGCTTCCGGCGATGAGATCGCCCTGCGCCTCTACCGCGCGGACGGCGAGAGCTGCTACGCCGAGGTGGACGGCGAGGGCATCGGCTATGTGCCAAGAAGCCAGGCCGTAGACCTCATCGAAGCGGTCAACGCCGTCGTGCTCGGATAAAAAAGAGCCGGCCGGGTCTCCCGGCCGGCTTTTGCTATGCATCCAGCGCTGAAAACAGCGCGCGGTATTTGCCCCGATTTTCCCGCAGGCAGGCAAGGCGATACGTCACCGACGCCTCCGGGTCAGGGATGGGCACCTCGACGCGGCCCGCGCCGCCGCCGAGGTATTTTTTCGCGAGATCCGTCGTGAAGGAGGGCAGGGTCGAAGAGGCGATGAGCTCGTTGAAGTCGGCGGGGTCATTCTGCATCAAAAATCGCGTGTGCGGAAGCTTCTCCGTGCGCACGAAGTCCCAGAAGCCGATATCGTCCATCAGCAGCATGGTCTCGCCGTCCATGTCCGCAAAAGAGAGGCTCTCGCGCCGGGCAAACCTGTGAGAGGGGGGGCAGGGCGAACATCAGCGACTCCCGCCCGCACTCGCGCGAGAAATAGCGCCCGCTTTCCGGCTCGCGCGCGAGGACAGCCAGCTGGAAACGCCCGCTGTCGAGCCCCTCGAGCAGCTTGTTCCACGGCAAAATCTCCGTTTGCAGCATGCGGCCGGGATAAATGCTGCTCAGCAGCGGCGTCAGCAGCCAGCCGGGGGCAGGCGCGCAGAGGCCGACGGTAATAGCGCGGTGCCTGCGGTCGAATTCCTGCACCCTCGCCGGCAGCCCGTCCGCCGAGGACAGCAGTTCCCGGGCGATGCGGAGGACATACTCGCCGTTTTCATTCAGTGCCAGGCGGTTTTTCCGCCGCTCGAAGAGAGCCACACCCAGCTCCTCCTCCAGCTTTTTCATATTCCGGCTGAGCGCTGGCTGCGAGAGATGCAGCGCCTCCGCAGCGGCAGAGAGCGTGCCGCGCTCGGCAAAAGCCGCCAGCTGCCGCAGCTCGTATAGATCCATGACCTCCACCTCAGTATGATTTCAATTTATAGTATTATACACCTTTGGCATTGTACTTTTGCCCCAAAACGGCCTATTATAGAGGCGTGAAAAATATTTTAGGCCGCTTGCCGGCTCACCGCTGTTCATCATATCAGGAATAGCGGCGCCGCGCAAGAGGCGGATACGGAGGAATTGCCATGGAGTATGTCACTTTGAACACCGGCGTGAAAATGCCCCTTGAGGGCTTCGGCGTGTTCCAGATCCCTGAACACGCGGAGTGCGAGCGCGTGGTCTACGACGCCATCCGCACCGGCTACCGCCTGATCGACACGGCGGCGGCGTATTACAACGAGGAGGCCGTCGGCCGGGCGATATCGCGCGCGATCGCGGACGGGCTCGTATCGCGGGAGGAACTCTTCATCACCACCAAGACCTGGGTGCAGGACCACAGGGACGAGGACTCGGCCTGTGAGGCCGTCAGGGCGTCGCTCGGCAGGCTGGGGCTCGACTATGTCGACCTTGTTTTGCTGCACCAGCCGATGGGCGACTATTTCGCGGCCTATCGCGGTCTTGAGCGCGCGCATAAAGAGGGCCTGACGCGCGCCGTTGGCGTGGCGAACTTCTACCCCGGTCCGCTCACTAACCTCTGTGAGACGGTGGAGGCCGTCCCCGCCGTCTGCCAGGTGGAGCTGCACCCGTTCTTCGCCCAGGAGAAGGCGATAGCCAATATGCGCGCCTATGGCATAGCGCCCCAGGCCTGGGGCCCGCTGGCCGAGGGCAAGCACGGCATCTTCACCGATCCCGTCCTGACGGAGATCGGCGCAAAGTACGGCAAAAGCGCCGCGCAGGTCGTCCTGCGCTGGAACACGCAGCGCGGCGTCTCCGTGATACCCAAATCCGTCCATGTAGAGCGCATGGAGCAGAACATTGACATTTGGGACTTTACGTTGACGGACGATGAAATGGCCGCCGTTGCGGCCAAGGACCTGGGGCACAGCGAGATCGTCGACCACGACGACCCCGCTTTTGTCAAGGCCTTGTGCAATATGAAGATACACGAATAACAATTGAGCCGGCCGGGTCTCCCGGCCGGCTTACTCTATGCCCTTGGCAGCTCGACGGTGAAACGGTTCCAGCCGTCCGCGCTCTCGCAGCGTATCCTGCCGCGGGCGCGCTTGCATATGCTCTCGGCGATGGCCAGCCCGAGGCCGAAGCCCGCGGGCTGCTCCTGCCGGCAAGGCAGGCTTTCGCCCGCGGCGCGCGAAGCGGCGTCCTGGGCCTGCCGGTGCCGGGGGGCGCGGTAGAAGCGCTTGAAGAGATTCGCGAGCTCCTCCTGCTCTATCGGCTCGCCCTCGTCGGCGACCGTGAGGGCGCAGCGGCGCGGGCCCATGGCCCTCAGTGTGACGGCGATATCACCGCCGGGGCGCGAGTATTTGACGGCGTTATCGAGCAGTATCTCCGCCAGCTGCGTGAACGCCTCGGCGTCCCCCCGCACATTTATGCCCGGCGCTATATCGCTCGTGAGCGCGTGGCCGCTCTCAAAGCAGAGCGGCTCGAACTCCATGACCGCGTTTTCGACGGCCGCGCTGAGGCAGGCCGGCCCGCCGCCGGCCTTTTCGCCCTCGTTTTCCACCCGCGCGAGGGCCAGCAGCTGCTCGATGAGCGCCTTCATGCGCCCGGCGGCGGACTGTATGCGTTCCGTCTGCCTGGAGGGCGCGGCGAGCTCGGCGCTGGTCATGATGACCGTCAGCGGCGTCTTGAGCTCGTGCGAGGCGGCGGCGACGAAGTCCTTCTGCTCGCGCCAGGCCTTTTCGACGGGCCGCACGGCCCAGCGCGAGAGGGCGACGCTCAGCGCGAGGAAGGCGAGGAAGCCCAGCGCGCCGATGACGGCGCAGGTGCGCACAAGGCCCGCGAGCGTGGCCTGTTCGCTGGAGATGTCCGCAAAGACGATGACATGGCGCCCCGGCAGGTCGGCCCGGTAAAAGCGCAGCGCGCGCCCGGGGACGACGCCGATGTCGCCCGGCGAGCCCACGGCCTCGCTGACCAGCTCCGCGAGCGCCTCGGCGTCCGTGAGGTCGAAGTAGCCGCCGGCGGCCTCGGCGATGCCGCCGTCCGGGCCCAGCAGCACGGCGAAAAAGGGCAGCTGCACGTCCTCCGCCGCCTCGCCCGGGGCGGGCCGCGGCGGGTTGAGGGCCACGCTGCGCAGCATGTTTATGGAGTCGGTCTCAAGATCCGCCGCCGTGGAGTAGTAGACGAGGCCGAGTATCACGCAGAGCAGCAGCGTGACGAGCGTCATGTTGATGGCCACGAATTTGAGCCGCAGGCGCTTTATCATGTCCCCGCCTCCAGGTGGTAGCCCAGCGAGCGCTGGGCCTTTATTTTAACCTTCGATCCGAGCGCGGCGAGCTTTTTGCGCAGGAAGCCGACGTAGACCTCGACGTTGTTCTCCACCGCCTCGCTCTCCCAGCCCCAGACCTTGACGAGCAGCGTCTCCTTGCTGACGATGCGTCCGCCGGCCGAAAAGAGGCAGCGCGCCAGCTCGAATTCGCGTGCCGAGAGGCGCACGCGCCGCTCGGCGCGCACCAGCTCCGCCGAGGCGAGGTCGAGCGCCGCGTCGCCGTATCTGAGCTCCTCCACCTGCGCGCCCTGGCGGCGCAGTATGGCGTTGATGCAGGCCAGGAGCTCGCGCGTCTCGAAGGGCTTGGCGAGGTAGTAGTCGGCCCCGGCGTCGAGGCCCTCCACGCGGTCGTCGAGCCCCGAGCGCGCCGTCAGCATCAGTATCGGCGTCCCCACGCGCTTCGAGCGCAGCCGCCGCGCGATCTCATAGCCGTCCATGCCGGGAAGCATCACGTCGAGAATGATGAGGTCGTAGACGCCCGTGAGGGCGAGCTCCAGCCCCAGCGGCCCGTCATACGCCGCCTCGGCGGCAAAGCCGTGCTGAGCGAGGAGTTCGCGGAGCGATCCGCTGAGGAGCTGTTCGTCTTCTATCACCAGTATGTTCATATGATTCACCAGACTGATCATACACCCCAAAGCTGAAATGAAACTGAAAAAACTGCGGGCCCCGAGCGCCACGCCGTGCCGGGGCGGGACATTCTACAGCGTCACCTGGAACATTATGCCGTGCGCGCTCTTTTCGGCCCGTATCCTGCCGCCGTGGGTTTCGACCGCGGCTTTCGCGATGGAGAGGCCGATGCCGCTGCCCTTTACCGCGCCGGAACGGGACTTGTCGGCGCGGTAGAAGCGGTCGAAAAGCCGCTCCAGGTCCGTTTCATCAAGGCCCTCGCAGGTGTTGTACACCTCTATGACGGCCCTCCTGCCGCTGCGGAAGGCGCGCAGGCTTATCTCGCCGCCCTCGGGCGAGTATTTGACGGCGTTGTCGAGCAGTATGCTCACCACCTGCTGCACGGCGGCGCGGTCGCCGGTCACGGTGAGGCCATCCTCGATGCGCTGCGAATAGGACTTGCCCCCGGCCTTTATCAGCGGGGCGAAGGGGTCGGCGGCCTCCCAGAGCGCGTCGCTGAGGGAGAAGCGGGCCTTTTCCGGCAGGGGGTCCTCCTCGTCCAGGCGCGAGAGCGTCACCAGCCCGGCGACCAGCTTCGATAGCCGGGCGCTCTGCGTCTGGATGTTGCGCACCCACTCGTCGTCCCCCGGATCCAGCGCCAGCACGTCGGCGCTGGTGGATATCGCCGTCAGGGGGGTCTTGAGCTCGTGCCCGGCGTTGGTGATGAACTGCTTTTGCATCTCCAGGTTGCGCATATAGGGCTTGACGGCCCGGCGCGCGAGCAGCAGCACCAGTATGAATACCGCCGCGAGGCAGAGCGCGGCCACCGCCGCCGTCGTGGCGAGCAGGCTGCGCACCGCGCCCAGCTCGCGCTCCGCGTTGAGGAAGATGACGCTCTTCGCCCCGCCGTCCCCGCGGACGAGGTAGCGGTAGCCCTTGTAAAAGCCGCGCGTCCGGCCGCCCGCCAGCGCGCCGGCGGCGTAAGCGGCGGCCTCCTCTTCGGAGACGGAGGCGATGAAGTCGTGGTCGATGCCGGTGATGTTGCCGCCGGCGTCGTAGTGGACGGCGAAAAAGCGTATCATGTACGGCATCTCGCCGGAGAAGGGCCCGCCGCCGCGCGGCGGCGCCGGCTGCTGGAGGGCAAAGTCCGGCCAGCTCCCGTCCGCCGCGGCGAGCAGGTCCAGCGTGCTGTCGAGCTGGTCCGCGACGCCGCGGTAGTTCCACAGGTTCAGGCAGCAGAGCAGCACGAGTACCACCGCCGTTATGGCCGCCATGGCCGCGCCTATAAAGCGCCGGGACATACGCTTCAGCATCCCGCCCGCTCCAATACATAGCCCGCGCCGCGGATGGTCTTTATCTCAACGTCCGCGCCCAGCTGCCGCAGCTTGCGCCGCAGGAAGCCGATATAGGTCCACACCACGTCCATGTCCGACTCGGAGTTCAGCGCCCAGACCTTCTCTATCAATCGCGCGGTGGAGAACACCTGCCGCGGGTGGCGCATGAAGAGCTCCATGAGCTGGTATTCCTTGTTGTTGAGCCGGGTCTCGCCGCCGCCCACCCGGAGGATGTACCGGTCGCAGTCAAGCTCCACGCCGCCGAAGCTGAGCACCGCCGGCGCCCAGGCGTTGCTGCGCCGCACGAGGGCGCGCACCCGCGCCAGGAATTCGCTGGCCGCGAAGGGCTTGGGCAGATAGTCGTCCGCCCCGGCGTCGAGCCCCGCGACGCGGTCCTCCACCTCGCCCTTGGCGGTGAGGAAGAGCGCCGGCGCCGTTACGCCCTGCGCCCGCGCGGTGGTCAGCACCTCGATGCCGTCCATGCCGGGCATCATGATGTCCAGCACCAGCGCGTCATACTCGGACGAGGTTATGTGTTCGAGCGCGTCCGCGCCGTTGTGTACCATGTCCACCGTGTACTTGTTCTTTTCCAGCATGACCTTCAGCGCCCGGGCGATGCTGGCCTCGTCCTCCGCGATCAGTATCCTCATGGAGCTCCCTCCCGCATCAAGGATAGCGCGCCGACCTGAAATGGCCCTGAAACCGGTACAAGAGTAACACAGATTTATTTCTAAATCATGGCCACGCGGCAAAAGCCGCGCGGTCTTGGCGCTTGCGCGGGCAAATTCAAAAAATGTTTACAGGCTTTTTCAAGTACATTTCCAGATGGGGGCGTTAGATGGACGTAAAGCCCGGGTAAAATCGGGCGCCAGTATGAAAGGTGATGCAAATGGAACTACCCGGAAACTTCCGGCACGAGCTGAAGTACCAGATAGGCGCGGCGGAACACATCGCGCTGCGCTCCCGGCTGGGCTGCGTGATGGGGCGCGACGGCCACGCGCGCGGCGACGGGCTCTACCTCGTGCGCAGCATATACTTCGACAACAGCGACGACAAGGCGCTGCGCGAGAAGATAAACGGCGTGCAGAAGCGTGAAAAGTTCAGGATACGCTACTATAACGACGACCTCTCGTTCATTACCCTCGAGAAGAAGCTCAAATATAACGACCTCTGCTGCAAGCTGGACGCGCCGCTGAGCGAAGGCGAGTGCCGCGCCCTGCTCGCCGGGGACACGGGGTGGATGCCGCAGCACCCCGCGGAGCTCGTCCGCGAGCTGTACTGCAAGATGCGCTGCCAGCGGCTGAGGCCGCGGCTGCTCGTCTCCTATGTGCGCGAGCCCTACGTCTACGCGCCGGGGAACGTGCGAGTGACCTTCGATTCGCAGATACGCACGAGCCTGTATGGCCGCGGCTTCCTGCCGGGCGGTATAAGCGACGTTGCGGCGTCGGACTCCCCCGGCGACGTGGTGCTGGAGGTGAAATACGACGCCTTCCTGCCGGAGATCATCTCCTGCCTGCTGCAAACAGAGGGCCTTCGCCGGGGCGCGTTTTCAAAGTACGGCGCCTGCCGCCGTTTTGGATAATGTAAGGAGGACAGAACATGACGTTCAACGACATCTTCAAATCCAGCTTTCTCGAGAGCGTGAGCGAGTTCTCGCTGCTCGACACGTTCATCGGCCTGGCGGCGGCGCTCGTCATCGGGCTTTTCATCTTCCTCATATACAAAAAGACGCTCACCGGCGTCATGTACTCCACCGGCTTTGCGCTCACGCTCGTCGGCCTCTCGCTGGTGACGACGCTGGTGATAATGGCCGTCACCTCCAACGTGGTGCTCTCCCTCGGCATGGTCGGCGCGCTCTCTATCGTCCGCTTCCGCGCCGCCATCAAGGAGCCGGTGGAGATCGTTTTCCTCTTCTGGTCGCTGGCTGTGGGCATCGTGATAGGCGCGGGCATGATCCCGCTGGCCGTCATGGGCTCCGCCATCATCGGCGTCATCCTGCTGCTCTTCGCCAACCGCAAGGTGCGCTCGAACCCCTATATCCTCGTGCTCAGCTGCGCTGGCGAGGACGCCGAGACCGCCGTGCTGGATGTGCTCGGCAAGGAGACCGCGGGCTACAACATAAAGAGCAAGACCGTGAACGCCTCCGGCATAGAGCTGACGGCGGAGCTGCGCACCAAAAACGCCTCCACGGGCTTTGTGAACCTCGTCTCCCGCCTGCCCGGGGTGGAAAACGCCACCCTTGTCAGCTACAACGGCGAATACCTCGCCTGACGTAGAGCGGCCATGAGCGTTTGGAAACACAGCGGGAAGCTGATAACCGCCGTCATGCTGCTGGCCGTCTGCCTCTGCCTCGGCGCGGCGCTATTCTCCGGCGGGCTCACGGCCCTGGCCGGGGACGGCGGCATCACGATGGAGTACGAGAGCAGGCTCTTCGACACGGACGAGATAATAGAGATAGACATCCGCATAGACGAGGACGACTGGGAAAACATGCTCGCGAACGCTACGGCGGAGGAGTACTGCGAGTGCGACGTGGTCATAAACGGCGAGACCATCTACAACGCCGCCATCCGCACCAAGGGCAACACCAGCCTCACGACCATAGCGGCCGACCCCACCACCGACCGTTACAGCTTCAAGATAGAGTTCGACCACTATGTGGACGGGCAGACCTGCTTTGGGCTGGATAAGCTGGTGCTCAACAACAACTACGCCGACGCCACCAGCATGAAAGAGGCGCTCATATACGACATGTACAGCTATTTCGGCGCGGACACCTCGCTCTACAACTACGCGAAGATCTCCGTCAACGGCGAGTACTGGGGCGTGTACCTGGCGCTCGAGGCCGTGGAGGACAGCTTTATGCTGCGCAACTACGGCGCGCAGTCCGGCGAGCTCTACAAGCCGGACAGCATGAACATCGGCGGCTTCAGCTTCGGCGGCTTTTCCCCCGGCGGAGGCGGCGCGGACCTGAACTATACCGACGACGACCCGGGCAGCTACTCCACCATCTGGGAGGGGGAGGTCACCGACACCACGGACGCCGACCACGAGCGCGTGATCGCCGCGCTGAAGAACATCGCCGAGGGCAGCGGGCTCGAGACGTATATGGACATCGACAACCTCCTGCGGTACATGGCGGTGCACGTGTTCTCGGTCAACGAGGACAGCCTCTCCGGCATGATGGCGCACAACTACTACCTCTACGAGTACAATGGGCAGCTCAACATCATCCCCTGGGACTACAACCTCGCCCTGGGCGGCATGAGCGGCAGCAGCGCCACCGGCGTGGTGAACGAGGCCATCGACAACGCCTTTTCCGGCACGGACTTCTTTGACACGCTGATGGAAAACGAAACTTACCACGCGCAGTACTATGAGTACCTGCGGCGCCTGGTGGACGAGTATATCAACGGCGGCGGCTTCGACGAGTTCTATGAGCGGGTGCGCGGCCAGATAGACGCGCTGGTCGAGACCGACCCCAACGCCTTCTACACCTACGACGAGTACCTGGAGGCCGTGGAGACGCTCTACGAGCTCGTAAAGCTCCGCGGAGAGTCGATAAGCGGCCAGCTTGACGGGACGATACCCTCCACTTCCGCGGAACAGTCCGGCTCCGGCGCGCTCATTGACGCCTCGCACATAGACCTGGAGGTCATGGGCAGCATGGACATCGGCGGCGGTGGCGGCGGCTTTGACTTCAGCGGTCTCGGCGGGCAGGGCGGCGCGTCCGGGACGGCGTCGGACAGCGCCGGCAGCTCCAATACGCCGCAGCTGCCGGAGGGCTTTGACGTTTCAGGCTTCGGCGGCGGGGAACTGCCGGAGGGCTTCGACCCCTCGGACTTCGCCGGTATGGAGCCGCCCGACGGCGCCGCGCCGGAGGAGACGGACGCCGCGGCGCAGGAGAGCGCGGAGCCGGCGGAGACGGCCTCTCCCGCAGGCGAAAGCGGCGGGGATACCGGCGCGCCCTCGTTTGACAGCTTCCCCGGCGCGGGCGCATCCGGCGGCGGGAGCTCCGGCGGCGCCTTAGCGCAATACGGCCTCAGCTTCGCCGTGTTTGCAGCCGCGCTCCTCTTCGCCGTGCTCTACCGCCGCAAGCCGCGGCGCAGATGAGCCGTAAAACAGAAAAATTGCCGTAATTCGCAAGAATTACGGCAATTTTGGCACCCCCGGCGCGACTCGAACGCACTACATTCCGCTTAGGAGGCGGACCCTCTATCCTGGTGAGGTACGGGGGCATTTTGTGCCGGCGGGACGTTTGCCCCGCGCAGGCTATGATATTTTACTCCATCGGGCCGGGGTTGTCAATACAGGAACGGGCGTTTTTCGCGCCGGCGGCGCGGCGGGTCGCTCTCCATGTCCACCAGGATAATGTCCCCACCCAGGCGCGAGATCTTCCCCCAGGGGATGACGTAGTCGTCCTCGCGCCCCAGCAGGCCGCCGGCGCGCCCCTGGCCGGGCACGATGAGCGCGAGCAGCCTGCCCTCCGCTGGGTCGTACTCCGCGTCGCAGACATAGCCCAGGCGCGCGCCCGTGCGCAGGTCGATGACCTCCTTGTTCCGCAGCTCAGAAAACAGGCATGACATGCTCCACCCCTCCCGAGGAAGGATATGCCGCGGCGCGGCGGAGTATGCGCAAAAGAAAAGAGCCGCCCGCGGGCGGCTCTTTTTATATCGGTCAGCGCTTATTTGTTCTCAGCGGCCTTCTGGGCCAGCTCCTGGGCCTTGCGCATCTTGATGATCTGGCAGACAGACTCGATGCGGGTCTTGAGGCTCTCGGGGCTGTAGTCACGGTCATCCCAGAAGTCGGCCTCGATGTAGTAAGAGGGCACGCCGGTCTTCTCGGTGACCATCTTGGCCATGATCTTCTGCTGGGCGCCGAGCCAGCGGTCGAAGTCGAAGAAGCCGAGGATCATGCCGTCGGGGTGGCAGATCTCTATCTTCTCGCACATGGCGTCGGCCTCGTTCTTGAGGTTCATGCACATGCCGTTGCGGGACCAGTTCTCGGCGGCGCTCATCCAGGGGTCGTCCTTGTAGCGGACGGGGCTCATCTCGAGCTTGGAGTGGGTGAGGGCGCTGGAGAAGGCGGTGATGACGCCGTTGTCGCGGAAGTACTTGCCTACCCATGGCACGCAGAAGGGCAGGTTGTAGAAGCCGACCTTCGGGGTGTCCTTCGGCATGACGCCTTCGCCGGCCTTGATGGCGGCGCGGACTTCCTTGGTCAGGGTGTCGATGGCGTCCTCAAGGTACTTGAAGCCGGTGTTGAAGGGGACGGTCAGGCACTGCTGCAGCATGGTCAGGGTCTCGCCGCCGACGACGGGCGGGTTGGCGTTGGTGCACAGCTGGGTGAGCATCTCGGCCTTGAAGCCCATGCGGCCGCATTCCTTGTTGGCCTTGGCCAGGTCTTCGTCGGTGATGGTGACGCCGCAGTTCTCCTCGATGGCCTTGACGCCGAGCCTCATCTGGTCGCTCATGAACTTCAGGCGCTCGTCCATCAGGTCCTCGCGCTCGGAGAAGTCGGCATCGTGCGGGACGCGGGAGACGTGGTACTTCCACTTCTTGCCGGTGATGCCCTGGATCATCTCGTCGGTCTTGGGGCCCTCGTCGCAGTTGAAGCCCCAGCTCCAGATGAGGTCGGGGGCGGCGATGGTGCCGGTGACGTAGGCGCCGAGGCGCATCTTGTTCAGCGGGCAGTGGCGGCAGCCGTAGGTGAAGCCGTACTCCTCAGCGACGGTGAGGAAGGGGGCGGCGGCGTGGAAGAAGGAGTTGAGGGTGTTGACCATCAGCAGGTCGGGGAAGCCGATGAAGATCTTGTCCCCGCCGGCGTACTTGGCGGCATAGTAGTAGTTGGCGATGGCGGGCAGGATGCCGTAGAGGATCTTGACGCCGCTCTCCTTCATCTCCGGGGTGTGGACGATGTCGGCCAGCTCGCGTAGATAGGCGCCGAGCATCTTGCGGACGCCCAGGTACTTGAGGTCCCAGTTCTGGGGCAGGTACACGTCGAGGGCGTACTCGATCTTGTCGTCGGTGAGCTTGCAGCGCTCGGCGGTCTCCAGCCAGCGGGGGAGGAAGGCTTCGAGCTCCTCGCCCTCGAAAGCGGCGAGCTCAAGCAGTTCGCGGTTTACATCTCTAGCCATTATTTTGCCTCCTTAATACTGTCAACAAAGCTCTCGAGCCTGGTGGTGAGCGGAGCCATGGCCTCGCGGGAGTACTCGTAGGAGCTCTCCAGCTTCATGATGGGCACATTGATCTCCTTGATCCACTTGGCGATGCAGGTGTATTCCATGTCGTAGATCTCGTCGAAGGAGAGCTGATACCAGAGCACGCCGTCGATGCGGTACTCCTCGATGAGCTTCTTGAGGTGCTCGAAGCGGGTCTCCCAGGCGGGCTGGAAGATGCACTGCGGCACCTTGTCGTCGTAGATGGCCTTCGCATAGGCCTCGACCACGTCGCCCTCGGTGCTGATGTCGTTGTGGAACGGGCGGATGCACTCGTCCAGGAACTCGCAGACGATGGAGCCGCCCGCGCTCTCGATGATGCTGGGGACGACATAGTCGCCGGCGGCGACGCCGCGGCCCATGATGAGGATGCGCGGGGCGTCCTTCGCGTGGGCGCCGGGGGCGTTCTCCAGCTCGGCGTAGATCTGCTTGAGGGCCTCGATGCTGGTGTCGTAATCGACGCGCAGCGTGTAGTGGTTCAGGCGGATGAAGTCGCTGAAGGTGATGGGCGGGTTGTCCTTCTTGCGCAGGTCGTCGATCTTGCGCAGCCAGGCGTTGATCTCGTTGGTCTTGGCATAGGCGGCGCGGATGGCGTCGTCGTCGATGGCGTGGCCGATGAGCTCCTCGAGCATCTTGCGGAAGTCGCGCAGCTCCTTGCGGTAGTACTCGCGGGAGATCTCGACGGTGTAGTCCGCGGGGACGCCGACCTTGTACACGGGCAGGCCCTTGTACTCCAGGACCTCGCACATACGGCCGTAGTGGCTGTCATGCTGCTGGATGACGATCTTGTCGGAAATGGGCATGACGGCGTCCAGGCCCAGCAGGTAGTTGCCGACCATGGAGGCGGCCAGCGGGTTCATGAAGCGGAGCATGTAGTCGAGCGTGGCCTCGGGGGGCTGGGGGTCGCCGCCGCGCATGATGAGGTAATCCTCGATCCCGGCAGCGGTCATCCACTGTTCGGGCACATAGTCGCCGAAGTATTCAATGACCTTCTTGCCTTCGGCTTTTTCTCTGATAAGCTGCATCGGGCGATCCGCGGAGAGCTTTTCGAGCTTTTCCAGAATCTCTTTCACGTCTCAAGAGACCTCCTTTGATATTGATAGCCGGTTTTTGCCCGCGCCAAGCGCCAGCTGCTTGACACGTAAATAACAATATCATCTTTTGCGCGGCAAATCAACAGGCGAAAGTAATTTCGGCCGTCTACACAAATTTCGCACAAAAATTTGGACAATATGGTGAAATTGAAAGCAAAACATGAAATATACGAATAATTTACACAGTATATATTGTTCAAAAATTCCCGCTATCAGGCGGTTTTTGCCCCACAAAACACCGTCTATGGTATAAAAAGCGGGAAAAATCCCCCAAAAGGGTGGCTCTTGACAGGCTTGAAAGAAGATAATATATTAACAATGCCGGTAAAGTGTACGTCGTAAATTATGCCCGCAGTGTCAGCTGCGAATAGCTCACTAAAACGACATTTATATGGGGGCTGCTATTATGTTAAAGTCTAAAGGTAAGATCCAGATAGGTATCTACACCGTGGCCATCCTGATGATGGGCGTGGTCGGCATCGCCAGCTCGCTCAGCGTTATTGGCGCGAACTTCCCGGACCTGGACCAGACCAAGGTCCAGAGCCTGATCACCATCCCCTGCATCGTCATCATCCCGGTGACGCTGGCTGTGGGCGCGCTGATGAAAGTGATGAGCAAAAAGCTGCTGAGCCTGATTGGCGTGGTGCTCTTCCTGATCGGCGGCGTGGGCCCCGCGTTCAGCGATTCCTTCTTCGCCATCCAGGTGCTGCGCGGCGTGTTCGGCGCCGGCGTGGGCATCCTGCAGGTCGTCAGCACCGCCCTGGTGGCGGAGAACTTTGAAGGCGCCGAGCGCGACAAGGTGCAGGGCAACCTGCAGGCCTTCCAGATGTTCGGCTGCGCCGTGATGGTGTTCGTCGGCGGCTGGCTGGCCACCGCCAGCTGGAACGGCGTGTTCTATGTCCACCTGATCGGCGTTATCACCCTGGTGTGCGTCCTCGTGTGCCTGCCCAACGTCAAGCCCGTGGCGGAGGCCAAGACCTCCGGCGCCCCGGCTGAAAAAGGCAAGCTCACCGGCAAGATGTGGGTCTGGATGGTCGTCGCCTTCTTCGTGTTCTGCACGGGCCAGATCTACTCCAACGGCAACGCCTACCTGCTGGTGGAAAAGGGCATCGGCGACTCCGCCGCGTCCGGTACCGGCATGGCCTTCTTCTGCGTCGGCGGCATCCTCATGGGCCTTGTTTACGGCAAGCTGGCCCAGGCCCTGAAGAGCTACACCATGGGCGTCGGCTTCCTGCTGATGGCCGCTTCCTATGTGGTGATGGCCTTTGCCCCGAGCATCATCGTGTTCTATATCGGCTGCCTGATCCTCGGCCTGGGCATGAGCATCGTTATGCCGAACGTGTTCCTGAACGTCGGCGCTTCCGTGCCGCCCGCGTCCGTGGGCATGGCGCTGTCCATCGCCACCTGCATCCAGAACTTCGGCCAGTTCTGCAGCCCGTATATCGTCAACCCCATCTCCGCCGCTGTGGGCGCTGAGGGCATGACCAACGTCGCCAGCTTCTATGTGGCTGCCACCGTGGGCGCGGTGCTGGGCGTGGCGATGCTCATCAAGGGCGCTGCGGACAGCAAGAAGGCCTGATAGCGGTACGATCTCAGTTGTTTTGAAAGGAAAGCTGTTATGTACGATTACGATGTAGTATGCATAGGCGGCGGCCCGGGCGGGTCCGCTTCGGCCATGCGCTGCGCCGACCGCGGCAAGAAGGTGGCGCTTATCGAGGCAAGGACGCGCAACGGCTCCGGCGGCACCTGCGTCAACCGCGGGTGCATCCCCACCAAGGCGCTGATGGCCTCCGCCAACCTCTACGCCTCCATCAAGGAAGCGGCCGCCTTTGGCATCAATGTTGACATGAGCGCCGTCACCGTGGACTTCAAGGCCATCGACAAGCGCAAGAACCAGGTCATCAACGGCCTCGGCTTCGGCCTGGAGGCCATGCTCTGGAAAAAGGCCCGCGGCATCACCGTCATCAAGGGCCGCGCCAGGCTGCTGGACGCGCACACCATCGAGGTGGACAACGGCAAGACGAAAAAGACCGTCACCGCGGAGAACATCGTCATCGCCGTGGGCAGCGAGCCGGCGGAGATACCCGCTTTCCACGTTGACCACGAGAAGATCATCACCTCCAACGAGATCATGGACTTCTCGCGCCCGCTGCCCGGCAGCATCGTGATAATCGGCTCCGGCGCCATCGGCCTCGAGTACGGCCACATCTACAGCATCTACGGCGTGGACGTGACCATCGTGGAGATGATGCCGAACCTGGTGCCCGCACTGCACGACACGGAGATCACGGACGCCGTCAAGGCTTCGCTGGAGAAGCGCGGCGTCAAGGTGAAGTGCGGCAGCGGCATCGCCGCCGTCGAGGTGCAGCCGGACGGCAAGGTGAAGAGCACGCTCGCCAACGGCGAGGAGCTCTTCTCCGACGAGGTGCTGGTGGCCATCGGCCGCACGCTGAACACCCGCGGCATGGGCCTTGAGGAAGTCGGCGTGAAGATGGAAAAGAACGGGCAGATCGTCACCGACGAGCACATGCGCACCAGCGTGCCCAACATTTTCGCCGCGGGCGACATCACGGAGGGCACCCAGCTTTCCGACAAGGCGCAGCGCCAGGGCCTGGTGATCGCCGAGACCATCGCCGGCAATGACTACTACATCAACTACGACGCCATCCCGGCCACCATGTTCATGGAGCCGGAGATCGCCATGGTGGGCCTGACGGTGGCCGACGCGGAAGAGCGCGGCATCGAGGTCATCAGCGGCAGCCTGCCCTTCTCCTCCAACGAGAAGGCCATGGCCATCGGCAAGACCGAGGGCGTGATGAAGGTCGTGGCCCGCAAGGATGACCATGTCATCATCGGCGCGCAGATCTTCGGCCACGAGGCCTGCGACCTGATCGCCGAGTTCACCGTCGCCGTGGAGAACGGCCTCACGCTGGAGCAGGTGTACAACTCCATGCACCCGCACCCGACGGTCACCGAGATGATACTCGAGACCTGCAAGCGCGCTGTGGGCCTTTCCTTCGACAAGGGCTGAGATAAAAAATGCGATCGGGAGCCCCCCGGCTCGTTCCGGGGGGCTCTGTGCGTGGAAAGAGAGGTGCGCATGGAGTTGAGGGAGGCTTTCGTGGCCCGCAAGGGCCGCTTCCGGCTGCTGGACAGGGGGCTGGGCATCGCCGGCTGGGCGGCGGACGCGCCGCTGCTGGAGGTGGGATGCGCCACAGGCGAGGGCACGGCCCATCTGCTCTCGCGCGGCTACACGCGCCTCACCGCCGTGGACATCGACGCGGCGGCCGCCGGCGCGGCCGCCCGGCGCGCGCCGGGCGCGCGCATCATCTGCGCGGACGCGCGCGCCCTGCCGTTGGCAAGCGGCGGCTTTTGCGGTATAATAAGCGAAGCGGCCTTCTCCGTCATCCCCGGCAAGGAGGCGGCCGCCGGGGAGTATGCCCGCGTGCTGCGGCGCGGCGGGAGCGTGCTGCTCTGTGATTTCGCCCTCGCCGGGGACGGCGAAGGGCGCGGCCGGCCCGGCATCCCCTGCCTGGACGGCGTGCAGAGCATGGCGCGCTACCGCGCCATTTTCGAGGGCGCCGGATTCGCCTGCGCCTATGAAAAAGAGGAATATGGGGAGTACATCGGCATCGCCATGAGCCTGGGCAGGGCCTTCGGCGTGCCTCCGGCGGAGGCGGGGCGCTACATCGTCGCGGCCTTCGGGAAAGACGGCTATGTGGCGGACTTTTTCGCCCACGCGCGCCTTACCTACTGCCAGATGCTCTTCAAAAAGGTATGAATATGGAAACAAGGCTCATTTACAAGACGAAAAGCGTCTGTCCCGTCTGCCTGAGGGAGATATACGCGGACATCGCCGCGCGCCCGGACGGGATATACATGGACAAGCGCTGCCCGGAGCACGGGGAGTTCTCCACGCTCGTCTGGGCGGACACGGCCGAGGGCTATCTCCGCTGGCTCTCCGCCGGCGGCATAGATACCGCCGCGCTGCCGCAGACGGAGGAAGAGGTGGAGCGCGCCCTCGCGGGGGCGTCCTTCGCGGATGCGGCGGCCTCCCTGCCCGCCACGGCGGCGCTGATGACCACCAGCCGCTGCAACATGGGCTGCCCCGTGTGCTTCACGCGCGACACGCACGAGGCGCTGCACCAGCCGGGCCTCGCCGAGTGCGAGCGGCTGCTGAGGCATTACCGTGAAGCTGCGGGCGAGGACGCGGCCGTGGAGTTCTGCGGCGGCGAGCCGACCGTGAGGGGCGACATCATGGAGCTCGCCCGGCTGGCCCGGGACCTGGGTTTCGGGCTCATACAGCTCAACACCAACGGCATCAAGCTGGCGGAGAGCGCGGAGTTCTGCCGCGAGCTGCGGGAGAGCGGGGTGACGACGGCCTACTTGGGCTTCGACGCGCTGCACGAGGAGCCGTATTATGCGAAGTACGGCAGGCCCATGCTGGAGACGAAGCTCCGCGCTGTGGAGAACGCCGCCGCGGCCGGCCTCGCCGTCGTGCTGGTCTGCTGCGTGATACCGGGCGAGAACGACGGCGACCTGGGGGCCATCGTGGAGTACGCGAAGGCGCACATGCCGGCCGTGAAGGGCGTCTACTTCCAGCCCATCAGCTATTTCGGCGTCTATCCGCCGGACAAAATACGGCGCATCACCATCCCGGACGTGATACGCCGGGTGGCCGCGCAGTGCCCGGACGTGTCGGAGCGTGACTTCGGCCCCGGCGCCTACGACCACGCGCAGTGCTCCTTCAACGCCGCCTATGTGCAGGACAAAAACGGCGCGCTGAGACCGCTCACGCGCTTTGCCCCCCGGCAGGCGGAGGCGGACGCCGTCCACCGCGTGAGGAAGAACCTGGCCCTCTCCTGGACGCCCAGCGGCCGCCGGATGCTGACCATCGGCGGCATGGCCTTCCAGGACGCCTGGAACATCGACCTGCTGCGCGTGAGGCGCTGCTCCATACAGATAATACAGAAAGACGGGAGGCTGATACCGCTGTGCAGCAAAGATCTCAGCAGCGTGCGCGGCGAAAAGCTCTTCCCGGGGATAGGGTGATATCATGAGCATAAGTTTACAGGAAGGGCTTTACGGCCTCTGCCGGATGAGGATAGAGGGCGACGGCGAGTTCAGGGCGCAGTCCGGGCGCAGCGATTTTTCCGTGGTGGACGACGCGCTGTTTGACGAATACCGCCTCTTCCAGCTCAAGCGTACCGTGCATCGCGTGCGCACGAAGAGCCCCTTCTACAGGCGGCTCTTTGAGTCCGCCGGCGTCACCGAGGACGACCTGCACACCCTCGCGGACATAGCGAAGCTGCCCTTTACCTTCCCCCGCGACCTCTCCGGCACCAGCTACAGCCTGATGTGCACCTCGCAGGGGGATGTGGAAAAGCCGGTGACCTTCTACTCCTCCGGCTCCACGGGCACCAAGAAGCGCATCTTTTTCTCCAAGGCCGACATCCAGAAGATATTCGACTTTCTCCCGCGCGGCATGAACACGGTCGTTGATCGCGGCGAGGGGCGCGTGCTGGTGTTTCTGCAGAACTCGCAGGGCCGCGGTATCGGCGGCATCCTCGCCGCCAGCTGCACGGCCTACGGCATCGAGAGCTGGGCGGCGGATCTGCAGGACAACACGGACGACATCTGGAAGGCCACGACCGAGCGCGGCGTCAACGTCTGGTTCGGCGACGCCATCACCATCTACCGCGCGACGAAGATACTCGCGCAGCAGCACGACCTGCGCGCCGTGGGCATGAAGTGCATCTTCATCACCATGAGCAACATACCACAGAGCATGATAGACTATCTGCACTCTGCCTGGGGCTGCCGCGTGAGCACGCACTACGGCCTCACCGAGAGCGGCTGGGGCCTCGCGGTAGACTGCGACGTCTGCCCCGGCTACCACTACGACGAGCTCGACCACTGGGTGGAGGTCGTGGACCCGGAGACCGGCGAGCCGCTGCCGGAGGGGGAGGAGGGCGAGGTCGTGCTGACGAACATCGCCCGCGACTGCATGCCGCTCATACGCTACCGCACGGGCGATATCGCCGTCATGCAAAAGAGCGTCTGCGGCAGCCATCTCGCCGTGCTCGGCCACATCCGCCGCCGCAAGGAGGGCGCCACGCAGTATAACGGCCACTACATCTACCCCGCGCTCTTCGACGAGGTGCTCTTTTCCACGGACGGCCTGCTCGACTACCGTATCTTCCTCGACGGCGGGCGCATCAGCCTCGACGTGGAGTGCCTGGACGAGGGCGCATTCGATACCGGAACGCTCAAGGCGCGCATCATGGCCCTGCCCTTCATGGCCGGCGCGCCGGAGGTCGAAATAAAGCTCCTCCCCTGCGGCGCGCTGAGGGAGGTCTGCTACGAGAAGAAGCGCATACTTGCGAGGGAAGAAAATGGCTGACATCCTGCACGAGACGGAGAGCCTCTGCCCCATCTGCCTGAAGAAGATACCCGCCCGCTACGAGCGCATAGACGGCAAGGCGTATATGATAAAGGCCTGCCCGGAACACGGGGAGTTCAAGGTCCTCTTCTGGCGCGACGCGGACATGTACGAGCGCTGGATGCGCCAGGGCGTCCACGCCCCGGCGAAGGACAGGGGGAAGCCGGAAAAGCTCGGCTGCCCCTATGACTGCGGCCTCTGCGACGAGCACCGCAGCGGCACCTGCACGAGCATACTGGAGATAACCTACCGCTGCAACATGAACTGCGCCGTCTGCTTCGCGGACGCGAACGCGGAGAAGTTCGAGCCGGACCTTGAGCACATCGGCCGCATGTACGCCGCGGCGCTTAGATCCAACCGCTTTTGCAGCGTGCAGCTCTCCGGCGGCGAGCCCACGGTGCGCGACGACCTGCCGGAGATCGTAAAGCTCGGCAAGGACATGGGCGTGGTGCATCTGCAGGTGAACACCAACGGCATCCGCATAGCGAACGACATCGAGTACCTGCGCGCGCTGAAGGACGCGGGGCTCGACCTCATCTATCTGCAGTTCGACGGCCTCGACGACGCCATCTACCGCCAAATACGCACGCGGGACATGCTCGACATCAAGCTGCGGGCCATTGAAAACTGCGAAAAGCTCGGCGTCGGCATCCTGCTCGTGCCCGTCGTCATCCCCGGCGTCAACCTGCACCGCCTGGGCGAGATCATCGAGTTCGCGCGCGCGCACATACCCACCATCAAGGGCGTGCACTTCCAGCCGGTGAGCTACTTCGGCCGCTTCCCGGGCGAGGTGCCGCCGGACGAGAGCCGCTGCGGCCTCAGCGACGTGCTGCACGCCCTCTGCGAGCAGTGCCCGGAGGTGGAGATGGAGCACTTCGTGCCGCGCAAGCAGTTCGACCCGCACTGCGACTTTTCCAGCACCTATTACCTTGACGGGGACGGGAAGCTCATCGCCACCAGCCGCTTCGACCAGAACCGCGCGGACACGGAGCAGACCGACTTCGTGGAAAAGACCAACAGATATACGGACAAGCGCTGGCGCTTCCAGCCGGAAAAAAAGATGGACACGCCGCTGCTGCGCTTCGCCGAGCGCACGCTGACGCACTCCTTCTGCATCTCCGGCATGGGCTTCCAGGACGTCTGGAACATCGACCTGGGGCGGCTCCACGGCTGCTGTGTGCATATCATCAACAGCAACTGCGAGGTCATCCCATTCTGCGCCTTCCACCTCACGGCAGAGGACGGCAGGCGGCTCTACACAAACTGAGGAGGTATGACCGTGAGGAAAATGGGCATTGAGCGCAGCACCACCGTGGGCCAGGCGCTGGAATTTTTCCCGCAGATCTATGGCACACTGATGAGCATGGGGCTTTGCTGCGTGAACGAGGACACCGTCATGTGGACCATGGACCAGCTGGCGGCGGACATCCACGCCGACCCCGACGAGCTCGTGGGCGCGCTCAACGCCGTTGTCCGCGGTTGAACTTATACATGGATGAAATAACGCAGGGCAAATGCCGCGAGCTGCGAAAAATGCTCGCGGAGGCCCGTTACGCCGTTTTTTTCGGCGGCGCGGGCGTCTCCACCGACAGCGGCCTGGTGGACTTCCGCAGCCAGGCGCGCGGGCTCTACAACAGGCCCAGCGAATACAGCGCCTCGCCGGAGGAGATGCTGACGCCCGGATTCTATGAGGAGCACCCGGAGGAGTTCTTCGACTTCTACCGCACGAAGCTCCTGAACCTCGCCGCGCCGCCCAACAGCGTCCACTACGCGCTGGCGGAGATGGAGGCCGCCGGGGTGATAAAGTGCGTTGTCACGCAGAACGCGGACAACCTCCACCAGCGCGCGGGGAGCAAAAACGTCATCGACATCCACGGCAACGTTTATATCAACACCTGCCCCGGCTGCGGCAAGCGCTTCCCGCCGGAGGTGGTGGCGGACCGCGCCGGCGTGCCGCGCTGCGACGTTTGCGGCGGCATTATCCGCCCCGGCATCCTGCTCTTCGGCGAGGTGCCGGACATGAAGCTCGCCATGGCCGCCATACGCGAGATAAACCGCTCCGACCTGCTGATAGCCGGCGGCACCTCGCTCAAAGTGAGCAGCGCGCCGCGCCTGCTCGACCGCTATAAGGGGAAGCTCGTCATCGTCAACGACGAGCCCACGCCCTACGATGAGCGGGCGGCGCTGGTCATAAACGCACCCATTGCGGAGGTATTTTCCCGCATCTGGCCGTAAAAGCCGGCAAACGCCGGCTTTTACGCGGGCGATATATTAGACCAAGTCCAATAATGGAGCACGTCCTGACGGGACGTGGGAAAGGAGAAAGATATGCAGAAAACAAAGTACATGGTGACCAGCGGCTTCCTCGGCGCGGGCAAGACGACGAGCATGCTGGCTTTCGCGCGCAGCATCAACGCGAGATACGGCAAGGCGGCCATCCTCGCGAACGACCTGGGCGCGGGCAACATCGTGGACGCGGACTTCACCGCCGAGAGCGGCGTGCTCACCACCTCCATCGCCGGCAACTGCATCTGCTACCAGCACGAGAACCTCATCGACAAGCTGCACCAGCTTATCGACGGCGGGGCCACGGTCATCTTCTCCGACATCCCCGGCTGCGGCATCGGCGCGCTCGACCATGTCTATCTGCAGACGAAGGAGAAGGAGGGCGACGAGTTCGAGCTGATGCCCTTTATGTGCATCGTCGACCCCGAGCGGCTGAAGATGCTGATGGACAAAGGCAACGACATCAACCTGCCCGCGGAGATGCGCTTCCTGCTCGACGCGCAGATGGCGGAGGCCGACGTGATCGTCCTCAACAAGACAGACACCATCGACGCGGCCCATAAGGCGAAGTGCCTGGAGCTTATCAGTACCCTGCACCCGGAAACGCCGCTCTTTGCCATGTCCGCCAGGACCGGCGAGGGCGTGGACGCCGTGGTGGACTACATCATGACCCACACCTCCGCCGCCGAGCACCGCGAGATAGGCTGCGGCAGCGAAGCCTTCATGGCCGCCGAGCGCATGCTCAGCTGGTACAACCGCCGCGTCTGGTTCGAGCAGCGCGAGGACAAGAACACCGACTTCAACGCCGTGCTCATGGACCTCTTCGAGGCCATCCGCGCCGGGCTGAGGGAAAAGGGCGGCAACGTCCCGCACCTGAAGATGTTCGCCTCCGGCGAGGGCGGGGACTATTTCAAGGCCAGCCTCATCGGCATCGACTACGACGTCGTCTGCGACCACGCCCTGGCGAAGGGCTACGCCGCCATCTCCGTGATAATCAACGCCCGCGCCGCCGCCCGGGCCGAGGATATGGCCGCCGTGGTGGACGAGGCCCTCGACGCCGTGGCGGAGAAATACGCCCTCAAGGCCCGCACCTTCTTCCTCGAGAACTTCGGCATGATGGACGAAGGCAAGGGCAACGGCGGCCGCGCGTCGCGCTATTGATACGTTCTCCCAAAATTTTTGACATAAAAAACAAAGAGGAAAACAAAATAAAAAAGTTCAGCAAGTTCCTGGCGCTGCTGCTCGCAGCGTGCATGGCCCTGGCGCTCGCCGCCTGCGGCGAGGCCCCGGCCGCGGAGAGCGAAGAGCCCGCCGCCGTGTCCGAAGAGCCGGCCGCGGAGAGCGGGGCACCGGCGGAGGACGCGGAAGTGGCCCCGCTGACCGTTGGCCTGCTCGGCACGGCTGTGAAGCCGGTCGGCGTCCTGGTGGGCGACGCCCTCGGCTACTTCGACGAGGAGGGCGTGGAGATCGATTTTGAGAAGGTCTCCAGCATGAACGACGCCTATATGGCCGTCTCCACCGGCGACCTCGACGTCTACCTCTTCTCCAGCACGGCTGCCGCCACCTTTATCGCCCAGGGCACCACCACGCTGCGCGTGTTCGGCGGCACCGTCGGCGAGGGCAGCGAGATCATGGCCGCGGCCGGCACGCCGGAGATCACCGGCCTGGAGGACCTGCTGGGCAAGACCATCGCCTGCCAGATGCCGGAGACCGGCCAGATGGTGCTGAAAAACTACATCATGGAGCAGGGCTATACCTTTGGCGCCCCGGGCGAGGGCGCGGACATCACCTTCGTCTATGTCAACGACGCCATCCCCGCCATTGAGGGCTGCGTGAAGGGCGAATATGACTACTGCATCACCAACTCCTGCCTCGGCTATTACGCCGACCAGTACGGCGCGGCCCTGGTGGGCACCGTCAAGCAGTTCGTGGACCCCTATCCCTGCTGCCGCCAGACCTGCAACGAGGCCACCTATGAGGAAAATTTCGAGGCGCTGGTGCGCTTTGAGATCGCCAACCTGCGCGGCTATGAGTACTACCTGAACAACATGGAGGAGACGCTGGATATACTGGAGGACTGCTCCGGCGAGGACCGCGACTTCCTGCAGGCCCAGCTCTACGGCACGGAGGGCTACACGCCCGTCATGCGCGTCAGCCTTGACCCGGACAAGGACGCCTGCGTCGAGTTTTACCAGGCGATGGTGAACATCGGCGAGGTGGAGGACACCGGCGTCGATTGGGACCAGTACGTGGTGACGGACGTCTACTCCACGGCCCTTGAGCGCCTGATGGAGCGCGAGCCGGACAACGCCATCTGGCAGGACCTGAGCGAGTATTTCGCGGGACACAACAGCTGATGGCGTATATCGAGCTCAATGACCTCAGCTTCGCCTACCCCGGCCCCGCCGGGGAGGTGAAGGCGCTCGAGCACGTGAGCTTTTCTGTCCACGGCGGGGAGTTCCTCTCCGTCGTGGGCAGGTCAGGCTGCGGCAAGAGCACGCTGCTGCGGCTGCTGGCCGGGCTGGAGGAGCCGGGCTCCGGCAGCGTCACCATCGGCGGCGAGCCGGCCTCCGTGCCCGGGCGCGGGCGCATGATCGTGTTCCAGACAGGGGGCCTGTTCCCCTGGCAGACGGTGCGCGGCAACGTTATTTTCGCCATGAGGCAGACGCACAGGGGCCTCTCGCGCGCGGAGAGCGCCGAGCGCGCAGACGCGCTGCTGCAAACGGTGGAGCTCGCCGACGCGGCGGGGCTCTATCCCTATCAGCTCAGCGGCGGCATGGCCCAGCGGGCGGCCATCGCCCGCGCGCTGGCCGTGGACGCGGGCACGCTGCTGCTCGACGAGCCCTTCAGCGCCCTCGACGTGCAGACCCGCGCCCAGCTGCAGCGGCTCATCGAGCGCGTGTGGGAGAACGCGCCCGGCGAGCGCAAGACCGTCATTTTCGTCACGCACGACATCAACGAGGCGCTGCTGCTATCCGGGCGCGTCATCTGCATGCGCCCGCGGGCCGTTGCCGGCGAGCTGGCCGTTGATCTCCCTCGCCCGCGCTGCGGCTCCGCGGTGACGAAGACGGCGGAGTTCGCCGCCGCCCGGGAGAGGCTGCTCGCGCTGATGGGCGGGGAGGCGGAAAAATGAGCGCAAAGCTGAAGCGCCGCCTGGCGCTGATACATATCCTGCCGCTGGTGCTGGCCGGCATCGTGCTCTTCGCGCCCAAGCAGCGCAGCGGCGTGGCCGAGCCCTGGGCGCTGCTGGCGGCGATGGCCGTCATCGAACTGCTGTTCGTATATTTCCTGCGCAGGAGGCAAAGAAAAGGTACCAATGCCAGCGGGCTTTGTGATATAATATCATTTGTATGGCTGCTGCTCATCGCCTGGGAGATCTTCACCTCCGTCACCGGCGCCGCCCACCCGGTACTGGTGCCGGAGCCGGAGAACGTGTTCGACACCTTCCGCGAGCAATGGGACGTGCTCGCGCTCAACATCCTCTACTCCCTGCAGCTGCTGGTGACGGGGTTTGCCATCGGCATGGCCGCCGCCATCGTCTGCGGCCTGGCCGCGGGCTGGTACGGGCGCCTGCGGGACTTCGTCTACCCCATCGCCAATGTCCTCGCGCCCATTCCGCCGGTGGTGTTCTCGCCCTATCTGGTGGCCATCATGCCCTCCTTCCGCAGCGCCTCCGCGGCGGTCATCGTGCTGGGCGTTTTCTGGCCCGCCCTGCTCACCACCATCAACCGTGTGGCCGGCATGGACCGGCGCATACTGGACAGCGCCAAAATGCTCGACCTGGGGGACGGCACCATGCTCTTCCGCGTGCTGCTGCCATATATCCTGCCGGGGATCATCTCCGGGCTGCGCGTGAGCGTCACCACCTCGCTGCTGATGCTCAACTTCGCCGAGCTGATGGGCGCCACGCACGGCATGGGCTATTATATTCAGAACAGCATCACCTACGCCAACTACACTCACGCCGTGGCCGGCATCGTCTGCATCGGCCTGGTGGTGACGGTGCTCAACGCCCTGGTCGGGAAGGTCCAGGCCCGGGCCGTCAAATGGCGGGAGTGAGCGCAAAGGAGCTTCCATGAACAGTTTTGAAAATTGCTGCTGCTGCGACGGCCACGCAAACAACTGCGTCATCTGCGGCAAGCCGCTCATATATTCCACGGAGACCGTGATGCGCGAGTGCGCCATCTGCCACCGCGTGCTGCCCTCGGACGCCGTCTGTGAGGACGGGCACTTCGTCTGCGACGACTGCCACGCCGGCGGCGGGGCGGCCGTCATCGCCCACCTGGAGCAGAGCGCGGAGCGCGACCCGGTGAAGCTCTTCCTGGAGACCTGCGCCCTGCCGGGCGTGCACATGCACGGCCCCGAGCACCACGCCATCGTCCCCTGCGTCCTGCTGGCGGCCTACCGCAACTGCGGCGGGGCGCTGGACGAGCCGGGCGAGTGCATACGCGAGGCCTGGACCCGCGGCAAGAAGGTCCCCGGCGGGGCCTGCGGTTTCCTCGGCGTCTGCGGCGCGGCGGCGGGCGCTGGCATCTATGTCAGCATCCTCACGGACGCCACCCCCCTCACCGGGGACGTGTGGAGCGACCCGCAGGTGATGACGGCCCGCGCGCTGGAGGCCATGACGAAGGTCGGCGGCCCCCGCTGCTGCAAGCGCACAGGGCGCATCGCCATCGCCGAGGCCGCCAGGTATACGCGCGAGCGCTTCGGCGTGGACATGCCCGTGAGCCAGCCCAGGTGCGAGTATTACCCGCAGAACCGCGAGTGCCTGGGCAGGCGCTGCCCCTTCTTCCCGGCGGAGGGCGAGTGATGTTCTCCGTCGCCGCCGCACATGAGGAGATACGCCGCCGCTGCGTATCCCATGAGGGCACGGACGCCGTTGACCTCGCCGTCGCGATGATGGACGCCGGCGTGGTGCGCACGCACGGGCCCGAGCACCACTACCTGACGGCCGCCTGCCTCTGCGCGGCCTGGTGCAACGCGCTCGGCGAGGACAAGGCCGCGCATCTGGAGCGGCTGCTGGCCCGCTGCGCGAAGATACCGCCCGCCGTCTGCGGGTATTACGGCGTCTGCGGCGATTCCATGGCCGCCGGCGCCTGCGCCAGCGAGATGCTCGGCGCCGGCCACTTATCCGGCGCGAGCTGGCAGCAGGTGAACGAGCTCACGGGGCGCACGCAATCGGCCATCGCCGCGAGCTGCACGCGCGGGCCGCGCTGCTGCAAGCGCACGACCTTCGCCGTGCTGGCGGCGGCGTCCGCGTGGCTGCGCGATACGCTGGGCGTGCCCGTCGCCGCGCGCGGGGGTCTGGAGTGCCCGTTTTACGCGCGGAACAGTGAATGCCTGGGCCGGGACTGCGTGTTTTTCCCGGCAAAGCGCTCTCAGGAGGTGCGCCATGGCTGAAAAATGCCCCTGCAAGGGGGACTATCTGGACAAACTTTTGCAGCCGGCCATACTGGCCGTGCTCAGCGAGGGGCCGGCATACGGCCTGGAGCTGCTGCGCGAGCTGGAACGCCGGCACCTGGCCGACGGGGCGGACGTTACGGGCTTTTACCGCGCGCTGAAAAAGCTGGAATCCGCGGGCAAGCTCAGCTCGGACTGGCACGCGGAGCGCGACGGGCGGCCGCGGCGCGTGTTTTCCATCACGCCCGCCGGCGCCCGCTGCCTGCAAAACTGGCAGCGCACCCTGCGCGCTTACCTGCGCGACGTGCGCCGCATCTCGGCCGCCGTGGACAGGGCCTGCGAGGCCTGTGGAATGGATAAGGAGGCGGGCAATGGCTGAAACTGCACACAGAAGGTTCCTGGAGCTGCTCGGCTGGCAGGGCGCGGAGCTGGAGGCGTTCCTCCCGGAGTGGATGAACGCCGCGGAGTTCCTGCGCCTTTCGGACGCCGACGTGGACTTCGCGGTGGACGAGTGGCTGCCGCAGTACTGGGACATGTCCCTGGAGGGGACGCGCAAGTGCATCGCCGCCGTCATCCGCGAGGCGGCCGCCCTGGCGCGCACGGCCGACTACCTGGCGGCCGGCGACGCCGTCATCTACGCCACGATGCCGTCCTCCGCCGTCTGCGTGGACGCCAACCGCGTGGCGGGGAAGGGCCGGGTGCATGTCTTCTACCCCTATTTCATCGTGGCCACGGTGTGGACGGCCTTTTTCGGGCGCGAGCTGGACATGCAGACGACGGGCTCCGGCATGGACCCGGCCTGCCAGCACTGCGCGCTCAACTGCCTGCGCGCGGACTCGGAGCTCAAAAAGATGTTCCCCGCCCCGACGGTCATCTGGAACTGGGGCTTGCAGTGCGACGAAGCGCCCAAGACCGACGAGATGCTCGCCCGCCTGGAGGGGAGGGAGTGGGACAACGTCCTCACCATCATCCCTCACGACGCCCCGCTCGGCATGGACGAGAGCGAGGACGACGAGCGCGTGGCCTATATGGCTGAGGAGATGCGCTGCTCGCAGAGGCAGGCCTCGCAGCGCACGGGCGTGGACGTGACGGACGCCGACCTGCGCCGGGCGCTGCAGGAGCAGCTCGACTATATGTCCCGCCTGGAAAAGCTCACCGACCTGGTGATGAACGCCGACCCGATGCCGATGATGGGCAATGACCTGGCGCTCTTCACCATCTGCCTTGAGTGCTGCTTCGACACCGGGCACGGCTATCTCAACGACGCGCTGGACACCGCCATACGCGACGTCGAGCGGCGCATCGCCGAGGGGAAGGGCGTGCTGCCCAAGGGCGCGCCCAAGCTGGCCTGCCACTTCAGCCCGCTGAACGTGCCCTGGATAGAGAAGGCCTTCCGCGACAACGGCGTCAACCTCACGCTGGGGCGCATGTTCCCCAGCGCCGGGCAGCTCGTCAAGTGCGTGCGCCCGGGACGGGACGCCTATCTCTCCGCGGCCAGCATGTGCCTGGAAGCGCCGAACAACGTGAACATGCTCGACGAGGTGCGCATGACCTGCGAGCAGCTCACGAAATACCCCGTGGACGGGGCCCTCTATGGCTTCTTCGCTTTCGACCGCTGGATCGGCGCGCTGGAAAAGACCATGATCCGCGAGGCCGAGGAGCGCACGGGCATACCGCATTTTTACCTTGAGGGGGATTTCTGGAACGGCGCAAGGTTCTCCATGGACCGTATGAGCACGATAAGGAGCATATGCAGCTGCCTGAAGATATCCGGCATCTCCGCCGGATGAGCGGCGCTGCGGCTTTTGAGGGGAGAGGCAAATGTCGAGGGAACGCTCGCTTTGCGGCAAGGAAGAGATAATACGGGTGGCCGTAGACATAGTCGACCAGGAGGGCATCGGGGCCGTTTCCGCCAGGCGCATCGCCAAGGAGCTGAACGTCTCCTCGATGACTATCTACAACTATGTCAAGAACCTCAACGACATCAAAAAGCGAGTGCTGATAGTCGGCTTCGACCGCATGTACGGCTGCATCTACCGCGCGCTGAGCACCCTGCCCGCGCCCGTCGGCAAACGCGACTTCTGCCGCACGATGGCGCTGGAGATATTCCGCTTCGCCCAGGACAACAGGAGCCTTTTCGGCTTCATGTTCTACGAGGGGCGGCGGCTGTTCCACGAGGACGCCGAGGTGCGGCCGTTCTATACCTTCCTGGGCAAGTTCATCCGCCGGGCGCGCGGGGCGCAGAGCGGCTGGCAGCGCGGCGACCCCGCCTACACGCTTTTTGAAAGCATCATTATTTCCATGTCATACCAGAACGCCGCCCATATCACCGAGATCGGCGAGAAGGAATTCTGCTCGTATGTCGATTTTTTCCTTGAACGCTGTATGGATGAGTAGGCAGTGCAGAAAATAATATGTTGACAGGAAAATCACAATGGGATATTATAATGTATGTCAATATTTACAGCGTATATTTAAATGGCTTTCCGTCGTTGACCGGCCGGCTGAGGGGGGTGCGCCATGCTTGAAATAATGGATTCGCTGTCGCGCCAGGCGGCGCAGAGGACCCGCGAGCTGATGGAAGAGCGCGCGTCCGGCACGCCGCTGGTCGTATATGGCGGCCGGTTCATCCCCTCGGAGCTCATCTGCGCCGCGGGAGCCAATGTGTTCCCCCTGCTGGGCAGCGGGGAACTGCCCCCGGCGGACGCCGCGCAGGACGACATGCTCAGCTATATGAACCCGCTGGCGCGCGCCGTGGCCGGCGGCATCAAGCTGGGCGTGGACAAGATCACGCCCAGGGCCGACATCGTCGTCACCTCGGTGACGGACATACACATGGGCCGGCTGAGCGAGCTGCTGGAGTTCTGGGGCATCAACGTCTGCAAGGTGGGCGTGCCGCCGGACAGGCAGAAGGACATCGCCTTCGGCTATTACCTGCGTTCGCTTCAGGCCATGCTCGAGCGCGTGGCCCGAATCACCGGCCGCGGGCCGGACATGGAGGAGGCGCGGCGCAATTTTGCCGACTCCAACCGCATCGGCGCCGCCTTCCGGCACATCAACGAGCTGCGCAAGCGGCGCGACCCGCCCATCAGCTTTGAAAACTACATGCGGCTGCAGCACCTGAGCTACGTGCTGGGCGACCGCCAGGCCGCCGGGGAGCTCACCGCGCTGAGCAAGGCGCTGGACGGCGCTTCCGGCGTTTACGGCGAGGGCGCGCCGCGGCTGCTGCTCATGGGGCACGCCGTGGTCAGCGGGGACTATGACCTGGTGCGGGCGCTGGACGAGAGCGGGGCCGTGGTGTCGGCGGATATCATCGACGAAGGCGTGCGCGTCAGCGAGAGGGACGTGGAGCTTTCCGGCGACCTGCTGGAGAATTTCGCCCGCAACCGCTACCTGGACACGCTGCCGACGGGCAATTTCATCCCCTCGTGGGAGGAGCGCTTCCGCCGCGCGCTGCAGCTGGTGGAGGAGTACGAGCTGGACGGCGTGGTGTGGTACCAGCTGGCCTACGACGAGGTGTACGACATGGAGTACGGCGCGCTGGCCCGGTCGCTGGCCGAGCGGGACATCCCCATACTGCAGCTGGAGACCAGCTACACCCGCTCGCCGGAGGAACTGGCCCGGGCGAAGGACAAGATCGAGCGCTTCGTCAGCAGCCTGAAAAGGCGCTGACGCGGACGATATAAAGAAGCATTCAAGGAGGAGACAGGCACAATGGATATGACTACGGTAGAGATCCGCCCGGCTGAAGGCGTCGCCGATGTCATGGAAGAACGGGGAGTGAACCTTGACGATGTCCGCGAGATCCTCGTCTATGCCGAGGGCGAGGGCGGCAAGCTCGTCGATGGGGACCGCTGCCTTGCCAAAAAGCGCATCGGCAACTTTACGGCCTATGCCGAGTACCGCATCGACGGCGACGCCGTGGAGGTCCTCGACGTTTACGGCCACCGCGTCCTGCTCACTGAGGACAACCAGGAATAAGGAGTGTGGAAGAAATGGCTTGGATGTGCAGCAAGTGCAATGTTGAAGTTGAAGAAGTAGACGATATCCAGATCTTCTTCAAGGATCTCTCCCTGCCGGAGGCCACCGGCTTCCGCTGCCCGCAGTGCGGCGTGGAATATATCGACCACGACTTCGTCGTCGATCAGCTCGCCTCCGCCGAGCAGATGCTCGAGGGCAAATAATAACTACAAAGGATAGAGGTCAGTACGATGAACCTGTTTGCCGGAGTCGATATCGGCTCCACGACTGCGAAATGCGTCATTACGGATGAAAATGACAATATGCTCGTCTTTGAGCACATCCCCACCGAGTATGACCGCAATGTGAGCGGCGAGAAGATACTCAAGATCGCCCTCGACAAGGCGGGCGTCGCCGAGGGGGACATCAAGTACATCGTCTCCACCGGCTATGGCCGCAAGTCCTTCCTGCGCGCGGACGCCAACATCCCGGAGATCATCGCCCACGGCGTGGGTACCTGGCACGCGCTGCCCGGCACGCGCACGATCATCGACATCGGCGGCCAGGACAGCAAGGTCATCTCCCTGGACGACCTGGGCAACGTCGAGCGCTTTGAGATGAACGACAAGTGCGCCGCCGGCACGGGCCGCTTCTTCGAGGTGCTGACGCACCGCCTGCTGGGCATCGAGATGGACCAGCTCTCCGACCTGATGAAGAAGTCCAAGGAGCCGTGCAGCATCAGCAGCATGTGCACCATCTTCGCCGAGAGCGAGATCATTTCCTATCTCTCGCAGAAGGTGCCCGTCGAGGACATCGCCGCCGGCACGGGCCGCTCCATCGCCCGCCGCATCATCAACATGGGCCGCTCCGCGCAGATAACCTACGCCGAGCCAATTGTGTTCTCCGGCGGCGTGGCCAACAACGAGGCCATCACGGACATCTTCTCCGAGCTGCTGGGCAAGAAGGTGACCGCCGTCAGCATGCCGCAGTCCACCGCCGCGCTGGGCGCCGCCCTGCGCGCGCGCAAGATGTGGGAAGCCGAACAGGCAAAACAGTAAACGGATGAAAGGCGGGGCCGGCGGCCCCGCCTTTGCGCTGTAAGGGGGAAAGAGGCTATGACGGACGCGCTCATTAGGGCCTGCGGGGGCTTCCTGGACGTGCTGGGCGGCTGCGCCGTGCCGGCGGAGGGGCTCGCGCGCCTGGCGGACTATTTTGAACTCGACTCGCGGCGCGTGGCCGCCGCCGCGGCCGCGCTGGAGGAAAACCACGACCTGGGCTACGAGGGCGTGCGGCGGCTGCTCGCCGCCTGCCTGGAGGAGCTGTGCGGCGCGCTCTCATGCTGCGGCGTCCGGCGGCTGGTGGAGGTGAGCGTGCCCGCGCCGCTGCCGCTGGTGATGGCCCTGCAGCGCTCCGCCGCTTCCCAAGCGCACTTTTCCACCGCGGCGCTGCTGGCGGAGATATTCCTGCGCGGGCTGATGCTGGACGCCCGGCCGCTGGACGGCCGCAGCTGCGGCGTCCGGCGCTGTGGGCTGAACCGCATGCGCGAGCGGCTGCTGACGGCGCCGCCGGCGGGGGACATAGCCCTGGCGCTGCAATTCGGCTCGCTCTGCGACGAGTGCGTCAAGACCGGCGAGGGCTTCGCCGGGAAGGAGAAATGCGTCTCCTGCACGCTGCCGCGCTCCGGCGCGCAGCGGGAGGCTCTCAGCGCGGAGCTCCTGCGCCTGACGGCGCGCGCGGCCTGCGAGCGCCTGGGCGTGCGGCTGGATGAGTCGGATATCGAGCATGGCCTGGCGCTGTACGGCCGGCTGATGCGCGTGCAGGCGCGGCTGGCGCTGCTCAACGCCCGCGCGAAGCGGCGGCCCCTCTTCGGCAACAGCTTTGCCCTGGCGCAGACGGTGCAGCTGTGCTGCTTCGACGACTGGGAAGCGCCGCTCTCCGCGCTGGAGACGCTCGCCGGCGAGCTGGAGGGCGCGCCAGCCGCCGGGGAGGGGAGGGTGCGCGTATACTGCTTCTACACGCCTTTCCTGCGCCCGGGCATAGACGCGCGCTTCCGCGCCAACGGCGTGGACCTGCTGGGCAACGCGGCGTTTTTGAGCGCGCCGCCGGGCGCCGGGGAGGACATCTACGGCCTCTCCGCCCATGTGCTGCTGCACAGCGCGAGCGCGCTCGGCCTGGAGGACGAAGCGAGGCTGACCGCCCGCGCGGCGCGCGGCTGCGGCTGCTCGGCGTACCTGACAGGCGCTTTCTCCTTCGACCGGCGCATGGGCAGCGCCGTGCCGCTGCTGCGGCGCATACTGCGCGAGCGCTACGGCCTGGACTCCTACGCGCTGGAGAGCGACTTCTGGGCCGAGACCGGCTCGCCGATGATACCGCTGGAACGGGTGGACGCCATCTGCGCCCTGCTGCGCGCGGAGGGATAAAAGACAGGGCAAAAGCCCCGGCCGATGGCCGGGGCTTTTTTGCGCCCTTTTTTACTTCTTTATCAGGTCCTGGAACTCGTCCACGGAGAGCTCGCCGGCCTTGGCGCGCTCGAGCAGGCGCTTGGCAAAGGTGACCCATTCGCGGAATTCTTGCTCGGCGTTGGTGCGGTTGTTCAGGTTGCGGCGCTTGCGCGCGTTGTGCGTCTTATAAGCGGTGCGGTATATGGTCAGCAGCTCGTCGGCGTTTATCTTGATCTCATAGTCGAGCTCGCGGCACATCTTCCCGTTTGCCTGCACGCGATAGCAGTACTGCTCGTCGCTGCGGTTGAGCGGCACGAAGTAGTGGCCGCAGTTTTTGCAGCGGCGTATGTGCATGCCGTTGGCGATCAGCAGGTACATCCCCAGGCAGCAGGCAGAATAGATGTCCGCCGGCTCCTGCAATATCAGCTCGCGGGTGAACTCGACCTGCCGGCCCTTGATGAGCTCAGCCAGGCGCTCGGGCTGCATGGCCGGGTCCCGGCCCTCGATGACCGTCTTAAAGTCCATGTTTTTCCCGCTGCTGGTGAAGAAATCCGACTTGTGCGGCCGCTGGATGCGGCTGCGCGGCACCGTTTTGCCCAGGGGGGAGGCGTAGGTCTCGTGCAGGTTGTAGAGCAGGTTGATGGGCGAGCGGTCGAGGAACTGGTCGTCAAAGAACGAGCGGAACAGGAACGCGCGCTGGATGTTGCTGAGCGAGGTGAGGCTGCCGGGCAGGTTGGAGTCCAGGCAGCAGGCGAGCGCGTCATTCAGCTGCGCGAGCTTGACGACGTAGAACTCGAACCACTGCAGGTACTCTTCAAGCTGGTCGCAGACCGTGCGCCAGTAGAACTCCTCGCTCATCAGCCGGTCTACCTCGTCGTAGGTCTCGATCAGGTAGGGGCTGGGGTGCTGGGCGAAGAACGAGTAGTCGTTGAAGTCGCTCCAGAGCTTGCCCAGCGGCATGCTGGAGGCCCACCAGCAGTGCAGCCCGCGGACCTCGGAATAGAGGTCGAAGGTGTTTTCCAGATAGACCGGCACCAGGTGGTGGTCAAAGTTCTGGGCCTGTATCAGCGCCAGGTTGCGCTTCATCTTCGCTACCAGCGGAGGCAGCGCATCGGTGGACACCGTGATGAAGTCGATCATGTGCTGCCCGAT
>CHCFR05602__coassemble_246_pt1 | contig 39712 bp, 42 predicted proteins | sample CHCFR05602__metabat2_high_PE_010 | metagenome-assembled genome bin CHCFR05602
TATGACGCCATTTTATACGACGGATACGAGCTAAATAAAACGGGTACTAAGCCGGTAAGATGTCAGAACTGCGGAAAGCTCTTTTTCCCACACTCGCGTTCAGATGAAATATACTGTGATCACATCTTCAAAAACGGTAAGACATGTAAAGCTGTCGGCTATCAGCGGAAAATAGAGGCAGATGAAATCAAGCGGAAATATCGTCAAATCTATAAGACGCAAAATGCACGGAAACAACGTAACTCTTATAATCCAAACATAGAGTCGAGATTTACAGCTTGGACGAAGTACGCGAAAACGCAATTAGAAGCCTGCCAGTCAGGCAAGATAAGCATCGCTGAAATGTCTGACCGAATATCAGGCAGCGGCTGGATTACACAAGTGCCCAGCAGTTCGCCGGAGGAGGAATAAAACTATGGCTAACCTGCAGGAGCGCCGGGACAAAAACGGCAGGCTCGTCAGCTACAGCGTGCGCGTCTTTCGGGGCCGGGGAGCGGACGGCAAGCAGTTGAAGCCGTTCACGACGTCTTTCACTGTGCAGCCGGGGTGGAGCGAAAAGACAGCAAAACGAAAGGCCGAGGCTTTCGCCGCGACCTTTGAAAAACAGTGCCGGGAGGGGCTCGTGAGCGACACCCGCCAGACCTTCGAGCAGTACGCCGAGTACGTCCTCGCGCTCCGCGAGCAGCGCGGTGACGGCCACAAGACCCTCGTGGACTACCGCAACATGACGCGGCGCATATACCCGGAACTCGGCCACATAAAGCTGCGCGACCTGCAGGCGCACCACCTAAACGCGTTCTACGGCAAGCTCATGCAGCCGGGGCAGAACAAGCGCACGGGCGGCGCTCTGAGCGCAAAAACCATATTACGCTACCACCGATTTATCTCCATCGTGCTCGCTCAGGCTGTCCGCGAGAGCCTCGTCCCCTTCAACGCGGCCTCACGCGCCGAGCCTCCGCGGGCAGAGAAGCACCAGGCGGACTATTTGCAGCCCGCCGACATCGACGCGATAAACGCGGCCCTGCAATCGGAGCCGCTAAAATGGCGCACGCTGGTGCACCTGCTCATGGTAACCGGCGCACGGCGCGGCGAGATTTTGGGCTTGAGATGGGAGAATATAGATCTCGCCCGAGGGCGCGTGTTCATTTGCCGGAGCATCTCATACACGCCGGATAGGGGCATTTATGAGGGCAAGCCGAAAACAAAATCCAGCGAGCGCAATATAGCCATCCCGCCCGAGACCGTCTCGTTGCTGAAGGATTACCGCGTCTGGCAGATTGAAGAGCGATTCCGGCTCGGCGAATACTATCAGGACAGGGGCTTTGCGTTCACGCGCGACGACGGCGGGCCAATGCACCCGGATAGCGTGACAACGTGGCTCGACCGCTTCAGCAAGCGCCACGGCCTCCCGCACCTCCACCCCCACGCTTTCCGGCACACTGCGGCCTCCATGCTGCTCTACGCCGGTATGGACGTCGTGAGCGTCGCCTCGCGCCTCGGCCACTCGCAGGTGAGCACAACGACCGACGTCTACGCCCACGTCCTCGCCGAGGCAGACGTCAAAAGCGCCGACATCCTGAGCGACATTTACTTCAAAAACACCCACGCCGGTTGAATTTTTCGGGACGAGTTGAACTATTGTTGAACTTTCGCCGGAGCGCGTGAAAATCAAGTAGCCTAAAAAGTAAGAAAAACCGCCTGTTTCGCAAGAAACAAGCGGTTTTTTGTGGTACGCCCGATGCGATTCGAACGCACGACCTTCAGAGTCGGAGTCTGACACTCTATCCAGCTGAGCTACGGGCGCATTTATTTAGCCTATGTATTATAGCAGAACGCCCGGTGAAAGTAAACTAATATTTTTGAGTGCAACCCATGCAGCTACCGCGTTGCCAAGGGCGGCAGATTGTGCTATACTTATTCAAAACACTTGTTCCGGGGGACGCCCAAATGAAGTTTAAACGAACGCTCTGCCTCATGCTGTGCCTCTGCCTGCTCGCGCCGCTCGCGGCCTGCGGCGAGGGCGAGGCGCACGAAAGGCAGCTCTTCGCCATGGACACCGTGATGGGCCTGACGGCATATGGCAAGAACGCCGAGGCCGGGCTCGACTCCGCCATCGGCGTCATAAACTCGCTCTCCGCCATGCTGGACCCGGAGATGTCCACCAGCGAGGCCTATAAGCTAAACCACGCGCAGGGTGAGAGCCTGCCCATCAGCGGACAGGTGGCGGAGATGCTCAACACCGCTTATAGCGTTTATGAGAGCACCGGCGGCGCGCTCGACCTGACGATATACCCGCTCGTCAAAGCCTGGGGCTTCGTGGACGCCAACTACCGCGTCCCTACCGAAGAGGAGATCGAGAGCCTGCTCGAGCAGACCGGCTTTGACAAGCTGACCATGACCGCCCTCAGCGGAGGGCAGACCTATCTGGTGACGATACCGGACGGCATGGAGCTGTCCTTTGCCTCGATAGCCAAGGGCTGCGCGTCAAAATACGCTATCAGCGCCCTGCGCAGCGCGGGCGTGGAGAGCGCCATCCTCACGCTGGGCGGCAATGTGCAGACGCTGGGCGTCAAGCCGAACGGCTCGGACTGGAACATCGCCATACAGGACCCGCAGGACTCGGAGGGCTATGCCGGCATACTCAACCTCGGCGAGTGCGCCGTGGTCACGGCCGGCGGCTACCAGCGCTATTTCTATGGCGAAGACAACGTGCGCTATACTCACATCATCGACCCCTCCACCGGCTACCCGGCGGACACCGACCTGCTCTCCGCCACCGTTGTGGCGGACGACGCCCTGATGGCGGACGCGCTCTCCACCGCGCTGTGCGTCCTCGGCTCGGACGGGGCCATCGACTACTACATGGCCAACGGCGGCTTTGAGATGGCGCTCATCACCGACGATGGCCGTGTGCTCATCACGCCGGGGCTCATCGACTCCTTTGAACTCGCCAACCTGGACTACACTGTGGAGATGATACGCTGATGCGCCTTGGACGGGATTTTTTCGCACGCGACGCGCTCGAGGTGGCGCCCGCGCTCGTTGGCAAGACGCTCGTACGCGCCCTGCCGGACGGCGGGCAGCGGCGGCTCGTCATCTCCGAGACAGAGGCCTACTGCGGCGAGGAGGACACCGCCTGCCACGCGCACAGGGGCCGCACAAAGCGCACGGAGATGCTCTATATGGCCGGCGGATGCTTTTATATCTACCTCTGCTACGGCATCCACTGGCTGCTCAACACGGTCACAGGGCCGCGGGACGCGCCTCAGGGCGTGCTCATCCGCGCCTGCCGCGGCTTTGAAGGCCCCGGCAAGCTCACAAAGCAGCTGGAGATCACCGGCGCGCTCAACGGCGCAGATATCGGCTCCTGCCACGAGCTGTGGATAGAGGACGAGGGGCGGGACGTACGCATCGTCACCGCGCCGCGCGTCGGCATCGCATACGCCTCCCCGGAGGACCAGGCGCGGCAATGGAGATTCATGGAAGGTAAATGATATGCAGAGCCCAACGCTCGAAACAAGTATAACAGCGCTCAACGGGGTCGGCGAGGCCCGCGCCCGGGCCTTTTCCAGGCTGGGCGTGACGGACCTCGGCGGCCTTTTGTCCTTTTTCCCCCGCGCATACGAGGACCGCACGGTCATCAAGCCCATCGCAATGCTGATGGAGGGCGAGAGCGCCTGTGTGCGCGGCATCGTCGCCACTGAGCCCACGCTCTCCCGCGTGCGCCGCGGCATGGAGCTCGTCAAGTTCCGCGTGGTGGACGACAGCTCGTCCATGGACGTGACGTTTTTCAACCAGAGCTACGTGCGCGGGCAGCTGCGCCTTGGCGAATACTACACTTTCTACGGCCGTGTGAACGTCAACGGCGCGCGGCGCGGCATGACGAATCCCGTCTTTGAACCGCAGAGCGCCGAGGGCCGCGTCACCGGGCGCATCATGCCCATCTACCGCCTCACGGCCGGGCTCACACAGCGCGCGGCGGTGTCCGCCGTCCGCCAGGCGCTCGACCTGTCCGGCGGCCTCGTGCCGGACGCCCTGCCGGAGGAGATAACGCGCTGCTTTGAGCTCTGCCAGGCACGCTACGCCTATGAGAACATCCACTTCCCCGGCGACTTCACGGCCCTCGCCCTCGCGCGGCGGCGGCTGGTGTTTGAAGAACTGTTCGTGCTGGCCTGCGCGCTGGGCCTGCTGCGCGGACGCCGTTCAGACGAAAACGGCGTCCGCCTGCGCGAAGCAAATCTGGAAGTATTCTACTCTTCCCTGCCCTTCCGTCCCACGAACGCCCAGCGGCGGGCGGTGGCCGAGGCCGTGGCCGACATGCGCTCCGGCCGGCCCATGGACCGCCTGATACAGGGCGACGTGGGCAGCGGCAAGACCCTCGCCGCCGCGGCCTGCATATGGTACGCCGCCCAGAGCGGCTGCCAGAGCGCCTTCATGGCGCCCACGGAGATACTCGCCGCCCAGCATACGGAGACGCTCTCGCGTTTCCTCTCGCCATTCGGCATACAGGTGCGCAAGCTCACCGGGGCCATGACGGCCCGGGAAAAGCGCGAGACGCTCACCGCCCTCGCCGGCGGGGAGTGCCAGCTCTGCGTGGGGACACACGCGCTGCTGACGGAAAACGTCGAGTTCAAAGACCTTGCCCTGGTGATAACCGACGAGCAGCACCGCTTCGGCGTGGCCCAGCGCGCGGCCCTGGCCGCCAAGGGCTCGCATGTGCACATCCTCGTCATGAGCGCCACGCCCATTCCCCGCACGCTCGCGCTCATCATCTATGGCGACCTGGACGTCTCCGTCATCGACGAGCTGCCCCCCGGGCGGCAGAAGGTGGACACCTTTGCCGTCGGCAGCGCGTACCACCGGCGCATAAACGCCTTTATCCGCCGGCTCACGGGCGAGGGCCGGCAGGTGTATGTCGTCTGCCCGCGCATCGAGGAGGGCGAGACGCCGGAGGACGGCCTGATGTCCGCCGAGGAACACGCCGCGGAGCTGCAGCGCGAGTTTCCTGACCTGCGCGTGGGCTGCGTACACGGCCGGCTGAAGGCCAGGGACAAGGACGCCGTCATGTCCGCCTTTGCCGCCGGGGAGCTTGACATACTCGTCTCCACCACCGTCATCGAGGTGGGCGTTGACGTGCCCAACGCCGCGCTGATGATCGTTGAGAACGCCGAGCGCTTCGGCCTCTCGCAGCTGCACCAGCTGCGCGGACGCGTGGGCCGCGGGCAGCACAAGAGCTACTGCATCCTCATCTCGGACAACAAAAGCGAGGAGACGCGCGAGCGGCTGGCCGTGATGACGCGCACCAACGACGGCTTCAAGATCGCCGAGGAGGACCTGCGCCTGCGCGGGCCCGGAGACTTTTTCGGCTCCCGCCAGCACGGCCTGCCGGAGCTGCATGTGGCCGACCTGGGCGCGGACATGAACGTCCTGAAAACGGCCCAGGAGGCGGCCACGCGCCTCCTGGAAGCCGACCCGGGCCTGCTGCTGCCCGAGCACCGCGCGCTGCGCGAGCGGGCATACGCCCTCATCAGGGCCGCCGGCGGCCGTTTCAACTGAAGCGCCGGCATACGCGCCGCAGCCGCGCGGCGCTGAGGGCGAAGTTGATCAGTTCGTCGGCATAGATGATGCCTATATAGGCGTCCAGCGCGCCCACGGGCAGCAGCAGCCAGACGAGGGCCGCGCCCAGCGCGGCGTCGAAGATGTTGATGCCCATGCTCCACACCTGCTGCCCCAGGCCCTTGAGGCAGCCGTCCACCACCATGTCCGTGTACATCACGGGCACCAGCGGCGCCAGCAGTCGTATGTACACGGCGGCCTCGTCCGAGCCATATACGGCGCCGCTCAACGCTCCGGCCAGCGAAAATAGCGCCACCGCGGCAAGCGCGGAAAACAGCAAACTGCGTTTTATCAGTTTTGAGACGGTGCGCCGGATGAGCGCGCCGTCTCCGCGCATCTGGGCCTCCGTCAGCTCGGGCACGATCAGCTCCGCCACGGCCATCAGCAGGCAGGAGGGAAAGCTGATGAGTGGCATGGCCATGCCCTGTATGACGCCATATCCGGCCAGGGCGCTGTCCGCCGAGAGCCCTGAGCGCCGCAGCCCGCGCGGCACCAGCATGTGCTCCAGCGTGGAGAGCGCGCTGCGCGCGTAGCTGGATACGGCCAGCGGCAGCGCCACGCCCAGCATCCTCGCCGTCAGGCGCTCTGAGCGCGCGCTGCGCTGCGCGTGTGCCCGTCGGTCGCTGAGGAAAAAGGCGAACATCAGCGCGAACGAGAGCATGTCCGAGGCCGTGATACCCGCCGTGACGGCGGCGCAGTTGCGCTCGATGTCCCCCTGCGGCGTGCGCGATAAGAACAGCGCCACCAGGCCGATGTAGCTGAACTGCTCGATGAGGTGCACCAGCGCGCTCTTCCACACGCGCCCGCAGGCCGTGAAATACCCGCTGAGCACGGATGAAAGCGACAGGAAAGGCAGCCCGCAGGCCAGTATCCGCAAACTCATCACCGTCCGCGCGTCGCCTATCCAGAGGAAGCCCACAGGCTCGGCGAAGCTCATCAGCACTGCCGCAGCCGTACAGCCGAAGAGCAGGCTGTACATGCAGCAGCGGAACACGGCCGTGCCCACGGCCCCCTCGCGCCCGGAGCCGATCTCCTCGGCCACGATGCGCGTGGCGGCAAAGCGGATGCCGCTGACGGCCAGCGTGGTGCAGAGCATCTCTACGCTCATGACCAGCTGGAAAAGCCCGATGCCCGTGGCGCCTATGCGCCCCGCCAGCCAGGCCTGGAAGGCCATGCCGATACAGCGCATGAGCAGCGACGAGCCCGTCAGCAGCGCGGTGTTATAGACCAGTTTCTTTCCCATGCCCGTCCCCCTCGGGACAGACTATGCGTTTCACGCGCCGGGCATGACAGTGAACGCCCCGCGGAGGACCTCCGCAGGGCGTTTTGCCATATATTCGCGCTTGCGTTCAGGCCAGCGCTTTTCCCAGCACCTCGCAGGCCGTCAGGGCCTCCGCGTCCGGCTCCCCGGCGCAGATGACGCTGTCGCAGGCGAGTTCGGCGCCGGCGGCGCGGCAGTCGCCTTCCCAGTTGCGCATCCACTCCCCGTCGCCCCAGCCATAGGAGCCGAACAGGGCGATCTTTTTGCCCTTCAGCGCGCTCTTGCAGGCACTGAACATGGGCTCGAACTCGTCCTCTTCCAGCTGCTCGGCGCCCATGGCGGGGCAGCCGAAGGCGATGGCGTCATATCCGGCGGCGTCGGAGAATTCAGAGGCGGTGAAAACGGCGGCATCCGCCCCCGAGGAGGCTGCGCCATCGGCGACGGCGCGGGCCATGGCCTCCGTGTTGCCAGTGCCGCTCCAATAAACGACTGCGATCTTGCTCATTTTGCTGTCTCCTTCTTTTCAAAAAATCAGGCCTCATGCCGTTACGGCGAGGTCACTTATACTGTGTCCGGCGTTGAAGAGCCGGGAATACACCTCGTGGCATTTGCGGTAGCGGGCGAACTTCTCCGCCGCCTGGGCCTCATCGCAATAGACCTGCCAGTAGCCCGTGCGCACGCTGTTGCGCCCGCGGTTGGCGATGAAGCCCAGGACGTCCCCCAGCGGGTAGCCGAGGAACACGCCGATCTCGTGCGGTATGGAGCGCGTCTCCGCAAACCGCCTTCGCAGCTGCTCCAGGGCATCCGGCAGCGCGAGCGAGCCGTACCCGCAGCCGCGCAGGAACTGCGCCACCTCGGGCTTTGCCAGCTCGGACGCAAGCTGGCTCACGCGGCAGAGATACACTGTGGCGCGCTCGCCACGGCGCCTCAGCACCGTCAGGTATAGCCCCTTGCGTTCAAAGCCGGCGTTCAGCTCCCGCACTTCCTGCTCCATGTCCTCCCCTGCGGGCACGGTCAGCGCAAACATGCTGCCCAGCTTGAGCGAAGCCAGTGTGGGCGCGCACTGTTCGACCAAATACGTCTCCAGCATGTCTCAGGCGAGGGCGCTGTGCTCGCGCAGCACATTTCTCAGCGCCGTGGCGCTGCTCGTGTGGACGCGGGCGATGGGGATCGACCCGCGCTGGGCTTCCTGCGTGACGCTCAGCGCCATCTTGTGCGACACGGTGCTGATGAAAAGTATGAGCAGGTCCGGCGTGCCAAGTTTCTTCCTCAGCGAGCCGTTTTCCTTGGTGAATATCTTTGCCTTACAGCCGTGCTCACGGCAGATGCTCTCATATTGGGCTTCCATCCTCTCGTTCCCGCCCACGATCACAACGCTCATTCGTCTACCCTGCCTTCCAAACAGTATTGTTAGTTTATACTAACTTAATTTCAAAAGAAATGCGGATGGCCTCCGCTCTGTAGTTAGTTTTTACTAACTGATGTTATTCTACTATACATCTCTCCTCTTGTCAACAGCATTTTTCCGCATCAACTCCACATTGCGCTCAATGCGCCCGTCCTGCGGGCTCAGTTCTTGCGCCTTTTCGGCGGCCGCAAGGGCTTCCTCCCGGCGCCCCGTGTAATACAGCGCGAGCGACAGCAGGTCATACGGTAGCGCTCCCCAGCTCTCGCTCTCGCAGATGTATGTGCGCGGCCTGACGGATATCTTCAGCGCCTCGCGCGCGAAAAAGGCCACGCCGTCCCAATTCCCCTCGGCGTAGAGCAGCTTTGCCATGTCCATATACGGCTCGCGCAGGTGCTGCGCCTCCCCTATCGCGCGGTAAAGCCACATCAGCGCGTGGGCGCGGTCGCCGAGCGCCTGGTAGGAGCGCGAGATGTAGCGCATGGAAGCGCAGCGCTCGTCGCTCCACAGTGCGTTGGGCATCGATACGTGCTGCTTCAGCGTCTCTATGGCTTTTTCCCACATGCCATGGAAATAGTATTCACGTCCCAGATAGTGCATATTGCGGTCGTCGCCCGGGTCCTCGGCTACGGACAGCTCCAGCAGCGGCAGGTACTGGGCGCGGGACTTCGTGGGGTCGGCCCGGTGGTCGAGCTGCATCCCCTCGACATATACTTTTTTAGGGCTCCCCTCCCCCAGCCAGTGCGGTATCTCATGCACGGGATGCGCCCACTCCCAGCCTAAGCGGCTGTGTATCTTCTCCTGCCAGAAAACATGACCCTCCGTGCCGTCGGGGTTGAAATTCCAGGTATAGCGGTAAGCGGCCTGCTTTGTCCCCTCCGTCCAGGCGTTTTCCAGCAGCGCGCGCCAGCCGGGGTGGAAATACTCGTCCAGATCGGTGCAGACGCAGATATCCGCGTCCGCCGGCACCAGCGCGAGCGAGCGGTTGCGCGCAGTGTCGAACCGCCAGGGCGATATGCGTTCCACCTCCACAACGGCCCCGCGCGCCGCCAGCAGTTCGGGAGTTCCGTCGTCCGAGCCCGTATCAAGCACGTATATCCCATCCGCTTCCGACATCGAGTCCATCCAGCGTCCGACGAACTGGCTCTCGTTTTTGCATATGGCGTAGACGCAGACTTTCATTGTTCTCTCCCTTCAAAAGAGGGGGACGGCCGTGGCCGTCCCCAGATGGCTCAGTTTTGCAGCAGCCCGGCGGCCCGCAGGTTGGCAAGAAGCTCGTTGAACTGCGTGACGATGTCGCCGGTGCCGGTGGCGTCCGTAACAGGCGCGGCGGCAGTTACCGTGGCGGCAGGCCCCGTGGGGCCGGTAGGGCCGGTAGGCCCGGTCGGGCCTTCGTTGCCCTGAGCGCCGGCGGCGCCGGCGGGGCCGGTCGGGCCTGTCGGCCCCTCATTGCCCTGAAGCCCCTGGCTGCCCTGCAAGCCCGCAGGCCCCGTGGGCCCGGTGGGGCCCGTCGCGCCCGTACCGGCAGGCCCTGTCGGGCCCGTGGGGCCGGCAGCTCCGGCTGGACCTGTAGGGCCTGTAGCGCCTGTGCCCGCAGGCCCCGTGGGCCCGGTGGGGCCGGTAGCGCCGGTCGGCCCGGTGGCTCCTGCGGCTCCCGTACCGGCAGGGCCGGTCGGCCCGGTGGGGCCAGTTGCCCCGGCAGGCCCGGTGGGCCCGGTCGCCCCGTCAGCGCCGCTTCCCGCGGGCCCTGTGGGGCCGGTGGGGCCGGTCGGGCCGGTGGGGCCGTCATAGCCCTGCTGCCCCTGGCTGCCCTGTATGCCGGCGGGCCCGGTCGGGCCCGTGGCCCCCGTGGGGCCGGTCGCGCCTGTGAGTCCCACGCCCGTGGGCCCTGTGGGGCCGGTGGGGCCGGTCGCGCCCGGCGTACCGGTCGCGCCGGTGGGCCCGGCGACAGTTACAAGGCTGAAATCCGGCGATGTGCCGGGCGTGCCCGTGGGGTCGTTTACGTTGGCCTCGTATAGGCTGCCGTTATAGAACACGAGCTCGCCCGCGCGGTAGCGCGTACCGGCGACGAACGGCGCGACCGTGTCGATGCCAGGCCCTGTGGGCCCGGTCGGCCCCGGTATGAAGCAGCATCTCTGCATGCAGCCGCCTCCGCAGGGGTTGCAGCCCCCGCAGCCGCACTTGACGACGTTCATACGGCAGTCGTCAAGGCTTTCCGTGCCGGACGGCGGGCAGCAGCTGTTGCTGCAATTGTTGCAGTATCTCGGCATTCGGTCTACTCCCTTCACCATGGTATAAGGGGCGGCCTTTTTACAGCCGCCGCTACATCATATGCCGCTCCGCGCCGTTTGTCACAACTCGCTCTGGTACGGCCGGGCAATATGTGCTACAATGTCCATAAGAAAGGATGTGACTTCCCATGCGCGATATCAGACCCAACTGCAAAATAGCGGTCGTGCAGGCCGCGCCCGTGATGTTCAGCGCCGCCGCCAGCGCGGAGAAGGCCGCCGCCCTCATCGCCGAGGCCGCCGCCGGCGGGGCGGAGCTCATCGTGTTCCCCGAGCTCTTCATCCCCGGCTATCCTTACGGCATGACCTTCGGCTTCACGGTCGGCTCCCGCACCGCCCCCGGGCGTGAGGACTGGAAGCTATACTGCGACAACTCCATCGTCGTCCCCGGGCCGGAGACGGAGCTGCTCTCCGCCGCTGCGCGCGCCGCCGGGGCCTATGTGAGCATCGGCGTCTCGGAGCGCGACGCCGTCACCGGCACGCTCTATAACTCAAACCTCATCTTCCTGCCCGACGGCAGCCTGGCGCCCGTACACCGCAAGCTGAAGCCCACGGGCTCCGAGCGCGTCGTCTGGGGCGACGCCGACCGCGGCTATTTCCCCGTGGTGGACACGCCCTGGGGCCCCATGGGCTGCATGATCTGCTGGGAGAGCTACATGCCCCTGGCGCGCGTGGCGCTCTATGAAAAGGGCGTCTCGCTCTATATCTCCGCCAACACCAACGACAACCCCGAGTGGCAGGCCACGGCCCAGCACATCGCGCTGGAGGGCCGCTGCTACTTCATCAACGCCGACCTCTTCTTCACCCGCTCCATGTACCCCGCCGGGCTCAACGCGCAGGATGAGATCGCGCGGTTGCCGGAGCTCGTCTGCCGCGGCGGCAGCTGTGTCATCGACCCCTTCGGCCACTATGTGACGGAGCCGGTCTGGGACCGCGAGGCCATCATTTTCGCCGACCTCGACATGACGCGCGTGCCGGCGGCCAAGATGGAGCTCGACTGCGTGGGCCACTATGCGCGCCCGGATGTGCTGCATTTCTCGATAGAGGACAAATGATCCGTCCGGGCGGAACAAAAGCGGCGCCATTTCGGTCATAACGGTAAACGGCGGGATGCGACATGCCGCCCATGCTATATTTAAAGCAGCGCCGCTGCTCAGGAGGTATATTATGAAAAAGCGCATCGTTTTGCTCCTGCTCGCCGCACTGATGCTCTGCGCCCTTGCCGCCTGCGGCGAAGAGCCGGAACCGGTATCCACGCCTGTCCCCACGCCCACGCCAGAGGCCACGCCCTCCCCAACGCCCAGCGCCGGGCCGCTCGCCGAGGAAGAGGCCGCCCCCGCCATCATCTCCTTCAGCTATGAGAGCGAGATACTGGACTCGGACGGCATCATCATGCTCACCGTCCAGTCCGCCGAGCCGGAAGTGCGCATCCCCGGCAACGACGCGGCCGCCAGGCGCATTGAGAACACGCTCTCCCCACTGCTGGCCGTCAGCGCCGAGAAGAAGCAGGAATACCTGCAACTTGCCAAGGACGATTACGACCTCCGCAGCGAGGACATGAAGATGCTCTGGGGCGGCTATTTCATCTACAACAGCGCGCAGGCCCTGCGCGCCGATACCGAGCTGCTGAGCATCAAATACTCTGTCATCGACTTCACCGGCGGCATCCAGGAGGCCTATGGCGAACACGGCGCGTGCTTTGACGTGCGCACGGGCGAGCGCCTGACGGCCCGCGACATCGCCGCGGACTTTGACGCGCTCAAAGCCGCCGTGCTCCAGGAGATACTCGACGAAGCCGGCGACGACGCGCGTTATTTTGACGTCGAGGAGTTTGCGGCCACCGTGCTGGACGGCGACCAGTGGTACCTTGACGAGGACGGGCTCACGGTCTTTGCCAATATCTATGAGATCGGCACCTTCAACGAGGGCCAGGTGGAGTTCGAGCTCGACTATGACGAGCTCACAGGCCTGCTCGACGAGCGCTGGTTCCCGCAGGACGGCCACGCCGGCACCCTTGCCGTCAGCTTTGAGAATCCCGGCTTCTCCGAACTGGACAGCATCAGCCTGGACGCCGGGGCCGACACCTGGTACATCCTCTCCTCCGCCGATCTGGAGAACGTCACGCTCTCCCGCGTCGTCATGGACGAAGATGGCGAATACGAGCGCGGCGAGGAGCTGGGCTTCTATGCGGAGCTCGGCGCGGGCGAGTGTCTGTCCATAACCGCCTATTTTATGGACACGCCCCAGCTCGCCATTTCCACCAGCGAGGGCGAGTATCTCATCGCGCAGAGCGGCCGCGACTCTTCTTTGCTGCTCATCCCTGTCGATTTCTGAGTTTTTCAGGTGGAAAAGGGCCCCTGCGGGCCCTTTTCCCTCTCGTATCCTGCAAAAAAGCGGCGGGCTCACGCCCGCCGCGTTCTCTATTTCAGCTTATTTCTTCTCCGCCAGGGCTGCTTTGCCGATCTCGAGGCCGCGCTTGAAGGCCGCCTCGTTCAGCGGGTTCATCTCCGGGCGCTTGGCGCCCAGCTTCTTGAACGCCGTCTCCAGCACGTTCTGCGCGGGCAGGAGGTCGGTGTAGCCGATGATGGCGCCGACGATGACCAGGTTCATCACCCGCGGGTTGCCCAGCTCATAGGCGATGCTGCCGGCGTCCACCTTGACGACATGCACGTCGTCGCGGTCCACGTCGTGCGTGACGACGGAGCTGTTGACGAATATCGTGCCGCCGGGGACAACGGAGTTCTTAAAGCGCTGCAGCGACGGGTCGTTGAGGACGACGAGGTAGTCGGCCTTGTTCACCTTCGGGGCGCCGATGGGCTCGTCAGAGATGACCACATAGCAGTTTGCCGTGCCGCCGCGCATCTCCGCGCCGTAGGAGGGGAAGAAAGTGACGTACTTGTCGGTCGTCTCACAGGCGGTGTAGCTCAGAAGCTGGCCCGCCACCATGACGCCCTGACCGCCGAAGCCGGCGATGATGATACTTTTTTCCATGCCGTCCTCCTCACTTCGCGCGGAATTCGCCGAGCGGGAATTCCTTCAGCACCGTATCGTGGATATAGTCCAGCGACTCCTGCGGGCTCATGCCCCAGTTGGTCGGGCAGTTGGAGACGAACTCCACAAAGCTGAAGCCCTTGCCGTCCAGCTGGTACTGGAAGGCCTTTTTGACGGCCTCGCGCGCTTTGCGCACATTGGGCACGTCCGCGCAGGTGACGCGCGCGATATAAGCGGGGGCCTCGAGCTGGCTGAGTATCTCACACATGTGCAGCGGGGCTCCGTGCTCCTTGATGTTCCTGCCATAGGGCGTCGTGGTCGTCTTGGTGCCGAGCAGAGTTGTGGGGGCGAGCTGCCCGCCGGTCATGCCGTAAATGCCGTTGTTGATAAAGATAACAGTGAAGTTTTCGCCGCGGTTGGCCGCGGACATGGTCTCCGCCAGGCCTATGGCGGCAAGATCGCCGTCGCCCTGATAGGTGAACACCAGCGTCTCCGGGCTGCAGCGCTTGAAGGAGCTGGCCACGGCGCAGGCCCTGCCGTGAGGCGCGGCGACGGTGTCGATATCGAAATAGGTCACGACCAGGCCGCCGCAGCCGACGCCCTGCACATAGCAGGAGTTATCGACCATGCCCAGCTCGTCGAGCACCTCGCAGACGATCTTGGACGCGCTGGAGTGCAGGCAGCCGGGGCAGAAGCCGGTGACGGCCCCATCAAATATGCCTGAGGGGCGGGAATACACTTTTTCCATCATTTCAACTCCTCCTCAGTCCTTCATCAGGGCGCGGGCGGCGTCCAGTATCTGGTCGCGGTCGAGTATGTCGCCGCCGGAAGAGAGGGCGGTGACTATCTTCGTGCGGCCGTGTACAACGTTCTCCACGTCCACGGCAAACTGCGCGGGGATGCTCATCTCCGCGGAGACGATGCCGCGCAGGGCGCCAAAGTCCAGCGCCTCATACACCTTCACCGGGAAGGGGTGCACGCGCCGCGGGCGGATGAGCCCGGCACGGATGCCCTCGCCGCGCAGGATGTTCACCGCGCTCTTGGCGATGCGGCCGGAGATGCCGTAAGCGGTGACGATGATCTCCGCGTCCTCGGTGCGGTAGAGCTCGCAGTCGCACTCCTCTTCGCGCCACTTGGCGTACATCTCGGCCGCCGCGCGGTTCATCTGCCGCTGGCTGACGCGGGTGTCCAGGCCGGGGCCGCACATGACCTTGTGCTGCTCCCCGCCGTGCTTGCCGGTGGCGGCCCAGGTCTTGGTGGCGCGGATGGCCTTTATCTGCTCGTCGCTCAGCGGCTCCGGCAGCTCAACTGGCTCCATCATCGTGCCGGTGAAGCCGTCGAGCAGAAGCAGCACGGGGTTGGAGTATTTGTCGGCGAGCTCAAAGGCCTCCCCTGTCATCTCCACGGCCTCCTGCAGCGTGGAGGGAGAGAGCACCAGCATCTCGAAGCCGCCGTTGCCGCTGGCCTTGGTGGCCTGGAAATAGTCCTGCTGCGCGGGCTGGATGGTGCCGATGCCGGGGCCGCCGCGCTGGAAGTTGGCGATGACCACGGGCAGGCGCGCGCCGGCCATCCAGGAAATGGCCTCGCTCTTGAGCGAAATGCCGCAGCTGGAGGAGGAGGTCATGGACCTTACGCCCGCGGCGGCGGCGCCGAAGGCCATGTTGGAGGAGGCCACTTCGCTCTCGCCCTGGATGAAGATGCCGCCGACCTGCGGCATGCGCCGCGCGAAATACTCGGGCACCTCGTTCTGCGGGGTGATGGGGTAGCCGGCAAAGAAGCGGCAGCCCACCCTGATGGCGGCCTCCGCGATCGCCTCGCTGCCCTTCATAAAGATCTTCTCAGCCATGTCAGTTAGCCTCCCTGTAGACCGTTATCGCCGCGTCTGGACAGATCTGGGCGCACATGGCGCAGCCGATGCAGTCCTCGGGGTGCAGCGCGACGGCGTATTGATAGCCCTTGGAATTAACGGCGTCGGTCGTCCCAAGGACCTTTTTGGGGCAGGTCATGATACAATAGCGGCAGCTCTTGCACGCCTCGACGTAGATCTCTACCTTGCCTTTTGCCATCTGTTTCACTCCTTATCATTCAGATCCGCGCCCGAACCAGCCAGCCACTCGGGCAGCGTATAAAGCCTTATGGGCAGCACGGGGAGCGCCGTTTTCTCCCCCACGTCCTCAGCAAGGCCCTCCACGACACACACGAAGGACGCCGGGGCTTCCGGAATCAGCCGCTCCAGCGCCGCAAGCCCGGCGACCACGTCGCCGCAGCCCGTATCCCGGCCAAAATTCGGGTTTGCCACCACAGCCATCTCGCTGACGCCCAGCCTCGCCGCGCCCAGCACGCGCCGCATCGTCTCTTCGATGTCCTCGCGCGAGCCCGACCAGGGGCGGTAGGGGTTGACGAGATAGAGCACCAGCGTATCCTCCCCACCGAGGAAGCGGGAAAACTGCCCGATCATGTGCGAGCCATAGGCCCCGCCGCCGACGTCCAGTAGCACCACGCTCCTGTCGTCCCGCAGCCGTTCGGAGACGGCGGGAGCCACAGTGGGCGCGTCCAGGTACTGCTCCTGGTAGTGCACGTGCACTCCCCCGGCGCGCAGCGCCTCCTGCGCGCCGCGCGCGCGGAACAGGGGCTTGGTCTGGTCCATGTCGAAAAAGTGGACCTCGCGCTCCCCCTCCGCCGCCATCAGCAGCGCCAGGTTGATGGCGACCTCCGTCTTGCCGGAGCCCGCCTCGCCCGTGAACACGAAATTCTTGTGTTTCCCGATAAGCCTCGCGGCGATGTCACTGTGCATAAAACCCTCTGTTCAGCCGTTATATATTGATAATACTATACATTTACGCCAAAAACAAGGTTAAATCGCTAAAGTATGATGCGCAGCAGCAAAAATAAAAAGGGCCGCCCGGGGCGGCCCTTTTCGCGCTGTTCAGATATTCTCGCAGTTGTGCCAGACGTTCTGCACGTCGTCGTTGTCCTCGAACATGTCGAGCATGCGCTGCATATTCTTGATGTCCTTCTCGTCCGTGAGCGTGATATAGTTCTGCGGCACCATTTCCGCCTTCGCGGAGAGCAGCTCATAGCCGTGCTCCGTCAGGTAGTCGGAGACAGTGGCCACGTCGTCCACGCCGGTGTACACCTGATAGACTTCGCCGTCGGCCTCCATGTCGGCCGCGCCGGCCTCCAGGGCGTCCTCCAGCATCTTGTCCTCGTCGATGTCGCCGTCCTCGTTGTTGACGACGATCACGCCCTTGCGGTCAAAGCTCCAGGACACGCAGCCGGCCTGGCCCATGTTGCCGTTATTCTTGTCGAAGGCGTGGCGCACATCGCTGGCCGTGCGGTTGCGGTTGTCGGTCATGGCCTCAACGATGACGGCCACGCCGCTGGGGCCGTAGCCCTCATAGGTGATGGACTCGTAATTGTCGGTGCTGCCGCTGCCGAGAGCGCGCTCTATCGTGCGCTTGATGTTGTCGTTGGGCATATTGGCCGCCTTCGCCTTGGCGATGACGGCGGCAAGGCGCGAATTGTTCGCCGGGTCGCCGCTGCCGCCCTCTTTAACCGCGACTATCATTTCACGCGCGATCTTGGTGAAGGCCTGGGCCCTTTTGGCGTCCTGCGCCCCCTTTGTTTTCTGTATGTTATGCCACTTGGAATGTCCAGACATATAAACAACCCCTTGAGCTCGTTATTTGCCCAAACATTGTAGCACCAAAGCGGCCGTTGCGCAAGAGCAATGTGCATATTTTCCCGAAAATGGGCTATTTGACGGCAGGTATAAGCAATACGCTCCCCTCCGCCGGCGCGCCGTCGCCCAGGGAATTCACCGCTGCGATCAGCTCCGGCGTCGAGTGGTATTTCTTGCCCAGCGCCCAGAGCGTATCCCCCGCCGCGGCGCGCACGACCGTCACGGAGGGCCGGCCTGCCGTGTCCGCCTCCCCGGCGTCGGTGACGGAGGTGATGGCTCCGGCGCTGGAGCAGCGCTCCGCCGTGAGCTCGATATCCACCGCCGCGCGCACCTCCAGCGCGCCCTGGGCCGGCGTGGCAAAGCCCTCGGATGAGACCGCCCGCAGCGCGGCGATGCGTTCGCCCTCCGGAAGCTCTGCCTTGACCGAGGCCGTCATGCGCGCGGAGGCCGCGCAGGCCGCACCTTCCGCTGAGCGGTACAGCACAGTGACGCTCACGGGGCAGGCGGCGGCGCCATCCTGGCTTTCCGGCTCTCCCGGCCTGACGAACACCTTCAGCACCTCCGCACAGGGCGGCGAAGCCTGCACGGTCTCCCGCGCCTCGGCCCGCAGCAGCCGGCGGCGCCTCTCACAGACGAAGGGCAGCTCCTGCGTCTCGCAGACGAGCTCGCGGCTGTTGCAGTAGCAGTCGGAGAGCACGTTCAGCCGCGCGCTGTCGCATATCACAGCCTGCGACACCAGGTGGTACTCGGCGGAAATGCCCTTCTCCCCTCCGGCCAGTGTGGTAAGGTCTATGTACTCCGCCGTCAGCAGCGTATATACCGCCGCGTCCGGCGAGGTGAGTTCGCGTTCCGTATCCAGCATCTGTGAAAACTCCGTCTCAAACGCGGCGGAGCAGAGCTCTCCCGTGTCCTCCGCTGCGTACAGCACGGCAAGCCGCACCGTGCCGCCGAACACCAGTTTGCTGCCCACATTGCGCACGGAGCCGGGCACGATGCCAACCGAATGCCACAGCAGCTCCCCCGCCGGCGGCAGGCCGTCGAAGCGGTATTCGTCCGTCAGGGTGAAGGTCTTTTCCTTCACGGCGACCACCGGCGAGACGGCGCAGGTCTCCACCAGGCTCTCTATCTGCCGCTCCCCGCCGCAGTCCACCCCGCAGACAGTTTCCAGCTCGCGCCGCTCATAGCACTCCACATGCACGCTGAGCACGGCGCGTATCAGCAGCTTGCGCGGGTTCAGTATCCTGGCCTCGATGCCGGTGACGGAGAGCATACAGACGGCCGCGCTGCCGGCAGTCACGCCCGGGGCCTCCAGGCTGATGGAAAACGGCACGGCGGCGCTGACGCAGCGCGTCCCTTCCTCGCCCTCCGGCGTGTAGATGACAGTAGCCGCCACGCCAGCCGTCAGGCTCACGCGCCCCTCCTGCACCTCCTTCGAGCGGATGATGGCCGTCCCTCCCGCGCAGAGCACGCGCTCCACGTCCGGCATCGTGTCCGGGATGACGGTCTCGGCGGCCTCCTCGGCGGGGGCGCAATATTCAAAGACCTTCTCGCAGCACTCGACCCGCTCGCGCTTCATTGTCAGCTCCATATGATCTCCCCTTGTCCTTGTGGTAGTGCAAGCATATGCCGCACTCGCCGCAGATATTACCGGCAGCGGTGCAGCAGCCACATGCCAATGCCGATGAGGCCCACGGCAAGCGCGAACCACCAGAAACCGGCCGGCAGCACGAGCGCGAACAGTATCAGCACTCCGGCCAGCATCACCAGGCACCCCAGCGGCGGAAGGCTGTTCCTCCTGCCTCGCCGCATAGCATCACCCCCCAGGAACAGCGTTGATAACAATATATGCCCCTGCCGCCCGCGCTGTGCCTATCAGGCGCAAAAAAGCCCGGCCTCATGGCCGGGCTCTGCACGCTGTCTTATTTTTCCCACGCCGGTTTCTGCGCGGAGATCTCGTAGAGCCTTTCATAGCTCTGATAGCGCGACGGCGCTATCTTTCCCGCCTCCAGCGCCTCGCGGACGGCGCAGTCAGGCTCCTTCAGGTGAGCGCAGTCGTCAAAGCGGCAGCGCCCTATGTACTCGCGGAACTCGGGGAAGCAGTATTGCAGCTCTTCCTTCGGTATGGGCGGCATCTGCTCCACGTCGAAGGAGCCGAAGCCCGGCGTGTCCGCCACCAGGGCCCCCGCCACGCGGAAGAGCTCCACATGCCGCGTCGTGTGCCGGCCGCGGCCCAGCTTTTCGCTTATCTCGCCCGTGGGCAGCGAAAGCGAGGGCTCCAGCGCGTTCAGAAGGCTCGATTTGCCCACGCCGGAGTTGCCGGAAAAGGCGCACACCTTGCCCTCGATGGCGCGGCGCAGCCCGTCTATCCCCTCGCCGTTCACGGCACTGGCGACGACCACCGTGTAGCCCGTGGCGGCGTAAATCGCCGCCAGCCGGCCCGCATCGCCCGTGTCCGCCTTGTTTATGCAGACGATGACCTCGCAGCCGGCGTGCTCCGCCGTGGCGGCCACGCGGTCGATGAGGAACGGGTCCGTCTCCGGCTCGGAGACGGAGGCCACCGCCACCAGCGCGTCGATATTGGCCACCGCCGGGCGGATGAACATGTTCCGCCGCGGCAGTATCTCGTCCACACGCCCGCGGCCCTGGGCATCCAGGCTGACGCTCACGCGGTCGCCCACCAGCGGCGAGGAGCCGTCCAGGCGGAAGCGCCCGCGCGCCCTGCACTCGACCGTTCCCTCGCCGGTCTGCACGTAATAGAAGCCGCTGAGGGCTTTGACGATCAGCCCTTCCATCAGCCCTCCGGCGTGGCTTCCACCGGCTCGTCGGCGAAGTAATAGCCCGGCCCGTCGTCCTCCGGCTCCTCGGAGGGCGTGGGCGACGGCGTCTCCTCCGGCCCGCTGGAGACCCAGAGGTAGATGCGCGAGTGCGCCTCGACCTCCTCATAGGCGGTGACGCTCTGGCGGATGACGGTGCCCACATCGTACTCGCTGTGCAGGTAAGTGGGCTCGCCGTAGCTGAGGCCCGTGCTCTCCAGGCGGTCGATAGCGGCGTCCAGCGACATGCCCACGAGCTGAGGCATGGTGACGGTCTTTATCTCCGGCCCGGCGCTGATATAGATATACACGGTGTCGCCCGCGGCGATCATCTCTCCCGCCGCCGGCTGCGTGCGTATGACATAGTCCTCGGTGACGGTATCGCTGGGCTCATAGACGGGCTCCACGCGGAAGCCCGCGTTCTGCAGCGTGATGGTCGCCTCCTGATACTGCTGGTTGGTGACGTCCACCACCTCCGTCTCGATGACGCCGGTGCTGACGGTGAGCGTGACGGGTATCTTCTCCGGCACGATCATCATGCTGCGGTCGGCCTCAGGGTCCTGTGAGACGATCTCCCCGTCCGGCACGCTGGGATCGATGGCCAGCTCGATGGTGAAAGAGAAAATGGAGGTGAAGCTGGGGTCGTCGATGACCTCCTGATAGTCCAGCCCCACAAAATTTGGCACGTTCACTCGCTCCGCCACGCTGAAAATGTCCTTCAGCCAGTAGTTCCAGAGGAACACGAACACGGCGATCATGAACACCAGCACGCCGCAGGCCCCGGAGAGTATGCTCACCTTGCGCGCACGGCGGCGGCGCAGCTTGTATTTCTCCTTCGTCAGCTCGCCGGTGTTGCCAAGCGGCATCACGTCCGGCACGATGTCGTCGGCGTAGATATACGGCCCTTCCTCGGCAAGCTCCTGCGAGACGCCGGCGCGCGCGGCGGCGGCCGCCTGCTGCTGGCGGAACTCCTCCAGGTCGAAGAGCAGTTCCCCCGCCGTCTGATAGCGCTTCTTTATGTCCGATTCCATGGCGCGCAGGGTGATGCGCTCCAGCTCCTCGGGGATATCGGGGTTTATCTCCCGCGGCGGCACGGGGTTGCCGGCGATGTGCTGCAGGGCGATCTTTTCCGCCGTCTCTCCGTCATAGGGCCGGCGGCCGGTGAGCATCTCGTACATCACCACGCCCAGCGAATAGATGTCGCTGCGCGTGTCGGGCGCGCCGCCCTTGGCCTGCTCCGGCGCGATGTAGTGCACCGAGCCCACGGTCTGGTCGCTCTTCTTCTCCTGGGCGCTCTCCAGCGCGGCGATGCCGAAATCGGCCACCTTGATGGTCCCGTCGCGGAGTATCATGATGTTCTGCGGCTTGATGTCGCGGTGGACTATGCCCTTGGAGTGGGCGTGCTCAAGGGCCTTGGAGATCTGCACGGAGAAGTGCAGAGCCTCCTTCCAGCTCAGCGCGCCCTTGCGCTTCATGTACTGCATGAGGGTGATACCGTCGATGAGCTCCATGACGATATACTCCACACCCTCCGTATGGCTCACGTCGTAGACGGAGACGATGTTCGGGTGCGAGAGCATGGCCACAGCCTGCGCCTCGGTCTGGAAGCGCTTGCGGAACTCCGCGTCCTCGGCGAACTCGTCGCGTAGTATCTTTATCGCCACATAGCGGTTCAGGCGGTGGCACATGGCCTTGTACACCACAGCCATGCCGCCAACGCCGATGACCTCCATTATCTCATATCTGTCGTCGAGCATCTTGCCCAGATATTTGTCCATATTGTCCATGACAGCCTCCAAACGCCGGAGATTCATTTAGTGAGCGCGATCACGGTCACATTGTCCCGCGCTCCGCGCTCGAGCGCCGCCTGCATCAGCGCGCGGCCCAGGGAAAGCGGGTCGCGGTGCTCCCTGGCGGCCAGGAAGATCTCGTTGTCCGTGAGCATATTCGTAAGCCCGTCGGAGCACAGCAGCAGGATGTCCCCGCGCTGGAACCGCGGGGCAAAACTGTCGCTGGGGACGTTCTCGTCCACCCCGAGGGCCCTTGTTATCACATTCCGCCGCGGATGCGTGCGCGCCTCTTCGGCGCTTATCTCGCCGCGGTCCACCATGTCCTGCACGAGCGAGTGGTCGCGCGTTATCTGCACGATGCGCCGCCGGGTGATCTTATAGGCCCGGCTGTCGCCCACATTCAGGACGTAAACGCGCCCGTCGAGCATCACGGCGGAGACCAGTGTGGTCCCCATGCCCGTATAGGCGCTGTCGAAGCAGGAATAGCTATACACCATGTGGTTCGCCTCGGCGCAGGCGGCCGCCATGGCCTCCGGGATCTCGGCGCCCTTCAGCTTCTGCCCGGAAAACCGCTGCCGCAGCACGCCGGCATAGGTCTTGGCCGCCAGGTCGCTGGCGATGTTTCCGGCCTTCTCGCCGCCCATGCCGTCGCAGAGCACGGCTATGAGTGCGTCGCGCCCTTCGATGCGCTCGATGAGGAAGCTGTCCTGATTGTCCCGCCGGACTTTGCCGCGGTCAGTGATGCCAAAGCTGTTCATTTCGCCATCCTCAAGCCCTTCCGGCGGCCGCCTTTTTGCGCAGCTGGCCGCAGGAGGCGTCTATGTCCCCGCCAAGGCTGCGCCGGACGGTGACGTTTACCCCCTCCCGCTCGAGCAGCGCCTTGAAGCGCTTCAGCCGCTCGGGCGGCGTGGGGCGGAGCTTGCTCTCCTCCACGTGGTTGAGAGGTATCAGGTTCACATGAGCGCTCACGCGCTTCGCGTGGGTGGCCAGCAGCGCCGCCTGAGCGTCGGAGTCGTTGACCCCGTCGATCATGGCGTACTCAAAGGAGATGCGCCGGCCCGTCTGCCGGTAATACCGCTCGCAGGCATCCATCAGCTGCGCCACGCCGCGCCCGCGGTTGGCGGGCATGATGCGCGAGCGCGTCTCGTCGTCAGGCGCGTGCAGTGATACCGACAATGTCAATTGTAAATTAAGAGCGGCCAATTTGTCAAATCTTTCTGTGAGCCCGCAGGTGGAGAGCGAAATGTGCCTCATGCCGATGTCCATCCCCTGCGGGCAGTTGACCAGCTGCAGGAACTTCACCACATTGTCGAAGTTGTCCAGCGGCTCGCCGATGCCCATCAGCACGATGTTCGATATCTTCAGCCCGGAGTCTTTTTCGGAGAACATGACCTCTTCCAGCATCTCCCCCGGCTCCAGGCTGCGCACCAGCCCGCCGATGGTGGAAGCGCAAAAGGCGCAGCCCTGGCGGCAGCCCACCTGCGTGGAGATGCACACGGTGTTGCCGTGGTGGTACTGCATCACCACCGTCTCCACCGCGTTGCCGTCGGAGAGGCCCCAGAGGTATTTCACCGTCCCGTCATGGGCGGAGACCTGCTTGCGCAGCACCTGCGGCGCGGCAAGGTAAAATCTCCCGTCCAGCCGCTCGCGCAGCGCCTTGGGCAGGTCGGTCATCTCCCCGAAGCCGGACACCCCGCGCGAAAGCCAGGAAAAAACCTGCTTCGCCCGGTAGGCCGGCTCGCCCATGGCCTTCAGCTCCGCTTCCAGCTCCTCCGGCAGCAGGGACCTTATTGCGATCTTTCCATCAAACATAGATAAAACCCGTCCGTCCCATCCGTGTCAGGCCAGAGCGTCCGCTCCTGCCTGACGGTGAATCCGCCGTCTTTCAAAAACGCGCGCACCACGCCGCCGTTTTCCTCCTCGAGCAGCGTGCATGTGGAATAGAGCAGCCGCCCGCCCGCCGCCACGCAGCGGGAAACGGCGCGCAGTATCTCCATCTGTATCTGCGGCAGGGCCGCGAGCTCCGCACGCGGCTTGTAGCGTATCTCCGGCTTCTTGCGGATGACGCCCAGCCCCGAGCAGGGCACGTCCGCTATTACGACGTCAAAAGCCCCCTCAAGTTCCGCCGCCGGCCGCCGGGCGTCCATCGCCCGCGTCTCGATAATGCCGATACCCAGCCGCCGCGCGCCCTCTTCGATGCGCGCTAACTTCTTCGCCTGGATATCGCAGGCGAGTATCCGCCCTTCGCCGCCCATCAGCATGGCGGCGGCGAAACTCTTGCCGCCCGGGGCGGCGCAGGCGTCCAGCACGCGCTCGCCCCTACGCGGCGCGGCGGCCTCCACCGCCGTGCGCGCGGCCTCGTCCTGCACATAGAAGAGCCCCCCGGCGTAACCCGGCAGCCGCCGGATATCCCCCGGCCGCTCGGCCATGGCCTCGCCCGGCAGCCGCCCGGGGCGGGCCTTTACGCCGCCCTCCTGCAGCCGAGCGAGCAGCTCCTCACCGCTTATTTTCAGCGTATTCGCCTGCAAATAAACCGCCGGCTCGCTGTTGTTGGCGGCCATCAGCCGCTCCGCGCCCTCATATCCGCGCGCGGATACGAACTCCTCCGCCAGCCACAGCGGGTGGCTGTAGCGCACGCTCAGATATCCCGCCGTGCCCTTCCCTGGCACTTCCGGCGGCGAGTCACGTACTTCGGAAACGCGCCGGAGCACGGCGTTCACCAGCCCCGCCGCCCGCGGGGAGCCCAGCGCGCGGCAGAGCTCCACTCCCTCCGCCACCGCGGAACGGGGCGGTATCCTGTCAAAAAACAGCAGCTGCAGCGCCGAGATGCGCAGGATGTCGAGCACCCTCGGCTCCAGCTTCTTCAGCGGCGTGGAGCAGAATTTACCGAGGCAAAAGTCCAGATAAGCCTCATTTTGCAGCGTCCCATACACCAGTCGCGCGCAAAGCGCCGCCTCGCGCTCATCCAATCCGCGGGCGGCGGCCTCCGCCGCCTCCTGGGAAAAACTGCCGCGCCTCACCGCCGCAAGGGCGAGCACCGCCGCGGCGCGGCCGTTCTCAGCTCTCATCCGGCGTCACCGGATGCCCCAGCAGCCAGTCCCCGGCGCTCATGCGCCGCTTGCCGGGAGCCTGCAGCTCCGTGACGAGCAGGCTGCGCCCGCCGCCGCAGGCGATCTCCAGCCCGGCTCGCCCGGCGGAGACGACCTTGCCCGGCGCAAGCGCCGTCATCGTGTCTGTATATTCCGCCGCGTACACCTTCAGCGCCGTGCCGCGCAGCTCCATGGTGGCCACGGGCCAGGGCAGCAGGCCGCAGATGTGCTTGACGATCTCCCGCGGCGTACGCGTCCAGTCGATGGGGCACACGCTCTTGTCCAGCTGCTTGACGTAGGTGGCCTTTTCGTGCTCCTGCGGCGTGCGCGGGGCCGTGCCGGCGGCGATGTCCCGCAGCGTGCGCACGAGCAGCTGCGCGCCCATACCTGCCAGGCGGTCAAAGAGCTCGCCCGCCGTCTCGAATTCGCCGACCGGCGTGCGTTCCTGATAAATGATGTCCCCCGCGTCCATGTCGTGGGCAAGGTACATGGTGGTGACGCCCGTCTCCCTGTCCCCGTTGAGCACCGCCCACTGGATGGGCGCGGCCCCGCGGTAGCGCGGCAACAGCGAGCCGTGGACGTTCACCGCGCCCAGGCGCGGCACGGCCAGCAGCGCGTCCGGCAGCAGCTTGCCATAGGCCACCACGGCCAATATGTCCGGCGCGAGCGAACGCATAAGCTCCAGCGCGTCCTCCCCGCGGACGCCGGCGGGCTGATACACCGCTATCCCCCGCTCCAGCGCCAGCTCCTTGACGGGCGAGGGCGCCAGCTTCATGCCGCGGCCCTTTGGCTTGTCCGGCTGGGTGAATACGGCCGCGACCTCCATGTCTGGCGCGTCCAGCAGCGCGGCGAGCGAGGCGGCGGCAAAGTCCGGCGTGCCCATAAAGACAACGCGCAAACTCATTCCTCCTTATCCTCCCGCCAGGAGCCGCTCTCCAGCTCCTCCTCGGTGACCATCCGCTCGGCCACATCCGTGAACACCACGCCGTTCAGGTGGTCGATCTCGTGGCAGTAGCAGCGCGCCGTCAGGCCCGTGCCGTGCAGCTCGATCTCATTGCCGTCGCGGTCCTGCGCCTTCACGCGCACTTCCATCGGGCGGCTGACGAGTCCCCAGCGCCCGGGCAGCGACAGGCAGCCTTCCGGCCCGTACTGCTCGCCGGAGCGCTCCACGATCTCCGGGTTGATGAGCTCGAGCATCTTCGGCTCCTCGCCTTCGGGGACGTTCGTCTCCAGCACCACGATGGCCCTGCGCAGTACGCCCACCTGGGGCGCCGCCAGGCCCACGCCGTCGGCCTGCATCAAGGTCTCGCGCATGTCGTCGAGCAGCGTGTGCAGCCGCGCGTCAAAGTTCGTCACCGTGCGGCACTTCTTGTGCAGCGCAGGCTCCACGTTCGGCAGTATCCTTCTTGTAGCCATGTGTATTCCTCCCTGGTCAGTCCAGCGGGTTGGTGTCCGCATAAATGGACACGCCCCTGAACTCCTTTTCCGCCGCCAGGCGGACGATCATATCCGCCACCGCCCGCCGCAGCCCGCTGCCGGGCGCGGCGCAGAGCGTGACGCGGTATCTGTACTTGTTATTGACTTTGAGTATGCTCAGCGGCGCCGGCCCCAGCACGCGCGCCCCCTCCGCAGCGGACGACGCGGCCACGAGCTCCGCGCGCACGCGCGAGGCGCACTTGAGCACCTGCGCCTCGTCGGCGCCGGACATGGTGACGGTCAGCAGTTCGGTGAACGGCGGGCTCTGCTGCACTCGCCGCAGCTCGATCTCGGAGGCGTAAAAGCTCTCGTAATCCTGCGCCGCCGCCTGGCGTATCACCTGGTTTTCCGGCGTATAAGTCTGTATGATGGCCCGTCCCGGCCGCTCAAAGCGCCCTGAGCGCCCCACGACCTGGGTTATCAGCGAAAACGTCCGCTCCGCGGCGCGGAAGTCGCCGGCATAGAGGCTCTGGTCGGCGGAGATGACACCCACCAGCGTGACGTTCTCAAAATTCAGCCCCTTGGTCACCATCTGCGTGCCGATCATGACCGGTATGCGCTCGGCGGCGAACTTGTCCAGCAGCGCGTCGTGCCCGCCGGCGGCGGAGACGGTGTCGGCGTCCATCCGCAGCACACCCACGCCGGGAAACAGCTCTGCGAGCTCCTCCTCCAGCTTCTGCGTACCTGTGCCGACGTAGCTCAATCGCCCGCCGCACTCCGGGCAGCGCTCATCCGGCCGCCGCGTGAAGCCGCACTGATGGCACATCAGCTTGCGCCCATAGCTGTGATAGGTCAGGCTGACGCTGCAATTCGGGCAGCGGTAGGTATAGCCGCAGTCCACGCAGGTGATGAGCCTGTTCGCCCCGCGACGGTTGAGGAAGAGGATGCACTGTTCGCCGCGCTCAAGGTTGGCCTCCAGCTCGGCGCGCAGGCGTTCGCTCACGCTCTCCCCGTTCCCGCGGCGCAGCTCGCGCTTCATGTCCACGATCTCCACGTCCGGCAGGGACATGTTGTTGTAGCGCCCCGGCAATGCGAAGTAGCTGTAGCGCCCCTGCGCGGCAAAATAGCGGCTCTCCACGTCCGGCGTGGCGGAGCCGAGCAGCAGCAGCGCCCCGCTCTGCGCGCAGCGGTACTTGGCCACGTCCCGCGCGTGATAGCGCGGCGCGTTCTCGGACTTATAGGTGTCCTCCTGCTCCTCGTCGATGATGATGAGGCCCAGGTCCTTCACCGGCGCGAACACGGCGCTGCGCGTGCCGATGGCCACGCGGGCTTCGCCGTTTTTCAGCCTGCGCCACTCGTCGCAGCGCTCCCCGGCGGAGAGGCTGCTGTGCAGCACGGCGATGTCGTCGCCGAAATAGGCGGTGAATGTGCGCAGCATCTGCGGCGTGAGGGCGATCTCCGGCACCAGCAGCAGCGAGCCGCGCCCGCGCGAGAGCAGCTCGGCGATGAGACGTATATACACCGTGGTCTTGCCGCTGCCCGTGACGCCGAACAGCAGCGCCGCGCCGGCCTTCCGCGCTTCCGTCAGGGCCAGTATGCCCTCATATGCCCGCCGCTGTTCCTCCGTCAGCTCCGGCAGCGGGGAGCGCTCCGCGCTCACGGCCCGCTCCGGGCGGCGGAACACCTGCACGTTCTCCGTCTCTATGAATCCGGCGTCCACCAGCGCCTTGAAGGACTGCCTGGGTGCGCCGGTGAATTCGCGCAGCTCCGCCACGGAAGCCTGCCCCACGGCGCAGAGCGTGCGCAGCAATTCCGCCTGATGGGGCGCTTTGCGCCGCCGCTGCCCGGCGGCCTCCATGGCCTCCTCGGCGGGGACGGCCAGTCGCGCCAGCTCTACATATTTGTCGCCCACCCGCCGCTTGCCGTCCTCGCGGAACCAGAGCCCGGCGGGCAGCATGGCGCGCACGGCCTCGTGTACCGTGCAGAAAAAGCGCTCGCGCATCCATACGGCAAGCTTTATCTGCTCCGCCGTCAGCAGCGGCTCCGCATCCAGCACGGCGGAGACGGGCTTGAGCTTCTTGCCGAAGCTGCTGTCCGCCGCCAGGGCAAGCACCACGCCCTCCGTGGGCCGGTTGGCCCGCCCGAAGGGCACCGTCACGCGCACGCCCGGCGCCATGCCCTCCGCCAGCCCGGCAGGTACCGTGTAATCATACAGCCTGTCCAGCTGGAAGGGCACCCCGGCCACGGCTATCCTTGCGATAGTGTTATCAGCCATGTAGTCCTCTCAAAAAGCGTCTGCGGGGCGGCGCCAACGCGCTTCCCCGCAGGGCGGAGCGATGTTCACTCCTCGGCGGCGGGCTCCCCGCTCTCGGGGACGTCCGCGGCCGCTTCCTCGGCCTCCGGCTCGTCGCCGCCGTCCTCCTTGACCTTCAGCTTGCCGGTGTACACCTCGTCAATGGCGATGGAGATGGGCTTGCGCTCGAGCACGTCGCCCTCCTCTTCGGCCTTGAGGGCGATGTTGCGCGCGCGGCGGGCGACCAGGTTCACCAACAGGTAGCGGCTGCCGACCTTATTCACCAGTTCTGCCATCGGGGGATAGAGCATCATGATATGAGCACCTCTGTAACAAGATTTATTCTTAATGCCGATCTGCATTTCTCGGCGGTGATAATGGCGTCGATCTCACGCGCGGCGGCGTCCGCGCTGTCGTTGACGACGATGTATCCGTATTTCCCGGCCTGGGCGCACTCGCGCTTGGCCTCCAGCAGGCGGGAGCGTATCTTCTCCTCGCTGTCCGTGTGCCGGCCGCGCAGCCGCCGCTCCAGCTCCGTGCCGGAAGGCGGCAGGATGAAGATGGAAACGGCGTCCGGGCAGCTCCTGGCCACCTGCTCCGCGCCCTGCACGTCGATCTCCAGTATCACGCTCACGCCCTGGTCGAGCTTCCGCTCGACATATTCGCGCGGCGTACCGTAGCAGTTGCCGACGAACTCGGCGTGCTCGAGCAGCGCGCCCTCCGCCACCTTTTGTGAGAATTCTTCCCGCGTGACGAAGAAATAGTCGCGCCCGTTCACCTCGCCCGGCCGCGGAGCGCGCGTAGTGACGGAAACGGAGAGGCAGACGTCGCCTCTCAGCTCGCGCAGCCTGCCTATCACCGTGCCCTTGCCCGTCCCGGAGGGGCCGGATATGACGATCAGCCGCCCTTTGTCATGTGTCTGCATCTTCTTCGCCTCCCCAGTCTGCCGCGCCCTCCGCCCTGGCCGCGATGGCCTCCGGCGTCAGCGCGGAGAGGAATACATATCCGCAGTCAGTGAAGATGACCGACCGCGTGCGCCGGCCATAGCTCGCGTCCACGAGCAGCCCGCGCTCGCGCGTGTCCTGTATCATACGCTTCACGGGCGCGGAGTCCGGCGAAAGGACGGAAACGAGCCGCCCGTCGGCGATCAGGCTGCCAAAGCCGATGTTTATGAGCTTCATGCCCTCACTCCACGTTCTGTATCTGCTCGCGTATCTTTTCGATCTCGCTCTTCAGGTCCACCACCACGCGGGCGATATCCGCGCTCTGGCACTTGGAGCCGATGGTGTTCGATTCGCGGTTGAGCTCCTGTATCAGGAAGTCCATCTTGCGCCCCACGGGCGACTCGCCGTTCACCAGCGCGGTCAGCTGGTCGAGATGGCTACGCAAACGCACGGTCTCCTCGTCCACGGCCACGCGGTCGGCGAAGATGGCGCACTCGGTGAGTATGCGGGCCTCGTCCACCGTGCGGTCCGCGAGCACCTCGCGCAGCTTCTGCTCCAGGCGGGCGCGGTATTCCGCGACCGTCTCCGGCGCGCGCGCTTCAACGGCGCCCGTCAGCTCGCCGATGTAAGCGATGCGGGCGAGCACGTCCTCGCGCAGCCTGGCGCCCTCGCGCTCGCGCATGGCGTCGTACTCAGTGAGCGCGCGCTCGGCGATCTCCACCAGCCCGGCGGCCAGCTCCTCGGCATCCACTTCCCGGCGGGCGACGCTCAGCACTTCCGGAAGGCGGCAGACACCCATCAGCGTCATGTCGTCCACCAGGCCGAATTTCTCCCCCGCCGAGCGCAGCGCGTCGATATACCCGCGCAGCAGCGGCTCGTTCACGCGCACCTCCATGTCGTCGGACTCGGCGGCGTCCACCGTGACGAACATGTCCACCTTGCCGCGGGTCGTATGCCGCCCCACAGCGGCCTTCAGCGCGTCCTCCGCGCTCAGCAGCCCGCGCGGCAGCTTGACGGATACGTCCAGGTAGCGGTTGTTCACGCTCTTGAGCTCCACCGTCACGGATAGCCCCGCGGCCATGCCCTTGGCCGCGCCATAGCCGGTCATGCTCCTGATCATACCGTTTCCGCCCCGCTCGTGATGATGTCCCGCACCTCATAGGTGATGGGCTTGCTGCTCTTCCTGCGGGAGAACAGCGCGGCGAACAGGAAACCCGCCGCGAAGAAAACGAAGCTGATGGCGATAGCCGGCCCTTCCGCCAGGTCCATCGCCGCGGCGATGGCATAGCCGATGAAAAACAGCACGAAGGGCACCACATATACGAGCACGGCTGCGCCCAGGACGCGCGAGGTCTGCGTCTCGATCTCCACCCTGTCGCCGGGCATGGCGCCGAGCTCATTTTTCACCTCCACGCGCAGCTTGGACGCGTAGTGGCAGCTCTCGCAGCTACCGCAGTCGCCGCCGCAGGCGGTGCCGCGCAGCACCTCGGCCTCGGCCGTATCCGGACCCGTGAGTTTCTTGATTATCGCGTATTGAGTCACTTTTATCCTCCTCTGGATACGCTGATGGCGATCTGGTATGTGCCGATGGCGCCCGTGTTGGGGAAGCCGTCCACCCGGATGCGCACGTTGACGGTCATGTCGCCCGTCTGCGAGATCTCGGACAGGTCGGCCACGGCACTGAGGTTTTCGGCCCTGATGGACGCCAGGTCCTCGGCCGAGCCGCGTATAGTCACCGGCAGGCTCTGTGTGATGACTTCCGCCGAATAGCCCTCCGGCAGCCCGCTGTAGCTGATATTGCTGACAGTGAAGCTCTGTGTCTCCATATTCAGCACCTCCACGGTCACTTCCGCGGTTGTAGTGCCCGTCAGGTTCTCCACGCCGTCCGGCAGTATGATGTCAAACTCGTCCGTGAGCGAGGCGGAGAAGCTGGTGGTGTCGATAGTGGCCACAGTGATGGCATTGATGCCCTCCACCACGCTGGCGTCGCCGGATATCATGATATTCGCCGGGTCGACGGTGACGCTGGTGTTCTCCTCCGTGGCGCCCGCGCCGTAGTTCGCGGAAATGGTCAGCGGCACCTGCTTGGTCATGTTGATGTTGACCGTGACGGAGATGGTATCGGTCTCCAGCTCCAGCCCGTCGGTGCTGACGGGGTTGCCCTCGCTGTCCAGCAGCGTGTAGGGCACGTCCACCGTGCGGGAGGCGTCCATGTCCATATAGGCGATCTCCACATAGGCGGAGGCCACGTTGGCCAGCTGGCTCTCCGTGCCGGAAACGCGCACCGTGGTGGGCTCCCAATCGATGCCGTCGTAGATATAGCCCTCGGCCGTGCTGCCGGTGAACTCGCAGTCCACGGGTATGGCCTTGGTAGTCATGCGCGTCACGTCGAAGCCGATGGTCGCCGGCTCGGCGCTGACGAGCGTCACGGCGTTGGGGTCCACCCGGTCAGGGTAGCGCAGCGTGTACGTGCGGCTGTTGTATCCCGTCTTGGAGATGCCGGAAACGTCGATGACGGCCTGCACGTCCGAAGCGGAGAGCGAGCCTATGTTCACCCTCGTGCCGCGGATGGTCACGTCCACGAAATAGTTGTCCACATTGGCGATGATGTACTCGCGCGTGTCCTGCAGCACGTCCTCGCCCTCAAAGACGACCTGCACGCCGTTCAGTTCCACTTCTATCTCCTCCTGCTGGGTGCCCGTGAGGTACATCCAGATGAGCAGCGAGGCGATGAGCGAAACGACGAGCCAGAATATGCGGTTGTCGAGCAGCTTATTCTTTCGTTTTCTTGTCATTTTTTCTCACCAGCAGGCCCTTGACGGAGTTTATCATCCCCACGATGCCGCGGCTGTTCGCCTCGTCCTCGTCGGGCATCAGCTCCGCCCGGAGTATCTTCTCAAAGGTGTCCGCGGAGAGGTGCCGCTTGAGCATCCCGTCGATGGCGACGGAGATGGAGCCCGTCTCCTCGGAGACGATGACGACCACGGCGTCGGAGTGCTCGCTCATGCCGATGCCGGCGCGGTGGCGCATGCCGAGGTCGCTGCTGAGGTTGGCGTTCTGCGTCAGCGGCAGCATGCAGCCGGCGGCGGCGATGCGCCCCTCGCGGATGATGACCGCGCCATCGTGCAACGGGGCCTTGACGAAAAAGATGTTGCGCAGCAGCTCGCTCGTGACGTCGGCGTTGACGATGGTGCCGGTGCCCATCTGGTCGTTGAGCAGCGTCGTGCGCTCGAACACGATGAGCGCGCCCGTCTTGGTGCTCGCCATGTCCGTGCAGGCGAGCACGGTCTGCGCGATGACGGACTCCGAGCTCGTGGGCACGGCCGTGCCCAGGTTCATGAATCGCCCGCTGCCCAGCCGCTCCAAAATGCGGCGCAGTTCCGGCTGGAACAGCACCACCAGGGCGATAAGTCCCATCTCCAGCGTCCGCTGCAAAAGCGAATGTATCATTGTCAGGCGCAGCAGCCCGGAGATCCACATCACCAGCAGCAGTATGACGATGCCTGTCGCCACGCGATAGGTGTTCGTCCGCCGGATGACGCCGATCAGCCAGTAGATAAGCGCCGCCACGATGAGCACGTCGGCGATGTCCGACGCCCTCATCGTGAGCAGGTAGTTCCATCCATTGGATAGTGCGTTAAGAATACTGTCCATAAGCAGTCCCCAGACATGCGGGCGGCCGGGCCGCCGCGCTTTTGTATCTCTGATCGAGGTCGTAATATTATACAACACCCGGCTGGAAATAGCAACAGTTTACCGCCCCTGCGGGCTCATTTTTAATATGCCGGCCAGCGCGGCCGCCGCACGCTCCACCTCGCGCGCGTTGTTGAAGGGCGAGAAGGAAAAGCGCACGGTGCCGCCCTCGATCGTCCCCGCGCTCTTGTGCGCCAGCGGCGCGCAGTGCAGCCCCGCGCGGACGGCGACGCCCTTTTCAGCCAGCGCCGCGGCCAGCTCTTCGCTGCCCATGGCGCGGCTCCTGACGGACAGCACGCCCGCCTGCGTGCCGTCTGACGCGAACACTTCCAGCCCCGGCGCGGCCTCAAGCCGGCGGCACATGAGCGCCTTCAGCGCCCGTTCCCGGCTGTCGATGGCCTCCAGCCCGCAGCGCTCCACATATCGCAGCCCGGCCAGCAGCCCGGCGATACCGGGGATGTTGTGCGTCCCGGCCTCCAGCGCGTCCGGCAGCGACTGCGGCATGGCCTGGCTGCGGCTCTCGGAGCCCGTTCCGCCGGCCATGATGGGCTCCGCCCGCCCGCGGCAGAGCAGTACGCCCGTGCCCTGCGGGCCCAGCAGCCCCTTGTGCCCCGGCATGGCGACGAACTCCGCCCCCAGGTACTCCATGTCCACCGGCAGCACGCCCGCGGACTGCGAGGCGTCCAGCACGAAGGGCACGCCCTGCTCCCGGCAAAGCTCCGCAATGCCCTCCACGGGCAGCACGAAGCCGAATACGTTCGAAACGTGCGTGCAGACGCAGCATCTGGCCCCCGGCAGTTTGGCCCTGAAGGCTTCCAGCGCCGCAGGCTGGTCAAAGAGCGGCGAGCGCGCCACGTCGATGTCCGCGCCCAGCATGTGCAGCGGCCGCGTGACGGCGTTGTGCTCATAGCCGGATATCACCACCCGGTCCCCCGCCCGCACGAGCGTGTTCAGCGCGATGTTCAGCGCGTGGGTGGCGTTCATGGTGAAGGCCACGTGCTCCGGCCCCGGCGCGTGGAAAAACTGCGAGAGCTCCTCGCGGCATTTATACGCCGTCTCCGCGGCCAGGGCTGCCGGCTCGTGGCCTCCCCTGCCCGGGCTGGCCATGGTCCTCATGGCGTGCAGCATGGCCCGCGCCACCTCGGGCGGCTTCAGCAGGCTGGTGGCGGCATTGTCGAGGTATATCATGGCGCCACCTCCCGGTACTTCCCGCCCGGCTCCGCGCGGAACAGCCGCCCGTGCGGCACGCCGGCGCGCGCCAGTACCGCCAGCGCCTCGTGGAAGCGCCGCGGCGAGACCTTTACGCAATAGCCGCAGCCGCGGTCGGTCAGCTCCTGCGGCGCCCGCGCTATACTGGCCGTTATCCCCGAGCGCTCCAGCACCGAGGATGCCCTCTGCGCGTAGGTCAGAGAGCGGCACATTATGATATTCATCGGAAAACTCCCTCCGTAGCATGGCTTATGACCCATACTATGCCGGAGCCTTCCCCGCGGCGACTCGCCGCCTAATCTATCAGCGCCACGGCCTGCGCGGCTATGCCCAGACCCTCGCCGGTGAAGCCCAGATGCTCTTCCGTCGTGGCTTTCACGCTCACGCTGCCAGCCGCGAGCCCCGCCGCGCGGGCGATGTTCTCCCGCATGGCCGGTATATGCGCCGCCAGCTTCGGCGCCTGCGCCACCACGGTGGAGTCGATATTGACGATCTCATATCCCTCCGCGCGCACCCTGCGCGCCACTTCGGCAAGCAGCAGCAGGCTGTCCGCCCCGCGGTAGCGCTCGTCGCTGTCCGGGAACAGCTTGCCTATGTCCCCCAGCGCGGCCGCGCCCAGCAGCGCGTCCATCACGGCGTGTACGAGCACGTCGGCGTCCGAGTGGCCGTCCAGCCCCCGCTCGTATGGCACCTTAACCCCGCCGAGCACCAGCGCGCGGCCCTCCACGAGCCGGTGTACGTCGTATCCCTGCCCGATCCTCATCGCTTCTCCCTCGCTTCCAGGATGGCCTCGGCGGCATAGACGTCCGCCGGCGTAGTGAGCTTCATGTTTTCCTCCGAGCCCTCCACCAGGAACACCTCCGCGTCCATCAGCATCACGGCGGCGCAGTCGTCCGTCAGCTCCAGGCCCAGCCGCGCCGCATCCTCCAGCGCGGGCCGTATGAGCCCGGCGCGGAAGACCTGCGGCGTCTGCATCAAAAACAGTTCATCCCGCTCCAGCGTGCGCAAAACGCGCCCGCCGCGCGCCTGCCGCACCGTGTCCTTCACCTTTATGGCCGGCGCCGCCGCGCCGCGCTCCGCCGCCGCCAGTACGGCACGGGCGATGACCTCCTCCGTCACCAGCGGCCGGGCGGCGTCATGGATGGCGATGAGCTCCGCGCCGGGCGAGCACTCGCGCACGCCGTGCCAGGCCGACTCCGTGCGGCATTTCCCGCCCGCGGCCACGCATTTCACCTTGCCATAGCCAAGATCCCGCGCCATGGCGGCCGTTTCCGGTATCTTTTCGCTCTGCGTGACGATCACGATCTCGTCTATGTAAGCGCTGCCGTCCAGCGCGGCCACGGAGCGTTCGAGCACTGTGCGCCCTGCCAGCTTCATGGCCAGCTTGTCGCCGCCCATGCGGCTGGAACTGCCCGCAGCCACCAGCACGCAGGCGCAGCGCGGCCGCGCGGGCATATCATTTTTACGGAACATATTACCTCCCGATCAGACAAAAAATACCTCCGGGCGGGTCTGGCCCGCCCGGAGATGCTTATGAGCCGACCATAGCGCTGTTCAGGCGCTCTTCGACCTCCTCATAACTGGAACTTTTGGACAGCACAATCTCGGAGATCAGTATCTGGCGCGCCGAGTGGAGCATCTTCCGCTCCCCGGTGGAGAGCCCGCGCTCCCTGTCCCTCGCCATCAGCCCTTTGACAACGGCGGCGACCTCCATCAGGTCCCCGCTCCTGATCTTCATCATGTTCTCGCGGTACCGCTTGTTCCAGTTCTGCGTCATGCTGACCTCGATAGCGGGGATGCCTTTGAGTATCTTTTCCGCTTCCTCGCTGCCGATTATCGGACGCACGCCAATGCTCTCGCTCGTTTCCACTGGTATCATCACCAGCATGTCACCGGCGGGTATTTTGAGCACATAATACTCCCGGTCCTTCCCATTGATCTTCCTGCTTACGATGCTGTCGATCACTCCGGCGCCGTGCAAGGGGTGAGCGACCCGGTCGCCCACGCGAAAAGCCATATAACCTCCGTTTCCCGAATCTGCAAATGCCTTCTTGTATAGAATTATACACGTTACAACGGGATTTAGCAAGGAAAATCAATGGTTTTTTCGTAAGATCGCTGCAAAAATCCCGTCAGGATGGTAAAAAAAGAAAGGGCCGCGTCCGCGGCCCTTTCACACGCTGTTGAATTACTCGGCGTCCTCGGGGACGACGCCCTTGGCCTCGCCGGTCTCGGAGACCTCGTAAACGAGGGCGTCCTCTTCCGGCTCCACCGGCAGCTCCTCCTCAGGCTCCACCTCGCGGCGGCGGGAACGGCGCGGGGCCGGTTCCGGCTCGCTCAGGGCGCGGATGGAGAGGGAGATCTTCTGCTTCTCATTGTCGATGGCAGTGATCTTCACATCGACCTCGTCGCCGGGGTTGACGACCTCTTCCGGCTTGCCGACGCGGCGGTTGGCCAGCTGGGAGATGTGGATAAGGCCGTCCACGCCGGGCATGACCTCGGCAAAGGCGCCGAAGGGCATCAGCTTTACGACTTTGACCTTCGCCACGTCGCCCACGTTGTAAGTGCTGACGAACTTGTTCCAGGGGTTGTCCTCGGCCTTCTTGTAGCCGAGGGAGATGCGCTTGGCCTCACGGTCGAAGCCGATGACGTACACGTCGAGCTCGTCGCCCACGGAGACGACCTCGGCGGGGTTCTTGATGCGGTTCCAGCTCAGCTCGGAGACGTGGACCATGCCGTCGATGCCGCCGATGTCCACGAACGCGCCGTAGCTCGTCAGGCTCTTGACGGTGCCGTGATAGGTCTTGCCGACCTCGATGCTGCCCCAGATGGCCTCGGCCCTCTCGCGGCGCTCGCGCTGCTGCACTGCGCGGATGGAGCCGACGACGCGGCGGCGGCCGCGGTTGACCTCGGTGATCTTCAGGCGGACCTTCTTCTTCAGCAGCTCAGTCATCGGGGTGTCCTTCGGCAGGCCGGACTGGGAAGCGGGGACAAAAACGCGCGTACCCTTGACGGAGACGACGACGCCGCCCTTGTTCTCCTCGGTGACGATGCCCTCGACGACAGTGCCGTCCTCCTGGGCGGACTCGATGTCGGCCCAGTTCTTGACAGCGTCAAGGCGCTTCTTGCTCAGCTGGGCGGTACCCTCCACGTCGTTGACGCGGACCACGATGGCCTCGATGGGGTCGCCTACATGGACAGCGTCCTCCAGCTTGGTCTCGCCGTCGTCGGTGAACTCGGTGGCGGGGATGAAGGCGGAATACTTCGTGCCCAGGTCCACGCTGACCTCGGTGGGGGTGATGGCCACCACGGTTCCGCTGACTTTGTCGCCGTTATATATAGTCTTCAGAGAATCCTCCAGCATCTCGTCAAAGGACTTTTCCTTTGCTTCTTCCGCCGGGGCTTCGGCCGCGGCTGCTTCCGCGGGGGCTGCCTCTTCGGCGGCGGGGGCCTCTTCAACAGCGGCGCTCTCGACGCTCGCGGCCTCTTCAGCCGCGACGGCCTCGGCAGCGGCCGCTTCGGCCGGCTCTTCTACAGGGTTCTCTTGGATCAGAATTTCATCGCTCATCTTAACCAGTACCTCCTTGATTATCCACTCCGGCGCCGAGGCGCCGGCAGTTACGCCTATGGTGTCTGCGTCCCTGAGCCGCGCGGTGTCGAGCTCTTCCGCCTGCGCAATGAACTGCGTGTTGGCGCAGCGCGATGCGCAAAGCTCGGCCAGGTGCAGGCTGTTGGCGCTGTGCTTGCCGCCAATTATCACCATGGCGTCGCACTTGGAGGACAGTTGAGCCGCCTCCTCCTGCCTTGTGGACGTAGCAGAACATATTGTATCAAATATTTCTGCGTTTGTACACATCTTTTTTAATAAAAATTTGCAATCCTCGAGGGTTTTTTGCGTCTGCGTCGTCTGCACGACGGCCGTGAGCGGCATGTGCGCCCTTCCGCCGTCCTCCGACAGCCATTTTTCCAGCTCCTCCGCGCCGGAGACGACCACCGCGCCCGAGCACCAGCCGCATATCGCCTCCACTTCCGCGTGCCCGGCGGTGCCGATGACGAGCACCTGCCGCCCGTTCGCAGAAGCGGCGCTGACGATCTTGTGTATGCGCGCGACAAAGGGGCAGGTGGCGTCCACCACCTGCGCGCCGCGGCGCTCCAGCTCATCGACGACGGCCTTCGGCGCGCCGTGGGAGCGTATGAGCGCCCGCTCGCCCGCCGCGGCCTCCTCCGGCGAGGATATCACGGCCATCCCCCTGGCCGCCAGGCGGTCCACCACGTCCTGGTTGTGTATCAGCGGCCCCAGGCACTTGCAGGGCCCCAGCGCCAGCTGGCCCTCCGCCAGCTCCACGGAGCGCGAGACGCCGAAGCAGAATCCGGCGCTCTTTGCCAGTATCACCCTGCTCATCCCGCCGTACCGTCCCTCAACTCATAGATGCGCTCCATCACGCCGTCGGCCAGCTCCACGTAATCCTCGTGCGTCTTGCCCTCCACCAGGAAAGGCTCCCCGATCAGCACCTCCGTGCGGGCAAAGACCTTTTTCCGCCGCGGGATATAAACGGGGACTATGGGCACCTTCATCCGCGACGCGATGCGCACGGCGCCCGTCTTGGCCTCCACGGAATTGTCCTCGCTGGTGCGCGTCCCCTCCGGGAACATGCACACCTTCTCCCCGCGCTTGAGGAAGCGCATGGTGTTGCGGATAGCGTCGATGTCCTGCCGCCCCCGGTCGACGAAATATACGCCGCAGCTTTTCAGTACCGCGCCGACTACCGGCACGGCGGAGAGCTCCAGCTTGGCCATGAAGTGCATGAAATTCTTGCGCCCGAAGGCCGCCGCCACCAGGAAAGGGTCCACCATGTTGGAGTGGTTGGCGCAGACCAGCGCCGGCCCCTCCGGTATGTTCTCCCGGCCGCTGCTCTTCATCGGATAGAGCAGCTTGACGATGGGTATGACCAGGGCGTACAGCCGGTCAAAGGTCCGGCGCTGCTTTTCGTCCGGCCGCTGTCTCTCGTCCATGCTCCCGCTCAACTGAGAACACCTCCAAGTTTACCTGCTATCAGCGTACATACGCGCTCGATGCTCTCTTCGAGCGTGAGCGCGCTCGTGTCCACGACCACGGCGCCCTCCGCCACCTTCAGCGGCGCGGCGGCGCGCTCGGAATCCTGCTTATCGCGCTCGACCGTCTCGGCGAGCACCTGTTCATAGCTCTCGCCGCTCCCGCGCGC
>CHCFR05602__coassemble_252_pt1 | contig 39438 bp, 31 predicted proteins | sample CHCFR05602__metabat2_high_PE_010 | metagenome-assembled genome bin CHCFR05602
GCCCCGGTCTCCCGGGGCGGTATCTGCCTTAAAAAGGCAAACGGCCCGCGGGCGCATTTTCGCGCCGCGGGCCGCTCATCGTAACGGCTCTATATCCCCGCGCTCACTCGCTGAACCCCACGCCGGTGAGGCGGCTGTAGTATTTGATCATGGCGCTGTGGTCCTCCTGGCCGTGGCCGCCGGCGTGCAGCCACTGCAGGACTTCCTGGGCGGCGGCGGTCATGGGGACGGGCGCGCCCACGGTGTGCGCGCAGTCAAGGGCGTTGTTGAGGTCCTTGATGTGCAGGTCGATCTTGAAGCCGGGCTTGTCGTTGCCAGCGAGCATCATGGGAGCCTTGGCGTCCATGACGGTGGAGCCGGCGAGACCGCCGCGGATGGCCTGGAACACCAGCTCGGGGTCGACCCCGGCGCGCTTGGCGAGGGTCAGCGCCTCGGCCAGCGCCTGGATGTTACAGGCGACGATGATCTGGTTGGCGAGCTTGGTGGTGTTGCCCGCACCGACTTCGCCGCAGCGCACGACGGAGGAGCCCATGGCGCCGAGCAGCTCCTTGAAGCGGTCGAAGACCTCCTGCTTGCCGCCGACCATGAAGGAGAGCGTGCCATCTATGGCCTTCGGCTCGCCGCCGGAGACAGGCGCGTCGAGCATCTCCACGCCGCGCTTTGCAAGCTCAGCGGCGATCTCCTTGCTGGCGACGGGGTTGATGGAGCTCATGTCTATGAACACGCTGCCGGGGCGCATGTGCGCGCCGACGCCGTCCTCGCCGAGCATGACTTCCTTTACCTGCGGGCTGTTGGGCAGCATGGTGAGCACGACGTCGCACGTCTCGCCTATCTCCGCATTGCTCGCGCTCGCAGCGCCGGCCGCCACCAGCTCGTTGCAGGCCCTGTTGGCCGTGCTGGCAGTGACGTCGTAGCCGGCCTTGAGCAGGTTCTTCGCCATGGGCTTGCCCATTATGCCGAGTCCGATAAAGCCTATTTTCATGTTATAAACCTCCTGAGCATTATTTTGCGGTTTAATTGTACCACGCCGCCGTCCGCTCCGGAAGCCGCTTATTCGCTTTTCTGAGCGGAGTTTAGCGGAGATGCGCGAAGCACACAAGCGCACGAACGCCAAAGCCAATGCGCGGCTACCCGGCGCCTGCAGGCAGTGCTATAATACCGCAAAGGAGGCAGAAAAATGGCAAAAACGACGGTGATTCCGGCCATGGAAGTGCCGGAATGGGAATATGACGTGTTCGTCGCCGGGGGCGGCACCGCCGGCTGCATCGCCGCCATCGCCGCCGCGCGGCAGGGCGCGCGTGTGTTGCTGGTGGAAAAGCAGCCCGTCCCCGGCGGCACGCTGACCAACGGTGGCATCGGGCTTTACAGCTATTTCGCCGCAGTGGGCGCGGATGGCGGCGCGCGGCGCGTCGTCGGCGGCCTGCCATGGGAGCTCGCCCAGCGCCTGCAGGAGGAACAGGGCGCCACGGGCTTCATCCCCTCGCCCGGCGACAGGCACAGCATACCCTACCGTTTTGTGGCCGACCACGAGGTATACAAGGGCGTTATCAGCGAAATGCTCCTGCAGTCCGGCGCGGACGTGCTGCTGCAGACCCAGCTGGCCGGCGCGGAGCGCGAAGACGGGCGCATCGCCTCCGTGCTCATCGCCGGCAAGGACGGCGTTGAGTCCGTGCGCGCCGGCACATATGTGGACGCCACCGGCGACGGCGACCTCGCGCGCTTTGCCGGCTGCGAACAGCGCGAGATCTGGCAGCATTACACCGAGGTCTGCGGCGCGCCCACCGGCCTCGTTTTCGGCATGGACGGCGTGGACTTCGACGAGCTGCTGCGGGAAAACCCCGGCAGCGCCTTCTCCCTGGCGGACGACGTATCCCCGTCCGGCGAGCGCGTGCGGCGCGTTGCCTTTTCCCACGCGCGCGAACGCGGGCGCTACGCCCCCCTGGCCGCCCTGGATATCAACTATTTCACCACCATCCAGTCCCTCCACGAGGGCGAGGCGACATATATCAACAACTCCCGCGGCGTCGTCATCGACGGCTCTCGCGCGTGGGACCTCAGCCGCGGCGAGCTGGAGATGCGCGTGCGCGTGATGCGCATGGCGCAGGCGCTGCGGCAGTGCGTGCCGGGCTTCGAGCGCGCGCACCTCTCCTGGGCCGCCACGCAGCTCGGCGTGCGCGCCAGCCGCGTCACCGTCTGCGACAAGATGATCAGCCAGTCCGAGATATCCGCCGCCGCCCGCTTCCCGGACGAGATCGGGCTCTACGGCTTCCACGACCTCTCTCCCAAACGCCCGGAATGCCAGGTGGGGCCGCCGGGCTTCTACGGCCTGCCCTACCGGATGCTGCTGCCCGCCGGCTGCACCGACCTGCTGATGGCCGGCCGCTGCGTCACCGCCGATGTGGAGGCGCACATGTCCACGCGCAACACCGTGGCCTGCATGCTGATGGGCGAGGCCGCAGGCACCGCCGCCGCGCTCTGCGCCCGGCTGGGGACGGACACCCGCGGCCTTCCATACGGGCGGCTGCGCGAGGCCCTGCTGGGCGCGGGGGCCATCCTCGACGTCTGACCGCTGATTCGTTTTTTTGTCCGCAGATTCGCTTTTTTGCGCCTTTCCATAAAAAATGCCGTGCCATTTCCGCCGCCACCTGTTATATTGTTTAACAAGGAGTGATGGAAATGGACACTGGCGAAAGGCTCGAACTGTTCCGCCAGCTCACCGGCTGCATACATGAACTTTACTACTGGCGCTACACCGCGCCGGACGCCGCGCCGGAAACGGACAGCCAGTACGCGGAGGTGCTGAATTCCGTTTTCCGCAGCACGGGCGCGCTGGAAGTCGCCTTTTCCGGCGAGGCGTGTAAGCCCTACGTTTTCAGCAATTCCGGCGGGCTGATGTGGGCGGCGGCCTGCGAGCGCACCGCGGACGGCGCGCCTGTCCTGCACGTCCTCGGGCCCTGCTTCGTCAACGCCGTGCCCAGTTCCTACTTAGACCGCCTCGTGCACAAGTATTCCAACGCCACGCCCTCCTGGCGGCGGCAGCTGATGGAGGCCGTAAAGGCCCTGCCCGTGCTGCCCTCCTCCACGCTCTGCAGCTGGGCGGCCATGCTCTGCTGCTGCGTCTCCGGCCGGCAGGTACACACGAGCGACATCCAGTACTATCCCAAGCCGGACACCGGCGCGGGGGCGGAGAACGTGCGCCGCTCGCGCGTGCACATCTACCAGGCGGAGCGGATGCTGCTGCACATGGTGCGCGAGGGCGACCTCAACAGCGAATTCGCCCGCACCAACGCCACCAGCACCGCCCGCATCCAGGACTATGTCAGCGACCCGCTCATCAACGTCAAGGTCGCCTGTATCATCCTCGTCACGCTCTGCACACGCGCGGCCATCGAGGGCGGGCTCTCGCCGGACGAGAGCTATTCGATCGGCGACGTCTACATACGCAACATCTTGGAGGCCAAGTCCCCCTCCGAGGCTGCCTTTTTCAAGGCGCAGATGTACACGGACTACATCACCCGCGTACACGCCTGCCGCTCCAACCCGGACTTCTCAAAGGTCATCCAGAGCTGCTGCGACTACATCGAGCTCCACGCCGAGGACGACCTGAACATCGACATCATCGCCGACCGCATGGGCTACACGAAGTATTACCTCTCCCGCCGCTTCAAAAAGGAGACGGGCTGCTCGATCAACGACTATATCAAGATCGTCAAGGTGGAGCGCGCCAAGCTGCTGCTGGCCAACACGCGCGACAGCATCAGCGACATCACCGAGCGGCTGAATTTCTGCTCCCGCAGCTATTTTACGGACACCTTCAAGAGCATCACCGGCAAATCCCCCGCCCAGTACCGCACAGAGCAGCAGAGCTTTTGAGCGTCAAAACAGCGCAAAGCCCCGGAGGCCATCCGGGGCTTTGCCTATTTTTCGTCCCGCCGCCGGTAGGCGCGCAGCATCAGCGCGCAGCCCACGGCTGTGGCGGCGAGGTCGGCGGCCAGATGGGCGCAGATATTGCCCGTGACGCCGAAGAAGTGGTTCATCACGTAGATGAGGGGGATGAACAGTATCCCCTGCCGCAAAAGGGCGGTTAAAGTGGCCGCCCCCGCGCGCCCGGCGGACTGCAGGAAGCTGGTGCTGACATAGAAGAGGCCCAGGAAAGGCCCCGAGAGCACCAGCAGCCGTATCATCTCACGCCCCAGCTCAAGTGACTCCGCCTCCTCAAGGAACAGCCCGATGACGAAGCGGCTGCCCAGAAGGCAGGCGAGCGACAGCGCGCAGCCCACGCCCACCGTCAGGACGGCGAGCTTTTTGAGCGTTTCAGCCAGCCGGGCGCGGTCATGCGCGCCGTAGCAGTAGCCCATCAGCGGCTGCACGCCCATGGCGAGGCCCATCTGCAGCATGGATATGACGCGCGTGGACTTGCCCGCCGCGCCCATGGCGGCCACCGCCGCCGTGCCATAGCCCACCATCATGCGGTTGGCGAATAGTGAGGCAAAACTGGTCATGAAACTGCTCACGGCGCTGGGCAGGCCCAGCGCCATCACCCGCCAGATCTCAAACGGCCGCCTGAGCGCCTCGCGCGCGCTCAGGGAGAGCGGAAGGCCGCCCCTGAGCACCGCATATATGAGATAGGCGCTGCCGGCAACGTTCCCCAGCACGGTGGCCACGGCCGCGCCGGCCGTGCCCATGTGCATGGCGAGGATGAATATGGGGTCGAGCGCAAGGTTGACTGCCGTGGATATGAGGCTTGCGACCATGCTCTGCCTCACCGCGCCCACGGCGCGCACGATGTTGCCGAAGGCGGTGGAGAATATCATCGCCGCCGCGCCGGGCGCGAGAAGGAGGACATAGTCCCTCGCGTGCGGCAATATGTCTCCTTTTGCGCCAAGTATATCCAGGACTGCGCCCGGAAACAGCAATATGAGCGCGCCGAGCAACAGCCCCAGGGCGATGCTCCACCAGCAGCAGAGGCTGGAGCACAGCTTCACTTCCTCCCGCCGCCCCTCGCCCAGCAGCCTGGCGATGAGCGCGCAGCCGCCGCTGCCGATAAGGCTGCCCAGCGCCATCGTCGCCGTAAAGACCGGGGCGGATATGCTGACAGCGGCCACCTGGGCGTCCTCACCCGTGCGGCCGACGAAGTACATGTCCGCCAGGTTGTAGAGTATCATCACCATCATGGTGACCATGCTCGGTATGGCCATGCCGGCGATGGCCTTCCACACCGGCGCCTCTTCGAACAGGGCGCTGCTATTCTCCTTCAAAAGTTCCCCTTTCCCTGCGGATGGGCGCACGCCGCACGGCGAGGCCCGTGCGGCGCGCGTTCATGTCTTTTCTCAGCCCACGTTGAGCGTGAGCACGGTGTCGATGTCGCCGACCTGGGTGCCGGTGATGGTGAAGGGCACAGTCACAGTGCCGCTGCCGTCAACGTCGCTCTTCGCGTCGGCCGCGGCGGCCCAGTCAAAGCTGAAGGTGTGGCCGTCCAGGACGTAGGTGCCGCTGTCAAGCTCCATGGAGCTGCCCTGCACGCTGGCGGAGAAGGAGCAGCTGCCGTCGTCGAAGAGGGTGATGGTCATGTCCGCGTCGATGCCGTAGGCGGAGAGGGTGCCGGTGCCGGTGAAGGTGTAGACGGCCTCCGGCCCGGTGGTGGCCGTGTTCACCATCTCGATGGGCTCGCCGCCATCCGGGGTGTAGGTCGCGGTGACGCCGTCGGCGGACGTGGAGAGCACCGCGCCGGTGTCGCCCTCGTCGTCCGGCGTGAGCGTGAAGTCATAGCCGCCCGCGTCGTTCGCGGCCACGGTCCAGCTGCCTTCGATCATCGCGCCCACCAGATCGGTGTAAGTCTTATTGTGGGAGATGCTGAGCGTGGACGTGTTCTCGTCCACAGCCACGAAGTCCATGAAGGAGACGCCCAGCTCGCCGGCGCAGAGCTCGGCGAAATCGTCGGTGCCGTCGCTGTAGTCATACACGACGGGCGCGCCGCCGGTGGAGTAGATCACGCTGCCCTCGTCCATGTCGTTGTAGAGGTGCTCGCCGTCGAAACCGCACTGGCCAATCTGCTCGCCGTTCCAGTCAAAGAAGGTGATGGTGTAGGGCGCGGTGCCCTCGGTGGGCTCCACGCCGTCGGCAGTCTGCTCGGTGCGGTTGGCGTAGCAGGCGTAGTTGTACTCTGCCTCCTCGACAGTGTAGGTGCCGGCGAAGTTCTGGCGGTTGTTGCTGAGCCCGGCGTAGAACACGGCCCCCAGCACGGGGTCCTCTTCGTAGAAGTGGAAGACGAAGCCGAAGTCACCGTAGCCCGGCTCGGTGAAGGTGTAGCAGTAATAGCCGCTCGTGAGCATCTCCAGCGGGGTGCTGGGGACGGGCGCGGCGCTCTCCCCGGCCTCCGGAGTGGCCTCGGGACTGGCTTCGGGCTCCTCGCTGGGGGCGGCGCTCTCCTCGGCGGCCGGCTCCCCGCCGCAGGCGGCGAGGGCGAACACAAGGCAGAGCGCGAGCAGCAGCGCTGCCAGTTTGCGGATGTTCTTCATTTTGTTTCCTCCTGTATTCCTGTATTTTCAGCCGCAAAGCGGCCTGGGGCTCAGCCTTTGACAGCGCCCTGCGCCATGCCCTTCTCCAGCCGCCGGATGAAAAGCGGGAACATCATGATGATGGGCAATGTGGCGAGGATGATGACGCTGTACTGTATCAGGTAGCGGGAATAGTCGGGGTTTGTCCAGTTGGCAAAGTCCTGGTTCTGGCTCACCAGCTCGCGTATCCAGAGCTGCAGCGGCCAGCGGGCCTTGTCGGTGGGGACATAGATGGAGGCGGAGAACCAGGCGTTCCAGGCGATGATGGCCGTGTTCACCATCGTCACCAGGACGAAGGAGAAGCACTGCGGGACCATCACGCGGAACATGACGGCAAGGTGGCCCGCGCCGTCCAGCCGGGCGGCCTCCACCGTCTCCGCGGGGACGGAGTCGAAAGCCTTGACGGTCATCACCATGAAGGCCGCGTTCGTGCAGTGCGGCAGCACCAGCGCCCAGCGGGTACCCACCATGCCCAGGCTGCGGACGACCATGTAGAGCGGCACGGTGCCGCCGCTGAAGAGCATGGTGAACACGATGAAGAGCGTCAGCCAACTGCGCATCTTCGTGCGCCGGCTGATGACGTAGCCGGCCAGGACGTTGAGCACACAGCCGAAGGCCACGTTGCCGGCCACATAGAGCAGCGTGTTCATATAGCCGCTGAGGATGCTGTTGTCCCGCAGCGAGAGGGCGTAGCCGTCCAGCGTCGGCGTGCCGACGGGCCAGACTACCAGCCCCTCGGTCTTATAGAGGATCTCGCCCTCGGAGATGGACGCCATCAGGCAGTGCCAGAGGGGGATGATGCTGCAAAAGGCAATGCAGAACAGCAGTATGCCGATGATGATGTCGGCGACGATGCTCATCACACTGCGGTTCTCGACCATGCCGGACTTGATGCGCCGGCTGTCGCGCCGTTGGCGGCGCAGTTCGTTCGCACTCATAGCTTTGCCTCCCTCACATCAGTTTGTTTTCCGCCCTGCGGCTCAGCTTGTTGGCCACGATGAGCAGCGTCATGGCGATGACGGACTGGAACAGGCCGCTGGCGGTGGAAATGCCATAGTCCACCGTCTGGCCGAAGGCCATGCGGTAGGTGTAAGTGTACAGGCAGTCCGCCGTGTCGTAGGTGATGGGCATGTAGAGCAGCAGCACCTTGTCGAAGCCCTGGCGGAACACAAGGCCGATGCGCATGATGAACATCACCATCACCAGCGGCATGATGCTGGGGAAGGTGACCTTCCACAGCCGCTGCCAGCGGTTGGCGCCGTCCAGGGCGGCGGCCTCGTGCAGGTCGCCGTTCACGTTGGCGATGGCGGCGATATAGATGATGGAGCCCCAGCCCGCGCCCTGCCAGATCTCGATGAACGTGTTGATGAGCCAGAAAACGGGGATATTCGGGTTGGCCAGCCAGTTCTGGCGGTCGAAGCCCAGCCAGGTGAGCACGGCGGTGATGGCGCCGGTGCTGTCCAGGAATTCGCTGGCCAGCGTGGTGACGACCACGGCGGAGACGAAATAGGGCATGTAGCTGATGGTCTGCACCGTGCGGCGGTAACGCTTGAGGCGCATCTCGCTCATCAGCATGGCGAGGATGACCGGCGCGGCGAAGCCCACCGTCAGGTTGAGCACCGCCATGGCCGTGGTGTTGCGCAGCACTTTGATGAAGGTGTCGCCGGCAAACAGCTCGGTGAAATTCTCCAGTCCCACCCAGGTGCTGCCGAAGATGCCGCGCGAAGGGCGGAAGTCCTCGAAGGCCATGGCGAGGCCGAACATCGGCGCATAGTGGAAAACGAGGAAATACACGGCCACGGGGATAAACAGGAGATACAAAGCCCAGTTTCGGTTAAGATCGTATTTCCATGTCCCCTCCCGGAGCCGGACGGGCGCTTTGCGCGGCATTTTTGCCGCCGCTGCGCTGGCTGCTTTCACGCTGATCACTCCTCTGTTGTTTTTACGATACGTTGAACAAATGATAACGTAAACCGGCGTTTTTATATATACGCCGCTTTGCGTTGGCGTCGCTGTATTCGCTCAATTTTCCGTGCCTGCCGGCGCGAGGAAGCAATTCCATATCGCGCGCAGGGCGGCCTCCGCCGCCGGCGTACCGGCGCGGTCGGAAAGGGCGTTCACCGCCAGCACCACATCCTCCTCCCCGGGAAGGGCGAGGGCCGTGGCGCGCCCTGCTTCGTCGTATGCCGCCGGCTCCGTGCCCAGGCTGGCGGCCAGGCCCGCGGGCAGCGGCGCGGCCTCGTTGCGGAAAACGGAGGCGAACACGTCCGCGTCCAGCAGCAGGATATCGGCCTCAAAAGCCGCCCAGGTGGCGAGGAACTCCGCCGTCTCTGCCGGCTCGCCCGTCTGCGCCTCGCCCACGTGGACGCTGCCGATGCCATACTGCCCCAGTTCGTCGGCCAGCTCCCCGGTGGGCAGCTCAAGGCCGCGCACGGTACAGACGGCGATGTCCAGCCGCCCGCTCTCCGGCTCTCGCCGGGGCAGGTCGTAGAACATCCACCAGCCCACCGCCGCCGCGGCGCACAGCAGCGCCAGTACCAGCGCCGACAGCCTGCGCCCCGGCACGCCGCGCCAGCTGACACCGGGAGCGGGCGCGTCCCAGGCCGTGACCACGTTGCGGTGTATGCGCACAGCGAGCTCCGCGCCGACCGCCGGCGCGCCGGCGGACAAAAACGCCGGCACGTCGAGCTCCAGCACCACCCGCTCGCGGCGCACGGCCGTGCCGTCGTCGAGCAGCAGCCGGCGCATCTGCACGCCGTCCTTGTAGCCGAAGCCCTCTTTATAGCCGAGGGACGTTCCCCGGCGCTCCTCGCCCACGCTGCCTGCAAGCTCCTCCGCCAGGGACATGGCGCGCCGGAGCGGTATCAGCCGCTTCTGGGCCGTGATATACGCGCCCGTCAGGCAGGCGGCAGTCAGCGCACAGAGCGCCGCGGACTCCTCCGCGTCCGGCGGCGTGCAGGCGCCCCAAACGACGGCCGCCAGCGCCGCCAGGATGAACGCCGCCGCCAGGCCGGCGCGGAGATAAAACGCGCGCCGGAGCGCTGCGCGCACCGCTTTCCCATAGAGCCCGTTCACGGCTGCCACGCCCCCCGGCAGCGCCGTTTGAGCTCCTCCAGCACGTCCGTGTCCGGCTCGATGACCACTGTGGCGGCGCGCTGGCCGTGCCGGGTAAGGCAGGCGTCCGTCTCCACCAGCAGCAGCTCTGCGCCGGCGTTGCAGCAGGCGACGACCGCCCCGCGCAGCAGCCGCCGGGCCTCGGCGTCGCCGGCTTCGTCCGGATACGGCCGCAGGGCGCAGACGGCGGAATAGTTGAACGCGGCGTAGGGCCGGCGCTTTGAATAGACGATACGGAATATCTGGAAGCTCGCGGAGTTGAGTTCATAGTCGAACTGCACGCTCCGCTGCCGCAGCTGCCGCTCCAACAGGGCCGAAAAGAGCAGCAGCGGCGAGCCAAAGAGCAAAAGCAGCGCCACAGCGCCCCAGAAGCGCCCCTCCGCCGGGTCGAAATACGCCGCGCAGAGCGAGATGGCCAGTATCTCCCCCAGCGCGAACGCCGTCAGGGCGAAAAGCTGGAATACGCGCAGCACCACCGTCCAGCGGCGCCAGCGCGCGTCTGTCCGGTGCGAGACCGCCTGTTCTATCACGGCCTGCTCCCCCTTTCCTTTTGCTGACCCGATTATAAAATACCTCCCCGCGGGCGGCAAACCGCCGATTCGTCCTCGCGTCAGTCTATTTGCCCACAAGGGAAAAACAAACGCCCGCCCCGTTTCCCGGGGCGGGCGCGGCGGATATGGAGGCGTATCAGCCCGCCATCGCGTCGAAGACGCGCTGATAGACAGCGGTCACGTCGTCGGGGCTGTACTTGTTGAGCATAGTGCAGTAATCATCCCAGTCCTCGCCGTTGATATCGAGCTGGCCCTTGATAAACTGCGGGATGTTGGTGGACATATAGGTATCCACATTGGCGTACACCTTGCTGTAGGTGTCGCTCTCCTCGGGCGTGAACTTGTCGGTGATGGACTTTTCGATGTAGCCGGTATTGGTATAGTAGTCCCATTCGGCCATGGCGCTGCGGGCGAGCGGCGTGTAGCTGTCGTTGAGCGCGGGCACAAAACCAGGCGCGTAATAGCCGATGGTCATGCGCTTGCCGGCCATGGCGGAGGCCAGGTTGTTGTCATCGAGCAGCTTCTCGTCGCGGACGTAGCGTATGCTGCCGTCCTCGTTCTCCTCGGTGTGGTACGCGCCCTCGGTGAGGCCGTATTTCTGATAGGACTCGTCCTGCGTGACCTCATACTGCTCCTTCGTCAGGCCCAGGCAGACCAGCGCGCCGCCCTCGGGGGTGTAGAGGTAGTCGAGGAAGCTGAGCACCGTGGGCAGGTCCTCCTCGGACACCTGGTTGGTGATGCAGACGCTGCCGCGGATCTGGGAGTACTGATAGAGGGTATAGGGTGTTTTGCCCTGCTGCTCGGCGCCGCCGTAGATGTCGTTGATGGGCGCGCGGGCGCCGTAGACCATGATGCCGCTTGTGAGCTCGTCGCCGAGGTCCAGCAGCGCGCCGGTCTCAGAGCGGCGGCCCGTCCACAGCCCTACCTTGCCCATGTGCACCTTGGCGGTGTCCACGGCGTAGGCCATGTCGGTGGTGTGCTCGGCGAAGGCCGGGTCGAGCCAGCCCTGCTCATACCAGTTGTTCAGGCACTCGAGATAGGCGTGCATGTCCTCGGTGTCGCCGCCGAAGGCCACCGTGCCGTCCTGCTGCTGGTACCACATGGGCCCGCCGCCGCCAAAGGCGTTGAAGAGCGTGCCGTCCTCGCCGTAGCCCTTGAAATAGAAGGAAGTGCAGTAGCCGTCCGTGATGCCGAGGTCCGCCATGGCCTCCTCAAAGATGCCGAACATCCACTCCCAGTCGCTGATATACACCGGGTCGGTGCCGCCGCTGGGGAACACCACGTCGTCGTAATAGGTGTTGGGGTCGTCGGGATCCTCATAGCCGTAGGTGAAGGGCTCGCCGGTCTCCGGGTTCTCGCCGTACTTGGCCACCCAGTCGCGGCGGTAGAGGAAGCCCTTGAAATTGCCCAGTATCTCCTGCGTAATGGCGTAGAGGGAGAGGATGCGCTTCTCGCCGTCCACGTCGGCGTATACATAGGGCTCCAGGTGCGGGTTGTCCGCCAGCACCTGCATGTAGTTGGGCATATACTCCTCCACATAGGGCGTGAGGTCGTATATGTAGTCGTCCAGATAGAGCTCGGCCGGCGTGGTGTTGGAGTAGGACATGTCCATAATGGTCGTGTACTCGTCCGTCATCAGCAGGGTGTTGAAGTTGTCGAGCTCCGAGCCGCTGATGGGCACCACAAAGCTGAGGTCGATCTTGCGTCCGTTGAAATCCAGCGTCTCCAGGTATTTGACGGCCGGGTTTTCCTCATAGGACATGTAATAGGTGGAATCCTCTCCCACGGGTATCCAGTAGGATATCTCCAGTGCGTCGCCGCTGCCGCCTTCGCTGCCGCAGGCGGCGAGGGCCAGGAGCATGGCCGCGGCCAGGATCAGTGCAAGAGCCTTTTTCATCGCTTTTCGCGTCCCCTTTCGTTTGCTGTCGCAGTTTCACCTTTGGTGAGCCAATATTAACAGCAAAGCCGGGGAAACGTAAATCCGCCCATTCGCTATTTTGTCTTGTGATTAGCTGTGTTTACCCGCCAAGCATGCCTCGCATCGCTCCGCAGCGGTGCATCACCGCGCGGCGCACATAGGGCGCGGCATAGTGGCTGTCAAAGCCGTGATAGGCCCCCGGCATCAGGCGCGTCTCTGTCTCCACGCCAGCGGCGGCAAGCTTTGCGCCCAGCGCCTCGCCCTCCGCGCGCAGGCAGTCATATTCGGCGAGCTCGATATAGGTCCGCGGCAGGCGCGCGATGCCCTGCATTCGCGCGGGGACTACTTCAGCGCGTTCAGTTTCGGAAAGCCCCGCGAGCGCGTGGCGCCACATGGCGCCCACGACCCGCCGCGAAAGAGCCTCGTCGCCGCCGGGCGCGTCCGCGGTGTCGTCCGCCGCCGGATAGATCAGCAGCAGCCCCTTCAGGCCCTCCATGTCACGGGCCAGTCCCGCGGCGAGCGCCGCGCCCGCACTCTCGCCGTAAATGAGCGCGGGGCCGTATCCCTCTGCCGCACGGCGGCAGTCATCGAGCGCCGCGAGGGCGCTATATCCCGGCAGAAGGCGGTATTCCGGCAGCACGACGCGCAGCATGAGCCTGCGCGCGTATTCGGCCGCAAGCGAAAGCGCGCTTGTCTGCACCGGCAGGCAAAATGCCCCGCCGTGTATGTAGAGCAGCGTCGCGCCCGTCCCCACGCCCTCCGGTGTGAGCACGAAGCACTCCGTTTCGCCCGCGCGCCCGATCGTGAGCTCCATGCCGGAGGGCAGCTGCCAGGCGCGCGCGGCACGGCGCTGGGACTCGGTTATGAGCCGCAGCGCCGGGGCGAGCGTTGGGTTGTCAAGGTCAAGAACGTCCAATCTCTGAGGCGCTGGAAGCCCGGGCGCGTACTTCATTTCAGCTCATACGCCCTTCTCGCGATGCTGAGCTCCTCGTCCGCGGGTATCACGCGCACGGTGACGGCGCTGCCCGGCGCGGAGATCACGCCCTCGCCGCGGGTGCGCGCGTTCGCATCTTCGTCGAGCGCGACGCCTATGGGCGCGAGCTTTTCGCAGACGCGGCGGCGTATCTCGGCGGAGTTCTCGCCGATCCCCGCGGTGAACACAAGGTAGTCCAGCCCGCCCAGGTCGAGGTAAAACGCGCCGATGTAGTGGACGATGCCCGTCACGAACACCCTTGCGGCGAGCTCCGCGCGCTCGCTGCCCCCACGCGCCGCGTCCAGGACGTAGCGCAGGTCGTTCGATACGCCGGAGATGCCGAGCAGGCCGCCCGTTTTCGTGAAGCCCTCGCGTATTTCATCGTCGCTGAGGCCCTGTTCGCGCAGGAACCATATCATCCCCGGGTCGAGGTCGCCGACGCGGTTGGCGTGGATGAGCCCGCTCTCGAGCGACATCCCGAAGCTCGTGTCCACGCTCCGCCCGTCCTCGATGGCGCAGACGGAGCAGCTGCCGCCCAGGTGGCAGGATATGGCTTTGTAGCGCGCCCTCTCCGCGTTCAGCACGTCCGCGACGTGCCCGTGCGAGGCCCCGTGGTAGCCGAGGCGCTCGACGCCGTACTGTTCGTACCACTCGTAGGGCAGGCCGAAAATGCGCCGCTCCAAGGGTATCGTGCGGTGGAAGCCCGTCTCGAAGGCGCCCACGGAGCGCGCGGCGGGTATCACCTCGCACATGGCGCGTATGACGTCCAGGTACACGCGGTTGTGGAGCGGCGCGAGGGATATCCAGTCGGCCATGCCGGCCAGGACCTCGTCCGTGAGCTCGTGGACGCCGTAGTGCCCCTTCGATAGCGTCGCCTTATAGCCCACGCGCTCTATCTCATTGACGTCGGAGATGACCGCGCCATCTCCGCGCGTGAGGCAGTCCAGGAAGCGGCGGATGCCGCTCTGATAGTCGGGGATGTCCAGCCCCGTGAGCTCAAGGGCGTAGTCCCCGGCATAATACTTGAACACGGCGTCGTCCCGCGAGCCGACGCGCTCGATATGGCCGCGGGCGAGCACCCGCGCTTCCGGCATATCGTAGAGCTTGAACTTGAGCGAGGTGCTGCCCGCGTTGCAGATGAGTATTTTCATGCTTCCACCTCAGTCCAGCCCGCCCAGGTAGGCGAGGATCTCCTGCATCTCGCGGTCGCCGCCCGCAGGCGGCTTCCAGTCCACCTGGATGGTGCGGTAGCCCTGCTTGTCTATGGCCTCGGCGAAGAGCTTGGGCCCCACGTTGACCACCACCAGCTCCGAGGAAAAGAGCTTCAGTATTTTTGAACAGTCGGTCATTTCAGCGCCTCCTCCCTCAGCTTGATGATCTCCGCCGCCAGCTTTGCCGCGGCGCAGTTGGTGCTGCAAACGATGACGCCCGCCTCGCGCAGCTTTCGCTGCTGCTCGTGAAGGTTCTGGAAGTCGGCGTCCGTGCCGAGCACCGAGGCGATGAAAACCAGCTTCCCGCCCCGGCTTCGGACCATGTCCATGGCCCTGCGGATGTCGTCCAGCACGAATCCTGCGGGGTCCATGTGCCCCGGCGGCGTGAGGATGAAGTCGAGGATGATGACCGCGACGGAGGGGTCGGCGGCCTCGCGGAGTATGGCCGGCCTGCGCACACCGGGGTCTATGGCCGGGTGCGGGCGGCCGAGGGTGAACTCCTCCTCGCCGTAGTCCACGCAGCAGTTGCCGCGGCTCTGATAGGAGTCCGGCAGCTTGTATTCGGGCGAGAGCGGCGCGTTGGACCAGATGCCGCCGAGCTCGGGAGTAAGTATCTGCATCGCCTCGTCCATGTACGTGCCGCCGCTGAAGGCCCCGCGGACATACTTCTGCTCGCCCGCCATGCCCTTGACGGCCTCGAGAGCGAGGGCATGAAGCTCTTCGTCGCTCTCAAGCGCGCAGCGCCTGCCTATGAGCTCAAGCGCCTTTGCGGCGCAGTCATCCAGGTCGCGCGCCCAGATGGCGCCGGAGGCCTCGACCGTCTCCTGATCGCAGCCCATGAAGAGCGCCACACAGGGCTTGGTGAGCGCGGAGATGCGCTCCAGCAGCCCGGCGAGGACGTGTTCGTCCGGCTTGCGGGAGATGAGGATGATATATTCGGTCTCCGGGTCGGCTTCCAGCGCGTCGATGCCCATGTGCATCATGATGCCGCAGACCTGCGCTTTCAGGTCGTTTCCGCCGGTGCCGACGGTCTGCGAAACGCCGCTGCCAGCTGCGTGCAGGAGGGCGGCCACGTGCTGTATGCCCGTGCCGGAGGCCCCGCAGATGCCAAAGGGGCCTCGGGCATTTATACTGGCGAGCACCAGCGCCGCGCCGTTTATATTGGCGACACCGCAGTCCGGGCCCATGCAGAGCAGCCCTTTCTCGCGCGCCAGCTCTTTCATCTCCCTCTCATCAGCGAGGGGGACGTTGTTCGAGAACACCACGCAGTGCAGCCCGGCGTTGAGCGCCCTTTTCACCTCGGCCAGGGCGTATTCCCCGGGGACGGCGATGGAGCACATGTTGGCCTCCGGATGCGCTTTGGCGGCGGCCTCGCTGGTCGCATAGCTGCGCTGCGCCGCGCCGCCGCTGTCGCGGGCGAAGGCCTGCTCCTCCACGGCGCGCAGCGCGCGCTCAAAGGCTGCGGCGCTCTCTGCGCGGGCGGCAATGACAAAGTCGGCGCCGCCGGCGGCGGCAATCTCCGGCGTGAGTATGCCCATCTCGGCGGCCACGTCGCGGAAGCTGTCCGTGCCCATGCCGGCCAGGCCGTCTTTTATGCCCGGCTGGTCGTTGAGCACCGTGGTGGCGAAAAGCGTCTCCAGCGAATCGACATAGCGGCCGCTCTGCGTCCTGACAAATATCTCCATCACTCTTCCTCCTTCTTCAGTTCACCGGCCAGCCCTATGAGCGCTTTCTTGAAGCACTCCATGGGCAATTCGGCCGCGCCCGCGCCGGCCTGCCCGCCGGTCTTGAGCGCACTGCCGCCGTGGCTGATGGGCAGCACGCCGAGGGCGACGACCCTGCGGGCGTCCACGCCCACGGGGAAGCCGCGCCAGTCGTCCCAGGGCACGGGGGCGAACATGTGCTCGCCCAGGGAGACGGCCCGGGCGCGCTCCGTGCGCTCGCGCGCGGTCTCGAAGGTGGAGCCCGTGAGCTTGACGTAGCTCGGCCCGGCGATGGCGCTCATGCCGCCGAGGCCGAACACCTCGGTGACGCAGCTGTCGCCCAGGTAGCCCAGGAGGTCGTCCACCGTGTAGCCGGGGCGGAGAAATGTTCCAAGGATCAACGGAGCCTTGGTCGTGTACCAGCGGTTGCCCGTGCCGGCCAGCTGTATGCCGAACTCCACGCCGTTGCCGCCCATACCGGCCATCACGGAGGAGTGCGGCACCTGTTTCGCGCTTGCTGTCACGGCCTCCACGCCGGCCATCATGGGATTCAGGAAGAAGCGGTCGTTAGAGATAAAATCGCAGATGAGGCGGTTTTTGAGCGGGTGGTCAACTTCCAGCAGATAAGGAGTCAGCTTGAGCGCGAGGTACATCGACGCGGCAGGCTGGCGGTTGTGATTCTCGTCGCCCATGCCCGCCGTGTGCGAGAGCACATCGATGATGTCGACGCCGCCCGAGGCGCGCACGCCTTCGGCGAGGAAGGCGCAGTACTCGTCGCGGAAAAATTCCAGGTCGGCCTCTACCTCCTCGTCATACATGCCCCAGCGCAGCACTTTTGGCTTGGGGCCGGGGTGGGGGACGCTGAAGCCCACGCCGCCGGAGGTCATGTCCTCGCAGACGATCACCGGCATACTGGCCGAGGTGACCATGCAGGCGGCGCAGCCGCAGTTGTGATCCTGCGCGGGCTCTATCTCTATCTCCCCGGCGAGCACCATATCCCAGGCCTCGCCGGTGGTCTTGGCCAGCTTTTCGTGTACCGCAGCGCCGCAGATGCTCGTGCGCACGGGCGCGGGTATGCGTTCCGGCTCGATGGGCGGGCCGGGCACGAGGATGGTGTTTTCCTTCATGCCCGGTATGACCTCAGCAGCGTGGCGCATATCCGTCCAGACCGGCCGGGCCTTTAAAAATATCTCCATCACGCGCTCGTTGGCGCGTTTTACCTTTTCAGCGGCAGTCATGTAAGCGCTCCTCCCTCAATTCAGCACTATTGCCTCATATTCGCGCAGCTCGTCAAGCGTCACCACGCTCTTTCCGTCCAACGCGCGCAGTTCCACCGCGCCGCCGCATAGCGCGCGGGCGCGCGCAGCTTCCCCCGGCAGCTCCAGCCGCACGTTGCGTACGGGCAGCGGCTCATGCCAGGCCCCCTGCGCCGCGCCTGTGGCGTTTACCAGCTGGGCTATGAGCGCGCCGCGGCGGCGGCAGAGCGTGAGCTCCACGCCCTCGGGCAGCCCCGGCGCGAGCTCCGGCAGCCCGGCGAGTGAAAACAGCACGTCGCGCAGCGCGTTCAGCGTGTTCTGCCAGCCCTCGCGGCTGTAGAACGCCCCCGCGCCCCAGAGCAGGCTGACGCCCTGCCCCGCGCCGAAGCTATTCAGGACGACGCCCGGTTCCTCGCCCGCCGCGCCGTAGTCACAGCGCTCCGGCGGGCCGTAGGGGTGGTCGGGTATCAGCCGCAGCAGCCCCTCGCCGCTGTGCTTGGCCGTTATCAGTTCGCCGCCCGGCGCGATGAAGCCCGCCTCCGCGCAGCGCGGGAAGCGCGCCTCGCCCTCCGCACTGAGCATGGCGCTCAGGAGCTTTTTGCGGCCCGTGACGGCCGTCACGCCAAGGCATTTGAGCTCTCCCAGCCCCGCCCCGGCGGCGGAGATCACCGTGCCCCCGTTTTCCGCGAAAGCGTCGATGGCCGCGGCCTGCTCCGGCGTGAAGCGGCGGATGTCGCAGAGGATAACGGCCCTGTAGCGCTCAAGGCCGCCGAGTTTTTCCGGCGCCAGCTCGTCGAAGGGTATATGGCTCTCGGTGAGGGCGCGTATCCAGCCCTTCGTCTCTTCGCCGCGCCGGTGAGCGCCGCCGGAGTATACGAGCGCCGCCTCCGCCGCGGACGTGAGGCCGTCCCAGACCTCGGGGTGCGCGTCGTGGAAGGCGAACACTTTTTTCACCCGCCCGAGGACAGAGCCGTCGCGGTGGTTGTCCAGCCGGCCCATGGTGAAGTGGCTGACGCTGCCCGCGTTGGCCAGCGACTGCCAGAGCCGCAGCTCGGCGAGGGCGGGCGAGGCGCACACGTGGCGGTAGCGGAAGGAGATGAAGTCCGCGCTTGCAATATCGGCCGGCCTGTCCCTCCCGGGCCCGGCGGCCAGGCGGGCGTTGGAGCTCGCGTCATAGATCCAGGATGTCCTGCCGAGGTCGGTGTTTACCTCGTTTCGTGCGTAGTCGAAGCCGTTCACGGCGAGACCGGGGTCTATGGCCTTTATATGCCGGTACATCCTGTTCTTGAGTTCCGCGGCGGCGCGGCCCCCAAAGGCCATGTACTTCCCGGCCTTACCGGCGGCCATCTCCCGCATTGCGGGCAGTTCCTCGCCCGTCATGGCGCGGTATTGCTCACGGCAAACATCGCAGTGGCAGGGCCCGCGGTATTTGCAGTCGTAGTCCACGACCATGAAGCCGCTCATGTTGCAGAACACGCCGTCGAAGTCAAAGCGCCCCAGCGCCTCGTCAAGTATGTCGAAGGCGCGCCGCTGCTGGTATTCGCCGTTGAGGCACGTCTGAACGAACCCGTTTGTCTCGTAGACCTGCCCGCGCTCGTCCACATAGGCCCAGTCCGGATGCGCTTCATAGATCTCGCGCTTTATCTTGGAGAAGTCGAAGCGGGCGATGACGCGGATACCGCGCTCGTGGCAGGCCTTTATGACGGCTGCGAGGTCGTAGTTCTCCGCACAGGCGCTCTTCCCCTGGAAGTCCAGCGCGCTGTCATAGCTCGCCACCGTGCCGCCTGCGTTGAGCGTGACTGCGGTTGCGCCGAGGGACGCGAGGCCTTCGGCGTATTTCTCCGGGTCCAGGCCGGCCATGTCGCTCTCGCGCAGGTTGGTCTGAACCATGCGCCAGGGGTAATCTTCCCACCATTTAGCCATATCAGCCCTCCTTCGTGAGCATGTTGCGCTCGGTCACGCGGTTGACGAACTTCCCGCCCTCGCGGTAGGCTTTGATGTTCTCGAACACATAGCTCAGCATCCGCTCCTCGCGGTCGGGCAGCTGCGGGGTTATGTGCGGAGTGATGATGACGTTCTGCATTCCCCAGAGCGGGCTCTCATGCGGCAGCGGCTCCACCTCAAAGGTGTCGAGCCCCGCGCCTGCGATCGCGCCGCTTTCGAGCGCCGAGCAGAGCGCGGCCTCGTCTACCAGCTTGCCGCGACCCATGTTGATGAGAAAGGCGGACTTTTTCATCAGCGCGAGCTTTTCGGCGCTGATGATGTGGTAGGTGTCGTTATTCAGCTCCACGCAGAGGACAACGTAGTCGCTCTCGCGGAGAAGCTCATCTATGCCCTCGCCCTCCGCGGAGGCATACACGCGATCCACGTTCTCCACCGCCGTAGCAGAGCGCTTCCAGCCGAGGACGCGCATGTCGAAGCTCCTGGCCAGGCGCGCGACCTCGCGGCCGGTCTTGCCGAGGCCGATTATGCCGATGGTCTTTTTATAGAGCCCCGTTTTCATGAAATATTCGCGCGAGACGGCCCAGCGCCTTTCACTCTGCGCGCGCAGCAGCATCGGCAGGTCGTAGGTGAGCGCGAGCATGAACATCAGCGCGTGCTCGGCCAGCGCGGGGGCGCTGCGCCCGGAGGAGGAGGTGAGGATGATGCCGCGCTCGAACACCTCCGGCCGCGCGGACTTCTCCACGCCGGCGCGGCAGCAGTGTACCCAGCGCAGATTTGAGCTGGCAAGGATGCTGTCGTCAAGGTCGCCGTTGAGGATGGCCACGTCGATGTCCTTCGCCGCTTCGGCGATGCCCTCCCTGTCCATGAATAGCTTGAACTCCACCTCCGCCGGGGCCAGGGCGGAGCGCAGTTTTTCTTTGTTTTCTTCGCTGATATAGGCTGTGACCAGCGCTTTTTTTATCTCAGGCATGTTTATCCTCCTCAAAATACATGGGCTCCATATTAGTACGGCCAGTATAATACAAAAGCGCCGTGCTGAGTGAACAGGCGATTCGCTCTCGCGTGCGTGATTTTGCCTTTTGGGCACGGAGAGCGAATACGCTGACAAAATGGCGAATCTGCTCACGCGCGCGGCGCGTCCTGCCGTGGGCTGTGGCCGAAGTGCGCGCGGTAGGCGCGGTAGAAGGCCGAGTAGTCGCAAAATCCGCAGTCGGCGGCGGCGTCCGAGGCGCTCTGGCCCGAGGCGATGCGCTCGCGCGCGGAGAGCAGGCGCTTTATCTGCACGTACTCCCAGAGTGGCGAGCCCGTCGCCCGCCGGAACACGCGCTCCAGCTGCGACTTGCTCATGAAAAACTCGCGGCTGACGGCGTCCAGCGAGAGCTCGCCGAAGAGGTGGGCGTTCACGTATCCGACGACGCTGGCCGCGAAATCGACGCCGTCCCCGCTGCCGGGGGAACGGCGGTCGCCGGCGTCGGCCAGCTCTCCGAGCACGGCCAGCAGGCGGGAGAGGGCGTGCAGCCGCAGCCGCCAGGGCGGCTGATCCGGGCGGTCGAAGTCCCCGAAGCAGGCGGCGAAGCGCCCCGCGGGGAAGCTGCCGGCGGGGAAGCGGTTGCCGCGGCCCAGCGGCCGCTCGGTGAAGGGCGCAAGCATCCGGCCCTCCGGGTCCAGATCCGCGAGCAGCGCGGGGGAAAAGTGCAGCGCGATGCGCTCATAGGGCTCGCCGCTGCGCAGCACCAGCTTGTGCGTCTCCGCCGCGCGCATTATCATCACGTCCCGCGGCTTGAGCGGGTATTCCACCCCCTCCACCAGGTAGCTGCCGCCGCCGGAGAGGAAACAGTATATCTCCAGCATGTCGTGCGCGTGCATTTTGAAGTCCTCCGAGCGCGGGCTCTCGTCGCGGCTGTGGTGGCAGTAGAGCAGCTCGTCCCGGTAGTAAAAAAGCCTCATGATCTCGCCTCCCGCGGCGAGATTAACACGTTTTGCGCCGATATGCAATAAAACATGCTCAATAAAGCCATTGCATTGTAATTAAAGCTAAAATACAATATTCCCACCGACTGAAAAGTGATAGGGGTGCTGAAAATGAAAAAGGCAGACATCGGCCTCATCGGCCTCGCCGTCATGGGCGAGAACCTGGCGCTCAACATGCTCTCGCACGGCTTCACGGTCGCGGTATACAACCGCACTGCGGAGCGCACGCGCAATTTCGTCTCCGGGCGCGCCTCCGGGAAAAATGTCATACCCGCCTGCACGCTCGCGGAGCTGGTGGAAAGCATAGCGGCGCCACGCCGCATAATGCTCATGGTGCGCGCGGGCGAGGCGGTGGACGAGCTCATCGGTCAGCTCGTGCCGCTGCTCTCCCCGGGCGACGTCATCATCGACGGCGGCAACAGCCGCTGGCAGGACACCGGGCGCCGCTGCGCGCAGTGCGAGGCGGCGGGGCTGCTCTACGTGGGCACGGGCGTCTCCGGCGGCGAGGAGGGCGCGCTGCGCGGCCCCAGCCTGATGCCCGGCGGCTCCCAAGCGGCCTGGCCGCTGATTGCGCCGGTGTTCCAGAGCATCTGCGCCAAGGCCCCTGACGGCGCGCCCTGCTGCGGCTGGGTGGGCCCCGGCGGCGCGGGGCACTATGTAAAAATGGTACACAACGGCATCGAATACGGCGACATGCAGCTCATCTGCGAGGCCTACCAGCTGCTGCGCGAGGGCCTGGGCCTCGGCTGCGGCGAGCTTTCAGGAGTCTTTGCCGCGTGGAATAAGACGGAACTCGACAGCTATCTGATAGGTATCACCGCCGACATCCTCGCCCACCGCGAGCCGGACGGCACGCCCACAGTTGACGTGATACTCGACTGCGCCGGCCAGAAGGGCACGGGCAAGTGGACGGTCATCTCCGCGCTCGACGAGGGATACCCGCTGACGCTCATCGGCGAGGCGGTGTTCGCCCGCTGCCTCTCCTCGCTGACGGAGGAGCGCCGGGCTGCGTTCGCCACATTTGGACACGCGCCCGCGCACATCGAGGGCGGCACGGAGTTCGTCGAGGACGTGCGCCGTGCGCTGTATGTGAGTAAGATCATCTCCTACGCCCAGGGCTTCGCCCTGCTGCGCCGCGCGGCCGCCAGCCGCGGCTGGCAGCTCGACTATGGCGGCATCGCCCTCATGTGGCGCGGCGGCTGCATCATCCGCAGCACGCTCCTGGGACACATCAAAGCCGCCTTTGACGCCGCGCCGGAGCTTGAAAACCTGCTGCTGGACGGCTATTTTGCCGCCGCCGTGCGCGAGAACATCCCCTCCCTGCGCCGCGTGGCAGCCGCCGCCGTCTCTGCCGGCGTTGCCATACCGGCGTTCACAGCGGCCCTTGCCTACTACGACGGACTCACCTCCCCGCGCCTGCCCACCGCGCTTTTACAGGCGCAGCGCGACTACTTCGGCGCGCACACCTACGAACGAGTGGACGCGCCGCGCGGCGAGCGCTTCCACACCGACTGGGCCGGCCTCGGCGGTGTATCTTCCACGGCCTATGACGCATGACATGATAAGGCTCATAGCCTTCGACCTCGACGGCACGCTATTGACGCCGGACAAAACGCTTGCCGGGCGCGACATCGAGGCGCTATGCGAGGCCGCCGCGCGCGGCGTGGAGCTCGTTCCGGCCTCGGGCCGCCTGCTCGCCGCGCTGCCGCCGGATGTGCTCACGCTGCCCAATGTGCGCCACGTCATCGCCGTAAACGGCGCGCAGGTGCTTGAATACCCCTCCGGCCGCGTCCTCGCCGCCGCCGAGCTGACGGCAGGGCGCGCGGTGGAGATCATGCGCTTCCTGGACGGCTTCGACGTCATCTACGACTGCTACGCCGGCGGCATGGCCTGGATGAGCCGCGCGCACAAGGCGCTGATTGACGGGACTGTCGCCGACGTCCACTACCGCAAAATGCTCCATGAACTGCGCCGGCCGGTGGACGATCTCAAGGCCTTCGTCCTCGGCGGGGGCCGCGGCGTGCAGAAAGTGCAGCTCTTCACGTCGGACGACGCTTTGAGAGCCTGGCTGCTGGAGGAGCTTCCCCGGCGCTTCGACGGCCTTGCCGTCACCAGCTCGGTATCGCAGAACATTGAGATCAACTCCGCCGGCGCCACCAAGGGCGCCGCGCTCGCGAGCCTCGCGCGGCTGCTCGGGCTGCCGCGCAGCGCCGTGATGGCCATCGGCGACGGGCTCAACGACATATCCATGCTCTCCGCCGCCGGCCTCGCCGTGGCCATGGGCAACGCGCACGAGGATGTCAAGCGCTGTGCCGGCTATGTGACCGCCACCAACGCCGAATGCGGCGTTGCGCTGTCTGTCGAAAAATTTGTTTTGGGAAAGGATGTCTGAAATGCCTGCGACTTATAATTTCGACCTCACGGGAAAGGTCGCCGTTGTCACCGGGGCGGGCGGCGTGCTCTGCTCCGACCTCGCCAAAACGCTCGCCCGCACCGGCGCAAAAGTGGCGCTTTTGAATCGCACCCTGGCCAAAGCCGAGCGCGTGGCCGAAGAGATTGCCGCCGCGGGCGGCACGGCCCGGGCCTATGAGTGTAACGTGCTCGACAAGGCCTGCTGCGAGGCCGTCGCAGGCGCAGTCGAGCGCGAGCTGGGCAAATGCGACATCCTGCTGAACGGCGCGGGCGGCAACCACCCCAGCGCCACCACGGGCAACGAGTTCTGCGAGCCGGACAAGTTAGACGAGCCAGGCAAGAGCTTCTTCGACCTCGACGTGGAGGGCGTGAGCGGCGTTTTCGGCCTCAACTTCCTCGGCACGCTCATCCCCACGCAGGTCTTTGCCCGGCAGATGCTGGGCCGCGAGGGCTGCTGCATACTCAACATCAGCTCCATGAACGCCTTCCGCCCGCTGACCAAGATACCGGCCTACAGCGCGGCCAAGAGCGCCGTCTCCAACTTTACCCAGTGGCTGGCCGTGCACTTTGCGCATGCCGGCATCCGCGTGAACGCCATCGCGCCGGGCTTTTTCTCCACAGCGCAGAACGCCGCCCTGCTGTGGAACAGCGACGGCACGCCCACGGCGCGCACGGGCAAGATCCTCGCCGCCACGCCCATGGGCCGCTTCGGCGAGCCGGGCGAGCTGGAGGGCGCGGCACTCTTCCTCGTCAGCAGCGAGGCCTCGGGCTTCATCACCGGCGTGGTGCTGCCGATAGACGGCGGCTTCTCCGCCTATTCGGGGGTGTGAGCATGGACATCGACTTCATCGCCAGGGACGGCGGCGGCCTCTCCGCGGAGGAGATACGCGCCGCTCTCGAGCGCTCCCTCGCCGGGCGGGCGCTCAAAAAAGTGCTGATAATACCCCCGGACTACACGCGGCTGCACTCCAACGCCGGCTTTATCACGAACGTATACTATCACCTGCTCACCGGCCGCGGCGCGGAGGTGGACATACTCCCCGCGCTGGGGACGCACGAGCCCGTCACGCGCGCGCAGGCCGCGGACATGTTTAGCGACGTGCCCTATGAGCGCTTCCTCGTCCACAACTGGCGACGGGACGTCGTGCGCCTCGGCACGGTGCCGGGCGCCTTCATCGCGGAGCGCAGCGAGGGCGTCTGGGACAAAGACATCGCCGTGGAGATCGACCCGCGCGTGATGGACGGAAGCTACGACCTCATCATCTCGCCCGGCCAGGTGGTGCCGCACGAGGTGGTGGGCATGAGCAACCACGCCAAGAATCTCTTCGTCGGCGCCGGCGGCAGCGATATGATTAACTCCTCTCACATGGTGGGCGCGTTCTACGGCCTGGAGCGCATGATGGGCCGCGCCGACACGCCCGTGCGCGCCATTTTTGACTACGCCTTTGAGCATTTCCTCGCTTCCCGGCCCATACTCTTCGCCCTCACCGTCACCACCGCCCCCGGCGGGGAGATCAAAACGCACGGGCTCTTTATCGGCGAGGGGCGCGCGTGTTTTGAAAAAGCCGTTGCCCTCTCGCAGGAAAAGAACGTGTTCTATGTGGACGAGCCGATCAGAAAGTGCGTCGTCTACCTTGACGGCGCGGAGTTCCGCAGTACCTGGCTGGGCAACAAGGCCGTCTACCGCACGCGTATGGCGATGGCCGACGGCGGAGAACTCATCATCCTCGCTCCGGGCGTGGAGCGCTTCGGCGAGGACCGCGCTGTGGACGCGCTCATCCGCAAGTACGGCTACCGCGGCCGCATGGCCACGCTCACGGCTTTCAGGAGCGATGACGGCGCCGACCTGCGCGCGAACATGGGCGCGGCCGCGCACCTCATCCACGGCTCGTCAGACGGACGCTTTTCCGTCACCTACGCCGTGAAGAACATCTCCCGTGAGGAGATAGAGTCCGTCGGCTACGCCCCGGCGGGCTATGACGAGACGGCGGCTGCGTATGACCCCGCCGCCCTCACGCCCGGCTGGAACGAAGTGAACGGCGAACTCATTTATTTCATACCGAACCCGGCGCTGGGCCTCTGGTGCCTGCGCGGCAGGCTGGAGGGCTGAAATGGACGGGAATTTCATGGACAGGGACTTCCTGCTCGACACGCCGCTCGCGCGCGAGCTCTATCACGGGTACGCCAAGGGCTCGCCCATCTACGACTTTCACAACCACCTCAGCCCGGCGGACATCGCGCGCCGCCGCCGCTTTGCGGACCTCGCGGAGCTCTGGCTGGAGGGCGACCACTACAAGTGGCGCGCCATGCGCGCCTGCGGCGTGGACGAGGCGTATATCACCGGCAGCGCGGAGCCATATGAGAAGTTCATGGCCTGGGCAAAGACCGTGCCTCTTCTGGTGGGCTGCCCGCTTTACCACTGGACGCACCTCGAATTGCAGCGGTATTTCGGCATCAGCACGCCGCTGACGCCGGAGAGCGCCCCCGGCATCTGGCAGCAGACGCGCGCCATGCTCGCCTCGCCCGGCTTTGACGCCGCGGGGCTGCTGGCCATGCAGAACGTGCGCGTTGCCTGTACCACGGATGACCCGGCCGATACGCTCGTGCACCACTCGGCCATCCGGGAGCGCGGAGATCTTCCCTTTTCCGTACTGCCCTCCTTCCGCCCGGACAAATACCTGGACGCCGCCGCGCCGGGCTTCGCCGCTGCCGTGGAGCGCCTGGGCCGAGCCGAAGGGATGGAAATCACGGGCTTTGACGGCCTCAAGGCCGCGCTCTCACATTCGCTGGAGCGCTTTGCCGCCCTCGGCTGCCGGGTCAGCGACCACGGGCTGAGCGTTTTCCGCTTCGCGCGCGGGGAGGCAGCGCCGGTGTTTGAAAAGGCCCTGGATGGCAAGGCTGTCAGCGCGGACGAGCTCGCCGCCTATCAGGGCGAGCTGCTCATGTTCCTCGCCGGGGAGTACTGCCGCCTTGGTATCGCCATGCAGCTGCACCTGGGCCCAGTGCGCAACGCTTCGCCGCGGCTCTATGCGCTCATCGGCCCCGACGCCGGCGGGGACAGTACGGGCAAGTGCGTCGATCCTTACGTTCTCGCCGCCTTCCTCGGCGCACTTGAGGGCGAGGGCCGCCTGCCCAACACGGTCATATACAGCATCAACGCCGCCGACAACGGCGTCGTCTCCACCCTCGCGGCCAGCTTTGCGCCGAAGGTGCAGATGGGTGCGGCCTGGTGGTTCAACGACACCATCCGCGGCATGACGGCTCAGATCTACGAGCTGATGGAGACCGGGCAGCTCGCCAAAAGCGTGGGAATGCTGACGGATTCGCGCTCATTCACATCCTTTCCCCGCCACGAGTACTACCGCCGCCTGCTCTGCAACATTTTCGCGGAGCAGCGCTATCCGCGCGATGTGGGGACGCTGGGCGCCATCGTCCGCGCCGTCACGCACGAAAATGCACGCGTATTTTTCCGCCTGCCGTAAACGGACTGCAAACCGGCCCTTTTCGCCATGAAAAGGGCCGGTTTTTTGCCGTGTATATCATCATTATTCCCCGACGGGCAGCTCGGCCGTGCGGCGTATGAGCGCGAGCACGCGCCCGGCGGAACGCCTCAGGTCGGATATATCTACCCTTCCGCTCTCAAGGCCAAGGCGCAGGGCCTCCCGCTGGTCGGCGCGGCCGGGCATCACCAGGTCGCAGCCGGCGGCGTGCGCTTTCTGAACGTCCGCGCTGAGCGGCACGGTGCAGTCCCCCGCGGCCTTCGCCTTCATGGCATCCCAGTCGCTCATCACAAGGCCGGTAAAGCCCCACTCGCCGCGGAGTATGCCGTCCAGCAGCTCGCGGCTGTTGGTGCAGTAGACGCCGTTAATTTTGTTGTAGGCAGCCATCACCGTCAGGGGCGCGCCCTCGCGCACGGCCAGTTCAAAGCCGCTGAGGTATATCTCGCGCAGCGCGCGTTCGCTCAGCACGGAGTCGGACTGGTTGCGCTCCAGCTCACAGCTGTTGGCGGCGAAGTGCTTGAGGCTGACGGCCCGGCCGGGCCGGCTCTGCACGCCGCGGGTGACGGCGGCGGCGAGCTTGCCGGAGAGCAGCGGGTCCTCGCTATAGTATTCAAACGAACGGCCGCAAAGCGGGTCGCGCAGGATGTTCATGCCCGGCGCCAGCCATACGCTTACGCCGAAGGCCGCCATCTCCGCACCCACGGCCCGGCCGACGCGCTCCAGGAGCGCCGTGTCAAAGCTCTGCGCCAGCAGCCGCGCGCAGGGCCACTCGGTGGCATACTGATAGCGCATCACGCCCTCGGCGGGGTCGGCCATGCGCCGCGTGAGCACGGCGCGGTTGAAGCCGAAGAGGTAGCGCCGGTAGGCGCTGAGCGTCTCGGGCGTCCTTGCCGCGCGCAGGCTGCCGTCGGGCAGCTCCACCACCTGCGCGCTGAGGTTGAGACCCGCCGGGCCGTCGGCGAGGATGACGTTGGGTATGCCCCGCGTCTCCCAGAGCGCGCCAGTGGTGGAGCCGGACGCCCCCAGCGCGGCGACCGGGTTTTCCCCGCCGCCGCCTGTGCCTCCGCCGACTACCAGGCTGACGAGTTCGTCGCAGCCGAGCGCGGCGGCCAGCGCGCTGCCGCCGGCTTCCGGAGCCCCGTAGCTGTGGGTGACGCAGCGCGCCACACAGGGCTCGAGCCCATAGCTCGGCAGGCCGGGAAGGCTTTCAGCTGTACTCGCCGGCACACGCAGAGCGTCTATGGGCTCAATAGGCGCGCAGAGGCGGCGGCACTGTTCGATGACGGCCTCCTCCGCGAGCGTGAGCGTACACACCGGCACGGTGCTGTCGCAGGCGTTCCCCAGGCGCAGGACATACTCCCCGCCGCGCAGCACCCAGGCCGAGCGGCCGCCGTCATAGCAGGCAAGGGCTTTGAGTGGCACGGTCAGCGCCAGTATTTCGCTCTCCCCGCCCGCGAGCAGCTTTGTTTTGGCAAAAGCCACCAGGCGCTTGTACTCCGCGCCTGTTTCACCGAAGGGCACGCTTGCGTAGAGCTGCGCCGTCTCCCGTCCGGGGACCGCCCCGGCGTTTGTCACGCGCGCCGTCAGCGTCAGCCGGCCCTCCTCCCGCTCCAGGCCCTCGAACGCGAGCTCAAAGCGCGTATAGCTCAGCCCGAAGCCGAAGGCAAAGCGCGGCGCCACGCCGAAGCTGTCAAAATAGCGGTATCCGACATATATGTCCTCGCGGTATTCCTGCCGGCGCGCTTCCCCGCCGGCTCGCGAATAATTACCGGCGGTCGGGCGGTCTGCATAGCGCCGCGCCCAGGCGGCGGAGAGCTTGCCGGAGAAGTTTTCTTTGCCGGACAGCAGATCTGCGAGCGCGCTGCCTCCCTCCTCGCCCGGCTGGGCGCAGTAGACGAGCGCGTCCACGCGCAGCTCGTCCATGAACGAGAGATCGATCTCGGCCCCGGCGTTGACCACCACGACGAGCTTTTTATAGGCCGCGGAGAGCGTTTTCAGGTTTTCCCGCTCGACTTCGCCCAGCAGGTAGTCGCCGGGCCTCACTTCGCGGTCATGCCCCTCGCCGGCCTGCCGGGCGAGGACGTATATCGCGCTCTCGCAATCGGCTATGTCCCCGGGCAGTATCGGTATGCCCATCGGATGCTCAAAAGGCTCTACGGCGCGCTGGATGGCCTTGAAATCGCGCAGGCCCTCGCAGCGCCGTTCCATCTCCTGCCGGTAGCTTTCGTATGTATCGGCGTAAAAGCGGTCGAAGCGGTCGAGCCAGTCCCTGGACGCAATCTCAAAGCCCGCCTCCTCCAGCCCTTTTTCGATGCTCACGGTGCATCGCACGCGCACCTGCCCCGAGCCGGTGCCGCCGCTGACCGTCATGCGCGCCCCGGAGCCGTAGAGCGCCACGCGCCCCTCCCTCAGCGGCAGCGCGCCGTCGTTTTCCAGCAGCACCATGCCCTGCGCCGCGGCCTCGCGCGCCAGGGCGCGGTTTTCCTCCTCCAGCGGCGTAGGCGCCTGACCGGAGCCCGCCTTGAATAACTCTGCCATTTCCATGGACCTCCGCAGTATTTTTGCCCATTATACCGCCCGGCGGACGCACGGCGCGTCTGCATATTCGTCTTTTTTTGCGCAAATGTGCGCTTCCTCTCCGGGCAACGCTAAATCAGGCACACAAAAGCAAGAACCGGCATATTCAGGGAAGCGCAAATGTGCTACATTATACCCACCAGGAAGGCCTGGTGTCCAGATATAAGGGGGAAACATTTTGAGCGCCAAAACCGCAACCGGGGGCGTCCTTGCCGGAGCCTTCAAGGGCAAAGGCTGGGACTCACGTATCAGATCAGCCAACGTCAGGGCAAAGGAAATGTGGCTCGGCTACGTCTTCGGTCCCTTCGGCGTCATGCTCATGTACTCGGTGATCAACAGCTACTATAACCAGTACCTGACCGACGTTATAGGCTTCACGGCTTCGCGCGGGGCCTGGATCGCCATGTTCATGGTCCTCTTCCCTGTGCTGACCAAGGTCATCGACGCCATCACCAACGTGCTGATGAGCCGCATCATCGACTCCACCATCTGCCGCCAGGGCAAGCTGCGGCCCTGGTTTATCCTCTCTCTGCCCGTGCTGATAATCAGCATCATCATGCTCTTCGGCATACCCAACGCCAGCGCGCAGCTCCAGGCAGTCTGGATATTCATCTCCTATAACCTTTTCTACTCCGTGGGCTATACCATATGGAACATGGCCTACCAGCTCTCCGCCGCGCTCTCCAGCCGCAACATGGACCAGCGTAAGAACAACTCCATGGCCGGCCAGATGGCCAAGAACCTCGGCGTGGGCCTCATCTCCATCTGCTTCCCGATGATAATGACCAGCGTGGGCGCCATGATGGGCGACGACCTGCGCGGCAGCTATCTCGTCTGCATGGGCATCGTCTGCTGCGTCACCGTGCCGCTAACATTCCTGCAGTATTTCTACACCCGTGAGCGCGTCACCGAGGAGCGCCGCAACCTCGGGATAAACGATGAGAAGGGCAGCCTCTCAAACGCCCCGGAGGTCTCCTTCGGCAAGCAGATCCGTGCCTGCCTCAAGAGCAAGTACTGGATGATGCTCGTGATATTGATCCTTGTCTACCAGGTGTTCAACAACCTGCGCGACATGTCCCTCATCTACTACAGCGGCTGGGTCGTCGAGGGCAACAACTACGGCCAGTACGCCACCATCCAGGCCAAATTCCAGATGATAGCCATGAGCCCCATGGGCCCCGGTATCCTGCTGCTGATCCCGCTCGTCAAGCGTTTCGGCCGCCGCAAGACCATCTGGTTCTGCTCCATCTTCTCCGTCATCGGCGCCACGACCGCACTGCTGAATCCCGGGAGCACCGGCGCCATCTACGGCGGCACCGCGCTCCTCTCCATCGGCAACCTCGCCTTTGTTTACACTTACCTCTCCTTCCTCGGCGATACCATCGACCACGTCGAGTGGAAAACCGGCGTCCGCTGCGACGGCGCCACCGGCGCGCTGGTGGGCTTCGTCACCGCTGCCTCCGCCGGCATCGGCCAGGGCCTCTTCAACCTGGGATTGATGCTCACGGGCTATACGACCCCGCAGCAGATAGGGGTCTCCGCCGAGGGCATCGCGCTCTATGCCGACCAGCCCTCCGCGGCCGTCGATTGGATCAACTTCTCCTACCAGGGCAGCCTGCTGCTCGTCGGTGTTCTGGCTTTCATCATCTTCTGCTTCTTCTTTGACCTTGAGGGCCAAATGAAGACCGTCACCTTCGACCTGCAGGAGCGCGAACGCAAAAAGTGCGAGGCCATGGGCATCGTCTACGTCCCCAGCTACGAGCGCGAGCGCCGCGAGCAGGAGGAACTGCGCCGCATAGCCGAGGATAACCGCATCAAGGAACTGCGCGAATACTGCCATCGCAAGGGCAAGGACTTCGACGCGCTCAACAATAAAGTACTCGAAAAGCGCGCCAGGAAACAGGCAAAAAAGCAGGCCAAGAAGGCCAAAATGGCCGCCAGGCAGAAGAAAGCCAAATAACAGCAAACAGCCCGGACTCAGCTCCGGGCTGTTTTTTCTGTCCAGCGGCACACCGCTGCCAGGTCTTGCAAAGAGCCGGCTGATAGCATACATCAGCCAGCTCTTTGCTTTTGGATAAGAGATTTTGTTGCCGCAAAGCCGTTCGGGCTCCGAAAACAGCGTAATTACAGGGGTTTCACCGCTCCTGAAATCATTCCCACTCTATCGTCGCGGGGGGCTTGGGGGACATGTCGTAGAGGACGCGGTTGACGGTGGGGACTTCGTTGAGGATGCGCCCGGTGATCTTCTGCATCAGCGGCCAGTCGAGGGGCTCGACCTCCGCGGTCATGGCGTCGCGCGTGTTCACCGCGCGGATGACCACCGGCCAGGCGTCCACGCGCACGCCGCCGCGCACGCCGGTGCTGGTGATGTCCGGCACCACGGTGAAATACTGCCAGACGCGCTTGTCCAGCCCCGCGGCGGCGAACTCCTCGCGCAGTATGGCGTCGCTCTCGCGCACGGCGGCCAGGCGCTCGCGCGTGATGGCGCCCACGCAGCGCACGCCCAGGCCCGGGCCCGGGAACGGCTGGCGGTAGACCATCGAATCAGGCAGGCCCAGGGCCTTGCCCACCACGCGCACCTCGTCCTTATAGAGGAACTTCAGCGGCTCCACCAGCTCGAAGCGCAGGTCCTCCGGCAGGCCGCCCACGTTGTGGTGGCTCTTGACGGGGCCGGACTCCACGATGTCGGGATAGATGGTGCCCTGGGCGAGGAAGCCGATGCCGGAGAGCTTGCGCGCCTCCTCCTCGAACACGCGGATGAACTCCGCGCCGATGATCTTGCGCTTCTGCTCGGGGTCGGCCACGCCGGCGAGCTTGTCCAGGAAGCGGTCCGTGGCGTCCACATACGTGAGGTTGGCGCCGAGCTGGTTTTTGAACACCTCGATGACCTGCTCGCTCTCGCCCTTGCGCATCAGCCCGTGGTTGACGTGCACGCACTCCAGCTGTTCGCCCACGGCCTTTATCAGCAGCGCCGCCACCACGGAGCTGTCCACGCCGCCGGAGAGGGCCAGAAGCACTTTGCCGGAGCCTATCTGCGCGCGCAGGGCCTCCAGCTGCCCGGATATGAACTTTTCGGCCAGCTCAGGGGTGGTGATGCGCTCCATTTCCGGCCTCTTATTTGCGTTTTCGCTCATAACTTCCTCCCGTTTGATAAATAATATGTATGTTTAAGCTTGTGGCTGTTGCCGACATGGGGGTGTATCCGTGGCGATCGTCATCGTCAGGACGCTGATAGTTTATTTTGCGCTGGTGCTTTTCATGCGGTTGATGGGCAAGCGGCAGCTGGGCGAGCTGGAGCTGCCCGAGCTGGCCGTGGCCGTCCTGATAGCCGACCTGGCGGCCCACCCGCTGCAGGACATCGGCATACCGCTGATGAACGGGCTGCTGCCGGTGGCCGTGCTCTTCTGCTGCGAGGTGATCATCTCTGGCGTGACGATGAAGAGCTCGCGCGCCCGCTCGCTGCTCTATGGCCGGCCGGCCTTCCTCATCCGCAAGGGCGTCATCGACCAGGGCGAGATGCGCCGCTGCCGCTTCACCATCGACGAGCTCACGGAGGAGCTGCGCGGCCAGGGCGTGACGGACATCGCACAGGTGGAATACGCCGTGCTGGAGACGAACGGCGTGCTGAACACGCTGCTGTTCCCGGAGTTCCAGCCCGCCTCCGCCCGCGACCTGGGCCTGAAGCCGGAAGGCGGCGGCTACGCCGTGGTGCTCATCGACGACGGGCGCGTGATGGAGGACAACCTGCGCTACATGGGGCGCGACCGGCGCTGGCTGCTGCGCGAGCTGGCGCAGCGCGGCGCGCACGGCGCCGAGCAGGTCTATATCTTCGCGCTGGACGAGGGTGGACGCATCTATTACGCGGCGAAGGAGGCGGACGCATGAAGCGGGAGATGGCGGCGGCCGCACTGCTGCTGGCGCTCTTTGGCGCGTCCTTCCTCAACCTGCGCTACCTGCGCGGCTTCACCGGCGAGCTGGCCGGCACGGTCGAGTCCTCCCGCGCGGCCTTTGAGGACGCCGACTACGGCCGGGCGGAGGCCCTGCTGCGCGGCGCGCTCAGCGAGTGGGAGGGCGCGGAGGGCTACACGCACATTTTCATCCGCCACTCGGAGATCGACGCCACGGCGGACGCCTTCTGCGCCGCGTTGGGCAGCGTGGCCGCGCGCGACGCCTCCGCCGCCGGGGACTACGAGGCGCTCATCTACCGCCTGCGCGGGCTCTACGGCATGGAGCGGCTGACGCCGGGGAGCATATTCTGACTCCGCGTGCTATTTTATCACAAACTTCGGCGCGTTTCTACTGTGAATCTCCACTTTTGCTTTGACATACAGGCCGCCGCGGTGTATAATTTTGCACATTCCAGCGGCCACGCGCCGCCAAGCGAGGTAATGGAGATGTCAATCGAGAAAGGCCGCGCCTACTTCCGCCAGTTCGGCATGGAGGAGCGCGTGATCGAGTTCACCGTCTCGTCGGCCACCGTGGAGCTGGCCGCCAAAGCCCTGGGCGTGGAGGGCGCGCGCATCGCCAAGTCGCTCTCCTTCAAAAAGCCGGAGGGCGGCGCGCTGCTGGTCCTCGCCGCGGGGGACGCGCGCATAGACAACCACAAGTTCAAGGCCAAATTCGGTTTCAAGGCCAAGATGCCCTCGCCCGACGAGGTGCTGGAGCTCATCGGCCACCCGGTGGGCGGCGTCTGCCCCTTCGGCATCAACGAGGGCGTGGACGTGTACCTGGACGATAGCCTCAAGCGCTTTACCACCGTCTTCCCCGCCGTGGGCAGCGGCAACAGCGCCATCGAGCTCGACCTGGACGAGCTCTGGCGCTATTCGAATGCGAAAGAGTGGATAGACGTCTGCAAGCTGCCCGAGGGCGCCGCCTGAGCGTCATCCTGAAACAGGGCCGCCCCGCCTCGCGGCCGGGCGCTTTTGAATACGGTTTTTGCCGGGGACATTTTCCCCGGCATTTTCTTATTTTAGGGGTTTACAAGTGTCAACTTCTGTGATATAGTCTGGGTAACAGATGTAAACCGCACAGGAGGAATGTAATATGGACGGCAAGATAAGGCTTTCGGACGGCGAGTGGACGCTCATGCGCGAGCTGTGGAAGGGCCCGGCGAGCGTGGGCGCGCTGGTGAAGGCGCTCCGCGGCGAGACGGGCTGGTCCAAGAGCACGATATTCATAATGCTCTCCCGGCTCATCGAAAAGGGCGCCGTCGCGTGCGACGACGCCGTCTCCCCCAAGCTCTACAGCGCCCTCATCAGCCGCGAGGGCGCCGCGCTGAGCGAAACGCGCTCCTTCCTCGGGCGCGTATACGGCGGCAGCCTGGGCTCGATGATGAGCTGCATGGCCGCCAACCACGAGCTCAGCCGCGAGGACATCGACGAGCTGGTCGCCATCCTGCGGCGGGCGGAAGAGGAGGTGGGCGGCGATGGTTGAGGCCGCCATCTCCGGCTCGGCGCTCATTTTGCTGCTGCTGGCCGTGCGCGCGGTGTTTAAAAAGCATCTCACCAGCCGCTTCCGCTGCGCGCTCTGGGCGCTGGCGCTGCTGCGGCTGCTGCTGCCCATACCGCTGATGCCGAGCCCGTTCTCGCTGATGAACGCCCTGCCCCAGCCGGCTGCCGCGCCGGCGCAGGTGCCGTCCTACGTCTATGTATCCCCCTCCGCGCTGCCCGCGCCGGCGGAAGGCAGCGCAGAGGCGGCGGCATCCTCCGCCCCGGCCCCCGGCGGTACGCCCCCGGCCTTTGAAAGCACGCCCGCCGTCAGCGAAGCGCCCGCGGAAGGCGGCGCGGCCGCGGCCGTGGGCCCGGATACGCACGGCGCGCCCGCCTGGGGCGTGCGGGAGGCGCTCAAAGCCGCCTGGGCGGCGGGGTCTGTCTGTGTGGGCGGATGGTTCCTGTTCATAAACCTCTCCTGCGCCCACACACTGCGCCGGCGGCGGCAATTCCTCTTCCGGCACGAGGGCCTGGACGTCTACGCCGCGGAGGGCCTGCGCTCGCCCTGCATCTTCGGCCTGCCGCGCCCGGCCGTCTATCTCCCGCCGGCGGTGGCCGGGGACGGGGAAGCCCGGCGGCATGTCCTGGCGCATGAGACGGCGCACTACCGCCGCGGCGACCATATCTGGGCGCTGCTGCGCGGGCTCTGCCTGGCGCTCTACTGGTGGGACCCCATCGTCTGGCTGGGCGCGGCGGCGGCGCGCAGCGACTGCGAGCTCGCCTGCGACGAACGGGCCATCGCGCGCCTGGGCGAGGGCGAGCGCTACCGCTACGGCCTCACGCTGGTGGGCCTCGTCTCCCCCGCCCGCCGCGCCGGCGACCTGCTGAGCGCCGCCACGACAATGACAGGAAGCAAACGGAACATCAGGGAAAGGGTGGATATGATCGTGAAAAAACCGAAAAACGCGGCCGTCTCCCTGGCCGCCGTGCTGCTGCTCGTCGCCTTTACCACCGCCTGCGCCTTCACCGGCGCGCAGACTGAGACGGACGGCTTCACGCCCGGCGTCTACGTCATGGAAAACGGTGCGGGCGTGCCCGTGCTCACGCTGCGCGACGACGGCAGCTTCAGCCTCGACCTCGGGCGCGAGGACCAGTCCCGCGCGGACGGGCTCTACAACGTGGACGGCGCAGCGGTGACGCTCGCCGCGTATGGCGGCGGGAGCTACCTGCTGGAGCAGCGCGAGGGCAATCTGGCGTTCGTCGCCGAGGGCTCCGACGAGCTGCGCTATTACCCGCAGGCGCGCAGCAGCCGCACGCTCGCCGACGGCGACGCCTTTGTCCTGAGCGCCTCGCTGGAGGGCACGGCTGAGACCGCCGGCATATGGTACGCCGACCTCAGCGAGGGCGACACCGCCCGCGCCTGGCTCTGCCCCGTGCTCACGCTCGGCAGCGACGGCCGCTTCAGCCTCACGCGCGGCTCCCAGCTGGAAGCCATCGAGGGTAGCTACAGCGCGGACGGCGGCGTGACGCTCACCTCGGACAGCGGCGAGAGCTTTGTTTTCACCATGGACGGGGAAAGCCTCCTTTTCGACCCCGAGAGCTCCGACCGCGACCTCTTCCTCTCCGGCGCGCTCGCTTTCCGGCAGGCGGACGGCGGCGGCGAGGGCTCCGTCAGCGCGGGCGGCGCCGAGCTGCCGCAGGCGGTGTGGGACGACCTCGCCGCCCGGCACGGCTGGATGCCCTCGTCGAGCCAACGCATGTATTCCTTCGGCGGGCTTTCCGTCTACAGCGACGGCTACAGCCTTTCCGATATCTACGCCTCCTACACCCGGGCGGAGGGCGTGGAGATCCCACTCAGCGGCGGGTATAATATATACCGCATATCCGGCAGCGCGATAGATGAGGACAACGCGGCCATCACGGTGTTCCGCACGACCGACCACGACGTTCTGGCGGACGTGTTCTTCACCGGCGACGGCGGCCTCACCTGGCAGGCCTCCACCGCCCAGCCGCCTTCGACCTACGTGGGCAGCGGCTCGCTCTATGGCGACCACTCCTCGCAATTCATCAGCCCGGATGTGGGCTATGTCAGCGTCGCGGGCCCGGGCAGCTATTTTCCCGCACTCTACCTGACCTTCAACGGCGGGGCGAGCTGGATAAGCTGCGAAAATATCCCCCACGCCATCCTGATCGAGGACGCGGACCACATCACCTTCGACGGCATAGAGGGCCTGACCGATGACGGCTATCTGCGCCTCTATGCTACCAGCGCCCGGGGCGAGGAGATCTGGGAGAGCGTGTACACCTTCAACACCGAGGGGCGCTGCTGCGCCATGAGCGACCCCGTGCCCCAGCGCGTTGAGCTGATGGACGGCGAGGAGCACAGCGTGCATCTCGACGGCCCCGGCGCGCGCGAGACCGTGAGCTACAGCGCCGCGGGCGGCGTGGGCCGGCTCGTGATAAACGGCACGGACTATTCCGCAGCCCTCGCCGGGCTCGGTGCGGACATGCTGCCCTACGCGAAGGTCGTGGACATGGACACCGCGGACGGCCTTCTGGAAATAGCCCTCGGCTACCGGGACGCGGGCGGCTCCGCCCGCACGGCGCTCGCGCAGTATAAGGACGGCGCCCTCTCCCTCGTCGGCGGCTCCCTGCCGGGCGTGGAGCCGCTGTGGAACGAGGACGGCGGAGCGGACGAGCTCACATTTTACGGCCGCGGCGGCGGCGCGGCCGGCCGCCTGCACCTCGGCCTGCTCAACAGCGACTGGCGGTATCTGCAAGACTACGCGATGGTGTACGAAAACGGCGCGCCGGCCGTCGTGCCCGTGGAGCAGGAGCTGTTCATCATCCCCGGCGGCGAAGGCGCCGCGGGCCCCGTGACCACCCTTGAGCCCCTGCGCGCCTACGCGCAGCCGGACACGGGGAGCGAACAGACCACCCTCCCCGCCGGCACGGACCTCATCTTCTACAGCACCGATAACAAAAGCTGGGCCAGCGTCATAGCGCCGGACGGCGAGATGTATTGGTTCCAGTTCTCTGACTTCCGGCACATTGAGGACGCCTCCGGCAATAACTTGTATATCAGAGATGCCTTCTCAGGGCTGGAAAATTGAAAAACGCGCGCAAAAGCCGCAGCTTAAAAAGCTGCGGCTTTTTGTGTGGCGCAGGGGCGAGGGCCCCTGTAGGGCCTTTTTGCCACCCCATTTCTTTGGTCTTGCCCAAAGAAATGGGAGTCAGGCTGCGCCTGGAGGCAGAGCGCCGCTTCGCGGCGGAGGTTTCATTTATTTCCCGTCAGTGCCGCGAGCGAAGCGAAGCAAACGCACGGTCGGCGATGCAGAGAACTCATTCACCATTAGGGATGGGAACTTTTCGATAACGGAAAGTTTGGTGAAAACCGGCCTTTGGCTTCGACAAGCACCAAAGCGTCTTTTCTTTGGAGTCTGAGGGGTTTCTTTTTGACAAGACAAAAAGAAATCTCTCAGAATTGGTTTGCAGGGGCTTTCTCCCCTGCTTTTACACCGCCAGCGCGGCCCGCAGGGCGTCCACCCTGTCGGTCTTTTCCCAGGCTACGCCGAGGTCCTCGCGGCCCATGTGGCCGTAGGCGGCCAGGCGGCGGTACTGCGGCTTTTTCAGGTCGAGGTCGCGTATTATCGCCGCGGGGCGCAGGTCAAACACCTCGCCGATGGCGCGCTCGAGCTCGCTGTCCGGCGCCGTGCCGGTGCCGAAGGTGGTGACGTTCACGCTCACCGGGTTCGCAACGCCGATGGCGTAGGCGAGCTGCACCTGGCAGCGGCGGGCGAGCTTTGCCGCGACGATGTTCTTGGCGATGTAGCGCGCGGCGTAGGCCGCGGAGCGGTCCACCTTTGTCGGGTCCTTGCCGGAGAAGCAGCCGCCGCCGTGCGGCGCGCTGCCGCCGTAGGTGTCCACGATTATCTTGCGGCCCGTGAGGCCGGAGTCCGCGGCCGGGCCGCCCTTCACAAAGCGGCCGGTGGGGTTAACGTAGTACTTGATGTCCCCGCGGTTCAGCTCGGCCGGGATGGTGGGCTCAATGACGTATTTTATCATGTCCTCGCGTATCTGTGCGAGCTCAACTTCCGTAGAGTGCTGCGTGGAGACGACCACGGTGTCCACGCGCACAGGGCGGTTCTCGCCGTCGTATTCCACGGTCACCTGCGTCTTGCCGTCCGGGCGCAGATAGGGGAGCAAGCCGCTCTTGCGCACCTCGGTCAGCCGCCGGGCCATCTTCTGCGCCAGGGCGATGGGCAGCGGCATGAGCTCCGGCGTCTCGTCGCAGGCGTAGCCGAACATCATGCCCTGGTCGC
>CHCFR05602__coassemble_288_pt1 | contig 34866 bp, 33 predicted proteins | sample CHCFR05602__metabat2_high_PE_010 | metagenome-assembled genome bin CHCFR05602
AACCCCGCCGTCCTGATGGGCCACCACTTCTCGTCCATCGCCGGCGCCGGCCCCATCAACGGCCCCATCCAGGCGGCCATCTTCGGCTGGGTGCCCGTGTTCCTGTGGATCGTCATCGGCGGCATTTTCTTCGGCGGCATGCACGACTTCGGCGCCCTGCTCGCCTCCGTCCGCCACGGCGGCCGTTCCATCGGCGAGGTCATCAAGGACAACATCGGCGACAAGGCCTATAAGCTGTTCGTCATCTTTGCCCTGCTGGTGCTTATCCTCGTCATCGCCAGCTTCACCAGCGTCGTTGCCGGCACCTTCGTCTCCGTTGAGGACGCGAACGGCAACCCCTACGATGTCATCACCGTCGGCATGCAGAACGCCTCTGGTAACGCCTCCACGGCCACCACGAGCCTGCTGTTCATCGTCCTCGCCGTCTTCTTCGGCTACGCGGTGTACCGCCGCGGCGTGAAGGTCGGCCCGGCCACCATCGTCGGCGTCATCGGCATCATCATCATCACCATCATCGGCCTCAACGTCGGCATCAACCTGCCGCGCAACTTCTGGGTCATCTTCATCGCCGTTTACATCACCCTGGCCTCCCTGCTGCCGGTCTGGATACTGCTCCAGCCGCGCGACTACCTGTCCAGCTTCCTGCTGTACGGCATGATGATCCTGGCCATCGTCGGCGTGCTCGGCGGCGCCTGGGGCATGGACTTCCAGCTCAGCGCGTTCGAGGGCTTCGCCGTCACCAGTGGCACCACTACCAGCTACCTGTTCCCGACGCTGTTCATCACGGTCGCCTGCGGCGCCATCTCCGGCTTCCACAGCCTGGTCGGCTCCGGCACCAGCTCCAAGCAGATCAACTCCGAGAAGGACGCCAAGATCATCGGCTACGGCGCCATGATCATCGAGTGCGTGCTCGCCATCCTCTCCATCCTCGCCGCCGCCACCGTTTGGGACCAGATCGGCGGAGAGATGGGCTACAACATGGGCTCGCCCCCGACCATCTTCGCCGGCGGCCTTGCCACCCTCGTCGCCAACCTCACCGGCACCGAGGCCAGCTACTCCAACGTCATTTTCAACACCGTGTACACGCTGCTGACCCTCGCGGTCTCCGTCTTCGCTCTCACCAGCCTTGACACCGCGACCCGCCTCGGCCGCTACATGTTCACCGAGCTCTTCACCCGCGAGGGCGAGGATCCCAGCAAGATCGGCGGCTTCCGCGGCTTCCTGGCGAAGCCCATCGTCGGCACCCTGTTCCTCGTCATCGTAGGCTGCACCATCGGCGCCCTCAGCCTGAGCCAGATCTGGGGCCTGTTCGGCGCTGCCAACCAGCTGCTCGCCGGCCTCGCCCTGATGGCCGTCGCCTGCTGGCTCGGCAACATCGGCAAGAGCAACAAGATGTTCTTCATCCCCATGGTGTTCATGCTTGTGGCCACCATCACCAGCCTCTGCATCACCATCTACCAGAAGATCGGCGTCGTTGGCGACGGTGCCGCCCAGTGGGGCGACTGGTTCCAGATGCTGTTCGCGGCGGCCCTGGTCATCCTGGCCATCATCGTCACCATCAGCGGCATCCAGACCTTCATCAAGCAGTCCAAGGGCGAGATCACCGGCGACCCGAAGGCTGTCGAAGCCACGAAGTAATTTGTGTCTTTAACGCCGCGCGGCGAACGCTAAAAATATAGCGGCTCGGCCCTCAACAGCCCGCCGCCGGCGCAAGGGAGGAACGCCCCGTCCATCGGACGGGGCGTTTTTCGCGCTTTGGCGGCTGCGGGGGGGACGTGGCCGATACGAATTCCCGGTATGCTCATTTTGCGTGTGGAAGGCGCGCGGCCGCTTTACATTCCCTGCGCCGTGTGATAAAATAATAGGCCGTGAAAACGCAAAGGGGTAGACAGGATGCTTGAAAAGCTGAGGCAGATAGGTGAAAAATACGCCGAGCTGGAGCGCAAAATGGGCGAGCCGGAGTATTACGGCGACGTGGAGGCCTATGCGCGCCTGGCGAAGGAGCTCAAGGAGCTCGCGCCAGTCGCGGCCGCCGTGCGCGAGTATGAAAAGCTCGAGCGCGACATGGCGGAGGCCCGCGAGCTCTTCTCCGACCCGGAGATGGGCGAGATGGCGCGGGAGGAATTTGAGAGCGCGAAGGCCCGCATGGAGGAGCTCGACGGCGAGATCAGACTCCTGCTGCTGCCGAAGGACCCCAACGACGAGCGGAACGTCATCATCGAGATACGCTCCGGCGTGGGCGGGGAGGAGAGCGCGCTCTTTGCCTCCAGCCTCTACCGCATGTACAGCATGTACGCCGAGGCGCAGCACTGGAAAACGGAGGTCGCCAACCTCAGCGATACGGAGCTCGGCGGCATCAAGGAGATCAGCTTCATCGTCGAGGGCCAGGGGGCCTATTCGCGGCTGAAGTACGAGTCCGGCGTCCACCGCGTGCAGCGCGTGCCGGAGACGGAAGCCGGCGGGCGCATCCACACATCCACTGCCACGGTGGCCGTGCTGCCGGAGGTGGACGAAGTGGAGGTCGAGCTCGACCCGGCGGATCTGCAGATAGATACCTTCCGCTCCTCCGGCGCAGGCGGCCAGCACGTGAACAAGACCGAGAGCGCCATCCGCATCACGCACCTGCCAACGGGCATGGTGGTGGAGTGCCAGGACGAGCGCAGCCAGTACAAGAACAAGGACCGGGCGATGAAGATACTCGCCTCGCGCCTGGCGGAGGCGGCGCGGGAAAAGCAGAACGCCGAGCTGGCGGCCGAGCGCCGCAGCCAGGTGGGCACCGGTATGCGCAACGAGCGCATCCGCACCTACAACTTCCCGCAGGGGCGCGTGACAGACCACCGCATCGGCCTCACGCTCTACAAGATCGACCAGATCATGGACGGCGCGCTCGACGAGCTGATCGACGCCCTCACCGCGGCCGAACAGGCCGAAAAACTGAAAGCGGAGGCGGATGAAGGATGAACACCCGCGTTTTTCGCGGCGACGTGTCCGGCGCGGCGGAGCTGATAGCCGCCGGCGGGCTGGTGGCCGTGCCCACGGAGACGGTATACGGCCTGGCCGGCGACGGCACGGACGTGCAGGCCGTGGAGCGCATCTATGAGGTCAAGGGCCGGCCGGAGGTGAAGCCGCTCTCGCTGATGGTGCCGGGGCAGGAGGCCATGGAGCGCTACTGCGAGGACGTGCCGCCGCAGGCTAAGCTGCTGGCTGAGCGCTTCTGGCCCGGGCCGCTGACCATCATACTCAAGTCCCGGCCGTTGGTGCCGGAGATCGTGCGCGCAGGCGGGGAGACCGTCGGCCTGCGCTGCCCCGACCACCCGGACACGCTTGCCCTGCTGCGCGCGTGCGGCGTGCCGCTGGCGGCGCCCTCGGCCAACCCCTCCGGCGCGCCCAGCCCCAAGACGGCGCAGGATGTGCTCGGCTATTTCGACGGGCAGATCGAGGGCGTTATCGACGGCGGCGAGTGCGGCCTGGGGCGGGAATCGACCATTATCAGCCTGGCTCAGAGGCCGTTCCGTATCCTGCGGCAGGGCGCGCTGCCCGCGGAGGACATCGAGGACGCCCTGGTCGATGGGATGAAGATCATCGGCCTCACGGGCGGTTCCGGGACCGGCAAGACCACCGCGCTGGAGGTGCTGCGCGGCCTGGGCGCGCTGTGCATCGACTGCGACGAGCTCTATCACGAGCTGACGCGGAGCAGCACAGAGCTCAGGGCGGCCCTGACGGCGCGTTTTGGCGAGGTGTATACCGCTGGCGGAGAGCTTGACCGCAAGGCCCTGGGGCGCGTCGTATTCGCCGACAGCGCGGCGCTGGGCGAGCTCAACGCCATCGCGCACGGCTTCGTCAGCGAGGAGCTGCGCCGGCGGCTGCGCGGCTGGGCCATGCAGGGCGGCACGCTGGCCGCCATCGACGCCGTGGCCCTCTTTGAGAGCGGGGCGGACAGGCTATGCACCGCCACTTTCGGCGTCGTTGCACCGCACAGCGAGCGCGTGAGGCGCATCGTGGCGCGCGAGGGCATATCGGAGGAGTACGCACAGCTGCGCATCGGCGCGCAGCAGCCGGACAGTTATTACACGGAGCGCTGCACAGCGGTGCTCGTGAATGATAAGTCGAAAGAGGACTTTGCAAAGCTCTGCGAGTCCGAATTCAGAAAGGTGATTTGAAATGGAAGAAAAGAAAGACTACCGCGACGAGCTCTTTTACCAGCCGAAAAACGGCTACGACCACCTCAGCAGCGAGGAAGCCGGCAAGGTGGAAAGCTACTGCGAGGGCTACAAGGCCTATCTGAACGACGCGCGCACGGAGCGCGAGGCCGTGAACGAGGCCGTGGCCCTGGCCGAGCGCGAGGGTTTCGTGGAGTACGTGCCCGGCATGGAGCTCAAAACGGGCGACAAGGTGTGGTTCTCCAACCGCGGCAAGGCGCTGATGCTGGCCGTCATCGGCAAGAAGAGCGCCGCCGAGGGCCTGGTCATCGCCGCCGCGCACGTCGATTCCCCGCGCCTTGACCTGAAGCAGATCCCCCTCTATGAGGACACGGAGATGGCCTATTTCAAGACGCACTACTACGGAGGCATCAAGAAGTACCAGTGGACGGCCATCCCCCTGGAGCTGCACGGCGTGGTGGTGAAGAAGGACGGCGAGGTCGTGGATGTGGTCATCGGCCGCGATAAGGACGACCCGCAGCTGGTAGTCAACGATCTGCTGCCGCACCTGGCCGCCGACCAGATGAAAAAAACCCTCGCAGAGGCCATCCCCGGCGAGAACCTGAACATCCTCATCGGCTCTGTGCCCTACGCGGACGACGGCAGCGACCGCGTGAAGCTGGCCGTCATGAGCATCCTCAACAGCCGCTACGGCATCACGGAGGAGGACTTCATCTCCGCCGAGCTCTACGCCGTGCCGGGCTTCGATGTGCGCGATATCGGCCTCGACCGCAGCCTCATCGGCGGCTACGGCCACGACGACCGCGTCTGCGCCTACGCCGAGCTGCGTGCCATCTTCGACGTCGAGGAGCCTGAGCGCACCTGCATCTGCATCCTCGCCGACAAGGAGGAGACGGGCTCCGACGGCGTCTCCGGCATGAAGAGCCAGGCCTTCGAGTGGTTCGTCAGCCGCCTCTGCGAGCAGCAGGGCGTGAGCCTCATCGACTGCTTCGCCCGCAGCATGTGCGTTTCCGCCGACGTCACCGCGGCCTTCGACCCCAGCTGGCCGGACGTCTGCGAGAAGCGCAACGCCGCCCGTGTGAACTACGGCGTGGGCCTGAACAAGTTCACCGGCTCCCGCGGCAAGGCCGGCACCAGCGACGCCCCCGCCGAGCTCGTGGCCTATATGCGCCGCATCCTGGACGAGAACGGCGTGCAGTGGCAGATGTGCGAGCTGGGCAAGGTCGACCAGGGCGGCGGAGGCACCGTTGCCATGTACATGGCCAACCGCAACATCGACACCATCGATGCCGGCGTGCCCGTGCTGAGCATGCACGCGCCATTTGAGGTCGTCTCCAAGTACGACTGCTACATGACCTACAAGGCCATGCTGGCGGCCTACAGCGCAAAATAAGGGCCCTACAGGGCATAGAAAAATCCCTCCGCAAGAGCGGAGGGATTTTTTATTGGTTTTGCGCCCGGCTTACAGCAGTATGCTCATGAAGCCCTGGCAGGCGAGGTAGAGCACCGCGCCGGTGAAAAGCGGGGCGAGGATGCCGCACTTGCCGGAGGACAGGCGGTCGCTGATACCGGTGAACATGAAGGTCAGCGCCGTGAACAGCAGCGCGCCGATGACGCCAACGCGCAGGGCGCCGGCGGCATTCGTGAGGCCGGCTGCCCAGGGCAGCAGCCAGAAGGTCAGCAGAGCCAGCACGGCCGTCATCGTCCAGCAGCGGACGGGACGCGCCTTGCCGTTCAGGTAGCGCTCCACGACCAGGGCGGCGATGGAGACGGCGGCGAGGTTGGGGATATCGACCAGCGGCAGCACCGTGTAGGGCGCGAAGGCGCGCATCAGCACGATGACCAGGCAGGCGAGCCCGACTATGGCCGCGAGCACAGTATTGAGCTTATAGGAAACAGCTTTCATTATCTCACCCTCCTTACTCAGCCCACGGTGATGTCCACCGGCACCTGATCCTCGAAGGAATCGAGGATGGCGGCAAGGATGTTGCCGTGGCTGTCGTTGAGGCTCATGGTGGCGGAAGAGGTGACATCGACGAGCATCTCCTTCTCCTCGTCGGAGAGGGCGGCATATTTCTCGGCGTCGCCTTCGGCCTCGCTGCCCTCCTTGAGAGGACGGCCGTTGGCGTCGGAGCAGTACTTGTCGAACCACTCCTGGACCTCGTCGACGGTCATGCCGATGAAGAGCTCCTGGAAGGCGTCCATCTGCTCGTGCCAGGTGCCGGTGCCCATGACGTAGGTGTCGCCGCGGTCGCGCTTGGTGACCCAGCCCTCGACCTCGGAGGTAAACTGCTCTTCGGTGTCGGGAGTGACGCCATCGACGACGGCGTCGTGGTCGGAGTCGTTGTTGTAGCCGCCCTGGCCGGGCCAGCCGCTGAAGTGCGGCATCTCGGCGCCGTCATAGTTGGGCGTGGCATACTCCAGCTGATCAACGTAGATGGCGACGATCCTGCCCTCGTCATCGAAGAGGGTGTTGGCGAAGACCTGGTTGATGCTGTAAACGGGGGTGCCGGTGTCGTCCTCGCCGGGGCCCATGCGCACGGTGTTGCTGAGGCCGAAGCCCATGCCGCTGGCGCTCAGGCTCTGCAGGGGGACGCGGTTTTCATAGGCGTCAACGATGGCGGCGAGGATGTTGCCGTGACTGTCGTTGAGGCTCATGGTGGCGGAAGAGGTGACGTCAACAAGCATCTCCTTCTCCTCGTCGGAGAGGGCGGCGTACTTCTCGGCGTCGCCTTCGGCCTCGCTGCCCTCCTTGAGAGGACGGCCGTTGGCGTCGGAGCAGTACTTGTCGAACCACTCCTGGACCTCGTCGACGGTCATGCCGATGAAGAGCTCCTGGAAGGCGTCCATCTGCTCGTGCCAGGTGCCGGTGCCCATGACGTAGGTGTCGCCGCGGTCGCGCTTGGTGACCCAGCCCTCGACCTCGGAGGTAAACTGCTCTTCGGTGTCGGGAGTGACGCCATCGACGACGGCGTCGTGGTCGGAGTCGTTGTTGTAGCCGCCCTGGCCGGGCCAGCCGCTGAAGTGCGGCATCTCGGCGCCGTCATAGTTGGGCGTGGCATACTCCAGCTGATCGACGTAGATCTCCAGTATCTTGCCTTCGCCGTCAAAGATGACGTTGGCAAAGACCTGGTTGATGCTGTAGACAGGGGTGCCGGTGTCGTCCTCGCCGGGGCCCATGCGCACCGTGTTGCTGAGGCCGAAGCCCTGATAGGCCTCGGCGGCCTCGACAGCCTGCGGCGTGTCGTCCTCGGGCTCCTCAGTCTCCTCGGGCTCGGCGGCCGGGGAAGAGCCGGAGATGGCGTTCTTGACGGCGTTGATGATGCCGTTGCTGGTGAAGGTGGCGCCGGCCACGATATCGACGTCGGCGCTGTTGGCCGCGACAATGGCCTCCGGGATCTGCTCAAGGGCGTTGCCGGCGATGCTGGGGGTCTCGCTGTTGGAGACGACGGTGACGCCGGTGATGGTATCGCCGTCCATGGTGACCTCAACGGTGATGGGGCCCATGAAGCCGTCCGCCGTGCCGGTGAGGGCGCCGCCGGCAGAGCCGGCGCTCTCAAGGGCATTTTTGACGGCGTTGATGATGCCGTTGCTGGTGAAGGTGGCGCCGGCCACGATATCGACGTCGGCGCTGTTGGCCGCGACAATGGCCTCCGGGATCTGCTCAAGGGCGTTGCCGGCGATGCTGGGGGTCTCGCTGTTGGAGACGACGGTGACGCCGGTGATGGTATCGCCGTCCATGGTGACCTCAACGGTGATGGGGCCCATGAAGCCGTCCGCCGTGCCGGTGAGCGGGCCGGAAGCGGCCGCGCTGTCGAGCACGAACTGGCTGGCGGCGTTGACGGCGCTGACAACGGCGGAGGAGGTGATGGTGGCGCCGGTGATGGAGTCGATGTTGCTGTTCACGGCGAGGTCGCCCTGGCTGTTCAGCATGTCGATGAGGAAGTCCCAATCGCCCTTGGCTTCCTGGCCGAGGCCGTAGGTCTCGTGGGAGTCAAGGATGCTGACGCCGGTGACGGTGCCGTCGTTGCGGACGGCGACGAGCATGTGGATGTCGTTGGCGAAGCCGCCGACGACCATCTCCACCACGACGCCTTCCTCGCCGCGGTAGACGCCGGTGATGTTGCTGTTGGAGCCGGTGTATTCCTCCTCGGCGTACTCGCCGCCTCCGGGGATCATGTAGCCGAGTATCTCGTCCAGCTTGGCCTGCTCGTTGGCGGAGGCGGTGCCGGCAAGGCCGGCGGTGGCCGCGAAGAGCACCAGAGCGGCGACGAGGATGACAGCGACGGGGATAAGGAGCTTTTTCATGGCGTCATTCATTTCCCGGCGCCTCCTTTCACGACGCCGAAGCGTCTGATGGGGAATGCCTTGTCAAACGCCCAGGCGCAGGCGTTCATGATGAGAATGGCATAGGTCACGCCCTCCGGGAAGATGCCGAAGTAACGTATCACGACCGTCAGCACGCCGCAGCCGATGCCGTAGACGAGCTGCGCGACGGGCAGGGTGGGGCTGGTGGCATAGTCGGTGGCCATGAAGATGGCGCCGAGCATCACGCCGCCGCCGAGGACGCTGTAGAGCATCCAGGCCAGGGCGTCGTCGCCCTTGCTGAAGACCAGCGTGAGCACCGCCACGGCGCCCAGATAGGCGACGGGGATGCGCCAGGAGATGACCTTGCGATAGAGCAGCCAGGCCAGGCCGATGAGCAGCGCCAGGTTGCAGACCTCGCCGATGCAGCCGAGCACGCCGTTGCCGAGGAACATGTCGAAGATGCTCACGTCGGGCAGGGTGGAGCGGGCCATGGTCTGCAGCGGGGTGCTGGAAGCGACGATGTCGGCGGTGCCGAACTCAAAGGGGGCCACATAGGTGTAGCCGTAGCGGGTGATGGTGCTGGGCCAGAGGAGCATCATGAACGCGCGGCCCGCCAGGGCGGGGTTGAACACGTTCTGCCCCAGGCCGCCGACGAGGCCCTTCACCACGATGATGGCGAAGGCGTCGCCCGCGACGAGCGCCCAGTAGGGGCAGCTGTGCGGCACGGAGAAGGCCAGCAGCACGCCGGTGACAACGGCGGAGAGGTCGCCCACGGAGACCGGGCGGCGCATGACAAGGCAGATGAGGGCCTCGCACACGACGCAGGCCGCCACGGAGATGACGGTGAGGACGAGCGCCCTTTCGCCGTAGAAGTACACCGCCGCGATGAGGGCCGGGGCCAGCGCTATCAGCACGTCCAGCATGAGCCGGCGGGTGTTATCTTTGCCGCGGATATGGGGCGCGGCGGAAACAGTGAGATTCACGCTCATTTTCCTCCCTTCAGCATGTGTTTTGCCTGCACGAAGGTCTCGGTAAGCGGGAGCTTGCCGGGGCAGACGAACGAGCAGCAGCCGCACTCCATGCAGTCGTTGAGGTAATACTCGTTGAGCATCTCCTTATCTTCTGCCCTGGCGTAGCGGTAGAGGTAGAGGGGCTGGAGCTGCATCGGACAGACATCGACGCACTTGCCGCAGCGGATGCAGACAGGGTCGCTCGAAGCCTCGCTCAGCTTGGTGAAGCAGAGGATGGCGTTGGTGCCCTTGACCACGGGGACGTTCAGGTTGCCCACCGCCTTGCCCATCATGGGGCCGCCGGCGATGACCTTCTGCGTCTCTTCCTTGATGCCGCCCGCGGCCTTGACCACGTCGGCGAAGCTGGTGCCGATGCGCACGAGCATGTTTTTCGGCTCGTTGGCGCCGTCGCCGGTGACGGTGACGATCTTCTCCAGCAGGGGCTGGCCCTGGGTGACGGCGCGGTACACATTGGCGGTGGTGGTGACGTTGAAGAGCGCGCCGCTGCGCGCGCCGGGGGCGACTTCCTTGCCGGTGACGGCCAGGATGAGCTGCTTTTTCGCGCCCTGGGGATAGCGCGTGGGCAGCACGCGGATCTCGATGAGCGGGTCGTCGCCTGCCTCGGCCTTCAGGGCCTCGACAGCCTCGGGCTTGTTGTCCTCGACGGCGATGATGCTCTTTTCAGCGCGCAGCACCCTGGCCAGCAGGCGCGCGCCGCCGATGACGGCCGCCGGGTCCTGGCACATGATGGTGTCGTCGCTGGTGATGTAGGGCTCGCACTCGCAGGCGTTGATGAGCACGTCCCTGGTCTTGCCGGCGGTGGAGGCTATCTTGGAGTTGGTGGGGAAGGCGGCGCCGCCCATGCCGACGATGCCGCACTCGCGGACGATATCGGCAATGGCCTTGGCGTCCAGGCTCTCCCAGTTGGCGGCGCCCTTCATCTCGACCTTCGTGTCCTTGAAGTCGTTCCTGATGACGACGCTGGGGACCTTGCCGCCGCCGGGGACTTCGTGCTCCTCGATGGCGGTCACCTTGCCGGAGACGGTGGAGTGCACGGGCGAGCTGCGGCCGTCGCCGTCGCCGATCTTCTGCCCCATCAGCACGCTGTCGCCCACCGCTACGAGCGGCTTGCACACAGAGCCGATGTGCTGGCAGAGAGGTATGACGACCGTCTCCGGTGCGGGGACCACGACAGGCGCGCCGCCGCGCGACATGTCCTTGTGCCCGTCCGGGTGGATGCCGCCGCGAAACAGCTGTTTCATACTTTCACCTCTATGTATTGATTCTTATCATTTTCCGGGGCCTTTGCCCCCGTTCCGGGGGCGGGGAACGCTGTGCCACGCGACTAAGAGCGGATATACTGCTCGAAACCGGGGCTGTAAGACATCTCGCCCTCCTGCGTGACCCACATGGCCTCCGCGCCGAACTCGTCGAGCAGGGCCTGGCCGTCCTCCTGCGTCATGCAGAAGAGGGCGGTGGAGAGCGCGTCCGCAATGCCGGAATCGCCGCAGAGTATGGTCACGCTGCGCCAGTAGCGGGGCGGGAAGAGGGTGTCCGGGTCGATGATGTGATGGTAGCGCACGCCGTCGTACTCATAAAACCGCTGGTAGTCGCCGCTGGTGACCACGCAGAGGTCGGTGATGTTCAGCGTGTGCAGGAATTCGCTGGTCGAGCCGAGCGCATCCGGCGACTCGATTCCGACGACCCAGACACCGTCGCCCTCCGGCTTGGGGCCGGTGGAGCAGACGTTGCCGCCGACGCTGAGGAGCATGTAGGGGGCCGCATCGCGCGAGGCCATCTCCACCGCGTAGCCCTTGGCGATGCCGCCGACGTCGATGCTGGCTTCGGGGTCTGTTATCTGCACGGTGCCGTTGGCCTCGTCGATGACGATGGAGCCGAAGTCCGTGTGCTCATTGGCCGCCTCAAGCTCTTCTTCCGTGGGGACGTAGGCCGCGGAGGGGTCGTTGATCGCCGTCTCGCGCGCGTCGTGCCATATGCGCAGCACGGCGCCCAGGGCGACGTCCGTTTTGCCGCCGGTCGCCTCGTACATCTCCCGCGCGAACACGAGCAGGTCGATGATGCGCTGATCGACCTCCACCGGCTCGCCGCCGGCGTTGTCGTTCACGGTCTTGAGGTTGTTGATGCCCTCGTATTCGTTGTAGATGTCGTAGAGCTGGTGGTACTCCACAAGCTCGTCATGTATGCCGCTCACCGCCTCGGAAAAGGCCGCTTCGCTCTCCGCGTAGCCGACGATGTTCGTCATCGTGTCGAATACGTCGAGAAAGCTGGCGGTGTAGCGCTCCAGGCCCTCCGGCACGGACGGCGCCTCATCAGGAGGGGCCGTGACCGTCCCCTGCGGGGAGCCGCAGGAGGCCAGGAGCAGCAACAGAGCCAGGAGGGGCAGTGCGATACGTTTCATGGGAACCTGCTTTCATGGAAACAAGGAGGGCGGCGCAGGGCCGCCCTCCTTGCCCTGCTGGGTAGTTTATAGGGGGAAACGGGACGCCGTGCTTCAGGCGGCGGACTTGCTGATGACGTTGACGAAGGAGTCGATGTTCATGGTGGTGCCGGCGACCAGGTCTACCTCGCTCTCGGCGACGTGGCCGTTGTCCGGGTTGACCTCGATGCCCTCAATGTCAGCGACGGACTTGCCCTTGCAGTAATCCTCGAAGAAGTTGGTCTGCTCGAACCACTCCTTGCCGATCGGGCTGGCGCCCTGCATGTGGTAGTCATACTCGAGGTCGGTCTTGGTGGTCCAGGTGGTGCCCTCGGCGGTGGTCAGCTCGCCGCTGGCGTTGAAGTTGATCTTGGTCTGCACGCAGTCGAGCTCGATGTCGGTGATGACGCCGTCAGCGCTGATGGTGTAAGCGCCGGCAGTGGTGTCGCACTGGGCCAGGCCGTCGGCGTCGGCCGTGGCGGCCGCGCTGCTGTCGCTCAGGTAGCTGTCGCTCTCGAGGTAGAGGGTGTCGCCCTCCTTGGCGCCGCTCACGCGGGCGTTGTTGCAGGCCTGCACGACGCCGTCGATGAAGTCGGCCAGAGGCATGGTGATGCCGGCGATGAGGTCGGCGTCGGTGGCCTTGCCGGCGTCGTCAAGGGCGATACCGGCGACCTCGGCCGGGGTCTTGCCGACGCAGTAGTCCTCGAGGGCCTCGACCTGCTCGAACCACTCGGCGCTGATGCTGCTGGCGCCGCGCATGGCGTAGTCGTCCTGCAGCTCCATCTTGCTGAGGTTCACCGCGCCGATCTCGGAGACGAGGGCGCCGGTGGCGTCGAAGTTGGTCTTGCACTGGATGGCGTCGATCTTGCAGTCGACGATCACGCCGTTGCTGTCGATGGTGACGGCGTAGATGTCAACGTTGGCCTGGGCCAGGCCGTTGGCATCGGCAGTGGCGTTGGTGGAGCCGCTGTGCCCGCCGGCATAGGCGGCGACCATGTAGAAGCCAAGGGCCAGCTCGCCTTCGGGGACCTCGACGGTCTCGGCGGGCTCCTCAGCGGGGGCCTCGGACTCCTCGGCCGGGGCTTCGGACTCCACAGCGGGGGCGGCGGACTCTTCGGCCGGCTCTTCGGCTTCGGGATTCTCGACCATCACGACGGTCGTGCCGCAGGCGGCAAGGCCCAGGCAGAGCATGAGCGCAAGCGCGATGGCAAGCATTTTCTTCATTTTGTTTTCCTCCCGTATCAATAATACATCTATCGCCTCATCCCTCGGGGGATGGAGGACGCCGTTTGTTGAGCGGCCGCTGGCCGGCGGCGATGAGCGCCGCAAAACAGGCGGAGGCCGCCGCGCCCGTGAGCATGCCGGTGACGAGGCCCACGAGCAGCAGGAAAGGCAGGTACGCGACTATGTAGAGCGAATCGAGCGTGATGGACGCCACGATGATCTGGCCGATGTTGTGCGCCGCCGCGCCGCAGAGGCTGACGCCGTACACGGAAAAGAAGGGCACATGCCGCGTGAGCGCCATGACGAACATGGACAGCACGCCGCCGGTGAGCGAAAACATCAGCGCCGTCACGCCGCCGCCGAACATCGCGCCCAGCACGCAGCGCAGCACGAGGATGACGAAGGCGCTGCGCCAGCCGAGGAAATAGAGCGCAAAGAGGCTGACGATATTGGCCAGGCCCAGTTTCACGCCAGGCAGGGGGATTACCAGCTGCAGGGGGATGAAGCGCTCCATGTACGAGAGCGCAAGGGCCACGGCCACCAGTATGGCCTGGAGGGCGAGTTTTTTGGTATTGCTCATGCTCACACCTCAGCCCGTGACGCCGTCCACGGCCGGGGCGTCCGAGCCCTCGGCGGCGACTATGCGTATCTCGACCAGATTCGGCAGGCAGACGATGCTCTGGCCCGCCGTGCTCCGCCAGCCGCTGAGGACGCAGTCCCCGCCCGGGCAGTCGGAGGCGGTGATGGCGATCTGGCCGTCCTTTACCGTGACGGTGTTGCGGTATTCGCCGTCGAGGACGAATTCCGTGTCCTCATCAAGGGGGATGGTCGTTATCAGCTCGCCGTTTTGCCGTATCTCGGCCTCGGCGGGGCCGCTCTGCTGCGCGGCGAAGAACACTATCGCCACAGCCAGCGCCAGCGCGGCGATGACGGCGGCGGCGATAAGGTCGCCGGGGCGGAATTTAAGGCGGAGGCATCTGTCCATTGGCTGTCCTTTCAAAGGCATTGCTAAAATTATAACTAATTCGTGGGCAATAAAGCTAACAGAAGTGAGTTTTTAGAAAAATATATCTTTTCTTCGCGTTTTAGAGTAGTGAATTAAATGGCCACGATATATGTGGCAGAAGCCTGGCACGGCTTGCCTTCATTATACAGTTTTTCCATGCGCATGTAAAGCGTGAATGTCCAATATGCTGTTTTTAGGCGGCCGGAGCTTGTTCTTTGAGTGAGGATGTGCTAATATAAATAAGTTCAGGTCTACATAATCAGGAGGGCTGTCAGGTGACGATATTGAATGCTGTCATTTTGGGGCTGGTGCAGGGCGTAGCGGAGTTCCTGCCGATATCCAGTTCCGGCCACCTTGCCATTTTGCAGGATCTCTTCGGCATGACGACGGCGGAGGAGGGGCACCTGTTTTTTGACGTGCTGCTGCACCTGGGCACGCTGGTGTCCATATTCGTGATGTACTGGGGCGACATCGCCGGCATGGTGCGCGAGGTGTTCGCCGTGCTGCGCGGCGGGCGCTGGGCGGACGGCCGGCCGGCGGGGGCGCTGCCGCAGGCGCGGCTCTTTTTGATGATCGTCCTCGCCACGCTGCCGCTGGTGATCGTGCTGCCGGTGAACGGCTATGTGGAGCAGCTCTATTACATGCCGGCCTTCGTGGGCGCGATGCTGATCCTCACGGGCGCGCTGCTCTATGTCTCCGACCGCATGCCGCGCGGGCGCAAGACGGAGCGCACGATGCGCATGAGCGACGCGCTGCTCATCGGCCTCTGCCAGTGCGTGGCCACGATACCCGGCTTGTCCCGCTCCGGCACCACTATCACCGCCGGCATCGCCACGGGGCTCGACCGCACGTTCGCCATGAAGTTCTCCTTCCTCATGTCCATCCCCGCCGTGCTGGGCGCGAACCTGCTGAGCGTCATCGACGCTATCAGCGAGGGCATCGACCCGTCGCTGATCCCGGCCTATCTGATGGGGATGCTGGCCGCCATGATCTCCGGCATCGCCGCCATCTGGGTGATGAAGCTGATCTCCCGCAAGAGCCGCTTCGGCGGTTTTTCCTACTACTGCCTGGGCGCGGGCGTACTGACGATCATCCTCTCACTCGTTTTCTGAAAGGACTGCTGATAAATTATGGCATCTAACTCCGGCGGGGCGAAAAAGGCCCCGGCCAGCAAAAACACCGGCGCGCGCGGCTTGCAGGGCGCAAAGAAGCCCGCAGCCGCCAGGGGCGCCGGCGCGAAAAACACGAAAAATGCGAAAAATGCCAGGAACGGCGCCCCGCGGCCCATCCGCCGCGAGGTGGGGGCGGTCGTCTGCCTCTTCCTCGCCATCTTCACGGCCATCGGTTATTTTAATGTTGACGCGCTGTTCATCGACATCTTCTGCGGCTTCCTCAAGGGGCTGGTGGGCTGGGGATTCTATCTCATCCCGCCCGCGCTGCTGCTGAGCGCGGCCACGCTGGGTTTCCACCGCGGGCGGCCGGTCGTGCTGCGCGTGACGGCGGCGGCGCTGCTGCCCGTGCTCTTCGGCGCTCTCGCCGACCTGCTCTTTGCAAAGAATGGGCTTGGCTTCGACGGCAGCTTCCTCGACCTCTGCGGCGACCTCTACCACGCCGGGACGCGCATGACCGGCGGCGGGCTGGTATCCGGCCTGCTCTCAATGGCCCTGGAGGCGATGTTCAGCATCTACGGCGCGCTGCCCGTGCTGCTGGCGGCGCTGATATTCGACTTCATGGGCGCGGCGCACCTGAGCTTCGCCAAGATCCGCGCCTGGAACAGCTCGCGCGAGCGCGTGCCGTATGAGCCGGAGCCGGAGATGGAAGCGCCGGACGCCGGCGCGGCTCAGAAGCGCCGCCGCAAGGCCATCGACATCCCCATGGACGACGAGCCGACGGCGGCGGACTATGAGCGCGCCCCCGCCGCGCCCGCGCGCGCGAAAAAAGCACCGGCGGAGGGCTCCCACCGCGCGGCTTTCGACATCCCCATGCCGGGGGACGACGAACCCTGGGACGGCGAACTGGGGGACTTTGGCGTCTCTGAGCGGCGCTCCTCCCCGCGCCCGGCGGCCTTTGAGGCCCCGGAGCCGGAGACCTTCAGCGACCCCACGCCGAAGGTGGAGACATTTTCCGCCCCGGAAAAGCCGAAAGAGGCCCCGCAGCCGAAGATCGAGTTCATGCCGCCCGTGGAGGACGAAGCAGGGCCGGAGGAGGAGCCGGACGGCGGCGAGGACGTGGCCGAGGCCCTCGAGCGGGCCAAGGGCAGCACGCCCGAATACACCCTGCCGCCCATCGACCTGCTGCGCAAGGGCAGCGCCGCCGCCGTGGACGGGCGCGACGAGATCGCTCTCAACCGCGAGAGGCTGGAGTCCTCGCTCAAGAGCTTCGGTGTGGCGGCGAACATCGTCGGCGCCACCCGCGGGCCCACGGTCACGCGCTACGACCTGGAGCTGGAGTCCGGCGTCAAGCTCACGAAGCTCACCAACCTGGCCAACGACCTCGCCCTTTCGCTGGGCGTGATGAACGTGCGCATCGCGCCGATACCGGACAAGATAAGTACCGTCGGCATCGAAGTGCCGAACAAGATAGTCAGCATTGTCTATCTGCGCGAGGTCATAGAGTCCGCGGAGTTCCAGAACGCCAAGTCGAGCCTTACCTTCGCTATCGGCAAGGACATCTCCGGCCGCTGCGTCGTGGGCAATATAGCCAAGCTGCCGCACATGCTGATTGCCGGCACCACGGGCAGCGGCAAGTCCGTCTGCCTCAATTCGCTGCTTTTGAGCCTGCTCTACAAGTCCACGCCCGAACAGGTGAGGCTGATAATGGTGGACCCGAAGATGGTGGAGCTCGGAATATACAACGGCATCCCGCACCTGCTTGTGCCAGTGGTGACGGACCCGAAAAAGGCCGCCGGGGCGCTGCAGTGGGCGGTCGTGGAGATGCTCAAGCGCTACAGGCTTTTCTCCGAGGCCGGCGTGCGCGACCTCGCGGGCTACAACGCCCACCAGAAGAAACTGGGCGAGGAGACCATGGCACAAGTCGTCATCGTCGTGGATGAGCTGGCCGACCTCATGCTCGTGGCCAGCAAGGACGTGGAAGAGAGCATCTGCCGCGTGGCGCAGATGGGCCGCGCTGCCGGCATGCACCTTATAATCGCCACCCAGCGCCCCTCGGCGGACGTAATAACCGGCCTGATGAAGGCGAATATACCCAGCCGCATAGCCTTCGCCGTCTCGAGCGCGATGGAGTCGCGCATAATCCTCGACGCCTCCGGCGCGGAGAAGCTCATCGGCATGGGCGACATGCTGTATTTCCCGCTCGGCAGCGGGAAGCCCATGCGCGTGCAGGGCGCGTACGTTTCCGACGAGGAGCGGGAGGACGTGATCAATTATATAAAGGGCTCGAACCGGGCGGAGTACTCCGACGATGTGCTCGCTCAGATAGAAAAGGCCGCCGCCGAGAAGGACAAAAACGGCAAGGACAAGCCATCTGTGGAGCCGGACGAGCCGTCCTCCGGGGCGGGGAACGCCTTCGCGGCCTACGACGAGCTCCTGCCGCAGGCTGTGGACGTCATATTTGAGACCAAGCAGGCCAGTGTTTCCATGCTCCAGCGCCGGCTGAAGCTCGGCTACTCCCGCGCGGCAAGGCTTGTGGACCAGATGGAGGAGCTCGGCATTGTCGGCCCCTTCGAGGGCAGCAAACCGCGGCAGGTGCTGATAACCAAGCAGCAGTGGCAGGAGATGCAGCTCGTGAACGGCACCGCGCCCACCGAGCGGTTCAAGACCGAGATGGAATTCGGCACGGACGGCGACGGGGACGACAATCCGCCGTTTTGAGCATATGGTTGACATAATATTGGAACGCGACATCTCCGGCCGCATACTCGACCTGGGCGGAGGCGGCGAGGGCGTCATCGGGCGCGTCTATGGGCGCGCGGTGACGGCGATAGACATACGCCCCGATGAGTTGGAGGATGCGCCGGGGGATTTCGAGCGGATTTGCATGGACGCGAGGCGGCTGGAATTTCCCGACGGCTGCTTCGACGCGGCGACGGCCTTTTATTTCCTAATGTACCTCTTCCCTGAGGACAGGGGAGCCGTGTTTTCCGAGGCGGCGCGCGTGCTGAAAAGCGGCGGGAGGATGTATGTCTGGGACGCCGTTTACAGTTCGGCCTTTCCGGAGCTGCACCTCGTGGAGCTGGACATAGACGCCGCGGGTGAGAAGATAAGCACGGCTTACGGCGTGCTAGGCGAGGGCATGGGCCTCAGCCGGGACGATGTTCTCAGCCGTGCGGCGGAAGCCGGGCTGGAACTGGCGGATGAGCGGCTCGCAGGGGAACATTTTTACCTGGTTTTCCGGAAGGAGGAGCGGCATGGACGATATCACGATAGCGCCGATGAGGAGCTATGACGAGGGGGCGGTGCTCGCGCTCTATGCCGCCGTGGGCTGGACGAATTACACGCAGCGGCCGGAGATGCTCAGAAGGGCCTTCGCCGGCTCGCTGTGTACGCTCTGCGCATATGACGGCGGGCGTATCGCGGGCCTTGTGCGGGCTGTTGGGGACGGGGCGTCCGTCCTCTGCGTGCAGGACCTGCTGGTGCTGCCGGAATACCAGCGCCGGGGGCTCGGAAGCAGGCTGCTGCGCGAGCTGCTGGCGCGCTATCCCGATGTGTACCAGACCATGCTGCTGACGGACGACACGCCGGAACATGCGGCGTTTTATGAGCATGCCGGCTTTACGAACGCGGCAAAGTACGGCTGCGGCGCGTATGTGATCGTCAAATAAGTTTACATAATATTTTACGGAGCAAAAATGAACGCTGAAGATATAGGAAAAATGAGCGTCCTCAGCCTGGCGCACGTGGGCGATGCGGTGTATGAGCTGCTGGTGCGCACGCGCCTGGCGGAAAAGGGCTTCTCCACGGTGGTCGGCCTCCACCGGGAGACGGTGGCGCTGGTGAAAGCGCCGGCCCAGGCGCGGGCGGCGGCCGTGCTGCTGCCGCGCCTGACGGAGCAGGAGCACGCCGTATACCGCCGCGGGCGCAACAGCCACGTGAACAGCGTGCCGCGCGGCGCTACGAAGGCGGAATATCACGCCGCCACGGCGCTGGAGGCCGTTTTCGGATATCTCTGGCTCACAGGCGCGCACGGGCGCGTCCACGAGCTGTTCGAAGCCATCATGGAGGTCGAAGATGCCACTTGACGCCGTGTGCCTCACAGCTTTGCTGCGCGAGCTCGCGCCGGAGCTGGAGGGGGCGAGGATAGATAAGGTCCAGCAGCCGGAGAGGGATCTCCTGCTGCTGAATGTATATACGCGTTCGGGTTCGCGCCGGCTGCTGATATCGGCGGGCGTCGGCTCGGCGCGGCTGCATTTCACGCGCGAGCGCTATGAGAACCCGGACGCACCGCCGATGTTCTGCATGCTGCTGCGCAAGCACCTGACGGGCGCGCGCATCGTCTCCGTCGAGCAGCCGCCGTATGAGCGCCTTGCCCTGCTGCGCCTGGCCGCGCGCACGGAGCTCGGGGAGGAGACGGAAAAGACCCTCGCCGTGGAGCTCATGGGCCGGGCGTCCAACGTCATCCTGATCGACGAGACAGGCAACATCGTCGATTGCATGCGCCGCGCGGATTTCGGCGAAGGGGCCTACCGCCGCCTGCTGCCGGGGATGCTCTACCGCCTGCCGCAGCGGCCGGAAAAGCCCTGCTTTTTCGAGACCGGTTCCGAGGAGCGCCGCGCACTCTGGGCGAATTCCGGCGGCGCGGAGCCGGAACGCTGGCTGATGGACACCTTCTATGGCCTCTCGCCGCTGATAGCGCGGGAGATAGCCCACCGGGCCGGCTCGCCGGAGGGCATGGGCGCGGCCATGGACGCCCTCTGCGAGAGCGTGGCGGCAGGAGAGTTCACGCCCACGCTGCTGTTGATGGACGGCAAAGCCCCGGACGTGACGTATATGCGCATCACGCAGTACGGCCAGGCGGCGCGCTGCGAGCGGCGGGAGAGCTTTTCCGCCCTGCTCGACGAGTGCTACGCCGGGCGCGACCGGGCGGAGCGGATGCGCCGCGCGTCGCACGACACGATGAAGAGCGTGCGCACGCTGCGCGACCGGCAGGCGCGCAAGCTGGCCCAGCAGCGCGAGGAGCTGAAGAAGACCGCCGGGCGCGAGGAGCTGCGCCGCCGCGGCGACCTCATAACCGCCAACCTCTACCGCGCGCAGAAGGGCGCGCGCACGCTGCTCTGCACGGATTATTACACCGAGGGCTGCCCGGAGGTGGAGATCAGGCTCGACCCGCTGAAAACGCCGCAGCAGAACGCCGCCGCGGCCTACAAGGAGTATAAAAAGGCCGTGGCTGCGGAGGGCCACCTGACGGCGCTAATCGCCTCCGGCGAAAAGCAGCTCGACTATCTGGAGAGCGTGCTCGACGAGCTCAGCCGCGCGGAGAGCGAGAAGGACGTGGCGGACATCCGCCGCGAGCTGGAGGGCGCGGGCGTGTTGAAGGCGAAGCGTGGCGTCAAGCAGGCGAAGCCGAAGCCGCGCGGCCCCTTCCGCTATGTGTCCAGCGGCGGATATGAGATCCTCGCCGGGCGCTCGAACGGGCAGAACGACGAGCTGACGACCAGGACGGCGCGCCGCGGCGACATCTGGCTGCACACGCAGAAGGTACACGGCTCGCACGTGATAATCAGGGCGGACGGCGCGCCGGTGGACGAGCGGACGCTCGCGGAGGCGGCGGCCATCGCCGTCTGGCACTCGCAGGCGCGTGAGGGCGGCAAGGTGCCGGTGGACTACACCGAGGTGCGCAACGTCAAAAAGCCCTCGGGCTCGCTGCCGGGGAAGGTCATCTATACGAACTACAAAACGCTCATGGCCGAGGCCGACGAGAAGCTGGCAGCGTCCCTGGCCGTAAAGTAAGACCCGGCGCCGCGTCAAGCGGCGCCGGGTCTGCGTTCATGGGTTTTCAGCCGTATATCATGTCGATGCCGGCCTGCAGCGTCTCGGCGTCGAGGGCGCTGGAGGCATAGGCGACGAGGCGGCCATCGGCGTCAATGAAATACGTGGTGGGTATGCCGACAATGCCATAGGTGGCGGCGGCGTCGAGGTCGAGGTCGTAGTAGACGGGGAAGGTGTAGCCCTCGCCGGCGAGGAACTCCTCGGCGGCGGACTGCGTCTCGTCCATCATGCCGGTGGTGTTCACCATGACGAAATGGATATCATCGCCAAATTCCTGATAGGCGGCTTCAAAGTCCGGCATCTCGCTGCGGCAGGGGCCGCACCAGCTGGCCCAGAAATTCAGTACCACCGGCTTGCCGATGAAGGCGGAGAGCTGCACCTCGTTGCCCTCTCCGTCGTAGACGGTGAAGTCGGGGGCCAGCGGGGCCTCGGAGGTTTCGGTATCAGGCTGTGGGCTCTCCGCTGATAGCACGCCCGCGCCGTAGCCGTCGCTGAGCCGGGTGTAAAGGATACCGGCCGCGCCGATGAGCACCACCAGCGCGAGCAGGACGTAAAGAAAGGTCTTGCTGTTCTTTTTCATGTTTCCTCCTCAGCTGAGCGCCGTCAGCAGGCGGCCGAGCGTCCCGGTGGCCATCAGGACGCCGATGAGCACGAGCAGCGCGCCGCAGACGGTGTTGATAACGCCATAGTGGCGCTTGATCCAGTCGAAGGCCGTTTTCAGCTTGTCGATGAGCAGGGCGCTGAGTATGAAGGGCAGGCCGAGGCCCAGGGAGTAGAGCAGCAGCATGAGCATACCGGCCAGGACGTGCCCCTGCTGCGAGGCGAGGGCCAGCGCGGAGCCGAGGAAAGCGCCCACGCAGGGCGTCCAGCCGACGGAGAACACCACGCCGAATACGAGCGCGGAGAAGAAGCCGAGGTCGCGGCGCTCCAGCGTGCGGCCGCCGCCGTTGAAGAGCTTCAGGCGGAAAACGCCCAGGTAGCTGAGGCCGAAGAACACGACGATCAGCCCGAGCACGATGTTCACGGCCGTGTGGTGGCGGGTGAGGAAGCTGCCGAGCGTCCCGGCCAGCGCGCCCATGGCCACGAACATCAGCGTGAAGCCGAGCACGAAGCCGAGCGCGCCCCTGAGCGTCCGCGCCGTGCTGCGCTCGCCGCCGCCGGCGAAGTAGGAGACATATATGGGCAGCATGGGCAGCAGGCAGGGAGAGATGAAGGTGATGATGCCTTCCAGAAACGAGATCAGATACTGCATTCAGTCCTTGTCCTTTTCACTGTTTTTGGCCGTTGCCGCGGAGAGCAACAGGCCGATGACGCCCAGCCACGCGGCGGTGAGCCAGGGGTCGGAGGTGATGGGGCAGCTGCCCTCGCAGCCGGCAAGGCGGTGATATACGAGCCCGAGGGCCGCGCCGGCGGCGGTGAAGAGCGCCGGGCGCAGGAAACGCTTAATATACTTTGCCATATCGTTGGCCTCCCGTCAAGAGTTTGGGCGTTTTGCGTTGCGGGCGGGGGTGGAACGTGGTATCATGTAAAAAAACGGCGCGGAGGCGAGCGGATTGGAGATAGCGGGATTTTTCCCCATGTGGGGCGAACTGACGGAGCGCGAGCGCTCGCTGCTCTCGGCTTCCGCCGCGCGCCGGCGCGCAGAGGCGGGGACGGTGATACACGGCGGCGGCGCGGACTGCACGGGGCTGCTGCTGGTGGCCTCCGGGCGGCTGCGGGCGTATATGCTCTCCGACGAGGGACGGGAAATCACGCTCTACCGCCTTTTTGAAGGTGACGTCTGCCTGCTCTCCGCCGCCTGCGCGCTGAGCGGCCTGCAGCTGGAGGTGACGGTGGAGGCCGAGCGGGATACGGAGTTTTTCGTCATCCCGGCGGATGTCTACCGCCGCGCAATGGCGGAGAGCGCGCCGCTGGCGAACTTCACGAACGCCCTCATGGCCGCGCGCTTTTCGGACGTGATGTGGCTGCTGGAGCAGCTGCTCTGGAAGAGCATGGACAGGCGCCTGGCGGCGTTCCTGCTGGAGGAGGCCGCCGTAGAGGGCACGGACACGCTGCGCCTGACGCACGAGCGCATCGCCGCCCACCTGGGCACGGCGCGCGAGGTGGTGACGCGCCTGCTGCGCTACTTCCAGGGCGAAGGGCTGGTGAAGCTGGGCCGCGGCTCCGTGGAGCTGACAGACCGGCGGGCGCTGGCCAAACTTGCCGCTTAACCGCGATTTTACGCGAATATGCTGACCATTTTCGCTTGTGGTGCTATGATCTGACCATAAACGAAGCGGAGATGGTCATGATGTCAAGGAAATACGGCGCGCTTTTCACCTATATATCACTGCTCTGCCTGCCGGCGGCTGCGCTGCTGGCCTTCCACTGGGCGAATGTGAATGTCTACGGCGGTGCGCTGCGCACCGGCATGGTCGATGTCGCCGGCGCGCTGGTCATCGGCGTCATCGCCGTGCACGTGCCCTCGCGCGAGGACGGCGCCTTTGCCTGGAAGCGGCCCGCGAGCAAAAGCAGGCTGCTGGGCCGCGCCTACGCGCTGACGGCGGCGGCGCTATTTATCGGCTCGCTGGCGGCGGCCGCGGCCTACAGGCCGGGCTATACGCTCGCCGAGGCCGGGGACATACTGGCCGGGGCGGGGTATGCGGACGCCGCGCCGGAGTATAGGCTCTATGCCCCGGATGCGGAAAACCCCTTCATCGAGTGGTCGCCCGTTTTCCGCGCGCAGGATAAGCAGGGTGCGGATGTGGAGGTCGTTTTCCATCTGGGCAGCGGGCGCTGGCAGGAGCTGGGGGCTTGACAGTTTGAAGAAAGGGATACCGGTGAGGCCGGTATCCCTTATTTTTTCACCCGCGCTCGATCTCGCCGCGGTAGGAGCTGATGCCGCCGATGTTCTCGGCGCTGTAGCCCATACGCTGAAGGGCGGAGACTGCGCTGCGGCTGCGCGCGCCGCTGAGGCAATAGACGAAAAGCGGGGTCGAGGAGGAGGGGATGAGAGAAGTGGCTTTTTGCAGCTCGTTTAGAGGGAGAGAGAAGCTGCCGGGGATGTGCCATTCGTCATATTCGCCGCGCGTGCGCACGTCGAGCAGCATTGCGCCGGGGGTGGAATGGAATCTTTTCAGGCCCTCGTTGATGTCACGGGGGCGGAGGAAGGAGAAGAAGCCCATGCCGTACCTCAGAGCAGGGCGAGGATGCGCTGTTTGGGCATGGCGCCGACGGCCCTGTTAACGACCTTGCCGTCCTTCATCACCACGAGGGTGGGTATGCTCATCACGCCGAAGGAGCCGGCAAGCTCGGGCTGTTCGTCCACATTGATCTTGCAGACCTTGATGTCGCCGCGCTCTTCCGCGATCTCGTCCACGATGGGGGAGACCATGCGGCAGGGGCCGCACCAGCTGGCCCAGAAGTCGATGAGGACGGGCTTGCTGCTCTCCACGACCTCATTTTTGAAACTGTCCTTGGTGATATTGATGACCGGCATCGTTGTGTCCTCCTGAAGTTTTATTTTATGGCCCTATGATACACGCTCTGCGCCGGCGCGTCTGTGACAAGGTCACCATAGGGGCGGGAGTTTGTAAACAATTTTTTAAGCGGGGAACACACGCTGCGTGCGGGCGTCTTATGCGCATCCGGGACATCCCGGAGCGCATATCTTTTACCCCAAGGAGGAACCAAAAATGAAGAAGCGTGTTTTCGCACTGATAATGGCGCTCTGCCTGGTGTTTGCCCTGGCCGCCTGCGGCCGGGCGGAGACGGAGGAGAGCCCCGCGCCCGCTGAGAGCGAGGAGCCCGCTGGGTCCGAAACGCCCGCAGGGACGGAAGAGCCCGAGGAGAGCGAAGCGCCCGAGGCGCTGAGCGCCGAGGTGACGTTTGAGGAAGAGCTCAGCACCGTTGAGGAGGATGGTGTGACCTACATGACCGCGCAGTCCGTTGCGCCCAACGTGAGCATCGAGGGCGCGGACGAGGCGGCGCAGGCCATCGCATCCGTGCTGGCCGAGCGCCTGACCGTTTCGCAGGAGGACATCGACGAGTACGCCGCCATGGCGCGCGAGCACTATGATACGCTGGACGAGACGGAGCGCGAGAGCTTCTGCGGCTACAGCATCCGCTACAGCGCCGAGGTGAAGCGCAGCGAGGGCGTCCTCAGCGTCCTCTGCACGCGCACGGAGTACACCGGCGGCGCGCACGACAACACGAGTGTGTTCGGCCTCACCTTCGACCTCTCCACCGGCGCGCAGCTGAGCGCAGCCGACATCGCCACCGACTATGAGGGCCTGTGCGCCAAGGTGGCGGAGAGCGTCGCGGCTCAGGCGGAGGAGCTCGAGGAGGGCACGATTACCGGCGACCTGGACGCCTATGCCGGCGGCGTGTTGGACACCGAGAAGTGGTATCTGGACGGCGAGGGCCTGGTGGTCTTTGCCGCGCCCGACGAGCTCGCGCCGCACGCGGCGGGGACCATCGTCTTTACGATACCCTATTCGGAGCTCGAGGGGCTGCTGAACGATAGCCTTATCGTCGAGTGATCGCATATTTGGGGCCGCCCGGTTTTCCGGGCGGCTTTTTATTGCGCGCGGGCGGGAAAATGTGCTAAACTCATACCAGTACAGGCGGAAGGGGCGCGGGCGATGAGGGAAGTTGAACTGGTAGAGCACCGGCGGATAGACGGCCTGCATGTCTTTTTCAACACGCTGGAATACCGCACTCCGCACTGTCACCGGGAGATCGAGCTCCTGCTGGTGCTGGAAGGGCGGCTGGCCATCTCCGGGGCGGCGCAGGAGGCCGCGCCGGGCGATATGGCGCTCTTTGGGGCCAATCAGACGCATGAACTGCGCGCCCTGGGCGGGGGCTGCACCTTCCTCTGCCTGCAGGCCGCGCCCGAGCTGCTGGAGCGCGCACTGCCCGCGGTACGCGGGCTGAGGGCTTCCGGCGCGCTGCCGGAGAGCGTGCCGGAGGCGGCAAAACGGCGGCTGAGAGGGCGCTTCCTGGCGGCTGCGGAGGGGTATTTTTCCCCGCACGAGGACGGGGGGCTGCTCTGCGTGGGGGAGACGCACCTGCTGCTGCGCGAACTTCTCCAATACCTGCCGCACCGGCTGCTCTCAGCCGGGGAGGCGGCGGAGGACGAGCGGCGTACGGACCGGCTGCTGAGGCTCATCAGCTTCGTGGAGGAGGGCTATACGCACAAGCTGCGGCTGGCAGATTTTGCCGCGTCTGAGGGGCGCTCGCTTGGCTACATCTCCCACTTCGCGAAGGAGATGCTGGGCCAGAGCTTCCAGGAGTATGTGGAGTCCGTGCGCTTCAACGCCGCCTGCAAGCTCATCTCAGCCGGGGCGGGACGGATGCTGGACGTGAGCGTGGCGGCGGGCTTTTCCGACTACCGCTATTTTTCGCGCGCCTTCCAGCGCCGCCTTGGGCTGACGCCCGAGCAGTACAGCCGCCTCCCCGGGGCGCACGGCGCGGAGGAAGACGGGGGGCGGCGCAGCACAGCCTCGCTGGAGCGCTTTTATTCATATGAGCGCAGCCTGGAGCTGTTGGAGAAATACAAGGGCGTTTACACTTAGGCCGCGGCCTTTTTGCGGGGCGGGCTGGTAGATGTGACAAAAAGCGGCGCCTGTTTATGTGCAGATAGCTGAAATGAGCAAAACAGCAAAATAGTCTAATCCGCGGTGGGAATTTGTCAAAGAAGGGCGGCGGCGCACGCTGTATATTTGTGTCAACAAATAGGATGGAGGTGGGCGTATGCTGTACATTGGCATCGACCTTGGCACCTCGGCCTGCAAGCTGCTGCTGGTGGGCTCCGAGGGGAATGTGCGCAACACCGTCACGCGCGAATATCCCATCAGCTACCCGCATCCCGGCTGGAGCGAGCAGTCGCCGGAGGACTGGTGGCGGGCCGTGGAGGAGGGCGTGCCGGAGCTCCTGCGCGGCTTTGACGCCGGGGAAGTGGCCGGCATCGGCGCCGGCGGGCAGATGCACGGGCTGGTGGCCCTGGACGAAAACGGGGCGGTGATACGCCCGGCGATACTGTGGAACGATTCGCGCACGGCGGACGAGGTGCGCTGGCTGAACGAAGACGTGGGGCGCGCTTACCTCTCCGCGCACACGGCGAACATCGCCTTCGCCGGCTTCACGGCGCCAAAGCTGCTGTGGATGCGCGCGCACGAGCCGCAGCTCTTCGCGCGGATACGCAGCGTCATGCTGCCCAAGGACTACATCGTCTATAAGCTCACGGGCGAGCGCGCGAGCGACTATTCTGACGCCTCCGGCACGCTGCTGCTGGACGTGGAGCACCGCCGCTGGAGCCGCGAGATGTGCTCGCTCTGCGGCGTGGAGGAGAGCTGGCTGCCCGCGCTGCACGAGAGCTTCGAGCGCGTGGGGACGCTGCTGCCGGAGGCGGCGGAGCGACTGGGGCTGAGGAAGGACGTCGTCGTCTGCGCCGGGGCGGGGGACAACGCCGCCGCGGCCGTCGGCACCGGCGCGGTGGGCGGCGGGCGGTGCAACATCTCCCTCGGCACCTCGGGGACGATATTTATTTCCTCGGAAAAGTTCGGCGTAGACGTGCACAACGCCCTGCACAGCTTCGCCCACGCGGACGGCGGCTATCACCTGATGGGCTGCATGCTCTCCGCTGCGGCCTGCAACGCCTGGTGGCAGGACGGCATACTGCGCGACGGCGACTACGCCGCCGCCCAGGCGGCGATAGGGGAGGAGAAGCTGGGGCGCAACCGCGTTTTCTTCCTGCCGTACCTGATGGGCGAGCGCAGCCCGATAAACGACACCAACGCCCGCGGCACGTTCACCGGCATGACCATGGACACCACGCGCGAGGATATGACGCTCGCCGTGCTGGAGGGCGTGGCCTTCGCCATACGCGATTCCTTCGAGGTGGCGCGCTCCCTCGGTGTGGAGATACCGCGCAGCTTTATCTGCGGCGGCGGCAGCCGCTCGCCGCTCTGGCGGCGCATCATGGCGAACGTGCTGGGTATACCGCTGGACATCCCCGCCACGGAGCAGGGCCCGGGCTACGGCGCGGCGATGCTCGCAATGGTGGCCTGCGGTGAGTTCGCCTCAGTGAAGGAGGCCGCGGCGGCGCTCGTGCGCGTAACGGACACCGTGGAGCCCGAGAGGGAGCTGACGGCGCGCTATGCTGAGCGCTATGCGCGCTTTGCGAAAATATATCCGTCCTGCCGCGGGCTTTTCGCGGACCTGGCGTGAGGAGGCGGCAAGATGAAGATCTATTCCGTATATGACAGCGAATTCGCGCCCTACGGCCGGGTGATGGAGGGCTATGACACCGCCGCGCTGTGCAAGGCCATGCGGCGCTTCCCCCTGCCGGAGAGCGGCACGGCCTATGAGCCCTCGCTGCTGGAGCTGGAGAGCGCCGGGCTTTATTCCGCCCTGCGCGACTCCGCCTTCGGCGGGATGCCCGTGCAGATCGGCATGTGCTGGGGGCGCAACACGTGCCTGAACTGCCTCGAATACCACCGCGACAGCGAGCTCAATGTGGGCGTGGGGGACTTCATACTGCTGCTGGCGCGGCGCGATGAGATGGATGCCGGCTTCACGCTGGATACGGGGAAGGTGAAGGCCTTCCGCGTCCCCGCCGGTGTGCTGGTGGAGGTCTATGCTACCACGCTGCACTATGCGCCCTGCCATGTGGACGCGCGGGAGGGCTTCCGCGTGGCTGTAGTGCTGCCGCGGGGGACCAACGGCCCGCGCCCGTCGCTCTCCCTTGTTTCGCCGGAGGACGCCCTGCTGCGGGCGCGCAACAAGTGGCTTATCGCCCATCCTGAGAGCGCCGAGGCAGCGGACGGGGCGTTTGCCGGCCTGACGGGCGAAAACATCGACATTTCCGCAGATATCTGAAGATACTGGAGGTCAATAGGTAATGATACGCAACATCCCTGAAGTGAAGCTCGGCGTGATCGCCGTTTCCCGCTCCTGTTTCCCGGCCTCGCTCTCCGCGCGCCGGCGCGCGGCGCTCTGCGCCGCCTTTGGCGAGGGCATATATGAGTGTGGCGTGACGGTGGAGAACGAGCTGGACGCCAGGCGCGCCGTGGAGGACGTGAAGGCCGCCGGCGTGAACGCGCTGTGCGTTTATCTGGGCAACTTCGGCCCCGAGACGCCGGAGACGCTGATCGCCGACTGGTTCGACGGGCCCATCATGTACGTGGCCGCCGCTGAGGGCGACGGCGACCTGCACGACGGGCGCGGGGACGCCTACTGCGGGCTGCTCAACTGCTCGTACAACCTGGGCCTGCGCGGCCGCAGGGCCTATATCCCCGAGAGCCCTGTGGGCACGGCGGAGGAACTGGCGCGCGAGCTGCACGCCTTTGTACCCATCGCCCGGGCCATCCTGGGCCTGAAGGGGCTGAAGGTCATCACCTTCGGGCCGCGGCCGGACGATTTCCTGGCCTGCAACGGGCCCGTCAAGGCGCTCTACGACCTGGGCGTGGCCGTGGAGGAGAACAGCGAGCTCGACCTGCTGGTGGCCTATAACAAGCACGCCGGCGACAGCCGCATCGAGGCCAAGGTGGCGGAGATGGCCGCCGAGCTGGGCGCTGAAAACCCCTACGCGGGTATCCTCCCGCGGCTTGCGCAGTATGAGCTCACGCTGCTCGACTGGGCCGAGCAGCACAAGGGTGCGCGCGAGTACGTGGCCTTCGCCAACAAGTGCTGGCCGGCCTTCCAGACCGAGTTCAAGTTCGTGCCCTGCTACGTCAACAGCCGCCTCACCGGCATGGGCATCCCCGTCAGCTGCGAGGTGGACATCTACGGCGCGCTCAGCGAGTACATCGGCGTGTGCGTCTCCGGCGCGCCGGTGACGCTGCTGGACATCAATAACACCGTGCCGCAGTCCATCTATGACAAGGCCATCAGGGGCGTTTACCCCTACCGCCTGCGGGAGACCTTCATGGGCTTCCACTGCGGCAACACCTGCTCCGCGCTGCTGAAGAACGCGCACATGGGCTATCAGCTCATCATGAAGCGCGACCTGGAGCCCGAGCTGCCCGAGCCGGACATCACCCGCGGCACCATCGAGGGCAACATCAAGGCCGGGGATATCACCTTCTTCCGCCTGCAGTCCGCCGCGGACACCAGCCTGCACGCCTATGTGGCGCAGGGCGAGGTGCTGGACGTGGACTGCGAGAGCTTTGGCTCCATCGGCGCTTTCGCCATCCCGGAGATGGACCGCTTCTACCGCCATGTGCTGATCGCCAGGCGCTATCCGCACCACGGCGCGGTGGCCTTCGGGCAGTACGGCCGGGCGCTCTTTGAGGTGTTCAAGTATCTGGGCGTGGCGGATATCGCCTATAACCAGCCCGCTTCGCTGCCCTACCCGGGCGAAAATCCCTATAAATAAGCAAAAATAAAACGCCGCGGCCCTCTTGCGAAGGCCGCGGCGTTTTTTACGCCTTTGCCCGGCAGGGGCGCAGGCGCTCCAGCCGCGTGTGCGCCAGCAGCATCACGAGCAGGAATGCGAGGATATAGAAGGGGTAGATGCCGAAGGTCGTGCGCCGGGCGATGAAGCCGAACACGGGCGGCACCAGCGTGCTGCCAAAGAATGCGCTGGCCATCTGCAGGCCCATCACGGCCTGGCTGCGGCCGGCGCCGAAGCGCGCGGGCGTGGCGTGTATATAGCAGGGGTAGACAGGGGCGCAGCCCATGCCGAGCAGGAGCAGCGCGGCGGCGGCGAAGGCTGTCCCCAGCGGCAGGAGCAGCGCGGCGGCGGAGGCGGCTGTGAGGGCATAGCCCAGGCGGGGGAGGGCCGTGTCGTCAAAGCGGCTGGTGAGGAAGCCGGAGAGCAGCCGGCCGAGGGTGATGCCGAGGTAGAACATGCTGGCCAGGCCGGCGGCGGTGTCCTCGTCCACACCGCCGTGGAGCACGAGGTAGCTGGCCGCCCAGAGGCCGGCCGTCTGCTCCAGGCCGCAGTAGCAGAAGAAGGCCAGCATATCCGGCCCCACGCCGTCCGCGCGCAGCAGGCGGCGGTAGGGCATGGGGGCGGAGGCGGCGTCCTCGCCGCACTCACCGCCGGAGCAGCGCCGCCAGAGCGGCAGGCTGAGCAGCAGCGCGGCGCTTAGCGCCACCTGGAAGAGCCCGATGGCGCGGTAGCCGGCCGGCCAGCCGCTGCCGGAGGTGAGGGCCCAGCTCATGATGAAGGGGCCCAGGGACGCGCCCAGCCCCCACATGCAGTGCAGCCAGCTCATATGCCGGCTCTCGTAGTGGATGGCGACATAGTTGTTGAGCGCGGCGTCCACGCTGCCCGCGCCCAGGCCGTAGGGCAGGGCGATGAGGCAGAGCACGATGAACGAGCCGGAGACGGAGAAACCCAGCAGCGCCAGCGCCGTCACGGCCACGCTCACGGCAGTGACGCGCCCTGCGCCGAATCGGCGGGTGAGGCGGTCGCTCATGAGGGCCGACACGACCGTCCCGGAGGAGATGATCATGGAGATGATGCCGGCATATGACACCGGCACGCCGAGCCCCGGGTACATCGACGGCCAGGCGGAGCCGAGCACGGCGTCCGGCAGACCGAGGCTGACGAACGCAAGATATATGAAAGCCAGAAGTAGGCTTGCCACGTCCAACACTCCTTTTATGAGAGAACGTGGGCGATTATAGCAGGAGAGCGGGAAAAAATAAAGATGGCAAAACGAAAAATTTTTGCAAAGCCGGGCCCCGCCGCGCCAACATATCGACGGAATGAGGCGGAGGGCGCACGGCGGACGAAAAACCTCCCCGCGGCGGGCGGGGAGGCGGTCTGAGCGGATTTACTTTTCCAGCTTGGCGTAGCACTTGGCGGTGAACTTCTCCATACCGACGATGAAGCGCTCGTGCGTGCCCTCGCCGATGAGGCCCTTTTCGTCGTAGGCCTTGACGTTGAATACGAGGCGGCGGCGGTCGATCTCCACCAGCTCGCTCTCGGCCCAGGCCCTGAGGCCCACGGGGGTCGCCGAGAGGTGGCTGACATTGATATTGGTGCCGACAGTGTCCGTGCCCTCTTCCAGATAGGGGCGCACGGATGTGAGGGCGGATTCCTCCATCAGCGCGATCATGATGGGCGTCGCCAGTACGTCGAGACCGCCGCTGCGCAGGGCCTTGGCGGTGTCCTTTTCAGAGACAGTGCATTCGGCGCGGCCTTTGATGCCGGTTTCCAGTGCCATAGTTCGTGTTCCTCCGTTGTATGTAAGTTTAGTTGCGGGCGTTGAGCAGCGCGGCGGCGGCCGTGCCGATGACGGGGGCCTCGTCGGACGTGCGTATCACGGCGTGCAGCCCCAGCTCGCCGGCGGCGAAGGAGCGCAGCTGCTCTTCCAGCGCCGGGCGCAGGCAGCGGCTCTTGACGATGGTGGAGCCGTCCGCGCAGACGCAGGCGGGGCGCCGGGGGTCGTGCCCCGCGCCGGTGAAGAGCAGGATGGAGGCGATGTTCACCGCGATGCAGGCCGCCGCGCGCTCATAGACGGCCAGGCAGAGCTCGGACGCCGTCCGGGCGTCGCCCTCGTCCGCAAAGGGGCCGGGAGCGCCGGCGGCGAGGGCGTCCGCCTCCGCGGAGCTGAGCGAAGCGAGCGACAGCGCCGCCTCCGCGCCCGCGGAGGTGAAGAGCCCGTCGCGCGCCGCGCCGCGCAGCGTGAGGCGGCAGAGCCCGCCGAGATACGCCCCGGAAGTCATCTTTTCAAGCAGGTGGTCGCCGGGAAGGGTGGAGGCGGCGTCCAGCTCGCGGTCGAAATCGCCGCGGGGCAGGCCGTCGAAGCAGCCGGATTCGAGATTCACCAGCATGGGCTCGCCCTCCGGCAGGGCGAGCTTGCGGATGCGCTCGGGGCCGATGGCGCAGCAGGTGTTCTGCCCCGTGCCGCAAACGAGGCCCACGAGGCCGTCGTATGCGCCGGTGGAGAGCCGCGGCGCGCCGGAGAGCATCACAGCCGCCGTGTCGTTGACGATGACGGCGCTGCGCCCGGGAGCGCCCAGCCGGCGCAGCTCCGTGAGCAGGTCGGCGCAGACGAGCCGGCCTTCGCAGCCGGAAAGCTGCACGGATTTGGACATGGCGATGACGCGCCCGTCGCGCTCCGGGGTGACCTCCGCGCGGTAGGAAAAGCAGAAGCCTATGGCCTCCGCCTCATCGAGGAAGGGCAGCAGCTTTTGCGCCGAAAAGGCGATGAAATCCTGCCAGCTGGCCGCGCCCTCCGAGCCGGGCATGGCGTAGCGCTCCATGCGCTCGATGACGGGGCCGCCCTCCGTAAAGGCCACCAGGGCCACGCGGAAGTTGGTGCCGCCGGCGTCGATGACAGCGGCTTTCGAGCCGGGGGCGGGGACGCCGCTGGCGAGGTAGGTGGGTATCATGTCCAGGGAGCTGTTGTGCCCGGCGAGGCCGAGCTCCATGTCGGCGATGAAGCGGGCGGCGCACTCCTCGAGGTCGAGGCCGTCCGGCTCCATGCCGTGCGAGGCGAGAAACACCCTGGTCTTATCGGAATAGCTCATATTTCCCTCCGGGGGCTTTATTTTTGTTCGGCGGCGGGGGCCTTGACGGATTCCACGATGCCCTCCGCCAGGCCGGCGAGGCCCTGAATTTCGCTGGGGATGATTATCTTGGTGGCCTTGCCGTCCGCCGCGGCGGCGAAAGCCTCCAGCGCGCGCAGGCGGATCACGGGGTCGGTCGGCGAGGCCTCGTTCAGGAGCTTGATGGAGTCGGCCGTGGCCTTCTGCACCGTCAGTATGGCCTCCGCCTTGCCCTGGGCCTCGAGTATCTGGGCCTGCTTTTTGGCGTCCGCGCGCAGGATGGCGGACTCCTTCTCGCCCTCGGCGGTGAGGATGGCGGACTTCTTTTCGCCCTCCGCGCGGAGGATGGCCTCGCGGCGCTCGCGCTCGGCCTTCATCTGCTTCTCCATGGCGTTCTGTATCTCCTTGGGAGGCAGGATGTTCTTCAGCTCCACGCGGTTGACCTTGATGCCCCAGGGGTCCGTGGCCTCGTCGAGGATGGAGCGCATCTTGGTGTTTATCACATCGCGGCTGGTGAGGCACTGGTCGAGCTCCAGGTCGCCGATGATGTTACGCAGCGTGGTGGCGGAGAGGTTCTCGATGGCCACGATGGGGCGCTCGATGCCGTAAGTGTAGAGCTTGGGGTCGGTGATCTGGAAATAGACCACCGTGTCGATCTGCATGGTGACGTTGTCCTTAGTGATGACGGGCTGGGGCGGGAAGTCCGCCACCTGCTCCTTGAGCGTTACGACCTTGGCCACGCGCTCGATGAAAGGCATCTTGAAGTGGAGACCGACGTTCCAGGTCGTCTTGTACGCGCCCAGGCGCTCGACGACATAGGCCTTGGCCTGCTGCACGATGCGTATGCAGCGCACGAGCGTGAAGAGCACCAGGACGAGCACGATGCCGAGGATGATCCATTCCATTATTCAGTTTCCCCCTCTTGTTCAAAAGCTTTATCGTCAGCGGCGGGGGCGGGCTCGACGATGAGCTTCACGCCCTCTATCCGCCTAACGACCACGATGCTGTCGCGCGCTATGGGCTCCCCGCCGGCGCTGCGGGCGGTCCAGACCTTGCCTCCCACGGTGACGGCGCCCGCGGCGGCGATGTTGTCGATGTCCTCGGTGACGAGCGCCGTTTTGCCGATGACCATGTCGGCGTTCGTCGGCTGCTTCACCGTATCCACATATTTGCGCACCAGCGGGCGGGTAAGCAGCAGCGAGGCTATGGAGATAATGAAAAACCACACGAATTGCAGCCAGATGGCCGCGCCGAAGAAGGAGGAGACCAGGGCCGCCAGCGCGCCCACACC
>CHCFR05602__coassemble_295_pt1 | contig 34266 bp, 35 predicted proteins | sample CHCFR05602__metabat2_high_PE_010 | metagenome-assembled genome bin CHCFR05602
GAAATGCCTGTGCGAGGAAAACATGGACATACCTGACGGCATAATTAAATCATGCAAAACTGTCTGGGATCAGTACGGGTCGCGGCTGCGATCAATAGAGGATTTTCTGCGCGAAACTGGCATACCTGAGGAGGAGATCGACGCTGTTGCCTCCCGCGGCTGCGGCGGCGGCGATCAGAAGGCTGGGGCCTACCTGATAGACGAAGGATATCTTGAGCTGTGCCGCACGAACGGCATACCTCATATCTCCAACCTCTCCCCGTCGCTCGCGCTTGAGATCGCAGGCCGCTGCGGCTGCCAGGCCTATGTATACGACGCCGAGGGCGTCAACGAGCGGGACCCGCTCACGCTCATCTCCGGACTCAGGGAAGTCAAAATGAATTCCGGCTCCCATGTTCTCAACTCGAAAATGGTGGCGCGTAAGGCTGCGGCCCTGCTGGGGAAAAAATACGAGGAGGTGACTATCGTTGTCTGCCATATGGGTGGTGGAGTGTCCGCCAGCTGTCACCGGCACGGGAGGCTTATCGACTCCTGCTATGATTCCTACGCGCCGGAGCGCATGGGGGGCATACCCGCCTCGGCCTCGCTCAATTTTGTGCACCTGTGCTTTTCTGGGAAGTACAGCGAGCAGGAGATGAAAAAGCTGCTGATGGGCCGCGGCGGCCTGGTATCCTATTTGGGCCTTAGCGACCTGCGGGAGGTTGAAGCCCGCATAGACTCCGGCGATGAGGAGGCCTCCTTCTATTTTGACGGCATGGCACTGGGCCTGGCAAAGGATATCGCCTCGGTTTCCGCCACGGTGGGCATGGAGGTGGACGCCATTGCCCTGACCGGCGGAATGGCCAATTCGGAAAGGCTGACGCGCGCGATATCTGATCGTGTGCGGAAAATCGCCAGGGTTTTCGTCTTTCCCGGCTCTTACGAGATGGAGAGCCTTGCAACCGGGGTCCTCCGCGTGCTGCGCGGCGAGGAATCCAGCAGCGTGTATAGAAAAAACTGAAAAGGAGGAATTCAGCTTGGGCATTGAAATGAAGGTGGAGCTCTCCAACAGGCATGTGCACCTCGATGAAGCCGACTTAAGCGCGCTTTTCGGTCCGGGGTACGAGCTCACGGTGAAGCGCATGCTCGGCAGGGAGGAGTTCGCCGCAAACGAAACGGTGACCGTTATCGGTGACAGGGGTGAGCTGGATGGAGTACGCGTCCTCGGCCCCTGCCGCCGGGTGACCCAGGTGGAGCTGCTCGCCGGAGACTGCCGGAGGCTGGGCATAAACGCGCCGGTGCTGGAGTCGGTTTCCAAGGGTGAGGCCGCCGCGGTGACGCTCAGGGGGCCGTGCGGTACGGTCAAAAAGGAGAACGCAGCCATAATTGCGCACAGGCATGTGCATCTGAATGAGCAGGTCGCCGCCGAAATGGGCATCACCGACGGCCAGGTCGTGAGGCTTCGCGTACGGGGAGTGCGCGGGCTGGTGTTTGAAAACGTTCTGGCAAGGCTGCACAAGGGGCCCCGCTGCATGGCGCATATAGATACGGAAGAGGGGAACGCTGCGGGCTGCAATACAGGCGATATAGCAGAGATACTTACTTGATTCAAAGGGGGAGAGGGAAAATGACAAAAGCGTATAAAAACACAAAGTATTATATCATGTCGGCGATCGGCATCTGCATAATGCTTTTCTTCGGCATGTTGCCCGCGCTGGGCTCCATGTCGGAAATGGGTATGAAAATACTCGGCATTTACCTGGGCGCGATCTTTCTCTGGGCCACGACGGACCTCGTATGGCCCAGCCTGCTGGCAATATTCCTTATAGGCGTTTCCGGCTATTCCACAGTGGGCGGGATGCTCACAAGCGGATACGGGAATTCGACCGTCATCTTTATCTGGCTGACCTATATGTTCGCGGCAATCATACACGCCTCTGGCATCACCGGCCAGATCGCCAAGGGCATTTGCAGCCTGAAATTCGCCAAGGGACGCCCCTGGGTTATTACGTTCCTGTTCCTGTTTGCGACTTATGTGGTCGCCGTGACTACCAGTATCAGCGGCGGCATTGTAATCTGCTGGTCCATCTTCAGTCAGTACGCCAAGGCGGTTGGCTATAAAAAGGGAGAGGCCTGGCCGGTATATACCATGACGGGCATGGCAATTGTCGGCATGGCCGGCTCGGTCGCGCTGCCCTACAGGGCGCCGGCAAACATATTCGTGGGCTATGCGCAGGAGCTGGGCTACGAGACGAACTTTGTTATGTACGTCCTGGCGCTGTTCCTGTTCACCGCAATCATAACCGCATTGTACCTCATTGTGGGCAAATTTGTGCTGCACATTGACGCCTCCAAGTGCAAAAATGAGTACGACTATGGTGAGAACGAGAAGCTGAGCGGCTATCAGAAGGCAATCATTGGCTTCTTCTGCCTGCTTGTGCTGCTCTTCCTGCTCAAGAGCATGCTTCCCTCCGACTCGGCGGTCGCCTCCTTCCTCAACCAGCTTGGAGACGCGGGCGTTGTGCTCATCCTGCTCATACCCATGGCAATCATTCACCGCAAGGGAAGCCGCCAGTCCTTCGGCGACCTGATAGCGGCCACGAAGAACGGCGTTGTCTGGCCGGTATTTTACCTAATGATCCTCAACCTGCCCATGGGAAGCATCATCAACGACCCGGAGCTCGGCATCGCCGCCACCGTGCAGCAGCTGCTTGACCCGCTGTTCGGCGGCAGCAACGGCACCGCGCTGTTTATCTTCTTCACGATCCTGGTCGGGCTCATCGTGACGGCGTTTATAGGAAATGTCCCTGCCATTACTATTTGCTGGGCGGCAACTTCCATATATGCCCCCACTCTGGGCATCGACCTCGCGCTGCTGGCCTGGATGAGCGCGGTCGTCGGCACCGCCGTTGTGCTCCTGCCCTGCTCCAACCCGGTGGCGGCCATGCTGCATGGCCAGGACGAATGGGTGTATTCCAAGGATGTCATAAAGCACGCGGGCTTGGGGACCGTATACTGTCTTATCGCCGGCGTTGCGACCTTTATCCTGTTCGGCGCTTGGATGTGAAGCTGCGTATAAGGCGGCGCCCGTTATGGCGCCGCCGGCCGCGCACCCGGAGGTGACGCTGTGAAAATCAAAAACAACACGCTCTACTATGTAAAATGCGCACTGTGCTTCACGGTAATGGCTGTCATCGCGCTACTCCCGCCGGCAGGACAGATAACGGAGCAGGGCATGACCATCATCGGTATCTATATTGGGACGGTGCTGCTGTGGGCCTTTGTGGACCTGATCTGGCCCAGCCTGTTGGCAATAATCCTGATAAGCTTTACCGGATACACGAGCTTTGACCAGTATATTTCGAGCGGCTTCGGGAACACGACGGTCATATTCGTGTTTATGATCTCCGTATTCGCCTTTTTTATCACCGAGTCCGGTGTTTCCGACTGCCTGGCGAGGTATATCGTCTCGCTGAAAATTGCAAAGGGGCGGCCGTGGCTGATCTCTTCGCTGTTCATACTGGCTTCTTATGCCATAGCCTGCCTAATATCCTCGGTGGCCGCCACGCTTGTACTGCTGGAGCTGTTTTCACAGTTCGCGCGCCGGGCCGGCTATAAAAAGGGCGACAAGTACCCGGTTATGATGATGGTGTGCATAACCTTCGCCGCGCATATGGGCGGATCGGTCTGGACCTTCCGGACACCGGACGCCATACTCGTGGGCTATATCGAGGCCCAGGGCGGGCATGTGCCTCTTGTGCCGTATTTCCTTTGCTCTGTATTTATAGGCGGCGGGGCGCTGGTGCTTTATCTGCTGTTCTGCAAGTTCTTTTCAAAGGCGGACGCAAGCCTTGTCTGCGGAGGAAACGAATTTGAGCGGGTGCCAATGACCCGTTATCAAAAACAGCTGCTTGGCTGCTCTGGCATCCTGCTCGTCCTGCTGGTGCTGGAGAGCATGCTGCCGGCGGAGACCGCCGTGGGAAGCGTGCTTGGAAGGATTGGTACAAACGGCATAGTTGTGACCATGCTGACTGCCATGACGTTCTTTCGCATCCGCGACACGGACAGGCCGTTTGTTGACCTTGAAGCCGGCAGCCGCGCCGTGCCGTGGAAGATATTTTATATCATCATCTTCAACATGCCCATGGCAAACATACTGAACGACAGCTCGCTTGGGATAAGCGCCACTCTTTCCACGGCAATCACGGGGCTGTTTGATCACGGAATAAACACGGCGCTCTTCATGCTGATTATGACCACAATGATCGTGCTGTGCACTACCTTTATCAGCAATGTGCCGGTCTGCCTCATGTTCTACAATGTTATATCGCTGTTTGCGCCCGAGCTTGGAATATCGACGCCAGTCCTGGCGTGTGTTATCAGCCTGACCTCCAATGCGTCGGTCATCCTGCCCGCGGCGAATCCTCAGGCAGCCATGCTGCACGGCAGGAAGGAGTTTGTTGAGACGAAGGACGCGGCAAAATACGGCATATTGCAGTCTCTGGCCGTCGTGCTAACGGTTATGATAGCCTACGTTACGTTCCTGCCGAGAGTCTTGTAAACGGAGGAAGCCACTATGCTGAAAGCGGATCACACCTGCATTGCGGTGTCGGATTTGAAAAGCTCGGAGGAGTTCTATGCGCGCGCCCTGCGCTGCGCCACGGTTGAGGAGCGCCGTGTAAACGAAAGGGTGAGCATGGTTTTTATGCGCTCGGAATGCGGAAGCTACAAGCTGCAGCTGATATCGGGGCGCGGAGCGCCGGCTCCTGAATACGGCCACACAGCTGTTACCAGCAATGATTTTGACGCCGATTACGCCAGGCACCTGAGCATGGGTGTCATCAGCAGCGGCCTGATCGACTGCTGTGGACAGAGAAGCTATTTTATCAGGGACCCAGACGGCTACGAGACGGAAGTCGTGGAGCGGCCCGGGATTCAAAAGGCATAAGGAGAGCAAGATGAAAATTACGAGTGTAGATGTATACCATGTAAGGCTGGACAATCCCCCTCAGCGCAACTGGTACCCGACCTGCATAAAGGTCAACACCGACGAGGGCATATGCGGCTGGGGCGAGGCGGGAATACCCGTTAAGGCCGGCAAAGAGGCCATTGGGCGCTATATTGCCGAGCTGGCGCCGATGATCATCGGCCTGGACCCGATGGACAACGAGAAAATCTGGAGCACACTCTATTCGAATTCCTACTGGACCTACGGCGGCGGGGCGCTGAACTTCGCCGCCATCAGCGCCGTGGATATGGCGCTCTGGGACATAAAAGGCAAGGCGGTGGGCCTTCCGGTTTACAAGCTGCTTGGAGGGCGGACGAACAGCAGCCTACGCAGCTATGCCAGCCAGACCCAGCTCGGCTGGGGAGGCTGCAGGCGGGTATCCGTCACCCCGGAGGAGTATGCGGAGAACGCCATGGAGGCTGTAAAACAGGGCTTCACCGCCATTAAGGTGGACCCGTTCTGGACGGACGACGAGGGCAAAGCGGCCAGCGCCAACCGGGAGGCCGTCCCACCGGAAAGGCGTTCAAGCTGGACCTGGACCGGCTTCGCTTCAGGGGAACAGCTCACCAGCGTTTCACGCCGCGTGGGCGCCATACGTGACGCCGTGGGCGCCGGGGTGGACATCATCATCGAATTCCATGGCATTATGGATGTGAACACGGCCATACAGGTGGGGCGTGAACTCGACCAGTACCACTGCCTGTACTACGAAGAGCCTGGCAGCAGCCTGAATCCCAGGGACGTGCTTGAGTTCCGGCGCGGCGTGAACACGCCCGTCGCTACCGGCGAGCGTATCGGCTCGGCCTGGGGCTTCAAGACGCTGATAGAGACCGGGGCGATCAACGTCGCCCAGCCGGACCTCGGCATCGTCGGCGGCTTCACCGAGATGAAAAAAACCTGCGACTTCGCAAACCTGAACAGCGTGGGCATCCAGATACACAATATGGGCGGTCCCATCCAATGTGCAGCTACCCTGCATGTGGAGACTGCCATACCCAACTTTGTCATCCACGAGCACCTGAGCTGGAATGAACTGGATGCATTCCGCCGCCTTGGCAAGTATGACTACGCGCCGATAAACGGGGCGCTTCAGGTGCCGGAGTTGCCAGGCATTGGCCAGGAGCTGAGCGAGGAGGCCATTGCGCAGTCGGAGGTAACGCATATTCAATAAATCGCCGCAAAGGAGGGCTGAAAATGAAAATCGTGGTTGTCGGCGCAGGCGCGACGGGCGCCGTCATGGGCGGATATCTCGCAATGGCGGGGGAAGAAGTGTGTTTCCTGGATCCGTATGAGGCGCACATGACAGCCTGCCGCGAGAACGGCCTGCTCATCAGGGAGGCGTCATTCGCGTCCGTTGACGACGTAAAGGAGCACAGGGTGGCTGTGAAAGCGACGACCAGCGCCGCCGAGGCAGGCATAGCCGACCTGGTGCTGTTCATGCCAAAGGTTACGCATACGAGGGACGCCATGGCAAACGCCATAGCTGTGAGTGATGAGCACACCGTCCTGCTGACATTGCAGAACGGCCTGGGCAATGTGGAGACGATATCGGAGTACTTCGACCGGGAGCGCATAGCGTATGGAATCACTTCGATCTCCAGCGGCCTTCCCGAGCCGGGCGTGGTGACGCCGCGCATCCCGCTGCGCCACCAGGTGTGGCTGGGCTCGGACAATAGCGAGTTGCAGGGCATACTTGAGAAGATCGCCGCCGATTACCGTAGCGTGGGGCTCGAGGCAGAGTACGATGTCAACATAAAGGTTCGTATATGGGAGAAATTCGCGCTCAACTGTGGTGTAAACGCAACGACCGCCATCGTGCGCCTTACACCGAGAAACGCCAACCAGTTTCAGGAGCTCGTCGATATACGCGTGGGCATCATAAGTGAGATCGATACCATCGCTAAGCGCCAGGGCATCTTCATGGATCCGGAAACGATTTTTGCTGCGGGGTTTAAGGCCGTGCCCGTCTCCGAGTCCCGGAGCCCGGACACGTATGCCTCCATGGCGCAGGACGTCAAAGCCGGAAGGCAGACCGAGATCATGAGCCTCAACGGCTATGCTGTATTGGAGGCCCGACGCCTAGGGCTCAGCGCCCCATACAACGAAGTTGTGACGAATCTCATCCGGGTCATTGAAAACAGCTACGAATTGCAGTTTTGACTGAAGCAAAAGATAAAACCGCATCCTTCAAAGCAAGCAGCCATAAGGCAGACGCTGGGCACAAAAATGTGCCCAGCGTATTTCTGATAGTGGTATTTTTAAGTTTACTTGTGTACACCGGGATCATTTATAAAATGCCGCCGCCCGAAGGCGCCGCGCATTTCAGCCGGTTATCTCCCTTTTCAGCCCTGCGGCGTCGTCCACCAGGACGCTCGCGCCGCTTTCGACGAGCTGTTCGCGGGTGCGGAAGCCCCAGGTGACGGAGATGCAGCCTATCCCCGCGGCGCGGGCCGTGTCGATGTCCACCTCCGAGTCGCCGACGTACACCGTGCGCGCCGGCTCCGCGCCCAGCTCGTCCATGGCGGCGAGCACGGTGTCCGGCGCGGGCTTGCGGCGGATGCCCGGCTTCTCCCCCACGGCCGTCAGCACCAGGCCGCTGAAAAAGTCCCGCGCGAGCTGCGCGGCGGCCGTGTGCGGCTTGTTGGAGACGATGGCGCACTTCACGCCGGCTGCTTTGAGCTCCTCCAACAGCTCCATGATGCCGGGGTAGGGCGCCGTTTTGATGCGGCTGTGGGCCTCGTAAAAGGACAGGTAATCGTCAAAGACCTCCTGATAGCGGGGGTAGTCCCTCCCGCCGGGCACGCAGTGGGCGATCAGGTAGCCGGAGCCGTTGCCCAGCCGCGCGCGCATCTCGTCGCGCGTCGGCTCCGGCAGGCCGAAGTCGCGCATGGCGTGTACGACGGCGTCGCGCAGGTCCTCCAGCGTATCCAGCAGCGTGCCGTCGAGGTCGAAAATAACGGTGTCGTATCTCATGCTTTCTTTATAAACTAAAAAACTCTGCCTGTCAACCTTGACAAGAACGCAAGTATGTGCTATTATGTATCAGCTTTCGTCTGGAGAAGTACCCAAGAGGCCGAAGGGGCTCCCCTGCTAAGGGAGTAGTCGGTGATGAGCCGAGCGAGGGTTCAAATCCCTCCTTCTCCGCCACGGCGCCGGAACGGGATTCATCCCGTCCCGGCGCTCTTTTTTTGCCTTTCAGCCGCCTTGAGCCCGGCGGGGGAGTGTTGTATAATGGGCCAAGAGCTGAGGAGGGATGGCCATGGCCTTTGATTTCAAGAAAGAATACCGGGAATTTTATATGCCCAGGAACACGCCGCAGATAGTGAACGTCCCGGCGGTCAACTATATCGCCGTCCGCGGGGCCGGGGACCCGAACACGGAGGGCGGTGCATACCAGCAGGCGATAGGCATCCTGTACGCCGTTGCGTACACCATAAAGATGAGTTACAAAACCGATCACAAGATCGAGGGCTTTTTTGAATATGTCGTGCCGCCGCTGGAGGGCTTCTGGCAGCAGGAGGGCGCGGATGGGGACAAGGACGCCTTCCGCTGGATATCCGTTATCAGGCTGCCGGACTTCGTGACCGGGCAGGACCTTGACTGGGCGGTCGAAACTGCAACGCGGAAGAAAAAGCTGGACTGTTCCCGCGCCCGCTTCTTCACCGTGGAGGAGGGGCTGTGCGTACAGGCGATGCACCTGGGCCCCTTTGACGACGAGCCGCGGACCATCGCCTTGATGGAGGCGTACCTGGAAGAACAGGGCTATGCCACGGACCTCACAGAGACCCGGCTGCACCATGAGATATACATGTCCGACGCGAGGAGGGTGCCCCCGGAAAAGTGGAAAACCGTCATCCGCCTCCCCATCAGGAAGGCATGACGCCCGCAGAAAGGCAAAAAAGAGCGCCGGGACGACAATCATTCTGAAAGAAAAATCGTCGCCGCAAGCGATATGAAGCTTGCGGCGACGTGGCGGAGAAGGAGGGATTCGAACCCTCGAACCGCTTTTGACGGTTACACGATTTCCAATCGTGCGCGCTCGACCAACTACGCGACTTCTCCACGCATTGCCCGAACAACATTCTATTGTTGACGCCCGTATATAATAAATGAAAACCGCCGCAAAGTCAAGAGCTTTTCTCAGCAAACTTGAAATTTGCGGCGGCCGGCGTCAGATACAGCGCAAAATAATGCCGCGCAGGGTGCGCGCGTGGCCCTCCTCGCAGCGCGCGCAGCGCTCATAGAGGCACTTGAGCTCCCCGCAGGCGCGCTCAGCCGCGGCGCGGAAGGCGCAAGCGCTCTCGCGCTCGGCCAGATACGCGCTGCGCAGGCTCTTCAGGCAGCAGCACACCAGCGGGCATGAAGGCTCCGGCGGGCAGCAGTCGCCCGTCAGCAGGTAATACTCCCCCGCCAGCGCCCGCGCGCGGCAGCGCTCCTCCTCCGCCATGCGCCGCAGCGTACAGGCGCAGCCGCCCATGCGGCAGGCCAGCGCGCGGTAGAGCTCGCAGGCCCTCCCGGCGGCGACCATAAACTCCCGCAGTTGCTCCCCGCCCGTGTCCGGCGGGGCGGAGCGCGCGCCCTGCACGCGCTGCCAGACGGCCTCGAAGCCGCCGGGTGACGCCAATGACTCGTCAAGCATACTTAATCACCCGCAACATTCTATGCCCGGCCGCGCCGCCGTGTGCGCGGCGCTTGCAAACGCGCGCGCTCTGTGAGATAATGGGCAAAACAGTTCACGGAGGGCGCGATATGGCAAGGTTTTTCATGGCCGGGACGAATCTGGACGGAGGCAGGGCGATCATCCGCGGGCAGGACGCGGAGCACATCCGGGTGCTGCGCCTGCGCCCCGGCGAGGACATGGTCATCTGCGACGGGCGCGGCACGGACTACCGCTGCCGCCTGGTGCGCTCCACGGCGGAGGAGGCCGAGGCGGAGGTGATCGAGGTCACCCCCTGCCGCGCGGAGCCCAGCGTGGGCGTGCGCGTATTTGCCGGCTACCCCAAGGGCGAGCGCGCGGAGCTGCTGGTGCAGAAGTGCGTGGAGGCCGGCGCGTCGGAGATCGACTTTTTCGACTGCGAGCGGTGCATCGCGCGGCCGGACGGGCGCAGCATGGCGAAAAAGCTCGAGCGCCTCGCGCGCGTGGCGGAGTCCGCCGCCCAGCAGTCCGGGCGCGGCATCATCCCCCGCGTGGGCTACATCCCCAACTATGTGGACATGCTGGACGCCGCCGTCAAGCTGCCCGTGCGCCTTTTCATGTACGAGACGGGCGCGCAGCGCGCGCCGCTGAAGGAGGCCATCGAGTCCGCCCTGCCCTTTGACGCCGCCGCCGTCGTCACCGGTCCGGAGGGCGGCTTCTCGGAGGCGGAGGCCAAAATGGCCGCCGCGGCGGGCTTCACCCTCTGCTCCATGGGCGAGCGCATACTGCGCTGCGAGACCGCCCCCGTGGTGGCCGTCTCCGCCATCATGTACGCAACCGATAACCTCTGACCAGCCAGGCTGCGCCTGGAGGGCGGCCAACGGCCGCGGGTACTTGCGCTGCGCGCCGCGCTGGGGGAGGCCCCCGCGAGGGGGCTTCTGAGAGATTTCTTTTGGTCTTGCCAAAAGAAACCCCTCAGACTCCAAAGAAAAGCGCTTTTGGCGCTTGTCGTAGGCGCGAACTGTCTTTTACATGTTTCCGCGTGTCGCAGGTGGTCATCCCGGTATCGGATGGCTTTGCCCGCCGCCGGCCGTGCGTTGCTTCGCTTCGCTCGCGGCACTAAGTCAGCAGTAACTTGAAGCCTCCCCTACAAGTAGGGGAGGCTTGGGCTTGCAGCAACTCAGCGGCGCGCGCGAAGCGAAGCCAGCCGCGGCGGGAAACATTAATGCGCAAAGTATTGACATTGTAAATAATAACGTTTACAATGAATATACTAAGAAGTGAAAGGAGGCGCGTTATGGCTACGACGAACGTGAACATCCGCATGGACTCCAACTTGAAGCAGCAGTTTGAAGCGTTTTGCTCGGACATGGGCATGTCGATGTCCACGGCCTTCAACATTTTTGCGAAGAAGGCTGTGCGCGAGTACCGCATACCGTTTGAGATCGGCGCGGAGGCGCCCAACACGGAGACCCGCAAGGCCATAGAGGACGCCAGAAACGGCGTCGGGCTCAGCCGCGGCTTCACCTCCGTTAAGGCCTTGATTGAGGACCTGAATGCTGACGATTAAGTACCAGGCCGCATTCAAGAGGGATTACAAGCGGATAGTAAAGCGTGGATATTCCAGCCCGACTGGCTGCTTGTGTACGAAGTGAATAATGACGAGCTTATTCTATATCTCATACGAACAGGGTCGCGCAGCGACCTGTTTTAAGCTCACACGTTAAGGAGCAGCCTCCGGGCTGCTCCATTATTTTTTGGAAAACCTGCGCTCGCCCGCATCATGCTGCAACATGGGCAAATGCGCGCGGAGGGTTTAACGTTAATTAGCACAATTCTACTTGTAAATTATTGTGAATATTACCACTATTGACTCAAAAGTGCCATGTGATATAATTATAGTGCAATGTTAGCAAAGGATACAGCGCTGCTCGTTCCGGAACACTCGGAGGAAGCGATCGGCAACGATCTTGCAGGCCGCTTACCACATACGGTATCATGAATCAGGAGGTGCTGGCAGGTGGCAGATAAGTACGGAAAGATCCTCGCAAGGCGGGCTGTTTACGTAGTGATCGCGTTTGTGCTCGTATCCCTGTGTCCCAGCCACTACAACGAGATGCGTTTTTTCGGCATTCTCAGCGGGGAGCTGACAATTCGCCTGGTGTTCATCCGCGCGTTCACACTGATCCCCATCCTCGGCCTGCTGGTATCATACCTCGTTTGCGGGGCGATAGGGTTTGGCTCAGGCCTCAGACACAGGCCGGGCAAAAAGCTCACCGCAGCCTCCCTGGCGATAGCCGCAGTTATGCTGCTCGGCGGGCTGTACATCAGCTGTTTTTTCCTTTTGACTGGCTGGGGCGGGCTCGTTTTGCCAGAACCTCTGGACTATTTGTGGCAAGATCCCGGCCCGCTCTATATTTGGTGGGCAGTTATGGGGATATTTGCCCACATGGGCATATCCAACCTCCATCTTTTGCGCCGCGCCGCCCCCGGGGAGGGCGGCCCTGCGGGCGAAGGGAACTGATCACCATATCGCCTTCCGGTGATACAGGAGCACAAAAAAGGAAACCGCAAAGATTGCGGTTTCCTTTTTGCATTTCAGACCAGATCGCGGCGGCGGGCGTGGTCCCGCCTATGCCATCCGGCTCAGTTCGCCGTCGGCGACGGTGTAGACGGCGTCGGCCGCCTCGGCGACGGCCGGGTCGTGGGTGACGATCACGACGCAGTAGCCTCCCTCGTGCGCGAGGCGGGTGAGGATATCCACGATATTGCGCGAATTCTCCCCGTCCAGGTTGCCCGTGGGCTCGTCCGCCAGCAGGATCCTGGCCCCCGAGGAAAGCGCCCGCGCGATCGCCACGCGCTGCTGCTCGCCGCCCGAGAGCTGGCTCGGATACCGCCGGTGCTTCTCTTCCGCTATGCCCACCAGCTCGAGGTTACGCCGCGCCTGTTCCCTGGCGTCCTTTTCGCCGGCACCCAGCAGCTCCATGGGGAAGCACACATTTTCCAGAACGGTCAGGAGCGGGAACAGGTGGAACGCCTGGAAGATCACGGACACGTACTGCCGCCGGTAGGCGTCCAGATCCATCTCGCTGAGCTTTTTGCCGTCCACCAGGACCTCGCCGCCGGAGGGGCGGTCGAGCCCGGCCATGATGCTCAAAAGCGTGGTCTTCCCGCTGCCGGATGGCCCGACGACCGCCGCGACCTCCCCGGCGCGGAAGCGGCACTCCACGCCCTGCAGCGCATCCCGCGCCGCGCGGGGATAGCGGTAGCTCACACGGTGCAACGTCAGTTCTGCCATGATCTTTCCCTCCTATTCCTTCACCTGCAAAAGCTCCAGCGGGCGCTTGCGGGTCACCATATACACGCCCGCCAGCGCGCCTGAGAGCGCTCCCAACAAATAGACGGCCGCGCCCTCCGCCATGCTGCCAAACCCGACCAGGGGGAAGATGGCCGCCAGCGCCAGCAGCACGATCGCCTCTCCCGCCAGCGCGGGCAGCAGCAGCTCCGCGCCCAGTACGCAGCGCGCCTGGATGCGCGAGACGCCGATGACACGCAGCAGCGCCGCCGTCTTAGTGCGCTGCATCAGCAAAAGCGCCGTGAGCCCCGCCGCCGTCAACGCCGAGATCAGCAGCACCAGCGGGTAGAGAAGCTCCAGCACCTCCACGTTTTCGTTGAGGGGGCCTACGGCCTCGCGCAGCTCCTCGTCCCAAAGGAGGAAGGACAGCGGCAGTTTTCCCGCCGCGGGGCTTGAGACGATCTCGTCCGCCTCCGCCGAAAGCTGCGAGAGCTCCCTGTTCCTGGCGCGGTCAACTTCAAAATTCGCCTTTATATATGAGAGCGACTGTACGCCGATCCACTGCGCCGCTCCGGCGGGCATCAAGGCCGTGTTCATCGAGGCAACGCCGGTATAGTAGCCGTCGTACACTCCGGCAACGCTCACAGTGACGGCTTTGCCTCCGTTGCCCACCAGTATAAAGTACGAGCCGCCGGTAACGTTCCAGGACTCGTAGAGCACGCGGGGCAAAATGACGGGAAGCTCGTGGGCGGGCGCTCCCAGCGCGTTCGTCTCCCCATATACGTCCTCGGAAAAGATGGAGCCGTCAAAGGGCGGAAAATACTCGATCTCCATGCTGTTCCCCGTCTGAGCGAGGAGATCCTTTTCGTTCGACGGCATCAGGAGCGTCAGATCGTTTGCCTGATGCAGGATCTTGCCGCCAGGCTGGGAAAGCATCAGGCTAGCGTCGTTCTCCACCGCCTCGGTGTAACAGCCGGAGAAAAAGCCGGTGTCCAGCAGCCGTTCGACGGCCTCCTGCGAGATAAACCCGCCGCTTTTCCCGCTCCCGTCCGACACGGAGGAGGTGGGGTCGGTCTTTACGATCTCCGCGCTGACCTGCACGGTCTCATAGAGCGCGTCGATCTCCGCCGAGGCCTGGCTCAGGTTTTGCTGGATGACCGCGAGAGATACGCCGAAGAGCAGCGCCGTGCATATGTACAGCGCCGTGCGCAGGGGCGAGCGCAGGGCGTAGCGCGCCGTAAACCGCGCCAGCGCCGCGCCGCTCCCCCGGCGCTTCTTCCGGAGCTGTTCCGCGGGCGCGACGATCGCGCCCGCCGCCGGAGAGGGCTGCGGCTCTTTGGTCTCTGCCGGAGAGGCCGCCGCGGCATCTGCCCGCGGGCGCGCCGCCCCGCCCTGCAGGACCTCCAGCACGCTCCGTTTCGTGCTGCGGCGAAGGCCCAGGAATGCGGGAAGCACTGTCACGAGCAGCAGCAAAAGCCCCAGCAGCGCAAGGCTCGTCCACGGCGGCACGGCCACCGGTTCAGGCGAGAGCTCCTGCAGCTTTGAAACGATCTGCCCCAATGCGATGTAGCGGGCAAAGCAGGAGCCGGCAAAGATGCCCACGGCCGCCAGCAGGGCGTAGGGTGCAAAGCTCCCCAGCAGCGTTTCCGCCGCCGGCATCCCGAGGGCGCGCGCAATGGCGATCTCCCTGGCGCGCTGGTGGGCATAGACGAAGGCGCACACCGCCGCCACGGTCAGGAAGAGCGCCCCATAGAGGAGCAGCCCGCTCAGCGCCGAGCTCTTCAGGGAATCGGACGCCGCGGCAAAGGTCTCCCAGTCCCGCTCGATAAACTGCACATCCAGGCCCAGTTCAAGCAAGCCCGGGCGGGTCTCCGTCAGGAATGCCTCCTTGTCCGCAGGGGAGTTCAGCAGGAAGCTGTAGGAGGAGTCGGAGATCTCCCCATCGCCCATGCCAAAGCCCTCGGGCATAACGCTGTCGGGAATATAGAGGTAATTCGTCACGCTCGTAAGCTGTACGGGATTAGGCGACAGGGTGCCATATATCCCGACGATGCTCAGCGTCAGGGTCTTTGTCGGGTAGGTGTCATAGCTGTCCTTAAAATCGGAGGTGATGTAGCCCACATGCGTCTCGGGTATGTCGCGGAGGGTCAGGGTGATTTCGTCTCCCAAAGAAAGCCCGCGCGTCTGTGCAAAGCCGACGTGCACTACGCAGACGGGGTTTGCCGCGGCCTGATCTTCATCGTCCAGCCAGCGCCCCTCTTCCAGGTAATAATAATGGGAGCTCTCCTGCACATAAGGCATCTTCCGCATGTCCGCCGTGCCCACCACCATCATGCTGTGCCGGTTCAGCTCCTGGATCTCCTCCTCATCGCCCAGCAGGGAGGGCAGCAGCTCCCTGTCCTCGGACTCGGTGAGGAACCACCGGCCGCCGGGCTCGGCGCGGCGGAGGGTATAGTCGATGTCGATGCCGGTAATGTACGAGTTTTTGTGATAATACGCCCGCACGAGATAGACGCCGCCCACCTCCAGTGCGGCGTCCTCCAGTGCGAAGGCCTCGTCGCCGTCGTCCGCGTGGTACATCAGCAGCCTCATTTTCTCGCCCACGCGCTCGGGATAGCCGTACACCGCCTCGGTCACGCGGAACATATACTCATATCCGCCCCCGGCGCTGCGCTCCTTTGAAAGCAGCTCGGCATATGCGAGTATCTCGCTCACATTCACGCCGATGCCCTCGCGGTCGCTCGAGTTGCCGTCGATGTCCGCGTTATACAGCCCGTCCAGGACGCCGGCGACATAGCGCCGTGTATCTGAAAAATCCACATAGGAGCTGGAAGCAATCAGCTCAGTCCCGGCGCCGACATCCCCGTCGGTGCTGACCAGCTGCCCGATGGGGCGGTAATAGTCGTTGAGGGCGTCTACCTGCGAGGAGACCGCGCTGTATTCCGTGAACTTTTCACCCACGCCCAGCGCGGCGGCGCCCAAAAGCAGCAGGATCAGGACCGCCGCCAGCGGACGGCGGAGGACAGATCTCCAAAAGAGCTTTCGCTTCATCCAGGTCTCCCCTTTCTCAAAAGGAATGCGCGCTTCCGAAGGCGGCGGTCGTGGATCTTTATAACTATTCCATTCAATTATAACAGGATGTTATCATCAAATCATCCAAAAGTCAACTTGACGTGGCCGTCCGGCGCGAGCACCAGAAACAGGGCCGAGTACCGCCCCGGCTGCCGCCGCGGCGGGCTTTGAGCTCGCCAGTTCAGCTCCTGATCTCGGCCCAGTTCATGACCGACCAGCCTTCGTCCGTCTTTATCAGCACCAGCGCGGCCTCCGTCCCCGGCCCAATGCCGCGGTAGGCCGTGCCGGCGCCGCCGCTGTATTCAAAGCGCAGGGTGACAAGGCTGCCCTTGTCGATGCCCTCCGCCGGCGCGCCGTGGAACACATGCGACGCCACGTCCGTGAAATACGCGTCCATCTCCGCGTCATATTCCAGGGCTTCTATCTCGCAGCCCTCTGCCGCCGCGGCGAAGTCGGCGCGCAGGAACGCCTCCGCCTCCTCGATCAGCGCCGGGTCCTTCTTCACGCTCACCCGCGCGGCGAGCAGCTCCTCCAGCAGCCCGGTGTCGATGCTCCCGGCCTCGCAGGCATAGCACACGTTGTCGAACATGACCGTCCCGCCGTAGAATATATCGATATCCCGCGGGTGTGCGCGCTCGTCATATTCCTCATAGGCAAAGTAGACGCTGTACAGCCGCGGCGGCTGCGTGAACTCATCGCGGGCCTCGTCGTACTCCGGCCGCTCCGTCTCATCCAGGCGCACGATGCCCGCGACGGCCGCGCAGAGGGCGTCGAGCTCCTGCTCCGAGAGGTCGTAGCGCCAGGCGGGTTCGCTCCCACGGCGCAAGATAAGGGCCGCTGTGGGCTCCGCATACCCGGCAGGCGTGGAGGCGGGCGGCGTGGGATCCGCGCCCTCCGGCGCCGCCGTCCCGGCCGCGGCCGGCGCGGGCGCGGCTTCCGCCCCGCAGGCAGAGAGCAGCACAGCTGCCAGCACTAACCATGCCATCGTCCTTTTCATCGCGCACCCTCCCTTTGTCCCGTTTAGGACTGGATACGGCAGGATAACGTCAAGGTTTGCCTGCCCGGCCGAATATCGTCAGGCGATCTGATAACTCAACGAGGCAAACACGTCCGCATCGTTGCTGCTGAACATGGTGACGGCGTATTCGCCGGCCGGCAAGCCGGACAGGTCTATAGTGCCATGGGCCGCGCCGCTCGTGAGCCCTAACGCATATATAGTTCCCTCGGCGCTGGCGACGCCTACATACAGTGTTTCGCCTGATTGACGCCAACTGGCCGTAATGCCCAGGCGCGTGTTCGCGTCCTCGGATATCTCAAACAGGGCTTCGGATGACACCCGTTCGTTGTCCTCCGCGTTATCCAGCAGCAGGGTCTGAACGGGCGCGCCGGCATCGCTGCCGTGAAGCTCTCCATCAGCAGTATACCGGTCGCGTATATCCACGATCTGCCCGTCCCCGGCGGCGGCATATACATCTTCGGATATTTCGGCCGTTCCCGTCTCTGCGCAGCCTGGTAAAAGGACGAACATCAGCGCCAAAAGCAGCGCGGGCAGTTTGATATTACTTCGTTTTATCATGGTCTCACCTCCTCACGATCGCCCCTTTGACGTGCGTAGGTCTCAGCGCGCTTCGCATCGACCCGCTCCCGATTCGCTTCATATTCTTCCAGAGGCATTATTTCCACGCAACTGCTCCATGGTATGCCGTCGTTCTCCTCCATATAGTATTCTATGTACAGCTCGTCGCCGATCTCAAAATCATCGAGATCATATGGCCCCCCGCCGTAGCCCAGCTTGAACAGGTACCATCTGTTGTCTTCGTGGTTGAGCAAAACAAAGTGAAGCTGCTCCAGTTTGTCTGCGAGCACCCCGGTCATAACGCCGTGCTCCCCAACAGCCGTATCCGGCACGTTGTATCCGTACCAGGCGGCGCAGCCGGACAACAGCGTGGGCGAGAGAGCAAGCGCTGTGAGTATTATGGCCCCTCTTCTTTTCATGACCACACCTCCCCTGGCGTTGACCGCTTAAAACGGGTCTCATCGTTATCTCATTATAATAAGATTTGCGTTAAAAAACAAGTATGGGAAAGTCAACTGCATATAAATCAGGCCGGCGCGTGTGCGCCGGCCTGCAGCCCAGCAAAAACAAATCCGAAGCCCAGCGGGTCCGGTTTTTAAAGGAGGAACGGGATCCATCCCGTTCCGGCGCCAGGGGTTGGGTTTCTTTGGTAAGATGCGCAAACTTTCGGCGCACGGCCACCTCCCCTGCGCGGCAGGGGAGGCCTGGGCTTGCTGAAAGTGGAGCGGCGCGCAGCGCATCCGCATCCAAACACAGTTTGGGTCATTCCTCCTTCAGCGCGCGGGAATACAGGTCATTCCTCTTGAAGCCGCTCTCCGCGGCGGCTTTTTTTGCCGCGTCCTTGAGCGAGAGGCCCTCGGCGCGGTAGCGGCAAACGAGCTCGAGGGCCGCCTGCTCGTCCATCTGCGGCCGCGCCGGCTCCGGCGCGCCGGCCACCACCAGCACGAACTCGCCGCGCGGCGGCTCGGCGGCGTAGCGCTCCGCGGCCTCGCCCAGCGTCGTGCGGATGACCTCCTCGTGCATCTTCGTCAATTCCCGGCAGAGGGACACCTCGCGCCCAGCGCCCAGCGCGGCGGCCAGGTCGGCGAGCGTTTTCGCTATCTTGTGCGGCGCTTCGTAGAACACCATCGTCCGCCGCTCGCCCTTCAGCTCCTCCAGATGCTCCGCGCGGCTCCTGCCGGAGGTGGAGAGGAAGCCCTCGAAGGTGAAGCGCCCCGCGGGCAGGGCGGAAAGGGCCACCGCCGTCACCACCGCGCTGGGGCCCGGCACGGCGGTGACGGCCACGCCCTCGCGCGCGCAGAGCGCCACGAGCTCCTCGCCGGGGTCGGAGACGGCGGGCATGCCCGCGTCCGTCACCAGCGCGCAGTTCTCGCCGGCGAGGATGCGCTGCAATATTTTGTCCCCGCTCTGGTACTTGTTGTGCTCAAAGTAGCTGACGAGCGGCTTTTTTATTCCGAAATAGTTCAGCAGCCGCAGCGTGACGCGCGTGTCCTCGGCGGCGATGAAGTCCGCCTCCTCCAGCGCGCGGCGCGCCCGGGGCGAAAAGTCCCCCAGGTTGCCGATGGGCGTGCCCACCAGCGTGAGCGTTCCCGGCATCATGTATCCCCCCTGTGACATATGCGGCGGTATTCCGCGCTCTCGCCGCCCGAGTCCGTGCGGACGATCAGCGGCGGCTCTATCTTCAGCCCGGGCGCGCCGCCGCGGCGGCCCTCGGCCAGCACCAGGCTGGGCGCGCTCGCCGCCGTGCTCTGCACCAGGCGCAGGCGCTTGGGCTCCAGCGCGTGCGCGCGCATCAGCGCCATCAGTTCCGCCAGGCGCTCCGGGCGGTGCACCACGCAGAAGGCCCCGCCCGTCCGCAGCGACCAGGCCGCGGCGTCGAGCACGTCCGCGAGCGTACACTCCATCTCCGAGCGGGCGAGCGCGCGGGCGCGGTCGCTGCTCGCGCGGCCGCTGCCGGCCGGAAAATAGGGCGGGTTGCAGACGCAGAGCGAGTAAGCCCCCGCCCTCAGCAGCGCGCGGTGGGCGCGGATGTCGCCGCAGATCACCCGCGCGCGCCGCTCAAGGCCGTTGGCGGCCAGGTTGCGCTCCGCCGAGCGCGCGGCGGCAGGCAACAGCTCCACGCCGTCCGCCTCCAGCCCCGGCATCCGGCTGAGCAGCAGCAGCGTCACGGCGGCGGCGCCGCAGCAGAGCTCCAGCGCCCGGCCCCGGGCGGGGCGGGCGAAGTCCGCCAGCAGCAGGCTGTCCATGCCCAGCGGCATGCCGCCGCCGGGGTCGAATAGCGGCCCACCGGGCCAGAGTTCGGACAGGGCCATGGCCTCCTCCCTTCTCCGCAAAAGCGCCTTTCCGTACATATAGAAGTGCCCCGCCGCGCAACAGTCACGCGGCGGGGCGGAGCGTAACGCCGATCAGTTCTCAGCGATGGCGTCAGCAGGACAGTTCTCCTTGCAGGTGCCGCAGCCGATGCACTTGTCCTGGTCGATGACGTACTTGTCATCGCCCATGTCGATGGCCTCGACGGGGCAGTTGGCAGCGCAGGTGCCGCAGGAGACGCAATCATCAGTGATAACGTAAGCCATGTTCCATCCTCCATTCAGAGCATATTTATACGGGGCCCTTCACAGGCCTGTATGGCTGTATTGTAGCACACCGGGCGTAAAAATCAATAAGTAATTATGAATTTCCCCCCGCGCACAGCGGGGCAGATGGTTATATCTTCCGGCTGAGAGGGCAATACTTACTGCGTTCGCGGGCATTCACGCCCCGGACAGGCTATCATTATAGCTCTCAGCAAGGAGGAATGGGCATGAAAGGTAGCGGCAGATTCACCGAGAGGGCCACGGGGGCCATCACCGCCGCCCGGGACGCGGCGGCGGCGCTGGGGCACAGCTATGTGGGCACCGAGCACCTGCTGCTGGGCGTGGCGGCGGAGGAGGGCAGCCTGGGCGCGCGCGTGCTTGCCGGCTGCGGGCTTGACAGCGCGCGGCTGACGCGGCTGGTGGCCGCGGAGTGCGGCCGCGGCGCCCCCGGCGAGCCGGCCCAGGGCCTGACGCCGAAGGCCCGCTCGGCCATCGAGCAGGCGGCGAGGGACGCGCGCCGCCTGGGCCACGGCTATGTGGGCACGGAGCATTTGCTGATGGGCGTGCTGCGCTCGCCGGACTGCACGGCCTACGGCCTCGTCTGCGGCGCGGGGGCGGAGCCGGAGGCGCTCTATGAGCAGATACTGGCCCTTTTCGGCGCGCCGCAGGACGGCGAGCCCAGCCGCCAGACGCGCCAGAGCCCGCTGCGCTATCCCGCGCGTCACGCGGACACGCGCCTGCTCGACCAGTATGGCCGCGACCTGACGCAGCTGGCCGCCGGCGGCGGCACGGACCCCGTGGTCTGCCGCGACCGGGAGATCAAGCGCGTCATTCAGATCCTCTCCCGCCGCACGAAGAACAACCCCGTGCTGGTGGGCGAGCCGGGCGTGGGCAAGACGGCGGTGGCCGAGGGGCTGGCCCAGCGCGTGGCCCGCGGGGAGGTGCCCGACAGCCTGCGCGGGATGCGCATCGTCACGCTGGACGTGCCCAGCATGCTGGCCGGCACCAAGTACCGCGGCGACTTTGAAGAGCGCATCAAGGCCGTGCTGCGCGAGGTGCGCCGCGCGGGGGACGTGATCGTGTTCATCGACGAGCTGCACACGCTGGTGGGCGCCGGCTCGGCGGAGGGGGCCATCGACGCGGCCAACATCATCAAGCCCGCGCTCGGGCGCGGGGAGATCCAGGTGATAGGCGCCACCACGCTGGAGGAATACCGCCGGCACATCGAGAAGGACGCCGCGCTGGAGCGCCGCTTCCAGCCGGTGAACGTGCCCGAGCCGGGCCTCACCGACTGCGAGAAGATGCTCTCCGCCCTCAAGCGGGGGCTGGAGAGCCACCACGGCCTGAGCATTTCCGATGAGGCGGTCTCCGCCGCCGTGCAGCTCTCCGCGCGCTACATCAACGACCGCTTCCTGCCTGACAAGGCCATCGACCTGCTGGACGAGGCGGCCTCCCGCGTGCGCATCGAGGGCGGGCGCTCGCGCGTGGTGGGCCGCGAGGAGGTGGCGGAGGTGGTCTCCTCCTGGACGGGGCTGCCGCTGGCGGCCATCACCGAGGACGAGGGGCGCCGGCTGCTGCGGCTGGAGAGCGCGCTGCACGAGCGCGTGGTGGGCCAGGACGAGGCCGTGGGGGCCGTGGCGCGGGCCATCCGCCGCTCGCGCGTGGGACTTTCGGACCCGCGGCGGCCCGTGGGCAGCTTCCTCTTCCTCGGGCCCTCCGGCGTGGGCAAGACGGAGCTCTGCCGCGCGCTGGCGGCGGCGGTCTACGGCGATGAAAAGGCCCTCATCCGCATCGACATGTCCGAATACATGGAAAAGCACGCCGTCTCGCGCCTCATCGGCTCGCCGCCCGGGTACGTCGGCTATGACGAGGGCGGGCAGCTCACCGAGCGCGTGCGCCGCCGCCCCTGGAGCGTGGTGCTCTTCGACGAGATCGAAAAGGCGCACGAGGACGTCTACAACCTCCTGCTGCAGATCATGGACGACGGCGGGCTCACCGACTCCGCCGGGCGGCGGGCGGATTTCCGCAACACCATCGTCGTCATGACCTCCAACGTGGGGGCCAAGGCCATCAATTCCGGGCGGCCGGCGCTCGGCTTCGGCGGCGAAAGCGGCGGCACGGACAGCGCCGTGCGCGCGGCCGTCATGCGCGAGCTGCGCGAGACCTTCCGCCCCGAGTTCCTCAACCGCGTGGACGGCGCCATCGTTTTCCGCCGCCTGACGCCGGAGGACGTAAAAAAGATCGCCGCCTCCATGGTGGCGGAGGTGGCGGGGCGTATGCGCGCGCTGGGCGTGGAGCTGGAGGTGGCGGACGAAGCGCTCGACTACCTCGCCCGGCGCGGCTTCGACGCCGACTGCGGCGCGCGGCCGCTGCGCCGGGCCGTGAGCGCGGAGCTGGAGGACCGCGCGGCGGAGGCGCTGCTCTCCGGCGCGCTCGCGCCCGGGATGCGCGCCGCCGTGCGCGCCGGGGAGGGCGGCCTCGTCATCGTACCGCTCAGCTGAGGGCTGGCAGCGACTCGTCGTTCGCCACCCAGTCGCGCACGTGGATGACGTTATACGCGCCCTCCCCCGTGCGCACCACCACCTGCGTGATGCCGGCGTTTATTATGTGCCTCTTGCACATCGAGCAGGGCATGGTATCCGGCAGCAGCTCCTGCGTTTTTGCGTCCCGCCCCACGAGATAGAGCGTGCCGCCCAGCATGTCGCGCCTGGCGGCGGAGATGATGGCGTTGGCCTCCGCGTGCACGCTGCGGCAGAGCTCGTAGCGCTGCCCGGAGGGGATGCCCAGCTCGTCGCGCGTGCAGCGGCCGAGCTCCGTACAGTTCACGCGCCCGCGCGGCGCGCCGTTATAGCCCGTGGAGATGATCTCGTCATTGCGCACGATGATGGCGCCGTATTTCCTCCGCAGGCAGGTGGAGCGGTTGAGCACCGCGTCGGCGATGTTGAGGTAATACTCCTCCTTGCTGGTCCTTCCGTCCATGAACATGCTCCCTTCCGCCGCCCTGCGGGGCGGCGTTTTTTCAAGTTTATAATTTTGGGGCTTCCACGTCAAGCGGAAATGTGCTATACTTCCCCGGTATGAAGAACTATGCCCTTGAAATGGATAAGGTCGTCGCCTCCCTCGGCGGAAGGCGCCCACGGCTGCTGCTGCAAAGCTGCTGCGGCCCCTGCTCGACGGCCGTGCTGGAGGTGCTCTGCCCGCACTTTGCGGTCACGCTGCTCTATTATGACCCCAACATCCAGCCGGAGGCGGAGTACGCCCTGCGGCTGGAGAACCAGCTGCGCGTCCTGCGCGAGCTGCACCCGGAGGTGGCGCTGCTCCCCTGTGAGTACGACGGCGCGGCCTTCACGGCTGCAGCGCGCGGCCTGGAGGGCGAGCCGGAGGGCGGGGCGCGCTGCACCGCCTGCTTCCGGCTGCGGCTCGGATACACGGCCCGGGCCGCGGCGGAGGGCGGGTTTGAGTTCTTCTGCACCACGCTCAGCGTCTCCCCGCACAAGGATGCGGAGCGCCTGAACGCCATCGGCGCGGAGCTGGGCGAAAAATACGGCGTGCGCTACCTGCCAGGCGACTTCAAAAAGCGCGACGGCTACAAGCACAGCATCGAGCTCTCACGCTCTTTGGGGCTCTACAGGCAGGACTATTGCGGCTGCCTCTATTCCAAACAGGCTTGAAGGGGCTGCGCCCCCTTTTCAGGCATGGCGGGAAATACGTTTCCATCCCGCCGGCGCGGGTTTCCACACCCCGCAGGGCTCTGCCCATATCAAAATGGGAGGTAAACAAAAATGCGCATCTCTGTCAAAGATCTCGCCTCCGCCGCGGTCGTCGGCGCGGCCTACGCCGCACTGACCATGCTGCTCGCCCCCATCTCCTTCGGGCTCGTGCAGTTCCGCGCGTCGGAGGCGCTCTGCATCCTGCCGGCCTTCCTGCCCGCGGCCTCCTGGGGCCTCTGGGTGGGCTGCGCGCTGGTGAACTTCATGTCCGGTTACGGCATACCGGACATCGTGTTCGGCTCCTTCGCCACGCTGATGGCCTCGCTCTGCATCGCGCGCATCGCCCGCGGGCGCTCCCCGCTGCTCGGCTGGGGCCGCTGCCTGGCAATCTGCGCCATGCCCGTGCTCTGGAACGGGCCCATCGTCGGCGGCGTCATCGCCTGGAGCACCGGCGCCTTCTGGGCCGCCCTGCCGCTCAGCGCCGCTCAGATAGCCGTTGAGGAGGCTGCCGTCATGGTCATCCTCGGCCTGCCGCTGCTCCGCCTCCTGCCGCGCAGCAGGGCCTTCGTCGGCGCGCTCTCACATGTGCGCTGAGTTGCCGCTTTTGTAAATTCCGCAACGATTTCCGCACTTTTGCCGGGTATTTTACGATTCGCACGGACACGTGGTGACAAAAGCATTTTGGGGACTTCCCTTTTTCAAAACCCGTGCTATAATGGCGCCACTATGAAGATACGACAGCTTTCACATGTACAGATTATCGCGCTCGGGTTTTTCCTCGTGATCGCGTGCGGCACGGCGCTGCTGATGCTGCCTGTAGCCTCCAAGGACGGGGAGAGCGCCGGTTTCATCACGGCCATGTTCACCGCCGTGAGCTGTTCCTGCGTCACGGGCCTCGCCATGGCGGACACTTGGACGCAGTGGACGTTCTTCGGCCAGGGCGTGATGCTGACGCTCATCCAGATCGGCGGCCTGGGCTTCATGACCATCGCCACGCTCTTCTTCCGCCTGATGCGCCGGCGCATGAGCATGCGCGAGCGCGCGGTGATGGCGGAGAGCATCAGCGTCGGCGGCCGCGTGGCCCGCATCATGGAGATCAGCTCCACGGTCGTCATCGGCACGCTCATCTTTGAGGGCACGGGCGCCATACTGCTGGCCATCCGCTTCATCCCGCAGTACGGCGTGGGGCTGGGCATCTGGTTCGCGGTGTTCCACTCCGTCTCCGCCTTCTGCAACGCGGGGTTCGACCTGATGGGCATCAACCAGCCCTATTCCTCCCTGGTGGACTACTCTGGGGACGCGCTGGTGAGCATCACCATCATGGCGCTCATCACCATCGGCGGCATCGGCTTCCTCGTCTGGGACGACATCCGCAACTGCGGCCTGCGCGTGCGGCGCTGGAGCCTGCAGACCAAGCTCGTACTCATCACCTCCGCCATCCTCACCTTTGGCGGCGCGGCGCTCTTCTTCTTCATCGAGCGTGACCGCATGAACGTGGGCATGCCCCTTGGCGAGCAGATCCTCGTCAGCTTCTTCTCGGCGGTGACGCCGCGCACGGCCGGCTTCAACAGCGTGGACACGGCCGCCCTCTCTCCGGCGAGCAAGCTGCTGACCATCATCCTCATGTTCATCGGCGGCAGCCCCGGCTCCACGGCCGGCGGCATCAAGACCACCACCGCCGCCGTGATCGCCATTTTCCTCGGCTCGGGCATCCGCGGCCACCGCGGGGCGTACATATTTGGCCGCCGCCTGCCGGACGACAACATGAAGCAGGCCGGCATGGTGATGAGCACCAACCTCTCGCTGGCCATCGGCGGCGCGCTCGTCATCTGCGGCGTGCAGGGCCTGCCGCTGACGGATGTGCTCTTTGAAGTTTTCTCCGCCATCGGCACCGTGGGCATGACCACGGGCATCACGCGCGACCTCTGCGACCTCTCCGCGTGCATCGTGGCCTTCCTGATGTATTGCGGGCGCGTGGGCAGCGTGTCCTTCGCCATGGCGCTGCTGGAAAAGCGGGCGGAGCCGCCCGTCACCTACCCGGTGGAAGACGTGACAGTAGGCTAAAGGAGGTTTATAATGAAATCCTTTCTCATCATCGGCATGGGCACCTTCGGCCACCACATGTGCCGCGCCCTCTGCAAATTCAAGTGCGAGATCATGATCGCGGACCGCAACGGGGACACGCTGGAGGACATGCTGCCCTTCGTCTCCTCCGCCAAGATCTGCGACTGCACGAATATCGAAGCGCTGCGCTCCTTCGACATCCCCAGCTTTGACGCCTGCTTCGTCTGCGTCAACGACAGCTTCCAGGCCTGCCTGGAGATCACCGACCAGCTCAAGGAGCTGGGCGCGAAGAAGATCTACAGCAAGGCCGACCGCGAGCTGGAGGCCAAATTCCTCCTTCGCTGCGGGGCGGACTCAATCATCTTCCCCGAGCGCGACATCGCCCAGCGCATCGCCATGCGCGAGTCCTCGGACCGCATCTTCGACGTCATCGGCCTCGGCGAAGGCTTCTCCATCGTGGAGATCGAGCCGCCCAAGGCGTGGATCGGTCGCACCATCGCGGATGTCAACCTCCGCAGCCGCTACGGCCTCAACCTCATCGCCGCCCGCCGCGGCGACAAGATGCACACCGTCATCGACCCATCCTATACCTTCTCCGCCAGCGAGCACGTGCTCGTGCTCGGCAGCCTGGACGACATACAGAAGGTCACCTGACCAGGCTGCGCCAAACTGCGTTTGGATGCAGTTGCGCTGCGCGCCGCGCTGAGGGGAGGCCCCCGCGAGGGGGCCAGTGCCACCCCATTTCTTTGGTCTTGCCCAAAGCCAGGCTGCGCCTGGAGGCAGATGCGCTGCGCGCCTCACTAACGGATGTCATCCGTTGGTGAGGCGCGCTTCTCTGCATCCAAGCGCAGCTTGGCCGACCGTGCGTTGCTCCCTGCGGTCGCGGCACTACCTTGCAAGTTTTCACCAGTTAGCGGCGCGAGCGAAGCGAAGCCTTCCGCGGTCGTCGGTGAGCAGGGCTATCCGATACCGGGATGACCACCCGAAATTCAGTCACCACCCGAACTGACGGGCAGATTTCACCTACCGACAAGCACCAAAGCGCTTTTCTTTGGAGTCTGAGGGGTTTCTTTTGGCGCAAGCAAAAGAAATCTCTCAGAATTGTCTCGCAGGGGCCTTCGCCCCTGCATCCCCTGCCTGCGGGCGGGCCGCAGGCAATTGCCTCCACACGCAGTGTGGGTCAGATGTTGAGGCTCTCTATCCAGGCCAGGAACTCGCCCCAGAGCTCCACCAGGCGGAAGCGTATCTCCACTTCGCCGCCGGTGGTGAGCAGCTCGCCGTTCTCGCCGAGGGCGGCGAGTGCCTGGTCGTATCCGGCGGCGGAGGCGCAGAGCGGCGGGAACACCACGCACCACCAGTTTCGGCCCTCCCCCGCGCCCAGCGTCACGCGCAGGGAGTCATAGACGCCCGCCGGCAGGGTCACCGCGCCGTATTCGCGCGTGGGATAGCCCTCGCGCGAGAGCTCCACGGCCACCGCGCGCCCCTCCGCGGCGCCCTCCGCCGCGCGCCGGACCTCGGGCAGGGCGCGGGCGATGATGTCCCGGGCCTCGCCGGCGTCCTCCGCGCCGGCGAGCAGCGGCGTCAGGCACTCGAGCACGCTGTCGCGCACGCGCAGCTTCAGCGCCTGCTCATACTCGTCGTCCGAATCCGCGATCACATGCAACCGCACCAGCGAGCCGGCGATGGCGGCGCTGCGCCCGCCCGCCCAGCAGGAGGCGCAGAGCGTCACGCACAGCGCGAGCAGCAGGGATATCTCCCAGTTTTTAAGATGTTCGTTCTTCATAAGCTATGTACCTCTCGCAGCCTATTATGGCCGCGGGAGGTACATTTCATACAGGCTATTTGCGCCTCCGGCGGGTAAAAAGATGGAAAACGAAGAGTATTGCCTCCGCCAGCAGGGCCGTAGGCAGGGCGGAGATCCAGACGGAGTTTACGCCGAAGAGCGCCAGCACGGCCGCCGAGCAGAGGTAGAGCCCCGCCGTGGCCAGCAGCCAGAGGCAGAGCGCGCGCAGTATTTTCATATGCCCTCCGTCACCAGCTGCTCGTATTCCCTGTCCAGGCGCCCGGCCTCGGCGGCCGTGTCATCGCGCATGGCCTCCAGGTTGGCAAGCGTGCTGCGGATGCGCGCGAGCACGGCCTCCGCCTCCTGCGCGGCCCGGTCGATGCGGCTGTTCACGGCCATGTCGACGAAGAAATTGTCGAAGAAATAGTCGGCGAAGGTCAAAAAGCCGTCTATCTGGATGTTCAGCCCCATGCCGCTGCCGTCCACATCCCGCAGTTCGGTGCCAAAGCGGCGCAGCTGCGCCTGCAGCGCCTCGATGCGCGACTGCGCCTCGTCGATGTGGCTGTATTTTATCATGTCGGAGAAAAAGCTGTCGCTGACCATGTCCACCACGCCCCAGGTGGAGGCGCTGGAGAGGCTCTCGAGCACCTCGAGCGCCAGCTGCTCGGCGCGCGCCCCGGCGGCGAGGGCCTCGTCTATCTCCCGGCTGCGGCGCACCAGCGCGGCCTCGCGCCGCTCCAGCTCGCCCAGCCGCGCGCCCGCGGCGGAGCCGGCGGCCTTGAGCATGGCGGCCTTGCGCTCCAGCAGCTCCTCATAGCGCCGCTCGCAGCCGTCCAGGCGGCGCAGTTCCGCCTCCGCGGCGGCGACGGCGTCCTCCACCCCGTCCAGCTCGCGGGCCACGGCGTCATGGCGCACGGCGGCCTCGCGGGCCCCGGCCTGTTCGCGGTCCAGGCGGTCGTCCAGGCTGCCGGTGAGGCTGAAGAAATAGCGCGCCAGGCTGCGCCCCTCCAGGCGGCGCACGTCGTCGGCCTCATTCTCGGCGATCTCCGCCAGCTCCGCCTCGCGCGCGGCGAGCTCGTCGCGCTGGGCATAAAGGCTCTGCAAGCGCGTCCTGAGCGTCCCCAGCCGCGCAATGTCCTCCCTCAAAGCCCGTATCGCCCCATCGATGTTGTCCATAATTTGCCTCCCGAGAAGTGTGCAACGGCAGATCCGCGCTCACCGCACGAAATTTGTCCAGGCGGCTCTTTCGGCCTGGGGCGGCTCGATGCCGGCGGCGCGGATACATTTTATCAGCCAGGCCATGTTGCGCGCGAGGTTGCGCACAGTCTGCAGGCCCTCGGCGTCCTGCTGCACGTCCTCCGGCGTGGCGCCGTGGACCATCGGCCAGTAGGTGGAGGACACCACAGGCATCTGGCTGATGGTGAAATACTTGTTTATCACGTCTACGGAGGCCGTGGTGCCCGCGCGGCGGGCGCTGACGATGCAGGCCGCGGGCTTGTGCGCGAAGTTCGCCGCCCCGGAGTAGAACATGCGGTCGAGGAAGGCGAGCAGCTCGCCGGCGGGCGAGGCGTAGTGCACCGGCGAGCCGACGATGAGCCCGTCGGCGGCCTTCAGCGCCTCGACGGCCTCGTTCACGCCGCCGCCGCGGACGCACTGGCCCGTCTTGCGGCAGGCACCGCAGGCGATACATCCGCCGCCCTGGCCGCGGCCGGCGTTGATGAGCTCCGTCTCCACGCCGCACTCGTGCAGCACGCGCGCGGCCTCGTCCAGGGCGGCGCGGGTGCAGCCGTGTTCATGGGGGCTGCCGTTGATGAGAAGCACTTTCATTGCATTGTCCTCCTTTTGATGTTGCCGTTCAGTTGATATAGTAGCGCAGCACGCCGTCCACGTTCTCGCAGCGGACGCGCGAGCGCTGCAGAAGGTATTCGAGGTGCGCCGCCGTCTCGCCCACGGCGAACCACTTCTGCTGCAGGGGGAAATCCGCCCAGGAGGGGCTCTTGCCGCGCACGCGCCAGCTCATGCGGCCGGAGAGCTCATAGGGCGTCAGCCCCGGGCAGGCGGCCAGGACGTCCAGCATCTCGCGGATGCGCGCGCCGTGGTGCTCGATGATGGTGCCGATGCGCTCGGGCATGGAGCCCTGGATGCCGCGGTGGGCGGGCAGGGGCACTCGCACGTCGTAGATGCTGATATCCATCAGGCTGTGTACATAGTGGCCCAGCGGGTCGCTGAAGCCGTCCCAGGTGGTGATATTGGGCGTGATGTCAAAGAGCACGTGGTCGCCGAGGAACATCACCCTGTCCGCCGCATCGTAGAGGCAGAGGTGGCCCGGCGTGTGCCCCGGCGTGAGCACCGCGCGCAGGCGGCGGCCGCCGTACTCCAGCGTGTCGCCGTCCGCGACGAAGCTGAAGTCCAGCTTTTTCACGCAGTTATATTTGCGCATGGGCGAATTGCGCAGGAAGGCGACCTCCTCCGCCGAAAAGCCCAGCGTGATATACTCCTCCGCCCGGTGCGTGTTGGCCGCGGCGCGGAAGCGCTCCAGCCGCTCGCCGTCCTCGCGGCTTATGTACACCCGCGCGCCGGGCGCGGCCAGGTCCCCGGCCAGGCCCGTGTGGTCCGAGTGCAGGTGGGTGAGGAAGATGTCCGTGTCCTCCAGGCGCACGCCCAGCTCCGCGAGGCCCTCTTGCAGGGCGTCCAGGCACTCGGCGCGGCGGAAGCCGGTGTCGATGAGCAGATGCCGCCCGCCGCCCTCCGCGCGGATGAGGTAGCTGTTGAGGTTGCGCAGGGGATTGTCCGGCAGCGGGACGGGGATGGTGAAAATATTGCCTTCTATCTGGGTGTACATGTGCGCCCTCCGTGTGATAATATCTATCAGTTATTTTATCACATCCGGCGGCCGCTGGCGACTAACTTTTTATGGCCAGGATGCCGCCGGCCATCAGCGCCAGGCCCAGGGCCTGCCGCCAGGAGAAGGCCGCGCGCTCCGCGCCCAGCCAGCCGAAGCCGTCTATGAGCGCGGCGGTGGCCAGCTGGCTGAGGAGGATGACGGAGATGGCCACGGTGGGCGAGAGCGCGCCGATGCCGAGCATCACCGTCAGCGTGATGACCAGGCCCAGCGCGCCGCCCAGCAGGCAGTACCAGGGTACCGCGCCCAGCTGGGCGAAGCTGCCCGTGCGGTAAAAGCACAGCGCCGCCCAGGAGAGCACCGCCGCCGTGCTCTGCACCAGGCAGTTGGCCTCCATGGTGCCGATGCCCTCGCCCAGGCGCGTGTTCATCACGCCCTGCACGCTCATGGCCGCGCCGGCGACGGCGCTGGCGATATATCCAAGCATATCTTCTCCCCCTATGGTGAATATTGATGAAAAGCGCCGCGCCGCCGCGCGGGGGTTTATCTAAATGTCCCTCTTGCGCGCCGGGCGCGGATGTGGTATAACGATGTACGTGTATTACGTACATTCGACCTCCGTGCAAGGACTGAAAGGGGACGGGGCATACGGGAAAGCAGGCGCCGAAATATTACCTGGTGGAGACGGAAGCGCTCCCCGAGGTGTTCATAAAGGTCACCGAAGTGAAGGAGCTGCTGGAGACGGGCGAGGCGCGCACGGTGGCGGAAGCCACGGAGCGCGTGGGGCTCAGCCGCAGCGCGTTTTACAAGTACAAGGACGCGGTGATGCCCTTCCGCGAGATGCGCCGGGGCAGCATCGTCACTTTCCACGCCCTGCTGCGCGACCGCAAGGGCGTGCTCAGCTCCCTGCTCGCTATTTTTGCCGATACGGGCGCGAATATTCTCACGATAAACCAGAGCATACCGACGAACGGCACGGCGCTCGTCACCATCTCCGCCACCACGGAGAACATGCCCATCGGCACGGATGAGCTGATAACGAAGGCCCGCAAGCTGGAGGGCGTGCTGCGCTTCGACGCGCTGGCGGGCTGAGGAGGGAAGATAGAATGGTCAAGGCAGCGATACTCGGCATCGGCACCGTCGGCGGCGGCACGGCCGAGGTGCTGGCGAAAAACAGGGACCTCATCGCCCGCCGCGCGGGCCAGGAGATAGAGCTCAAGTACATCCTCTGCCGCTCGCCGCGTCCGGGGCACCCGCTGGAGAGCCTGATCGTGCACGACATAGCCCCCATCCTCGCGGATGAGGAGGTGGGCGTGGTGGCCGAGTGCATGGGCGGGCTCTCCCCGGCCTTTGAATACGTGTCCCGCTGCCTTTCGGCGGGGAAAAGCGTTGTGACGTCGAACAAGGAGCTCGTGGCGGAGCGGGGGCTGGAGCTGACGGCGCTGGCGAGGAAGATGGGCGTGAACTTCATGTTCGAGGCCAGCGTGGGCGGCGGCATACCGATCCTGCGGCCCATCAGCCAGTGCCTGGCGGCCAACGAGATCAGCGCCGTCTACGGCATCCTCAACGGCACCACGAACTACATCCTGACGGAGATGATCCAGCGCGGCAAGAGCTTCGAGCAGGCCCTGCGCGAGGCGCAGGAGAAGGGCTTTGCGGAGGCGGACCCCACCGCGGACGTGGAGGGCATCGACGCCGGGCGCAAGATATGTATCCTTGCCGACCTCTGCTTCGGCAAGAACGTGCCGCCCTCCGCCATCACCATGGAGGGCATCACGCGCATCACCCCGGCGGATATCGCCTGCGCGCGCACGCTGGGCTACAAGATAAAGCTGCTGGGCCGCGCCATGCGCACGGGGCCCAACAGCGTCACCGCCTTCGTCGCGCCGCACCTGATATCCCAGTCCAACCCCATCGCCAATGTGGACGGCGTGCTCAACGGCATCGCCGTGCGGGGGGACGCCGTGGGCGAGGCGATGTTCTTCGGCCCCGGCGCGGGCGCCCTGCCCACGGCCAGCGCCGTGGCGGCGGACATGATAGACTGCGTGCGCGACGGCAGCACGCGCGTCTACAGCGGCTGGTGGCCCTCGGAGCCGGGCTACGTCACCGGGCCGGACAAGCTCTCCTGCCGCTGGATGCTGCGCACGCGCTCGCCCCTGGCGGACATCGCCGCGGCCTTCTCCGGCGTGCGCTTCATCAACGCCCCCGGCGCGGCGGCGGATGAATACGCCTTCGTCACCGGCTACATCTCCGGCGAGGAGCTGAGCGTGCGCACCGCCGGCATGGAGGTGCTGGCGAAGTACCGCGTGCTGGACTGAGCGCGCGGCGCGCGCACGCATATGATGAACTGACGGCTCCGGCCGGGTCAAATAGCTATACGGAGGGAATCATCCCATGCTCATAGTTCAGAAATTCGGCGGCAGCTCCGTGGCCAACGCCGAGCGGGTCCGCCATGTGGCGGGCATCATAGCGGACACCTATGCCGAGGGGCACGACGTGGTGGTCGTCCTCTCCGCGCAGGGGGACACGACAGACGAGCTCATAGAAAAGGCGCGGGAGATCAACCCGCGCCCCTCGAAGCGGGAGATGGACGTGCTGCTCTCCACGGGCGAGCAGCAGTCCGTGGCGCTGATGAGCATGGCGCTGGAGGCCATCGGCCTGCCCGTCGTCTCGCTCACGGGCTGGCAGATAGGCATGGAGACCAACGCCACCTACGGCGCGGCGCGCATCATCCGCGTCTCCACCGAGCGGCTGCGGCGGGAGCTCGACAAGCGGCGCATCGTCATCGTCGCCGGCTTCCAGGGCATCGACCGCAACGAGGACATCACCACCCTGGGCCGCGGCGGCTCGGACACCACGGCCGTGGCCATCGCCGCCGTGCTGCACGCGGACAAATGCCAGATATACACCGACGTGGAGGGCGTCTACACCGCCGACCCGCGCAAGGTGCAGGGCGCGCGCAAGCTCAACGAGATAACCTATGACGAGATGCTGGAGCTGGCCAGCCTGGGCGCGCAGGTGCTGATGAACCGCTCCGTGGAGCTCGCCAAGCGCTACGGCGTGGTGATCGAGGTGCTCTCGAGCTACGTGCGCAAGCCCGGTACAAAAGTTAAGGAGGTCGCCAAAAAGATGGAAGAGATGAAGATAAGCGGCATTGCGAAGGACAACGACGTGGCGCGCGTCGCCGTCGTGGGCGTGCCCGACACGCCCGGCATGGCCTTCCGCGTTTTCAACGCCATGGCCCGCGCCAAGATAAACGTCGATATCATCCTGCAGTCCTACGGCAAGGCCGGCACCAACGACATCAGCTTCACCGTGCCCATCGGCGACGCGGAGGCCGCCGCCGCCGCCCTCGAGGACGTGCAGGAGGCCATCGGCTTCGACCATATCAGCGTGGACACCAACGTCTGCAAGGTGAGCATCGTCGGCGCCGGCATGATGAGCGCCAGCGGCATCGCCGCGCTGATGTTCGAGGCTCTCTATGACGCCAAGATCAACATCCAGATGATCTCCACGAGCGAGATAAAGGTCTCCGTCCTGATCGACAAGGCCTACGCCGACCAGGCCGTGCAGGCCATCCACAACCGCTTCTTCGGCTGAGCGGCCAACGGCCGCGGGCAGATGCCGCCGCAAGCGGCGGCGGCGGCGGAGCATGGCGAGGCCCTACGAGACCCACGTGCCACCCCATTTCTTTGGTCTTGCCCAAAGAAACGGGAGTGGCGCCC
>CHCFR05602__coassemble_323_pt1 | contig 31496 bp, 27 predicted proteins | sample CHCFR05602__metabat2_high_PE_010 | metagenome-assembled genome bin CHCFR05602
AAGAAATGGGGTGGCACGTGGGTCTCGCAGGGCCTTGCCCTGCTCTGCCCGCCGCCGCAACGCGGCGGCAACTGCCTCCAGGCGCAGCCTGGTCTCAGGAATTGGCGGGGGGAGGGAGCTGTTCTCGGCGGTGGAGGTCGTTTTTCAGGAGCTTATACACGGTGGCGGTGACGGGGACGCCGAGGAGCATGCCGGTGATGCCGGAGACGCCGCCGCCGACTGTCACTGCGGCCAGCACCCAGAGGCCGGGCAGGCCGATGGAGCCGCCCACCACGCGCGGGTAGATGAGGTTGCCCTCCAGCTGCTGGAGGATGATGAGATAGACCACGAACAGCAGCGCGCGCAGCGGCGACACCGTCAGTATCAGCAGAAAGCCCACCGCGCCGCCGACATACGCGCCGGCGATGGGGATAAGCGCCATGGCGCCCACCACCGCGCCGATCATCACCGCGTATGGGAAGCCGAACAGCGCCATGCCAAGGGCGCAGAGCGTGCCCAGGATGATGGCCTCCGTGCACTGGCCGACGATGTAGCTGTGGAAGCTGCTGTTGAGCACGGAGAGCAGGTAGCGTATCTTCTGCGTCCAGCGCTCGCGCAGGTACTGCCGCGCCAGGCGCTCGAGCTGCGAGCGCAGGCGGTCGCGGTCGATGAGCAGGTAAGTGGCGAAGATCAGGCCCAGCACCAGGTTCACCACCGAGCTGAACACGCGCGTGAGCACATTGGCGGCCAGGTTCACCGTGCCGCCGATGCCGTTTATCAGCACCTGCGCCGCGCGGGCGATGGTGTCGCGCCAGTTGATGTCCGCCAGCAGGTCCTCCAGCCACTGGGAGTCGGAGAAGAGCTCCGTGCCCATCAGCCAGGTGGCCGCCGTGTTCAGGGCGCCGGGCACCTCGGAGAGCAGCATCCGTAGGCAGTTGGCCAGCTCCGGCAGCACGATCCAGAGCAGCAGCGCGACGATGGCCGCGAAGGTAAGGTACGCCGCCAGCAGGCACACGCCGCGCCGCGACTTTACCGCGGCCGGCTTCTGCGAGCCGGGGAAGTAGTGGCGCTCGTAAAAGCTCATCGGGATGTTCACCACGTAGGCGATGCACGCGCCCACGATCAGCGGGCCCGCCGCGCGCGCGAGCAGCGCCAGCAGGGAGGTGAACGGCTCCCAATAGTGGATGCACAGAAACAGCGCGAACGCGCTGACGCCCACGCGCAGGCAGGTCTTCCATTCGGGCTTCATAGGCCACCTCCGGAGTGAGTTTACAGGCATATCATACCACATCTGTGCGATTTTTCAACCCGCCAAACTGCGGCGGCCAACGGCCGCTGGTGTTTGCCTGCGGCCCGCGCAGACTGAAGGCCCCCGCGAGGGGGACTTGCCACCCCATTTCTTTGGTCTTGCCCAAAGAAACGGGAGTGGCGCCCCAAAGAAAAACGGCGGCCAACGGCCGCAGGTATTTGCGCTGTGCGCCTCACCGACGGAAGCCTTTCGGTAAACCGGGCCGCAGGCAGGTGCCTCCAGGCGCAGCCTGGCTTCGCTTCGCTCGCGGCACTGCCGATTATCAACATGTTAGCGGCGCGAGCGAAGCGAAGCCAACCGCGGTCGGCGTTGGGCAAAGCTATCCGATGACGGGATGACCACCTGAAAGTCAGTCACGACCCGAACTAACGTGCAGATTTTACGTATCGACCCGCACCAAAGCGGTTTTCTCTTTGGAGTCTGAGGGGTTTCTTTTTGACAAGACAAAAAGAAATCTCTCAGAAAAAATGGGGGTTGATTTGGTTAAGTAAGTTGATTATATTAGCAGGTGGAGAGAGGAGGGATGCGAAGCGTTAGGCAAGATGAAGGTGGCGCGGGTGCTTAAGGAGTATGCCGCGGACTGCGAGCGGGAGGGGCGCTACCCCTCCGAGGCGGGGCTGATGCTGCGCCTGGGCGTGGGCGAGGAGGAATACCGCGCGCTGTGTGAGCGCGAGGACACCGCCCCGCTGCTGGAACGGGCGCGGCTGGGACGCGTGGACTGGCTGGAGAGCCGCATCACGCGCGGCGGGGCCGGCATCACCGGGCTCATGAGCGTGCTCCGGCGCGAGGACGCCGCCGCGGCCGAGGAGGCGCGGCTGATCATCCGCATGGAGGGCCTGGGCGGCCCGGAGGCGGCCAAATGAGGCCGCGGGGCGCGCCGCTGCTCTGGGACCCCGGCACGGCCAACCCCAAGCAGCGCGAATTCTTCCGCAGCCGCGCGCTCTACACCGCCTATGGCGGCGCCAAGGGCGGCGGCAAGACCTGGGCCGTGCGCACCAAGGCCCTGCTGGGGGCCTATTATTACCCCGGCATCAGGATACTCATCATGCGCAGGACCTACCCGGAGCTGCTGAACAATCACATAGAGCCCATGAGGCAGGCCCTGCGTCCGGCGTTCGCGAAATACAGCGCCGAGCGCAGGGCCATATATTTCTCCAACGGCAGCGTGATACGCTTCGGCCACTGGGCCGGGGAGCGCTCCGAGGGCGAGTACAACGGGCAGGAGTACGACTGGATATTTATCGACGAGGCCACGCAGTTCACCTGGAGGGCCTTCCAGTTCCTGGGCTCGCTGCTGCGCGGCGTGAACGACATACCGAAGCGCATGTACCTCACCTGCAACCCGGGCGGCGTGGGGCACCGCTGGGTGAAGAGGCTTTTCATCGACCGCGATTTCATCACCGGGCGGGATGACCCGGAGGAGAACGAAGATCCCGCGGACTATGTGTTCATACCGGCCACGGTGGAGGACAACGAGGCGCTGCTGAGGGCTTCGCCGGGATATCTGCGGCTGCTCTCCGCGCTGCCGGAGGACCTGCGGCGGGCCTGCCGCTACGGGGACTGGGGGGCGCTGGGCGGGAGCTATTTTTCCGAGTTCGACAACGATGCGCACACCTGCGAGAGCTTCGCGCCGCCGCGGCGCTGGCGGCGCTACCGCAGCTTTGACTACGGGCTGGACATGTTCGCCTGCGCCTGGTTCGCCGTGGACGGCGAGGGGCGGGCCTGGATGTACCGCGAGTACGCCGGGAGCGGCCTGACCGCCGGCGAGGCCGCCAGGCAGATGCTGCTGCGCACGCCGGAGGGAGAGGAGATCGAGGCTACCTTCGCCCCGCCGGACATGTGGAGCCGGCAGCGCGAGACGGGGCGCACCATCGCCGACATCTTCTTTGAAAACGGCGCGGCGCTGACGCGCGCGCCCAACGCCCGCGCGCAGGGGCACATGCTCGTCAAGGAGCTGCTGCAAAAGCGCGCCGACGGGCGGCCGGGGCTGATATTCATGCGCTGCTGCCGGGAGACCATCGACGACATGAGGGACATACAGTCCGACGAGCGCGACCCCAACGACTGCGCGCGCGAGCCGCACGAGGTGACGCACCGCGTGGACGCCGTGCGCTATTTCTGTGCCAGCCGCTTCGCGCCGGCGGAGAGCGGCGGCGAGGACGGGACGGAGGACGAGGAGGACAAAATGAGCTACTTTGAATTCATGACCGGCCGCCGGCCGGGGAAGGGGGAGACATGGCTGTGACCATCAAACGGGGGGATGAGTGCCCCCTGGCCGTGCGCGTGGAGCTGAACGGGCAGGCTGTTGACGTGAGCGAGGTGGAGACGGCGGAGTTCTGCCTGGGGAAGAGGCTGAGGAAGCTCTATCCCGGGGAGGTGGAGCACGACGCGGAGACGGGGGAATTCCTCCTGCCGCTGACGCAGGAGGAGACCTTCGCCCTGCCGGCGGGCGCGGCGCTGCCGCTGGACGTGCGCGTGAAATTCACCGGCGGGGACGTACTGGGCTGCGTGCGCATGGGGGCCGTGGCCGTCTGCGACGCGATATCGGGGGAGGTGCTGTGAGATGGCGCTCACTGTGGAGCTGAAGGGCGCGCCGGCGCTGAGGCAGGAGCTGGGGCCGGCGCGGCTGCTGCCGGGGCCGCGCGGCGAGGCCGCCACCGTGGCCGTGGGCTCCGTCGCCAGCGGCGAGAGCGCCGCCGTGACCAACTCCGGCGACGAGCACGACGCCGTTTTCGACTTCGTGCTGCCGCAGGGCGGGCCCGGGCCGGGGCTGGAGTTCGACTGGCAGGGCACGGAGCTGGGCGTGCGGGTGGCCGGGGAGGCGGAGTACGCATATTCTGACCTGAGAGGGCCGGCCGGACCGGCGGCGGGCGTCATAGCCGTCACGCTGGCGGCGGACGGCTGGGAAGGCGGGCAGCAGGAGGCGGAGAACGCGGCCTTCCTCGCCGCGGGGAGGGCCTACCTGGTGTCGCCCGCGCCGGAGAGCGTGGAGGCCTACGCCGCGGCGGGGGTGAAGGCCCTGGACGTGACGGTGGACGGGGTGATGACCTTCGTCTGCACGGCGGCGCCGGCGGAGGCGCTCAGTGTGAGCGTGATCGCGCTGGAGGTGGCCTGATGGGGGCGGTGCTCAACCTGATGCAGCCGGGCGGCGGCGGGGGGATGGCCTGGCCGCCCACGGCGGAGGAGGTATACGCGCTGACGCGGCCGGCGGACTGGCTGGCGCTGCCGCAGCCCGCGCCGGGCGAGGTATACATGCTGGCGCTGATACCGGCGGAGGGCTCCGCGCTGCTGGCCTTCACCGTGGAGTGTACGGGGAACTGGACGGCGGCGGTGGGCACGGTGAGCGACGGGGCGTTCGTGCCCACGGAGAGCGCGGCGCTCGCCTCCGGCGCCGTGTGGGAGAGCGAGCTGGCGGCGGCGGACTTTGGCGGCGTGACGGAGGAGGGCTTTGCCCAGGCAGTGGTGAAGCTCTCCGGCGCGGGCATCACCGCCGTCGCCCCGGCGGCGCACAGCGCGCGCAGCAATTTTACGGCCTGGGGCGTGGCGGAGATAAGCTGCCTGCTGCCGGACGGGGCCGAGTTCCGCTGCGGCGGGACGACGGCGAGGACGGCGCTGGCGGCGCTGCGGTATTTTTCCGGCGGGGGCGGGAAGCTGAAGGCAAACTTCGCCTCCGGCTCGGCGACGCTGGGCGCGTTCCAGATGTGCCAGTCGCTCGTCTGCGCCATGGGCGTGGGCACAGCGGGGCAGACAGACCTGAGCGGCATGTTCAGCGGCTGCACGTCGCTGCTGGCCGTGTCCGGGCTGGACTGCTCGTCGGCGGCGGACGTGAGCAACATGTTCATGAACTGCGTTTCGCTGCCCGCCGCGCCGGAGCTCGACCTGAGCTCGGCGGAGACGCTCGCGGGGCTGTTCCGCGGCTGCGAGGCGCTGCGCTCGGCGGGGGACATCAGCGCGCCGCTGGCGGCGAGCGCGCAGAACATGTTCACCTCCTGCCTGACGCTGAGAGCGGTGGGCGAGCTGGACATTCCCGCCGCGACGACGCTGGCGGCGGCCTTCCAGGGCTGCACGGCATTGGAGCGCGTGGGGCGGCTGGGGCTGGCGGCGCTGACGAACGCCAACGCGGCCTTTACAAACTGCGCGGCGCTGGGGAGCGTGAGGCTCGACCCGGAGGCCGCGGGCTGGGCGGGCGCGAGCCTCAGCCTTGCCAACTGCGGCATGGGCCACGCGGCGCTCGCCGCGCTGCTGGCGAGCCTGCCGGCGGTCACGGCGGGGACGCTGACGCTGACCGGGAACTACGGCGCGGGCGAGCTGACGGCGGCGGAGATAGCGGCGGCGGAGGCCAAAGGGTGGACGGTGAGCACGTGAGGGGCGCGGGCTCTCGGCACCCCTCCGGCCGCACGAATGTGCGGCCACCTCCCCTGCGCGGCAGGGGAGGCTTGGGGGGCGCGCTGCTTATCGAAGGGGCGCAGACTTTCGGCACCCCTCCGGCCGCCTGCGGCGGCCACCTCCCCTTAAAAGGGGAGGCGGGGGGCTTGCGCAGACTGCGATGCGCGGGAAGGCGTAAAAGACAGTTCGCGGCTGCGACGCGCGCCAAAGCGCTTTTCTTTGGAGTCTGAGGGGTTTCTTTTGGCGCAAGCAAAAGAAATCTCTCAGTATTCGACCGCAGGAGACATCAGGAGGTGTTTATTTGGAATTCAAACGTGGGATCGACGTATCCAAGTGGCAGGGGGAGATCGACTGGGAGAAGGTGAAGGGCGCGGGCGTTGAGTTCGCCATGCTGCGCGCCGGATACGGGCAGGGGAACGCCGACAGCATGTTCGCGCGCAACGCCGCCGGCTGCGAGGCCGCGGGGCTGCCCTACGGCGTCTACTGGTTCTCCTACGCCTGGTCAGAGGAGTCCGCCCGCGCGGAGGCCGGGAGCTGTTTACAGCTCATCCGCGGGCGCAAAATCGAGTACCCCGTGGCCTTCGACTTTGAAGGCGATAGCGTGGAGTATGCCGAAAAGCGGGGCGTGGCCGTCACTAAAGAGCTCGTCTCCGCCATGGCGCGGGCCTTCTGCTCGGCCGTGGAGGGCGCGGGGCGCTACGCCATGATCTACACCAACCCCAGCTTCCTCTCGCGCTATCTGGACGCGCAGATACCGAAGGAATACGACATCTGGCTGGCGCAGTGGCCGGCCTCGCCCGACCCCGCCTCGCCGCCTGTGCTGGCGGGCGGGATGTGGCAGTACTCCTCCGCCGGCAGCGTGGACGGCGTGCAGGGGCGCGTCGATCTGGACGCGGCGTATAAGGACTACCCGGCGCTGACCGCCGCTGTTGGCGCTTCGGGCGCGTCCGGCTCCGAGACGGAGAGGGCGCGCGAGTGGGTGATGGAGCGCGGCATATCCGACGGCGAGCGCGGCGCGGAGGCGGCCACCAGGCAGCAGGTGTGGACGATGCTGTACAGGATGAACGGAGGAAAATAAGTGAACAAAATCAACTGGAAGATAAGGCTCCGGAACAAGGCTTTCTGGCTGGGGGCGATACCGGCCGCGCTGCTGCTGGCGCGCTCCGCGGCCGGCGTTTTCGGCATATCGCTGGAGCTGGACTGGCTGGGCGAGAGGCTGCTGGAGCTGGTGAACGCGCTATTTGCCCTGCTGGCCGCGCTGGGCGTCGTCACCGACCCCACGACCGAGGGGCTGGGCGACAGCGAGCGCGCCCTGGCCTATACGGCGCCGGCGGCGCGGCAGTGAGGCGAAAAGTATGGCAAAGGTGCGCACTGGGACGCGGGAGAGCGTTTACAAGATCGAGCGCTGGCTGGGCGTGAACGAGGCGCAGGAGGGCGAGGCGCGGCTGAAGGCCGGGGAGGCCGCCGTGATGCGCAATTTCCGCGTTACCGCCGGCGGGGCGCTGCGCAAACGGCCCGGCAGCGCCGCCGTGGCCGGGCTGCTGAGCGCATATACGGTGGAGGCGGACAGCTCCGTCACCGAGGTGCTGCTGAAAGAGAGCGGCGCGAGCACGGCGCAGCTCGTCATGTACCCGACGGCGGAGGCCGACAGCGTGGGCGCCATCGAGCTCACCGGCGCGCCGGTGACGGTGACGGCGGCCAACGCTGCGCAGTGCGAGGGCTATTACTACCGCGACGCGGCCGGGCGGGTGCACCGCTTCGCCGCGCTGGCGCATTCGACCTGAGAGGGGGAGGGACATGCTGCCGGAGATAAGCTCGGCGATGCTGGTGGTGACGCACCGCTGCAATCTGGAGTGCCGCTACTGCTTCGTGAAGCAGAAGGACGAGGACATGGACCTAGAGACGGCGAGGGCGGCCGCGCGCTTCCTCGCCGGCAACGCGCGCCGGGCGGGGACGGCGCCGGCCATCAACTTCTTCGGCGGCGAGCCGATGCTGCGCTGGGAGGGGCTGCTGCGGCCGCTGGCGCGGGAGATACGCGCGGAGGGGCGGCCGTTCCGCCTTTCCGTGACGACGAACGGCACGCTTTTGACGGAGGAGAGGATGGAGGAGATGCACCGGCTGGGATTTGGCCTGCTGCTCTCGATGGACGGCGCGCGGGGCGTGCAGGACGCGAACCGGCCCTTCCACGGCGGGGGCGGGAGCTTTGAGCGATTGGAGCGCGTTATCCCCGGGGCGCTGCGGCGCTGGCCGGGCGTGACGCTGAGGATGACGGCCGCGCCCTGGAGCTGCGGCGGGCTGTTTGAGAGCATACGCTGGGCGGAGGGCATGGGCTTCCGGAGCTTTTTCGTGATACCGGACGTGTTCTCCCGCTGGGACGGCGGAAGCTGGGGCGCGCTGGAGCGGGAAGTGATGAGATACGCCGCATATGTGCGCTCACGGCGGGAAGCCGGGCGCGCTTACATACGCTTTTCCGCCCTTGAGGGGGCGCTGGACGACGCGGACAAGCTGCGCACGGCCGAAGGGCGGGCCAGCCTGGCCGCGCGCGGCCGGGCCGAGAACAAGTGCGGCCTGGGGGCCGGGAGGTTCGCCTCCATCGCGCCCGACGGGGGGATCTACGCCTGCCAGGAGCTGTGCTCGAACGCGGGGCCGGAGAGCCCGTTTTATATCGGCTCGCTGGCCGGGGGCGTCAGCGAGGAGAGGCGGCGCGCGCTGATGGCGGAGTATTTCAGCGAGCGGCCGCGTGGGGAGGCCGGCTGCGGCGGCTGCCCCTATGAGGGCGCCTGCGACGGCGGCTGCGCGGCCAACAACTACTTCGCCGCCGGGCGCGTGAACATCCTGCCGGCGGCCTACTGCCGCTGGAAGCGGCTGCTGCTGCGCGCGGCGGAGAGGATAAAGGAGGGAGAGGGATGAACGAATGCGGCGCCTCCTGCGAGGTGTTCTGCCAGAGCTGCGAGGGCGCGGGCTGCATGAGCTGCCAGAGCACCTGCCAGGGCCTTTGCGAGGGCTGCCAGGGCACGCCCGGCTGCCAGACGGCCTGCGAAGCGTGCATGGGCTGCGAGTCCGCCTGCGAGAGCTATGGGCAGAGCGCGGACGTATACGAGTGGGAATTCAACCCGGTGGAGGTGAAGTCCAACGCCACGGACCGCGTGGTGCGCGGGCTCTGGGCCGGGGCCGTGGGCGGGGTGGAGGTGCTCTGCGCCGCCTGCAACGGCTATCTCTGGCAGCTGACGCTCGCCGCGGACGGGAGCTGGAGCAAGACCTCCTGCGGGGCCGTCGATACCGCCGGCGACGTCTGCATGTTCGGCTTCGACGGGAAGCTGTATCTGCTCAACGGCTCGGAGTACAAGGTATGGGACGGCGTTTCGCTGGAAAACGTGGGCGGCTACCGGCCGATGGTGGCCGTGGCCGCGCCGCCCTCCGGCGGGGGGACGGCGCTGGAGGGCATAAACAAGCTCTGCGCCGCCCGGCGCATGAGGTTTTCCCCCGACGGGGAGGCGAAGAGCTTCGTGCTGCCGGAGCGGGACATCGCCAGCGTCGATTATGTGCGCGACGTGGCCACGGGCGCGGCGCTGAGCGGCTGGTCGGCGGACACGGACGCCGGGCGCGTCATCTTTGAGAGCGCGCCGGCGGAGGGGGTGAACAGCGTGGAGGTCGGCTGGACGGCCTCCGCCTCCTCGGCCGCGGAGGTGCGCGCGATGCGCTTCGCCGAGCTCTATAACGGCGCGCAGGACACGCGCGTTTTCCTCTATGGCGACGGGAGCAACGCGGCGATCTACAGCGGCATCGACTTTGACGGGCAGCCGCGGGCGGACTATTTCCCCGAGCTGAACGTGGCGCACGTGGGCGAGGCCAACGCGCCGCTGACGGCGATGATACGCCACTACGACCGGCTGCTGGCCTTCAAGCCCGGCAGCGCCTGGAGCATCGGCTACAGCGCCATCACGCTCGCCGACGGCGGCGTGACGGCGGGGTTCTGCATCACGCCGGTGAACAGGGCCATGGGCTGCTGCGCGCCGGGGCAGGCCGCGCTGGTGGAGAACCGCCCGCGCACGGTGGACGCGCGCAGCGTGCTCGAATGGCGCACGGCGGGGGCCTACGCCGCCACGGGCGCGGAGCGCAACGCCGAGCGCGTCTCGCAGAGGGTGGACGTGAGCATACGCGCCTTCCCGCTGGAGAGCGCGAAGCTGTTTTACGACCGCTTTGCGCACGAATTTTACGTCATCGGCCCCGACGGCACCGCGCTGGTGCAGAACATCGACTCCGACGCCTGGTATGTCTACACGAACTTCGCCGCGCGCTGCCTCATCAACTACAAGGACGAGCTCTACTTCGGCACCGCCGGCGGCGAGCTGCGGCATTTTTCCGAGCAGTACGCCGACGACTGCGGCGAGGCCATCGACGCGCTCTGGGAGTCCGGCGCCATGGGCTTCGACGAGGACTTCAAGGTGAAATACTCGACCATGCTGTGGCTGGGCGTCAAGCCCGAGGACGGCGGGCGCATCGCCGTAACCGCCGAGACCGACCGGCGCACGGACGCGGTGGAGTATCTCTGCCGTAGCCCGGAGAGCGGCTCCGTACCCGAGACCGCGAGAGTCAGGCTGCGCTCCGGGAGGTTCACCTACTACAAGCTCATACTCAGCTGCCCCTGGGCCGGGGCCACCGCCACCGTCGTCTCCGTGGAGCTGAGGGTGAGGGGGAGCGGCTATGTGCGTTAGCGGGATGCAGGGACTTTAGGTCCCTGCACGGCCCTTCTGAGAGGTTTCTTTTTGTCTTGTCAAAAAGAAACCCCTCAGACTCCAAAGGCGGCCAACGGCCGCTGGCAATTGCGCTGCGCGCCCCACTGTTGGCAGCCTTTCGGTAGACCGGGCACAGCCCATTGCCTCCTTATCGCAGCCTGGCTTCGCTTCGCTCGCGCCGCTGACGGGATCATGATTGGCAGTGCCGCGAGCGTAAGCGAAGCAACGCACGGACGGCGATGCGATAAACTCATTCATCGACGGGAAGACCACCTGCGATGCGTTGGAAGGCATAAAAGACAGCACGCGGCTACGATGCGCACCAGGGCGCTTTTCTTTGGAGTCTGAGGGGTTTCTTTTGGCGCAAGCAAAAGAAATCTCTCAGGAATAGGGTGGCATACTTTGAAAAGGAGGAAGGAAATGGACGTGATATTCACCGCGCTGGCGCTTGTTTTTTCGGCGGCGGCGGTGGGGCTGGGCTCCGCGGCGCTGGCCCTGGCGCTGCCCGCGCGGAGGGAAGCGCGCGAGGGCGCGCCTCCGGCGGATGGAGGCGGCGAGGAGGGCGCGGCCGGGGACGGCGCGCCGGCGGACGCGGCGGCCGAGCGCGAGCAGAGGCGGCTGCAGGAGGGCATCGCCAACATCCTCGGCTACGGCATGGAGGAGCTTTTGGGAAGGAGAGGTGAGAGGGGCTGAAAAAGGATATAAGCGCCCGCAGCGTGTGGCGCGAATATGAGCGGATGCTCGACTACAACGCCTCCATACAGCTGGACGACAACGTGCGCGTGAACGAGAACTTCTTTGTCGGGCGGCAGTGGGAGGGCGTGGAGTCCAACGGGCTGCCGACGCCGGTGTTCAACTTCCTCAAGCGCGTGACGCTCTTCACCGTGGCCTCCTGTACCTCCGACAACGTGAAGCTGGCGGCTTCGCCGCTGGGCGGGGGGCGCGCCGCGCGCCGGGCCGCCGAGGCCGTGAACGCGCAGTTCGAGGAGATATTCGAGCGCAACGGCATCACCGTCATGCTGAGGGAATTTTTGCGCAACGCCGCCGTGGACGGCGACGCGGCGACATACACCTATTGGGACGCCTCCGCCGACGCGGGCGGCGGGCGGCGCGGCGCGGTGGTGACCGAAATCGTGCGCAACACGCGCGTCGGATTCGGCAACACGGCCGAGCGGCGCGTGGAGGAGCAGCCGTACATCCTGATAAAGCGCCGCGAGCTGACGCCGGAGCTCAGGGAGCGGGCCCGGAAGCTCGGCTGCGCGCAGTGGGAGGAGATCGAGAGCGACGCGGACGAGGAATATCAGGACGGCTATAAGGACACGGGCGGGCGCACGACCGTGCTGCTAAGGTTGTGGAAAAACGACGAGACGGGCACAGTGTGGGCCTGCGAGTGCGCCCGCGGGGCGATGATACGCGCGCCCTGGGACCTGGGGCTGCGGCGCTACCCCGTCACCTGGATGTGCTGGGACAATGTGCAGGACAGCTATCACGGGCAGGCCATGCTCACGGGGCTGATACCCAACCAGATATACATCAACAAGCTCTTCGCCATGACCATGACCTCGCTGATGATGACGGCGTATCCCAAGATCATCTATGACCGCACGCGCATAGCTCACTGGGACAACGGCATCGGCAGGGCCATCGGCGTCAGCGGCGGGGACATGTCCGGCGTGGCGAGGATACTCGAGCCGGCGCAGATCTCGCCGCAGATCGCGCAGTTCATCTCGCTCACGCAGGAGCTGACGCAGTCCAACCTGGGCGCCACCAGCGTGGCCCTGGGCGACGCGCGGCCCGACAACACCAGCGCCATCATCGCCCTGCAGCGCGCGGCGGCCACGCCCAACGAGCTCACGCGCCAGGCGCTGTACCAGTCCGTGGAGGACCTGGGGCGCATCTACATCGATTTCATGGCGGGCTATTACGGCGTGCGCACGGTGGAACTGGAGCCCGACCCGGCGCTGCCGCGGGAGGTGCTCGACTTCGCCGCCGGGGAGCTGGCGCTGACTGAGGGCGGGAAGATCGAGGCCAACTTCGACTTCGGCGCGCTGCGCTCTCTGCCCATGAGGCTCAAGCTGGACGTGGGGGCCTCAGCCTACTGGAGCGAGGTCGCCTCCGTGCAGACGCTGGACAACCTGCTCGCCGGCGGGCACATCGACATTCTGGATTACTTAGAGCGCGTGCCGGACAGCTGCGTGACCGACCGCCGGGGGCTGGTCGAGGCCATACGCTCCCGGCGCGCCGCAGAGAAGGACGAGCGGGGCTGAGGAGCTATCACACACGGCCGCTGAGGCCGGGAAAGGAGAAATATGGAGGAAAACAGCATCAAAAGAGGCGCGGAGCGGGCCTTCTGGCCCGGCGAGGGCGAGATCCGGGGCCCGGGCATGGGCCCCGCCGGGGCGCAGCGCGACTGGGAGCTCAGCGACGGGCGCGGGCAGCGCGTGCGCGTGGGCACGGAGGAGCTGCTCGCGCTGGCGGAGAGGGCGCTCGCCGGCGGCGCGCCGCCGGCGCATGAGCGCCGCGCGCAGGAGTGCAGGGCGTTCCTGGAGCGATTCCCGGAGGAGGCCGCGAGGCTCTCCGCAGGGGAGAGGGCCGTGGTGCCGCGCGAGGTGTGGCGGCGCGTGAGGGCCGGCGAGAGCCTGGCCGGGGCCTATGGCGACTATCTGCTGCGCTCGCAGCTGGCCCGGCGCGAGCGGGAACTGGACGAGCTCAGGCAGGAGCTCGACGCGCTCAGGCAGGAGCGCGAGAACGCCGCGCGCAGCACCGGGCGCGTGCGCTCAGCCGGCGAGGGCGAGGTCTTCGACCCGGTGGCCGTGGGCTGGAACAGCGTCTGAGCGGGCGGGCGGCCAACGGCCGCGGGTGTTTGCCTGCGGCGCGGCCTACATTAAGTTCGCGGGGACTTATGCGGGGAAGCTCCGCTCGGCTTTCGCCTCGCGGAGCCGGTCCTACGGCGGCTGACAGCCGCGGGTAGTGGCCTGCGGCCTGGGCCTGCCGGAACGTTCCCGTCAATGAGGCGCGCAGCGCATCTGCCTCCAGGCGCAGCCTGGCGCGCAGCGCAAGTGCATCCAAACGCAGTTTGGCGCCTCCGGACGTAGTCCGGGGAAAAATTATTTTTGAAAGGATGATTACATGGCAATCAATCTGGCTAGCAAATTTTCCAAGTATGTTGACGACGCCTTTGCGCGGGAGAGCCTGCTGCGCGGGGCGGTGAACAACAAGGTGGAGTTCACGGGCGTCAACGAGGTCTCCGTCTACGCGGTGGACAAGATGGAGATGAACGACTATCAGCTGGGCGGCACCTCGCGCTATGGCGAGGTGAAGGAGCTGGGCGACCGCGTGCAGACCTTCAAGATCGAGCGCGACCGCTCCTTCACCGGCTCCATCGACGAGGGCAACGCCCAGGACCAGTACAACGTAAAGGACGCCTCCGCAAGGCTGCACGTGCAGATACGCGACGTGGTGATGCCCGAGATCGAGCGCTACGTGCTCGGCAAATGGGCGCTGGGCGGCGGCAAGATCGTGGGCGGGGCCGCGCCCACTACGGACACGCTGCTCGGCCTCATCCAGGCCGGCGCCAGCTACATGAACAACAGCTATGTGCCGCGCCGCGGCCGCGGGCTGTTCATCTCCGAGACCTATGCGGCCATGCTGCCCAACCTGTCCAACCTGACGTACCTTGACCAGCTCGGCGCGCAGGCGCTGACCGAAAACAGCCTGCCGCGCGTAGCGGGCTTCGACGTACACGTCGTGCCCGACGGGGACATGCCGGAGAACGTATATTTCATCCTCCAGCACAGGGACGCCTGCCCCTTTGCCCAGAAGCTGGCCAAGTACAAGATCCAGAAGGACCCGATGGGCATAGACGGCAACGTCATCGAGGGGCGCGTGCGCTACTGGGCGGGCGTCCTGGCCGAGAAGTGCGCGGGCGTTTATGTCTACGTGGCCTCGGGCAGCGTGCTTGCCGCGCCGCAGATATCCATGAGCGGGGCCGTAGCGACCGTTACGGCCACGGGCGCGGAGATCGGCTACACGCTGGACGGCAGCGACCCGCGCTACAGCGCCGGGGCGCTGGCGCTCACCTCCGGCGGCACGGTGACGCTCAAGAGCGGCGAGGTGCTCCGCTGCTACGCCCACGCGGAGGGCAAGTACCCCTCCGGCCTGGCCGAACAGGCCTATTCGGCCTGACTTATCACGCGGGGAGGCAGATGAGCCTCCCCGCACATTTTGGGAAAGGAGGGAAGTGGATGGCGCTGGTGGGCGAGATATTCGACGCGGCGATGGCGCTGATGGACGAGCTCTCCGCCGAGGGGGAGGCGCGCTGCGAGCGCACGGAGGACTACCGGCACCGGACGCCGGCGGCGGTGAACATGATGCTCGCCGAGCTGGCGGAGATGGCGGGCTGCCGCGGCGAGTGGCTGCCCGTGGAGGGGCTGGACGATCCCGTGCCCGGCGTGGGCGCGGCCTACGCCCGCGGGGCGATGGCCTACGGCCTGGCCGCCGCGCTGCTGGTGGACGAAAACCCCGGCTCGGCGGCATTTTTCCATGAGCGCTATGAGGAGCTGCGCAACCTGCACCTGGCCCGGCTGCCCGCCCGGCCCGAGAGGATTCGCGACCTCTACGGCGGCGTGGAATACGGCGGCTTTTCCCGCTGGTAGCGGCCAACGGCCGCGGGTATTTGCCTGTGGCCTGGGCTACGGGAGGTGGAGGAAACTTATGGCGAGGAAGCTCCGCTCGGCGTTGCCTCGCGGAGCCTGTCCTACGGGAGCGGCCAACGGCCGCGGGTATTTGCCTGTGGCCTGGGCTACGGGAGGTGGAGGAAACTTATGGCGAGGAAGCTCCGCTCGGCGTTGCCTCGCGGAGCCTGTCCTACGGGAGCGGCCGACGGCCGTGGGTATTTGCCTGCGGGCGGCCGACGGCCGTGGGTATTTGCCTGCGGGCGGCCGACGGCCGCGGGTATTTGCCTGTGGCCTGGGCTACGGGAGGTTGGCAGGGACTTATGCGGGGAAGCTCCGCCCGGCGTTGCCTTGCGGAGCCTGTCCGACGGGGCGCGGGGGCCGCGGCACAGCGTATCACATCATGGAAAGGAGAAAACATGCCGACAAATTATGATCCGGGGGTGGATTACTCCGCCCTCATTGCACAGGAGGCGGCCAAGGGCGTGAACGCCAACAGGCCGCTGCTGGCGGCCTATGAGACGGCGCGCAACGCGAAGATCGCCGGCGAGGGGCTGGGCTACGCGCAGACGCACGTCTATACCCAGGAAGCCGGCAGGCCGCGCTATTACTACACGGCCACCGACCAGAGCGGCTACATCGACGAGCTGTATGACGCGGCGCGCTCGCGCTCGCTCTCCGCCCTGGAGGGGGCCTATGAGGCGCAGCTGGCGGCCCTTGACGGCGAGGCGGACGCCCTGCCCGCCGCCTACCGCGCGGCCAAAAACGCCGCCGCCGGCTCATCCGCCGTGGAGCGGCGGAACATCGACGAGAGCTTCGCCGCCGCCGGGCTCAACTCCGGCGCCGCCGCCCAGGCGCGGTTGAGCATGAGCACCCAGCTGCTGGGCGAGCTCTCCGCGCTGGACGCCGAAAAAGCGGCGCGGGAGGCCGACATTTCGGCCAGGCGCACGGCCGCCCTGGCCGAATACCGCTCCGCCATCGCCGCCGCCGTGGCGGAAAACGAAACGGCGCGGGCGCGCGCCCTCTATGAAGAGGCCGTGCGCGTGGACGAGAGCTACCGCGAGGCCGAGCAGGAGCTGGCGCTGCAGGAGAGCTATCTTGACATGCTGCCGGAGATCACCGCGGCCTACGCCTCCGCCGGCGCTCCGGCGGGCGGGACGTACAGCGCCGCGCGCGTGGAAAAAGGCGAGGAGGAGCGCGCGACAGGCGCCGCTTCAGCCTCTCGCAGCGCGGCTTCCGGCGGCGGCGGAAAGCGCCTGATCGCCCTTATGTGACAGTTAAATATTTACAGCAAGCGCCCCGGGACGCCGCATCTGGCGGGCCGGGGCGTTTTTTATTTACGTTATTTACCTGCTTTGCAGTTAAAAATGGTATGCTGTTGTTTTGAGGTGACGTGACCGGCATAGAATATAACTTGTCCAAAAGGAGGAATTGGCATGACAGAATTGGCTGTGACATCGGAGCGGCTCGCGGAATTTGCCTCCGCGCTCCGCGCCGAGGAGCGGCTGCCGGCGACGGTGGAGAAGTACGTCCGCGACGTGCGGCGCTTCGGCGACTGGCTGGGCGGCGCGCCCGCCAGCCGCGAATCCGCGGCGGAGTGGCGGGAGCAGCTTGCCGGCCGGCTCTCGGCGGCCACCGTGAACGCCATGCTGGCGGCGCTGAACAAGTTCTTCGCCGTCATGGGCCGGGCGGACTGCCGCGTGAAGCCGCTGCGGACGCAGAGGCGCGCCTTCCGCTCGGCGGGGCGCGAGCTGACGCGCGGGGAATACGAGCGGCTGGTGGCCGCGGCGCGCGGCATGGGCCGCGAGCGCACCGCGCTGGTGATGGAGACGCTCTGCGCCACGGGCATCCGCGTTTCCGAGCTGCGGTATATCACCGTGGAGGCCGCGAGGGCCGGGCGCGCGGTGGTGCGGCTGAAGGGCAAGACGCGCGAGATACTGATACCGGAGAAGCTGAAGCGCGCGCTGCTGCGCTATGCGAAAACGAAAAAAACCGCCTCCGGCGAGGTGTTCCTCACCAGAAACGGCAAAACCCTGTCGCGCAAGCAGGTGTGGGCGGAGATGAAGGCGGTGTGCGACCGCGCGGGCGTCCCCCGCTCGAAAGTGTTCCCGCACAACCTGCGGCACCTTTTCGCGCGCGCGTTCTATAAGCTCACGCGCGACGTGGCCAAGCTGGCGGACGTGCTGGGGCACTCGAACATCGAGACCACGCGCATCTATCTGATCTCCACCGGCGAGGAGCACATGCGGCTGCTCGACCGGCTGGAGCTGGTACTGGCAACAGAATAGCTGTTTTGTCCTGATTTTTTGCGCTTTAGCAGGACGTTACGATAATTTGGGCATAAAGAAAGCGCCCGGGCAGCCGTCTCAGCAGCTGTCCGGGCGCGCTCACGCCGGCCGACGAAAAAACGACTTTCTTCGGCCTGATTTGTCATGCCCAAAATTGAGGGAAAAGGCTTGCAATATTGAATTGACTGTGCTAAACTTACTTACACTGCACAGTGTGTTATGTATTGCCCTCAGCGCTTGAGGACAAAACAGCTATTTGGTAGAGAACGCATGGAGAGGGTGACGCGATGAGGGATAAGGACGGCACATACCTGGACGAGCAGGCCATCGAGGCCTATCTGGACGACCTGGCGCGGCGCGGCCGCGGGGCGGGCACCATACAGTCCTACCGCAGCAAGCTCAACGCACTGCTCGACGCGCTGCCGGAGGGCGGGGAGATCACCCGCGAGTCGCTGGAGGACTGGCGGCTGGGCATGGACGAGGCCGGCTATTCCACCGGCACGGTGAACGCCGCGCTCTCGGTGGTGAACGGCTTCCTCAGCTTCGCCGGGCGGCGCGAGCTGCAGATGCAGCGCGGCGTGCCCGAGCCGGAGCAGGCCGCGCCCGAGCTGCGGCGCGAGGAGTACATACGCCTTTTGCAGGCGGCAAAACAGCTGCAGCGCGAGCGGGCCTATATGCTCACGAAGGTGTTCGCCACCACGGGCCTCACCGTAAGCGAGCTGCCGCGGCTGACGGCGCAGGCCGTGGAGGAGGGGGCCGTGGTGAGCTTCCCCAGCGGCACGAGGCGCGTTTCCGTCGTCCCGCGCTGCCTGCGGGAGGAGCTGCTGGGCTTCGCGCGGCGCGCGGGCGCCATGGAGGGGCCCATATTCACCACGCGCGGCGGCGCGCCGCTCAGCCGCACGTATGTTTCGGACACCATACGGGCTCTGAGCTCACCGGCGCGCGTGGAGCCGGAAAAGTGCAACCCGCGCAGCCTGCGGCGGCTGTACCTGGCCACCAAGAGCCATCTGGAGGAGGGTGTGGCCGCCTTCCTCGCCGGGGCCTACGAGCGGATGCTCGAAAACGAGCAGCTGAGCGTAGGCTGGGAGGACCCGATGTTCAGTTTTGTACAGAGCGCCCGCGCAGGCGGGATATGAAAGGAGAATGCGGAAAATGAAGAAGGCAAAACGCGCGCTGGCACTGGCGCTGGTATTCGCGCTGGTGGCGAGCTTCTGCGTGACAGGCGCGGCGGCGGACGATACTGTCAAAGGTGAATACGTTACAGTCAATGTCGAAACGGGAAGCAATAGAAACACTTTGACGGTCAATGTATACGGCCCGGATGGAGGACCGCTTGAAACGCTGACCTCAGAGCAGGCCAGAACGTCCGACTGTGAAATCAGCATAAACCTGATAGACACAGAATATCTCATGGAGGATGTCAAATTTGACGGCGATGGGAGTATAGCTGCAATTGCAGCCACGGCCATTTCCCCCGACCGAAAAAGTTACAATATCAGATGGAATGGTTTGGGCGGCGGTGGACAGAGTTTCACTCTGAACGTCTATCTGCGCGCCAACCCCACGGAGACGCCCGAGGAAGTGGGTGGGGTTTATACTGGAGATCTCGAGGTGAGCTTCCGCGCGTATACACCGCAGATGCTGAAGCTGCTCTACTGCGAGAATCCGGCACTGGTGAACGACAGCACCGAAATCACGGGCGTCGAGATGTTCTTCAGGCAGGAGTTCGGCTACGGGCAGTCAGAGAGACTTGCTGATATTAACATAGAAGAGGACTATTACAATACAGTGCTTTCAAACGCTACTGGTCTGGCGACCCCGAGCAATGTGTCGGAGATACGCATAAGCTACAGGAACGGAGAGACAGAGGGAGTCGCCTCAATTGAGGCCGGGGACCTCAGCTTTGTGTATCACAGCGGCGCAGGGCGCTACTACTCCATTGAGTCCAAGAGGCACGATATCAATGTGGTCTATTTTTACAATGAGACGGGCAGCCATTCGGGGAATAACTTTTTCCAGTATGCCGTGAGATTTGTGGAGACCGGGAACTCGCTGGGCACAAATATGCCGGCCGACCCGACTTACACTGATGGCGCCATGAACAACTACAGCTTTGTAAACTGGGAGCAGGGGAGCTGGAATGGAAGCGGCGACCCGTTCTACAGCACGACGGTGGTGAATGACGACCTCACGGTGTTTGCCATGAAGGTCGGCTGGAACGACCACAGCACGACCCAGATATGGGTGATGAACCCAAACGAGGAGTTCATGGAGCTTGTCGCAGATAAGGCGGGAGTGAGCATAACCGACATAGATAAGTCGAGCGTCGAAATAAAAGTACACGACGACGATGAGGAAACTAATGAGAATTATCCCGGCAACGGGTGGAGGGATGAACACGGTGGCTACTATCTCGTCTGGAACCACAGGGGAGATGGCGGCACAGGCGACTATGAAGAGGGTCATCTTGAGCCGGATACGATAAACCGTGTCACGGTATATTTCAAGCTCAACGGCAGCGTCGAGGTGCAAATGGTTGATCTGGGCGTCGGCGCTGACGGAGAGCTGGGCAAGAGCCTCCAGGGGAACGAGAATATCCTCCAGCTCAAGGTCCGCGATGACGGCTACACCCCGACGTATTATAATGTGAAGTACAAATGGACATTCAGCGGTACCGGCACCCAGCCCAGCGTGACGCTGCCGGTGGACAATACCAATTATGACAGCGAAGCCAAGGCCAGGGCGGCCGTGGACACGACTTACACCTCTGCCTCCACGGCGGCGGTAGAGGGCGGTACCTGGACGTTCAGCGGCTGGAATAATGGCACACTGAACGGTACGACCGTGACATTCAGCGGCACATGGACGTTTACGCCGGATGGCGGCGGGGAGGAGCCCGAAAATCCGCCCAAGCCGGACGACGATGAGATACCCAGCATACTGGGCACTGAGTTCCGCGTGAACGTGAAGTGCGAGACCGATGACAATCACTCGGTGAGCTATCCGGTGGTGGCAAACGACACTGACAATACGCGGTACAATGTGTCCAGCGTCACAGGGAACGCCGCGGGCGGCTACAGCTGCACGGTGACGTTCACGGATATATATCTCAATACCTACCTTGCGAACAGTACCGGCCACACAGACGGCGACACTCCGGACGACGCGAGCGTCACGCTGATATACAGCGATGGAAGCTGGGTGCTCGACCCGGCCGACAACACGGCGATCTTCTATGTCAAGTGTGAGAGCGGCGGCGGGGAGCCGGAGTACCAGACAATCAACTACCACATTGTGGGCGACGTGCAGCCCGAGGACGACGAAAACTGGACCGACGGAAACATGTCCGTCAAGGTCGAGAAGGGCACGGAATACAGTTTTGCCAAGGCCCCCGAAATCGCGGGATACACCTTCGACGGCTGGTATGAGAAAGAAGCGGATATCGGCGATGAGGGCAAGAAGGCAACTTCGCCGATAACGGTCGGAGACAAGAAGTACGAGCTCTACGGCAGCTATTCGGCCAACACGTACAGGCTGATCTATGACGGCAACGGCGGCTCATTCACGAATGAATGGGGTACTCATACACAAACCAAAGAGAATGTGACATACGCCGAACGGCAGCAGCTGTACAACACAACATCTTACTTCGTGCGCGAGGGCTACACCTGCATAGGCTGGTCCACCGACCCGGACAGCACCACAGCGGAGTTCGGCAGCGGGGAGTTTGTGGTATTCGACGACAACACCTTCCCGGGCCTGAGCAGCCGCGGGAGCGTGACGCTCTACGCGGTCTGGGAGAAGGACGAGCCCACCGAGGAGGAGCTGACTGGGCCGGATGGCATACTTGCGGGCAGCGTTAAGCTGGTATGCGACCGCGTGGGCACGCACAATTGCCTGTTTGACCTCAAGCCCGGCACCGCCGAGATAGGCGAGAGCGTGCGCGGGGCGGACGGAGTCCTGACCTGCGAGGTTGAAGTGGCGGTTGGGAAATACCTCGTCGACTACAATACGAAGGATCAGGGGACGCATATACTGGCCGCCGGCGAGGCGAGCGAAAAGACCATTATACTCAGATTCGACGAAGAGCGGGAGATCTGGGAGAGCGCGACCAAGCTGCCCATCATATTTAATGTACACTGCCAGCCGGAGAAGCCGGACGGTGAGGACGTTGCAGCCGCGCTGGAGGGATTCAAGGTCTGGGTCGAGTGCGAGAACGACGAGGCCGGGCACACACATCAGCGCAAGGACTACACTGTGGCGGCAGACGATACCGGGGCACGCTATGAGATAGGCGAGGTCACCGGGGACGCCGAGAACGGCTACGGCTGCACTGTGACCATCAAGCCGGACGTCTACGTGCAGCGTTTCGGCCAGATGAACAGCAACACCGCGCATGAGCTCACCGAGGATAGCCCCCAGAGCTTTGAAATAGGGCTGGTTTATACCGACACGGGCTGGGCCCTCGCGGAGAATGAGCCTTCGAGCGTGACCTTCTATGTCGAGTGCGAGACCGAAACCGAGCCGGAGGGGCCGGAGAAGCCGACGGTGAGCGACCTGGATCTGAGATATGTCGTCAGGATCAAATGCGTAAACACCGAAAATACACATGAGAACGACAGCGTCGACTTCTCTCTCAAAACAGACACGCAGATAAGCGAGCCGTATCTGGAGGACGAGAGCTGGAAGGTGACCGTCACGGTGAACGGCGGGGACTATCTCGACGGCTATGCATCGGACACGTGGTCCGGCGTGGAGCATGAGCTGGCGCCGGGCGAGACGGCCGAAAAGACCTTCGAGGCGGTCTATAACGGGACCGACTGGACCGTGGAGGCCACACCCGCCGTGACCTTCCGGGTCGTCTGCGACACCACCGGAGACGAGGGGGATGAGCCCGCCATCACCGGCTTCTCCAAGAGGCTGGTCACTTCCGAGCCCACGTGGGCCGACTTCAGCCGGCTGGGCATAAGCTATCCGGACGCGCGCGGCGTCATACATGTGGATAGGTACGACAGCGTAACGCTGCTCTACACCCTGACGGTGAGCGGCGAAGAGGGCGCGGAGTATCTCATAAACGACCCGGATGCCATGCTGGTGACATTCAGAGACGGCGTGGCGAGTGTCCGGGAGCCGGCGACAAATATGAACGGAGAGTTTACCGACACCGTGCCGAGCCCGCACACCTACTATGTGGTAAAAACCTTCTCCTGGGCCGATATCCGCGACAGCGGCGGCTACCTGAGCAATACCGCCATAGTCGAGCCGATGGACGGCACCGGCGGGCCGGACGGCGGGGACGGAGAGAGCACCGAAACCGTGAAAGTCGAGATAGACGGCGACTGGTACCCGGTGGTGAAGCCGGGGAGGCCCTCCGCCCTCACCGACGAGCACGTGGCCTACATGATAGGCTATGCCGACGGCACCGTGAGGCCGCTGAGCGAAATTACCAGGGCCGAGGTCGCCACGATATTCTTCCGGCTGCTCACCGACGAGGTGCGCGACGAGTACTGGAGCCAGAGCAACCCCTACACCGATGTGGCGGAGGACGCCTGGTACAACAACGCCATTTCTACTCTGGTGAACATGGGCATCATCTCGGGCTACTCCGACGGGACCTTCAGGCCCGACGCGGCGATAACCAGGGCCGAGTTCACCAAGATTGCCGTGAGCTTCTTCGACTACGCCGACGACGGCTACTCCGGGCGCTTCAGTGACGTGTCCGGCGGCAGCTGGTACGCCACGTTCGTGGACGCCGCGGCGGACATGGGCCTCATAGAGGGCTACGGGGACGGGACCTTCAGGCCGGACGCCGGCATAACCCGCGCCGAGGCCTGCGCCATTGTGAACCGCACGCTGGGGCGCGCGCCCGAGGCCGGGCACCTGCTGCCCCGCAGCGAGATGAACACCTGGAACGACAACGCGAACACCAACGCCTGGTATTACGCCGACATCCAGGAGGCCACCAACAGCCACGACTATGAATGGGCGACCTACGGGGGCGAGCGCATCGAGAACTGGACGGCCAAACTGGCCGAGCGCGACTGGGCCGACCTCGAACGCGAGTGGTCCGACGCCCACGACGCCCCGGGCGGCGAAGTGATGTCCTGAGCGGCCGCGCCCGAGGCCGGGCAGGAGCTGAAACAGAGAACCTCCGCGCCATCCGGCGCGGAGGTTTTTTGACGGATTAAAAAGGGACTGCCCGCAGGCGCGGGCCAAAGGCGGGAAAGCGGCCGGGCCGCCCGCATACTGCAGTCTGGCCGCACGGCTTCCGGGCGGATCTATACGGACTATCTTATATTGCCATATTTAGCGGAGATCGTAAGATTAATCTTGCCTCCCCACATCGAGTGTGTGCTATAACCGACCGTGTATTTTTCGTTATAATCGAGGTTGCGGAAAGTGTGCGATTTTCCCGCCGCTAGGTTAGTCAGATTCTTTACCATGTGTCCGTCAGAGTCATAAATTTGAATATGTGCACTCCGGCTGCCGGTGTTTTTTACGGTAATGGTGGGCTTGTTCCATAACCTCCAAACCTTCCATCTCTCTGTTTCGACGATGACAGTCCCGCCCGTGCCGCTGACGCGCCTTTGCGACGCCGCAAGCGCCGCCGTCGCCAGCAGAGAGGCGACTATTATCACGACCAGCGCGATGGCGATGACGCGTTTTAGCTTGTTCATGTGTTTTCCTCTCCTTTTATACGCCCGAAAGTCAATTTTTAATATACTATAGTATTTTAGATATGTCAACCGTTTACAGTACATTAGTATTGTAATATTTGACTAAGGGGTGTTGCCTCATGCTGGCAGAGAGGATAAGGGCGCTGCGGCAGGCGGCGGGGCTCACGCAGGTGAGCCTGGCCAAGGAGCTGGGTGTGACCAAGCAGAGCGTGTCGAACTGGGAAAACGACAACATTCAGCCCTCCATAGACATGCTTGTGCGCCTCGCGCGGCTGTTCGGCGTCTCGACCGACTATCTCCTGGGACTGGACAGCGGGCAGTCGCTCCGCGCGGACGGGCTCACGGCCGGGCAGCGCGCGCATATACAGGCAGTGATCGACGACCTGCTGGCCCTGCGCCGGGACTGAGTGGACACAGAGGCGAAAAAACGCCGGATGCGGAAGCATCCGGCGTTTTTTGCTCTCCCGGCGGCTTACAGCCGCCAGATGTTCTCGGCGTACTCCCTGACGGCGCGGTCGGCGGCGAAAATGCCGCTCTCGGCGATGTTCACGAGGCTCATGCGGGCGAATTCGCCCTTGTTCGAAGCCGTGGCGTACAGCTTGTCGTGGCAGGCGACGTAGGAGTCGAAGTCCGCGAGCAGCATGTACTGGTCGCCGCCGTAGAGCAGGCTGCTGACGAGGTCGGCATAGCTCTTGCCGTCCGCAAGGCCGGTGTTGAAGCGCTGGAGCACGCGCTTGATGCGCGGGTCGCGCTCGGCGACGGCGTTCGGGTCGTAGCCGCTGCGCTTGCGCTCCTCAACCTCGTTGGCGCGCAGGCCGAAGAGGAACATGTTCTCATCGCCGAGGCGCTCGTACATCTCTACATTGGCGCCGTCCAGCGTGCCGATGGTCACGGCGCCGTTCATCATGAGCTTCATGTTGCCGGTGCCGCTGGCCTCCTTGCCGGCGGTGGAAATCTGCTCGCTGACCTGGGCGGCCGGCATGAGCTTTTCCGCCACGGAGACGCGGTAGTTCTCCACGAAGAACACCTGCAGCTTGCCCTTGCAGACAGGGTCGGCGTTCACGTCCGCGGAGAGGGAGCAGATGAGCTCGATTATGCGCTTCGCCGTGCGGTAGCTGGCCGCGGCCTTCGCGCCGAAGATGAAGGTGCGGGGCAGGAAGTCCTGATCCGGGTCGTCGTGCAGGCGGTCCTGCAGGTGGGCGATGAGCATGGCGCAGAGGAGCTGGCGCTTGTACTCGTGCAGGCGCTTCACCTGCACGTCGAACACAGCGTCCGTGTTCAGCTCGAAGCCCTGCGCGGAGCGCAGATAGTCGGCGAAGGCGAGTTTGTTATAGGCCTTGATCTCCTGCAGGCGCAGCAGCACCTCGTTGTCGTGCTCGAATTTGCGCAGGCTGGAGAGCTCCTCCGGCTTGCGCAGGTAGCCCGGGCCGATGAGCTCGCGCACGAGCGAGTCAAGGCGCGGGTTTATCTGCGAGAGCCAGCGGCGGTGGTCGATGCCGTTGGTCACATAGGTGAACTTCTGCGGCTGGAGGGTGTAGATGTCGTGGAAGAGGTCGTTTTTGAGGATGTCGCCGTGCAGGCCGGAGACGCCGTTGACCATGTAGCAGCCGGCGAGGCAGAGGTTGGCCATGTGTACTTTGCCGCCGTCGATCACGGCGTTGCGGGCAATACGCGCGCCGTCCCCGGCGAAGTGCTCGCTGAGGTAGGTGCGCCAGCGGCGGTTGATCTCGCTGATGATCTCAAAAACGCGCGGCACCAGGCTCTGCACAAGGCCCTGCGGCCAGGTCTCCAGCGCCTCGCTCATGACGGTGTGGTTGGTGTAGGCCATGCAGTGGGAGACGATGTCCCAGGCCTCATCCCAGCCCAGGCCGTCCTCGTCCATGAAGATGCGCATCAGCTCGGGGATCATCAGTGTGGGGTGGGTGTCGTTGATCTGGATGACATGGTGGTCGGCGAAGGAGCGCACGTCGCCATAGCGGCGGCGGTGCTCGCGCACCAGGGTCTGCGCCGTGGCGGAGACGAAGAAGTACTGCTGCTTCAGCCGCAGCTCCTTGCCCTCGATGTGGTCGTCGGCGGGGTAGAGGACCTTGGTGATGACCTCGGCCATGGTGCGCTGCTCCATGCTCTTGACGTACTCGCCCTCGGAGAAGCGATACATGTCGAGGGAGTTGGTGCTGTGCGCCTCCCACAGGCGGAGGCTGTTGACATGGTTGCCGCCGTAGCCGACGATGAGCATGTCGCGCGGGACGGCGAGGACGGTGGTGTAGTCCTTCAGCTCGGCGTGGCAGTTGCCGAAATAGTCCCAGTTTTCCTCCACGCGGCCGCCGAATTTGATCTCGACGGTGTCCTCATAGCGGGGGATCAGCCAGCTCTCGGCCGCGCTCTTCCAGTTGTCGGCGACCTCGATCTGCTTGCCCTCCTCGATCTTCTGGCGGAAGATGCCGAGCTCGTAGCAGAGCGTGTAGCCCGTGGCGCTGATGCCCTCGCTGGCCATGCTGTCCATGTAGCAGGCGGCCAGGCGGCCCAGGCCGCCGTTGCCGAGGCCGGCGTCCGGCTCCAGCTCGAAGATGTCGGCGGCGCTGCGGCCCATGTCCTCGAGGGCGCCGATGAGCGCGTCGGCCACGCCGAGATTGTACGCGTTCTTCATCAGGCTGCGGCCCATGAGGAACTCCATGGAGAGGTAGTGGACTTCCTTGTCCGGCTTCTCGGTCCGCTCCAGGGCCAGCAGGCGGCTCATTATCTCGCGTATCACCATGGCCGAGGCCTGGAACACCTGTTCGTCCGTGGCCTCCTCGCCGACTATGCCGAAATGCGCGCAGAGCTTATCCTCCAGCGCACCGCGCATCTCGTCCCTCGAAATCTGTCCAGTTGTCATATACAGTTTGCCTCAATTCTTACTTAGATATTGCTGCCCTTGGGCAGGACCAGCGGCACGCGCGGGCTGCCGGCGAGCGTGATGAACTCGCCGATGGTCACGTCCTTGTCGGAGATGACGCTGCTCAGCTCCGCGCCCGCGCCGATGACCGTGTCCTGCATGATGATGCAGTTCTTCAGCGTGGCGCCCTTGTGTATCTCCACGCCGCGGAAGATGACGCAGTTCTCGATCGAGCCCTCGATATAGCAGCCGTCCGCCACGAAGCAGTTCTTCACGTTGGCACCCTCGGCGTAGTGCGTGCTGACGTCGGCGCGGCCCTTGGTGCGCACGGGGCGCTCGTCCGGGAAGAGCTCGCGGCGGTTCTGCGCCACGAGCATATCCATGTTCGAGCGGTAATAGGTGTCCACCGTGTCGATGTTCACGGCGTACCCCGGGTGCAGGTAGACGCTGATGCGCCCGCCGCCGGAGAGGATGCCGCCCAGGCCGTCCCGGTGGAACTTGCGGTTGATGGCGCTGTCGCAGCGGTCGATGATGCCGAGCATCGTCTCCTTGGACATTATATACATCTCCAGCGAGGCATATCCCGCCCCGGCGCCCGTGCGGTGCATGAGCAGCTCGGAGACATAGCCGTTGTCGTCCGTCACGAAGCGGTAGTGCTTCTTTTCCGGGCTGCGCTCGGAGCAGACGACGGTGACGTCCGCCTTGGAGGCCACGTGGTGGCGCATGACGGCGGCGAGGTCGATGTTGGCGGCCAGGCTGCCGCGGCAGAGGCAGACATAGTCCTGCTTGATGTCGCGGATATAGCCCTGCACGGAGATGAGCGCGTCGATGATGCTGGAATACTGCCTGCGGCCGTCGTCAAGGCCGAAGGGGGGCAGCAGGCGCAGGCCGCCGCGCTTGCGGGACATGTCCCACTCCTTGCCGGAGCCGATGTGGTCGAGCAGGGACTGGTAATCCTGCTGCATGATGACGCCCACGTCGCGCACGAGGGCGTTCTGCATGGACGAAAGGGCAAAGTCGATCAGGCGGTAGCGCCCGGCGAAGGGCAGGGAGGCCGAGGTGCGGCACATGACGAGCTCGCGCAGCTCGTGCGAAGAGCGGTCGGCCAGAATGAGTCCGTGAAGGTTTATCATTTGCTCTCGCCTCCTTCCCCGGCGGGCACGCTGTCATAGAGCATGGCCCCCGGCTTGACGACGGCGCCGCTGCCGACCTCGACATTGGGCCCGCAGGTGGCGACGTTCCATTCCTCGCTGCCGTCCGGCTGCGCGCCGACGTGCGCGCCCGCGTGGACGACGGCGTTCTCGCCGATGATGGCGTATTCCACCACGGCGCCGTCCTCCACCTTGCAGCCCGGCATCAGGATGCTGTACACGACCCGCGCCCCGCGGCCCACGCGCACGGAGCTGGAGAGCACGGAGTTTTCAACGCTGCCTTCGATCTCGCAGCCCTCGGTGACGATGGAGTGGACGATGCGGCTGTCCGGCCCGGCGTAATGCGGCGGCTTGATGGGGCTCTTGGAGCGGATGGGCCAGTTCGGGTCGTAGAGGTTGATGAGCGTGGGGGAGAGCATGTCCATGTTCGCGTCCCACAGGCTGGTGATGGTGCCCACGTCGCGCCAGTAGCCGGAGAAGCGGTAGGGCCACATCTTCTCGCCGGCGGCGAGCATCTTGGGGATGATGTTCTTGCCGAAGTCCTTGGAGGAGCCGGGGTCGGCCTCGTCCTCGATCAGGTACTGGCGCAGCTTCTTCCAGTTGAATATGTAGATGCCCATGCTGGCGAGGTCGCTCTTCGGGTGCTTGGGCTTCTCCTCGAACTCGTTGATGAAGCCGTCCTCGCCGGTGGAGAGGATGCCGAAGCGCGTGGCCTCCTCCATGGAGACCTGGATGACGGAGATGGTGCAGTCCGCCCCGTGCTGCACGTGCTCGCGCAGCATGTCCGAATAGTCCATCTTATAGATGTGGTCGCCGGAGAGGATGAGCACATTTTCGGGGTCGTAGGTCTCGATGAAGGCCATGTTCTGATAGATGGCGTTGGCCGTCCCCGAGAACCAGGAGCCCTTCTCGCCCGCGCTCTGATAGGGCGGAAGGATGAACACGCCGCCGTCGGAGCTGTCCAGGTCGTAGGCCTGGCCGCTGCCGATGTAGCTGTTGAGCTGCAGCGGGCGGTACTGCGTGAGCACGCCCACCACGTCGATGCCGGAGTTCGCGCAGTTGGAGAGCGGGAAGTCGATGATCCGGTATTTCCCGCCAAAGGGTACGCTGGGTTTTGCGACGTCCTTCGTCAGGGCGTAGAGCCGGGAGCCCTGGCCGCCGGCGAGGAGCATCGCAATGCAGTTTCTCTTCACGGATATCCCCCCATTTTGTTTAGGCACCGCGCCGGGAGGGCGCGGCCTTTTTATATGAAGCTTTTTCGCTCGTTTTACTACGCCTGGGGCAATTAGTGGTGCGAGGGGCCTGCGTGCTTCTGGTTGAAGCGGCCCATGGTCTTTTCCGCGCCGTCTGTGATATAGCTGCGCACGGCCTGCGCGGCGCGCGCTGCGGCGTCCTCCATCAGCTTTACGTCCTCGCCGGCAAAGCGGCCGAGCACCCAGTCCGCCGTGTCGTACTCCGTGTGGGGCGGCTCGCCCACGCCCAGGCGGATGCGCGGGAACTGCTCCGTCCCCAGGGCGGCGATGATGCTCTTGAGCCCGTTGTGCCCGCCGGCGCTGCCGCCGGTGCGCACGCGGATGACGCCGGGCGGGAGGGCCATCTCGTCCGAGACGACGATCACGCGCCCGGGCGGGACCTTATAGAAGCGCGCAGCTTCCCCCACGGCCTCGCCGGAGAGGTTCATATATGTCTGCGGCAGCATCAGCAGCGTTTTGTGCCCGCCGATGTCCGCCGTGGCGGTGAGCGCGCGGTGGCGCAGCCGCGTGACGCTCACGCCCAGGTCCTTCGCCAGCGCAGTGCCGGCCATGAAGCCGGCGTTGTGCCGCGTGCCCTCATACTGCGGGCCCGGGTTGCCGAGGAAGGCGGCGATCCACTCCACGCCGCCCGCGCGGGAAGATGGGAACAGCATCAGTCGAAGAGCGAGGAGATGGAGACCTCCTCATAGATGCGCTCGATGGCCTCCGCGAACAGGGGGGCCACGGAGATGTAGCGGATCTTGTCCAGCATCGGCTTGCCGGCGGGGTAGGGGATGGTGTCCAGCAGTATGAGCTCCTTGATGGGGCTCTTCTCGATGCGCTCCAGCGCGGGGCCGGAGAGCACGCCGTGGCTGGCGCAGGCGTAGATCTCCTTCGCGCCGCCGATCTCCACCAGGGCTTCCGCCGCGTGGCAGAGGCTGCCGGCGGTGTCCACCATGTCGTCGAGCAGTATCACGTTCTTGCCGGAGACGTCGCCGATGATGTTCATGACCTCGGAGGAATTGGCCTTCTGCCGGCGCTTATCGACGATGGCCAGGGGCATGTCCAGCTTCTGCGCGAAGGTGCGCGCGCGGGCCACGCTGCCCACGTCCGGCGAGACGACCATGAAATCCTCGTTGCCGCGGCCGAACTGCCGCAGGTAGTGGCTGGCGAGGATGGGCGCGCCGAAGAGGTTGTCCACGGGGATGTCGAAAAAGCCCTGTATCTGGGCGGCGTGCAGGTCCATGGTGAGCACCCTGTCCGCCCCGGCGGAGGTGATAAGGTTGGCCACGAGCTTGGCGGAGATGGGGTCGCGGCTCTTGGCCTTGCGGTCCTGCCGCGCGTAGCCGAAATATGGCATGACGGCGGTGATGCGCCCGGCGGAAGCACGGCGCATGGCGTCGATCATGACGAGGAGCTCCATCAGGTTGTCGTTAACGGGCTTGCAGGTGGACTGCACGATGAACACGTCCGAGCCGCGCACCGGCTCGGCCAGGCTGAGCGAGACTTCGCCGTCCGCAAAGGCGGACACCGTGCAGGCCCCGAGCTTCTTGCTGAGCTGGTCGCATATAGCCTCCGCCAGCGGGCGGTTGGCGTTGCCGGCAAAGACCTTTACCTCTTTACCATGTGAGATCACATACATCGTCCTCTCTGTTTTGGGCCGGCACGGCCCTCTTGGGGACATTATAACAAAAGATCTTTCAAATGAACAGATGGCAAATGCACGATTTTCAGAAAAATCCCCGCCGCCAAGCTGCGCTTGGATGCAGTTGCGCTGCGCGCCGCGCTGACGAGAGGCCCCCGCAAGGGGGCTTCTGAGAGGTTTCTTTTTGTCTTGTCAAAAAGAAGCCCCTCAGACTCCAAAGAGAAAACCGCTTTGGTGCGTTTCGGTAGGTAAATGCTGTCTTTTACGGGTTTTCGCGTTTCGCGACCGCTCATCCCGGTGTCGGATGGCTTTGCTCGCCGCCGACCGCGGAATGCTTCGCTTCGCTCGCGCCGCTGACAGGCAAATAGGGGGCAAGGGGGCGGAGCCCCCAAAAATAACCTTTCAATACGCACCCTGCCCCAAACAACGCGAACCACCCCTCGTGGGCGGGCTTTGCCCGCTCGGCGCATTTCGCACGCCCGCGCCCCTAAGCGCGGGCGGCGTATTTAAGTCCCATTTTGCTTAAGCAAAATGGGACACATTAG
>CHCFR05602__coassemble_341_pt1 | contig 30449 bp, 25 predicted proteins | sample CHCFR05602__metabat2_high_PE_010 | metagenome-assembled genome bin CHCFR05602
CTCTTTGGAGTCTGAGGGGTTTCTTTTTGACAAGACAAAAAGAAACCTCTCAGAAGCCCCCTTGCGGGGGCCTTCCGTCAGCGCGGCGCGCAGCGCATCTGCCTCCTTACCGCAGCCTGGCCGGTCAGAGGACGATCAGCACATCGACCATCGCGCCGTCGCCGGACACGATATTCAGCACGGCGCAGATATCGTCGCTCTCGATGACGGCTCCGGCCGTAATCTCGCTGCCGGCGAGGGTGTATCCGCACTCAGCCGCCGCGGAGGCGGTGGCGGGCGCGAGGGCAAGCGTCAGGGAGCCGGCGGAGGCGTCGATGCCGAGGGCCTCTGTCCAGCTGGCCTCCTGCAGGCGCGCGAGGGCGCCGGCGATATCGGAGAGCGCGGGCAGCGCGGCGTCCGCTTCAACGAGCGAGCGCCCGCCGGCGACCACCTGGCCATCCTCCGTGACGTCGATATTGCGCTTCCAGCTGTCCTCGCCGCCGCTGAATACGGCGGTGAAGTCCATGTGGCTGAATTTGCCGTCCCGGAAGCTGATGTCGAGGGCTCTCAGGCGCGCGCCGGCGGCGTTGGCGGCGTCCAGGAACTCGAGCGCCGCGGCGTCCTCCAGCGCTTCGCCGGCGGCGGAGAGCTGCTGCGCGTCGAAGGGCTCAAAGCCCTCCAGCGTGCGCGGGTCGGGATTCCCGTGGGACAGCGCGAACAGGCAGGCCCAGCCCACGAGCAGCGCGGCCACGCACAAAAGCGAGAGCGTGCGCGCGTGCAGCTTTTCGCTGCGTGTGAGGAGGTGTATGGCCAGCACGACCGCCGCGATCACCAGCAAGATGAGGGCAATGCGCAGCGTGCTGGAAAGCTGTATGCTCAGTTGCATTTTCCCACCCCCGGCTTAATATGCGACTCCCCAGATGATCATCTTTTTCGCCGGGCGGCCGCAGACGGGGCAGACTTCGCCCAGATCCTCCTGCTCGAAGGGCATGCAGCGGCTGGAAACGCCGGCCAGCTCCTTCATCTTCAGCTCGCACTCCTCGTCGCCGCACCACATGGTCTTGACGAAGCCGCCGCCGCGGTTTTCGATGACGTCCTTCACCTCGTCCACGGTCGTGGCGGTGTAGGTGTGCTCGTCCAGGTTGCGCTTGGCCTTGTCGAAGAGGCCCTGCTGCACGGCGGCGAGCAGCTCCTTCACGCCCTCCTCGAGGTTCTCCAGCGGCAGCGTGACCTTCTCTCCGCTGTCGCGCCTTGCGGCGACGCAGACGCCCTGTTCGATGTCGCGCGGGCCCAGCTCCAGGCGCACGGGGACGCCCTTCATCTCCCACTCGGCGAACTTCCAGCCGGGGGAATTGTCGGAAAAGTCGCCCTTCACGCGCACTCCGGCGGCCTTCAGCCGCGCGACGACGGCCTCCGCGGCCTCGGTGACGCCGGGCTTGTGGGCGGCGATGGGCAGCACGATGACCTGTATCGGCGCGATGTTCGGCGGCAGTACGAGGCCGTTGTTGTCCCCGTGCGTCATGATAAGGCCGCCGATGGTGCGGGTGGAGAGGCCCCAGCTGGTCTCGAAGGGGGACTGGAGCTTGTTCTCCTTATCGGAGAAGGTGATGCCGAAGGCCTTGGCGAAGCCGTCGCCGAAATAGTGGCTGGTGCCGGCCTGCAGGGCCTTGCGGTCGTGCATCATGCACTCGATGGTGTAGGTGTTCTCCGCGCCGGCGAACTTTTCCTTGTTCGTCTTGTCGCCGCGGATCACGGGCATGGCCAGCTGCGTCTCGCAGAGCTCGGCGTAGATCTCCAGCATCTGGCGCGTCTCTGCGAGGGCCTCCTCGGCCGTGGCGTGGATGGTGTGCCCCTCCTGCCAGAGGAACTCGCGCCCGCGCAGGAAGGGGCGGGTGGTCTTTTCCCAGCGGAGGACGCTGCACCACTGGTTATAGAGGCAGGGCAGGTCGCGCCAGGAGTGTATCACATGGCTCCAGTGCTGGCAGAAGAGCGTCTCGCTCGTGGGGCGGATGCAGAGCCGCTCGGGCAGCTCCTCGCTGCCGCCCACGGTCACCCAGGCGCACTCGGGCGCGAAGCCCTCCACGTGGTCCTTCTCGCGCTGGAGAAGGCTCTCCGGTATCAGCAGCGGCATGGAGACGTTGACATGCCCCGTCTCCTTGAAGCGCCTGTCGAGGAAGGACTGTATATTCTCCCAGATGGCGTAGCCGTAGGGGCGCAGTATGAAAAGGCCCTTTATGTCCGAATAGTCGATGAGCTCCGCCTTGGTGCACACGTCCGTGAACCACTGGGCGAAATCCTGTTCCATGTCCGTTATCTCGCGGACCCGTTTTTCTTTAGCCATGATTGACCTCCTTGGCCGGCGGCCCTTCCGCCGGGCACATTTTACAGATGATGATTTTATACAAGCGCGCGGCGACTTGTCAACACCCGCGCTCAGTTTATGCCGATATATTCCGCCTGCTGCTTCTCGCTGTAGAGCGGCAGGTAGCAGCCTTTCATGATGGCCTTCACCTGCGCGGATATGTCCGGTGCGCCGGCGAGGGGGCGGTACATGAGCGCGGTGGGCGCGCCGTAGCAGGTGTAGGCGCAGTCCACGTCGCCGTAGCCGTTGCGCTGATAGAACGCGTGCAGCTTGCGGGCCTTTTCCAGCTCCGGGTACTTCGTCACCTCCAGCAATATGCCGTCGAGGGCTGAATACCACTCATTCAGCAGAGAGAGGAACACGCCGCCCACGCCGTGGCCGCGCACGTTGGGGTAAACGCCCAGCCAGCCGAGGAGCACATAGCCGGCGCCGCGGCTCTTGAGCATCAGCGCATAGCCGCACTCGCGGCCCTCGCCGTCCTTTAAGAGCAGCAGCTCTGCGCCCTTCAGCATGGCGGCGTGGAACTCGGCCTCCGTGGGGCGCTCCCAGCTTTCAAAATCGTAGCACATCATGGGGTAGACGCGGTGCAGGTCCTCGTGCCCGCCGCGCCCGATGCGATAGTCTGTGGTCATTTATTTTCCTCCTGATGGGATATGTCCGCCGGGCCCTGGGCGTCGAACTGCGACTTCCAGAGGCGGGCGAATTCGCCGCCGCGCGCGAGCAGCTCCTGCGGGGGGCCCAGCTCCGCGATGTGCTCGTCCTCCACCACGGCCACGCGGTCCGCGCCGCGGATGGTGGAGAGGCGGTGGGCGATGATGACGCTCGTGCGGCCCACGCTGAGCGCGTCCAGGCTGGCCTGGATGCGCTGCTCGGTGACGGAGTCGAGGGCGCTGGTGGCCTCGTCCATCACCAGGATGGGCGGGTTCTTCAAAAACACGCGGGCGATGCTCAGCCGCTGCTTCTGCCCGCCGGAGAGCATCACGCCCCGCTCGCCGACGAAGGTGTCGTAGCCGTCCGGCATGGCCATGATGTCCTGGTGGATCTCCGCGCGCACGGCGGCGGCGATGATCTCGGCGTCCGTGGCGTCCGGCCGGCCGTAGCGGATGTTGTCCCTGATGGTGCCGGCGAAGATGAAAACGTCCTGCTGGATGATGCCGATGCTGCGGCGCAGCGACTCCTGCGTCACGCTGCGGACGTCCTGGCCGTCCACCAGCACGGCGCCCTCCGACACGTCGTAAAAGCGCTCCAGCAGCTGGCAGAGGGTGGTCTTGCCGCCGCCGGAGGGGCCGACCACGGCCAGCTTCTCGCCGGGGGCGACCTTGAGGTCGATATCCCGCAGCACCCAGGGCTTGTCCTCGCTGTAGCGGAAGCCCACGCCGCGGTATTCAACGGCGCCCTTGACGTCCTTCAGCTCTTTGGCGTCCGGCGCGTCTTTGATGGTGGGCTCGGTGCGCATCAGCTCCAGGAAGCGGGAGAAACCCGCCGTGCCCTGCATGTAGACCTCCGAAAACTGCGCGAGCTTGCGCACGGGGGTGACGAAGGTCGAAACATAGAGCGTGAAGGTCATCAGGTCTATGTAGTCGAGCTCCCCGCGCATGATGAGGACGCCGCCGGCGGCGATGACAAGCACCTGCATCACGCTGGTGGTGAACTCCATGCCGCTCATGAAGCCGCCCATGGCGTTATAATAGGCTTTTTTGGAGTTCTTATAGCGCTCGTTGGCGGCGGTGAACTTGTCGTCCTCCGTCTTTTCGTTGGCGAAGGCCTTGGCCGTGCGGATGCCGGAGATGCCGCTCTCGATGGAGGCGTTGATCTCCGCCGTCTGGCGCTTGACCTCGATATTGGCGCGCTTCATGTTCACGCGGCGGGAGAGGGTGAAGGCGATGAGTATGGGCAGCGTGACGGCCAGCACCAGCGCCAGCTTCCACTGGATGGTGAACATGACGATCATCGAGCCGATGATGGTGAGCACGCTGATGACGATGTCCTCCGGGCCGTGGTGCGAGAGCTCCGTGATCTCGAAGAGGTCGGAGGTGATGCGGCTCATGAGCACGCCCGTGCGGTTGCGGTCAAAAAACGAGAAACTCAGGCTCTGCATATGGTTGAACACGGCGTGGCGCATGTCCGCTTCGATGTACACGCCCATGCGGTGGCCCAAAACCGTGATGAGGTAGTACATCACGCCCTTGAGGACATAGGCCAGGAACATGATGCCCATGACGATGAAAAACGTCTCGAAGAGGCGGTTCGGCAGCAGCTCGGTCATGGAGAGGCGCGAGACGTAGGGGAACACGAGGTCGATGGCCGAGGCTGTTATGGCGCAGGTCATGTCGAGGATGAAAAGGCCCATGTGCGGCCTGAAAAACGACATGAACACCCGAAAAGGATGGGCGTTATAGTTTATCTGGCGCTGTTTTTTCAACGTTTACCCTCCCTCAGGGCGGCGTATTCGTCGCGGCGGCGGACGGCCAGGGCGTCGCAGCGGTTGTTGTATTCGTTCTCCGCGTGGCCCTTCACCCAGCGGACGGCGACGGAGTGCTCGCCCAGCAGGCGATCCAGCTCCTGCCAGAGCTCGAGGTTCTTCACGGGGCCCTCCCTGCGCCGCCAGCCGCGCTTCTTCCAGCCGTCCAGCCAGTGCTCGTTGACGGCGCGCTCGATATACTGCGAGTCCGTATAGAGCGTGACGGAGCAGCGCTCGGTGAGCGCGCCGAGCGCAGCTATCACGCCGGAGAGCTCCATGCGGTTGTTCGTGGTCTCCTCCTCGCCGCCGGAGAGCTCCTTTTCATGTTTGCCGTAGATGAGGATGGCCGCCCAGCCGCCGGGGCCGGGGTTTCCGGAACAGGCCCCGTCCGTATATATGGTGACTTCCTTCATTCTTCCTCCGGCTGCGCGGCGCTCTCCTCGCGGTCCGTGCGGGCGATGGAGATGACCTTGGCGCCCGGGTTGGGGCGCATGACGCGCACGCCCTGCGTGGCGCGGCCCAGCAGGCTGATGCTGCCGGCCCCCGTGCGGATGATGGTGCCGTCGTCGGCCACGATGAGCACGTCGTCGTCCTCGGAGACGACCTTCACGTCCGCCACATAGCCGGTCTTTTCCGTGCAGTTATAGTTCTTCACGCCCATGCCGCCGCGCTTCTGCGGGCCAGCGTCCTCGCCGCCGCGCAGGTATTCCTCGATGGCCGTGCGCTTGCCGTAGCCGTTTTCGGTGACGGAGAGCAGGGCGCTGCCCGCGCCCGCCCTGCCGGCGCCCACGGCCCAGTCGCCCTCGCGGAGCTTTATGCCGCGCACGCCCACGGCCTCGCGGCCCATCGGGCGCACGTCGTTCTCGTCGAAGCAGATGGCGTAGCCGTCGTGGGTGGCGATGAGGATGTTCTGTTTGCCATCCGTCAGGCGGACGGAGATGAGCTCGTCGCCCTCGTCTATGTTCAGCGCGCGGATGCCGCTCTTGCGGATGTTCCTGATGGCGTCCAGGCGCATGCGCTTGACGGTGCCGTTTTTCGTCACCATCACGATGTAGAGCTCGGCGTCCATGTCACGGACGTGCAGCATCGCGCTCACGCGCTCTCCGCTCTCCGTGGGGATGATGTTGACGATGTTCGTGCCGCGGGCCGTGCGGCCGGCCTCCGGTATCTGGTAGCCCTTCTTGCGGTAGCAGCGGCCAAGGCTGGTGAAGAAGAGGATGTTGTCGTGCGTGGAGGCGGTGAACACGGTCTCCACATAGTCCTCCTCGCGCGTGGCCATGGCCTTGATGCCCTTGCCGCCGCGGCCCTGCGCGCGGTATTCGCTGGCGGGCAGGCGCTTGATGTAGCCGCCGTGCGTGAGGGTGTAGACGCACTCCTCCTCCTCGATCAGGTCCTCGACGTCGATCTCGTCCTCCACATCCTGGATCTCCGTCTTGCGCCCGTCGCCGTATTTGTCGCGGATGGCCGTGAGTTCTTCTTTCAGCACGCCCTTGATCTTCTCCGGGTCGGCCAGCAGGGACTCATAGTAGGCGATGCGCTCTTCGAGCTCGGCGAACTCCTTTTCCAGCTTCTCGCGGTCGAGGCCCTGCAGGGCCTTCAGGCGCATGTCCAGTATGGCCTGGGCCTGCACGTCGTCCAGCGCGAAGCGGCGCATGAGGTTTTCCTTCGCGTCGTCATAGCTCTCGCGGATGATGCGGATGACCTCGTCGATGTTGTCCTGGGCGATGAGCAGCCCTTTCAGCAGGTGGGCGCGCTCCTGGGCCTTTTTCAGGTCGTATCTCGTGCGGCGGACGATGAGCTCCTCCTGGTAGGAGAGGTACTCGTCGATGATATGGCGCAGGGAGAGTATCTTCGGCGCGCGCTGGTCGTTCACCAGCGCGAGCATATTTATGGAAAAGCTCGTCTGCAGCTGGGTCTGCGCGAACAGGCGGTTGAGCACCACCTGCGGGTTGGCGTCCCGCTTGAGCTCTATGACTATGCGCATGCCGTTGCGGTCGCTCTCATCGCGCAGCCCGGAGATGCCGTCGAGCCGCTTTTCGCGCACCTGGTCGGCCATGTTTTCAATGAGCTGGCGCTTGTTCACCTGATAGGGCAGCTCGGTGACGATTATGCGGATGCGGTCGTGGCCGTACTCCTCCATCTCCGTGCGGGCGCGGATGATGACCTTGCCGCGGCCCGTGGCGTAGGCCGCGCGGATGCCGCTGCGGCCCATGATGATGCCTTTCGTGGGGAAGTCCGGGCCGGTGACGTACTGCATGAGGTCGCTGAGCGTGGCCTCCGGGTTCTCGAGTACGCAGATGCAGGCGTTTATGACCTCGGTGAGGTTGTGGGGGGGTATGTTCGTCGCCATGCCGACGGCGATGCCGCTGGAGCCGTTCACCAGCAGGTTTGGGAAGCGGGCGGGCAGCACGCGCGGCTCTTTGCGGCTCTCGTCGAAGTTCGGGTCCCAGTCCACGGTGTCCTTTTCCAGGTCGCGGAGCATCTCGTCGGAGATGCGGGACATGCGGGCTTCCGTGTAACGGTAGGCCGCGGGGGGGTCGCCGTCTATGGAGCCGAAGTTGCCGTGGCCGTCCACCAGCGGGTAGCGCATGGAGAAATCCTGCGCCAGGCGCACGAGCGCGTCGTACACCGAGCCGTCGCCGTGCGGATGATAGCGGCCCAGCACGTCGCCGACGCAGGTGGCGGATTTCTTGAAAGGCTTGTCGGAGGTGAGGCCGTCCTCGTACATGGCGTAGAGGATGCGGCGGTGGACGGGCTTGAGCCCGTCGCGAACATCCGGCAGAGCGCGCGCCACGATGACGCTCATCGCGTAGTCGATGAAGCTGGACTTCATCTCGCTCACGATCTCGCTCGTGACGATCTTCTGGTCGGGGAACATTATATCCTCGGGCTTATAATCTTTGGCCATTTGTGTACCACCTTAGTTGTGAAAATGTGGCGTAAAGCCGCTCAAACGTCCAGGTTCACGACATATTTCGCGTTCTGCTCAATGAATTCCTTCCTCGGCTCGACCTTTTCGCCCATGAGGATGGTGAATATCTCGTCGGCCTTGACGGCGTCGTCCAGCTCGATGCGCTTGAGCGTGCGCGTCTCCGGGTTCATGGTCGTCTCCCACAGCTCGTGGGGGTCCATCTCGCCCAGGCCCTTGAAGCGGCTGATATCGACCTTGGCGTTGGGGTTGTCGCCGCGCAGTTCGGCGCTGACGCGGTCGCGCTCGGCGTCCGAATAGGCCACGCGGCTCTGCTTGCCGCGCGTGAGCTTATAGAGCGGCGGCACGGCGGCGTACACATAGCCGTGGTCGATGAGCGGGCGCATATAGCGGAAGAAGAAGGTGAGCAGCAGCGTCCTTATATGGCTGCCGTCCACGTCGGCGTCCGCCATTATGATTATCTTGTGGTAGCGGAGCTTTGCAATATCGAAATCCTCGCCGAGGCCGGCGCCGAGGGCGGTTATCACGGGGTTCAGCTTGTCGTTGCTGTAGACCTTTTCCTCGCGCACCTTTTCCACGTTCAGCATCTTGCCCCAGAGGGGGAGGATGGCCTGGAAGCGGCTGTCGCGGCCGCTGGTGGCGCTGCCGCCGGCGCTGTCGCCCTCGACGATGTAGAGCTCGGTGAGGGCCGGGTCGCGCTCGTTGCAGTCGCGCAGCTTGCCGGGGAGGGTGGAGCCCTCCAGCGCGTTCTTGCGGCGGATGTTCTCGCGGGCCTTGCGCGCGGCCTCGCGCGCCTTGCTGGCCGTCTGCGCCTTTTCCAGTATCGTGCGGCCGACGGATGGGTTCTCCTCCAGGAACTGCTCCAGCCTGGCGCTCACTACGCTGTCCACCAGCGTGCGCATGTCGCTGTTGCCCAGCTTGGCCTTGGTCTGGCCCTCGAACTGTGGGTTCGTCAGCTTGACGGAGATGACGGCCGTCAGGCCCTCGCGGCAGTCCTCGCCGGAGACGCTCTCGCCGTCCTTGAGGATATTGGCCTTTTTGCCGTAGGCGTTGAGCACGCGGGTCAAGGCGGCCTTGAAGCCCGTCTCGTGCATGCCGCCCTCCGGCGTGTGGATGTTGTTGGCGAAGGAGACGAGTATCTCGCTGTAGCCGTCGTTGTACTGCATGGCAATCTCGCACTCGGAGTCCTCGCGCTCGCCGGACATGTAGATGACGTCCTCGTGCAGCTCGTTTTTGTTGCGGTTGATGTATTTGACGAACTCGCGGATGCCGCCGGCGTAGTGCATGACGTCCTTCTGCTCCTGGCCGGGGCGCTTGTCCTCCGTGCTTATCTTCAGCCCGGCGTTCAAAAACGCCTGCTCGCGCATGCGGGTGTGCAGCGTGTCGTAGTCAAACACGGTCTCCTCGAACATCTCCGGGTCCGGGTGGAAGCGCACGACGGTGCCGGTGTGGTCCGTTTTGCCTATTACGGTCATCGGCTGGGTTATCTCGCCGCGGGAGAACTTCATCTGATAGATCTTCCCGTTTTTATGCACGCTCACTTCCAGCCAGTCGGAGAGGGCGTTCACCACGCTGGCGCCCACGCCGTGCAGGCCGCCGGAGACCTTGTATCCGCCGCCGCCGAACTTGCCGCCGGCGTGCAGCACGGTGTACACGACTTCCAGCGCGGGCTTGCCCGTCTGGCCCTGGATGTCCACGGGGATGCCGCGGCCGTTGTCCGCCACGCAGATCACGTCCCCCGGCTCGATGGTGACCTCTATGTGATTGCAATATCCGGCGAGGGACTCGTCGATGGCGTTGTCGACGATCTCGTACACCAGGTGGTGCAAGCCGCTGGCGCTGGTGGAGCCGATGTACATGCCGGGGCGGAGGCGCACGGCCTCCAGCCCCTCGAGCACCTGTATCTGGCTGGCGTCGTATTCCTGTGTTATTTTCTCATTGATATCGGACATGCGCTAAACATCCTTTTCTTTCAGCATTGATGCGGTATCACCGCCGCTGCAGTGCGGCGGGCGAGAGCTGGGAGAGGTAGACGCGCCGCCTCCCGCCCTCTTCACACAGAACGAAGGACCTTGGCAGGTCCTCCGCCGCGTTTATCACCTCTCCGTTTTTTTCGGCCGCGGCGAGCATCTCGCGCGTGGACCGGGCGGAGGTGGTGTTGTCGATGTCAAATATCCCGGCGACGGACGCCCTGGGCACCACGTACTGCCCGCCGAGGTGCAGGTATGTGCCGCTCATATGAGCCTCCCTCCCGAGATGGTGAGCACGCGCGCGCCCGTGCGCTTCGCTATGCCATCGTCCTCGCAGCAGGTGATGAGCGTCTGCCCCGAGCCGATGCGGTTGAGGACGTAGTCCTGCCGCTTCGCGTCCAGCTCGCTGAGCACGTCGTCCAGCAGCAGCACGGGGTATTCGCCCGTCTCCTGCAGGAATATCTCCCGCTCGGCGAGCTTTATCGAGAGCGCCGCCGTGCGCTTCTGCCCCTGCGAGCCGAAGGTGCGCGCGCTGCGTCCGTTGATGCTGATGGCGATGTCGTCCTTGTGCGCGCCGGTGAGGCACTGGCCGGAGTCTATCTCCGCGCGGCGGTGCGCCTCCTGGTGCTCGCAGACGCGGTAGAATATCTCCTTTTCGCTCTTAAATGGGTCGTCCACCGTGGAGACCGTGGTATATTCGAGCCGCAGCTCGTCCGCCCCGCCGGAAAACTCGCGGTGGATGGGCGTGGCCGCCTCCGCCAGGCGCTTGACGAAGGCCGCGCGGTAGCGGATGAGCTTTGCCGAGACGGCGCACATGCGCGCGGAAAAATCGTCCAGCGCGTCCAGCAGCGAGGGCTTTTCCCGCCAGTCGCGCAGTATGGCGCTCTTCTGGTCGTATAGCCGGGCGTATTCGCCGGCGAGCTTGGCGTAATTGGGCCGCAGCTGGCCGATGGCCGCGTCCATCAGCCGCCGGCGGACGGCCGCCCCCTCGCGCACCAGGTCGAGGTCGTCCGGGCAGAAGAGGACGCTGTTGAGGCCGCCGGAGAGCTCCGAGGCGCTTTTTTTCACCGCGTTCACCGTTATCTGCTTGCGCTGCCCGGGCGTGAGCACGATCCTCACGGTCTGTTCGCGGCCGTGGCTCTCCACATCTGCCAGTATCTCGGCGTTGGAGAAGCCGAAGCCCACCAGCTCGCGGTCCAGCCGCGTGCGGAAGCTCCTGCCGCAGGTGAGCATATAGACGGCCTCCAGCAGATTGGTCTTACCTTGGCCGTTCTCGCCCTTGATGACGTTCGTGGCGCCGGAGAACTCCACGCACTCCTGTTCATAGTTGCGGAAACCGGAGAGGGCGATGCGCTCGACCTTCATGCGCCCTCCACCCTGTAGAGCGCGCCGTCAAAGGCCACTTCGTCCCCGGCCCGGAGTTTTTTGCCGCGCATCAGGCAGGGCTCGCCGTTCACCCGCACCAGGCCATCGGCGATGGCCATCTTGGCCTCGCCGCCCGTCTCGCACGCCCCGGCGAGCTTCAAAAAGCTGTCCAGCTTGATGAACTCCGTCTCAATATTGATGATATCCGTCCTCATCGCGCGTCATTCCCCGGAGCGCAGGCGCACGGGCAGCACCATGTAGATGAAGCCGTCGCCGCCGTCCGCCGGCAGGAAAACGCAGGGGGAGGAGCCGGTGTTGATGCACACTTCCAGCTCGTCCGCCGGGGCGGCGCGCAGCGCGTCGCGCAGATAGCGGTCGTTAAAGCCGATCTCCGTGTCGCCGCCCTCGCCGGAGCAGGTGCAGACGTCCTCCGCCCGGCCCACGGGCGTGACGCAGGCGAAGTCTATGTTGCCGTCGCCGAACACCAGGCGCAGGGGGCTCTTTATCTTCTCGTCCACCACCAGGGAGACGCGGTCCACCACGGAGAGGAACTCCTCGCGGCTTATCTTCATCTTGAAGCGGAAATTGTCCGGCACGGCGCGGCGGTAGTTGAGGAAGTCGCCCTCCAGGCGGCGGGAGATGACGACCGTCTCGCCGATGGTGAAGGTGACGTGCTTCGCGCCGACGTTTATCAGCACGGCGTCCTCGCTGTCCGCGCAGATGCGGCTGATGTCCTGCAGGGCGGCGCCGGGGATGATGAAGCTGAGCCCGTCGCGGCCGCTGCCCTCCAGCTTTTCGCGCCTGAGCGCCAGGCGGTAGCCGTCCACGGAGACGACGGTAAGCTGGCCGCCGCCTATCTCGAACATGCTGCCCATGTAGACGGGGCGGCTCTCGTTGGTGGAGACGGCGAATATCGTCTCGTCTATCATTGCCTTGAGCGTCTTCTGCGGGAGGGAGACGGCCTCCGCCTCGTCCATCTCCGGCAGCTCGGGGTACTCGGCGGCGTCGATGGCGATGAAGTCATAGGCGCTGCGGCCGCACTTCACCTTGACGGCGTTCTTGCCGTCCACCTCCACGGTGACGATGCCGTCCGGCAGGCGGCGGAGCATCTCCGTGAACAGCCGGGCGTTGAGCACGGCGGAGCCGGGGCGCTCTACCTCCGCCTCGATGGTGGTGTAGATGCCCTTCTTGAGGTCGTAGCCCGTCAGGCGCACGCCGGCGCCGGCCTGGATGAGCAGGCCCTCCAGCGCGGGGATCGGGCTTTTGGCCGAGGCCGCGCGCGCGGCGGTGGCGGCGGCGGACTGTATGAGGTGCTTGTCGCAGGAAAATTTCATGTTCGTGCCTCCTGAGGATAGAAAGGATAGGATGATTTTTAGTAGCAGTAGCAGTAGGGGCTGAGGGGTGTTGAAAAGTGGGAAAAAGCGAGCTGTGGCGCGGGTGTTTGGTGTTGAAAACTTTGTTTGGTGTTTTGCCGTTGTGAACAGTGCAAATGGGTTGAAAAAATTACCGACAGATATCAACAGCGGTTCAACAGCATTTTGTGAACAGGCGAACAAAATGTTCGTTACGAGCGGGAATTGATATTGGAGGAGATGTCTCGCACAGTGCTGGCCACTTCGGGGTCTTTTTTTATGAGGTCCTCCACCTTGCGCACGGAGCTGAGGACGGTGGAGTGGTTGCGGCCCTCGTACTGCTCGCCGATGTCGAGCAGGGAGAGGTTGGTCAGGCTGCGCATGAGGTACATGGATATCTGGCGGGCCATGGCGATGTTCTTGCTGCGGCGCTGGCCGCGCAGGTCGTCCGGCGAGAGGGAGTAGTAGCGGGCGGTCTCCTCGATGATGACGTCCGGCGTGGGGATGTATTCGCCGACGCGGATGACGTCCTTGATGGCGCGCTTGACGGAATTTATGGTGATGGTGTCGTTGAGTATCTCCTTATAGGCCGTCAGGCGCTTGACCACGCCCTCTATCTGGCGGATGTTGGCCGTGATGTTCTCGCCGATGTACTCCACCACGTCGTCCGGCAGGATCATGCCCAGCTGGGCGGCCTTGTTGCGGATGATGGCCATGCGCGTTTCGATGTCGGGCGGTTGCACGTCAGCCATCAGCCCGCCCTCAAAGCGGGTGCGCAGGCGGTCGTCCAGCAGCGACATCTCCAGCGGCGGGCGGTCGGAGGTGATGACGATCTGGTGCCCGGCCTCGTAGATGTTGTTGAAGGTGTGGAAAAATTCCTCCTGCGTGGCCTGCTTGCCGGCGATGAACTGCACGTCGTCCACCAGGAAGAGGTCCACGTTGCGGTATTTCTGGCGGAACTCCTCCGCCGTGCCTGACTGCACGGACTGTATCATCTGGTTGGTGAAGTCGTCGCCCTTCACGTAGGCTATCTTTTTTTCCGGGTGGCGGGCGTGTATCTCCTCGCCGATGGCCAGCAGCAGGTGCGTCTTGCCAAGGCCGGAGTTGCCGTAGATGAAGAGGGGGTTATAGGCCTTGCCGGGGTTTTCCGCCACGGCCACGGCCGCCGCGTGGGCAAACTTGTTCGAGGGGCCGACGACGAAGCGGTCAAAGGTGTAGCCGTCCATCTCCGGCAGATGGTCTGGGCCCTTTTTGCGCGAGAGGTACTCCTCAAGCTCGTCGCCCGCCAGAACCTGCAGCTCAAAGTCGCAGGAGAACAGGTCGTAGAGCGCGGCGCAGATCGTGGAGCCGAACCGGGACTGGATTATGTTGCGCTTGAAATCCGTGGCCGTGTGCAGCACCAGCTTGCAGTCCTCCAGCTCCACGGGCTCGCAGTCTGCAAACCAGGTGTTGTAGGCCGTGGGCGTGATGTCACGGGCGATTATCTCCAATATGCTCTTCCATACCTCCGCGACGGAATCCATTTGTGATCCTCCCAACTGTAAATGGGCAGTTTTATGCCCGCCGCGCGGCGGGCGCATAACATTATACCAGATAGGCGGCGGGGAATCAAGAAAATACATTATTTTAATATAATTTCCGCCGCCCCGGGCCGGTTGAATTCGCGCCGCTTTGGTGGTATACTCCTTGCTGATGGAAAAGAACGCACTATTGGAAGCATTTTTCGACATACCGGAGGCCGCCTCCCTCCCCCGCGCCGGGGAGGGGGGAGGGCTTCCTGCGCTCATAACGGGCCTGCCGCCGGCGGGCCGGGCGCAGCTGGCCGCCGCCCTGGCCGCGCGGGAGGGCGCGCCGCTGGTGGTGCTCTGCCCGGACGAGAGCTCCGCCGAGGCCATCGGCGCGGACATCGCCGCCCTTACGGGCGCGGAGGTGAACTACCTCTATTCTCGCGACTTCACCTTCTACACGGCGGACGCGGTCTCCCGCCAGGGGGAGCAGCGGCGCATAGGCGCGCTGAAGGCCATGCTCGACGGCGCGGAGGTGACGGTTATCACCGCGGCGGGGCTGCTGCAGCGGGCGATCCCGCCGGAGGCCCTGCGCCGGGGCGCGTTTGAAATTTCCCAGCCCGGGCAGCTCGCGATAGAGGACGCCGAGGACGCGCTGCTGCGCTGCGGCTACTCCCGCGCCGGGCAGGTGGACGGGCCGGGGCAGTTTTCCCGCCGCGGCGGCATACTGGACTTTTTTTCGCCCTCGCAGCGCGAGCCGGTGCGCGTGGAGCTCTGGGGCGACGAGATAGACTCCATGGCCTTTTTCGACCCGGGCAGCCAGCGCCGGACGGAGAACGTGGAGCGCGCCGTGATACTCCCGGCGGCGGAGACGCTCCCCGGATTGATGCGCGGCGGCAGCGCCGCGCTCGCGTCCGAGATCGAAAGGGCGGCAAAGAACGCCGCGCGCCGGAAAACGGAGACGGCCGCGCTCTATGAGCGCACGCTCCGGGAGGACGCCGAGCTTTTGAACAGCGGGGCCGAGCTCCGCGCGGCGGACCGCTACGCGCCGCTCATCTACGGCGGCATGGCCACGGCGCTGGACTACATACCGCAGGGCGCGGTGATACTCCTCGACCAGCCGGTGCGCTTTGCCGAGCGGGCGAGGGGCTACGCCAAGGAGCTCTCCGAGGACATAAACACGCTTGTAAAAGCCGGGCGGCTGAACGCGCGCGGCGAGGATTTCTGCGTGCCGCCCGACAGGGCCTTCAGGGAGCTGGCCGCGCGCGGGCTATATATGGCGGACTCCTTCACCGCCGGGCGCTACCCGGCGGAGCCGAAGAGCATCACGAACATACTTGCCAAGCAGCTGCCCAGCTACGGCGGCAGCGCCGAGCAGGCGGCGGAGGACGTGCGACACTACCTGTCCACGGGCTTCGCCGTGCTGGTGCTCTCCGGCGACGCGCGGAGGGCGGCCATCATGGCCAGCTTTTTCGACGGGAAGGGGATAAAAGCGCGCACGGCGGGCGAACTCGCGGCCCTGCCCGCGCGCGGCGAGTGCCTGATCGTGCCGGGAGGGCTCTCCTCGGGCCTTGAGTACCCCTCTGCGCGCCTGGCGGTGCTGACGGATACCCAGATAGCCGCCGGCGGCTACCGCCGCGCAAAACGGCGCAAAAAGCCCAGCATGGGCGAGCGCATCGGCTCCTGCGCCGACCTCGCCGTGGGCGACCTGGTGGTGCACGAGAACCACGGCATCGGCCGCTTCGCCGGCATCGTGCGCATGCCCGTGGACGGCGCGCAGAAGGACTACATGAAGATCTGCTACGCGGGGACGGACACGCTCTATGTCCCCGCCACGCAGCTCGACCTGGTGAGCAAATACGTGGGCGCGGGCGAGGACCGGCCCGTCCGATTGTCGAAAATGGGCGGCACGGACTGGCAGCGCACGAAATCGCGCGCCAAGGCCGCAGCTAAGCAGCTCGCGCGCGGGCTGATACAGCTCTACGCCGAGCGCGCGCGGCAGAAGGGCCACGCCTTCGCGCCCGATTCGCCCTGGCAGATTGAGTTCGAGGAGCGCTTCGGCTTTGAGGAGACGTCCGACCAGCTCCGCTGCGTTGAGGAGATCAAGGGCGACATGGAAAAGCCCGTGCCGATGGACCGGCTGCTCTGCGGGGACGTGGGCTACGGCAAGACGGAGGTGGCGCTGCGGGCCGTGATGAAGTGCATCCTCGACGGGATGCAGGCGGCCATACTGGTGCCCACCACCGTGCTCGCGCAGCAGCACTACCAGACGGCCATGCAGCGCTTTTTCGGCTATCCCGTGCAGATCGAGGTGCTCAGCCGCTTCCGTACGGCCGCGCAGGTGCGCGAGACGCTGAAAAATGTCCAGAACGGCCGCTGCGACCTGGTGATAGGCACGCACAGGCTGCTGCAGAAGGACGTGCAGTTCAAAAACCTCGGGCTGCTCATCGTGGACGAGGAGCAGCGCTTCGGCGTGACGCACAAGGAACATATCAAGGAGATGAGCCGTCAGGTGGACGTGCTCACGCTCTCCGCCACGCCCATACCGCGGACGCTGAACATGGCCCTCTCCGGCATCCGCGACATGTCCACCATCGAGGAGCCGCCGCAGGACCGGCTGCCCGTGCAGACCATCGTCATGGAGCACGACTGGGGCGTTTTGAAAGACGCCATGCACAAGGAGCTCAGCCGCGGCGGGCAGGTGTATTACCTGCACAACCGGGTGGACAACATCGAGCGCACGGCGCTGAAGATATCCGAGCTGCTGGACGGCGCGGCTGTGGCCGTGGCGCACGGGAAGATGGACGAGGAACAGCTGGGCCGCGTGATGGAGGACATGGCCGAAGGGCGCGTGCAGGTGCTCGTCTGCACCACGATAATCGAAACCGGCATAGACATGCCAAACGTGAACACGCTGATCGTGGAGGACGCCGACCACCTGGGCCTCGCCCAGCTGCACCAGCTGCGCGGGCGCGTGGGCCGCTCCACGCGCCGGGCCTACGCCTATCTCACCTTCCGCCGCGACAAGGTGCTCAGCGAGGTGGCGGAAAAGCGCCTGGAGGCCATCCGCGAGTTCGCGGAGTTCAACTCCGGCTTCCGCATCGCCATGCGCGACCTGGAGATACGCGGCGCGGGCAACCTGCTGGGCGCGGAGCAGTCCGGGCATCTCATCGACGTGGGCTATGACATGTACCTCAAGCTGCTGGAGGAGGCCGTGCTCGAGGAAAAGGGCGAAAAGAGCGAGCACCGGGCCTCCACCACCGCCGACCTCACCGTCACTGCCAACATCCCGGAGAGCTATGTGCCCAGCGAGGAGCAGCGCATGGACCTCTACCGGCGCATCGCGCTCATCCGCTCGGAGGCGGACGCCGACGACATGCTCGACGAGCTCATCGACCGCTTCGGCGAGCCGCCTGGGAGCGTCACCACCCTGGTGCGCGTGGCGCTGCTGCGCGGCGAGGCCGGCAGGGCGGGCATCACGGACATCTCCCAGCGCGCGGGCGAGCTGAGGTTCGAGCTCGACGGCTTCGACATGGAGCGCGTATCCGCCCTCTACGCCCGGCCGGAATACAGGGGCCGGCTGCGCGTGGAGGCCGGAAACACGCCCAGGCTCACGCTCAAACTGCCGGCGAAGGCCAGGGTGCTCGACGTGGCGGACGCCTTCGTCTCCGCCTGGGCCGGCACGAAAAAGGACAAAACTTCCGACAACAAGGAGGATAAATGATGAAAAAGACACTGTCACTGCTGCTCGCGGCGGCCATGCTGCTCGCCGCCCTCTCCGCCTGCGGGGCCGGAGGGGAGGATGTGGAGCTCATAGAGAGCCCGGAGCCCTCCGCCGAAGCGGAGGCAACGCCGGAAGCTTCGCCGGAAGCTTCGCCCGAGGCGAGCGCGGAGCCCGCCCACGACTGGCAGGCGCTGCTCGCGAGCCGCGACGCCGACGAGGTGATGATGACCGTTGACGGCAGCGACGTCACCTGGGACGAATTTTTCTACTGGCTCTATGTCAATGTGGACAGCTTTGAGGCCAGCTATGGCCAGATGGACTATTCCACCGAGCTGACGGAGGGCATGACCTATGCCGACTACATGAAGATGCTCTCCGAGCAGTACGCCGTGGCCTACCACTCGCTGAACGTGCAGGCGGCGGCGGAGGGCTACGCCCTCACGGATGAGGACCGCGAGAGCCTGGACGAGGCCGTGCGGCAGACCATCGTCAACAACTGCGGCGAGGACGGCACGGAGGAGGACTTTGAGGAGTTCCTCGCCGGGCAGATGCTCACGCGGCGCGTTTTCGACTTCGTGAACGAGACGACGCTGCTCAACCAGCGCGTGTGGATCGACCGCTACGGCGCGGCGGGAGAGCTCTATCCGGAGGCCGACGCCATCAGCTGGGGCGAGGGCCAGGGCTATGTCACCGTCAAGCACATCCTCGTGCTCACGCAGGACGAGGAGGGCAACGCCCTCGACGGCGCGGCGAAGGAGGAAAAGCTCGCCCAGGCCGAGGGCCTGCTCGAGCAGCTGCGGCCGCTCTCCGGCAGCGAGGAGGTCGTGGAGCTTTTCGACGAGCTGATGCAGGAAAACAGCGAGGACCCGGGCCTTGCCAGCTATCCAAACGGCTACTGCTACACGCCGGGGACGATGTACGCCGAGTTTGAGGACGCGGCCGCCGCCCTGGGCGAGTACGAGGTCTCCGACATCGTGGAGTCCACCAGCGGCTACCACATCATCCTGCGCCTGCCGCTGAGCAAGGACGACATCCTGTTCAACTACGGCTATAACCTGCAGTACGTCGCCGCGCAGATGGACTTCGGCGAGCTCGTCAACGGCTGGGCCGCCGACGCCGAGGTCGTCTATGAGCCGGCCTATGAGGAGCTGGACATCGCCGGCATGCTGCAGTGAAGCGGCGGGAAACTGAATATGGGAAAAAAGCGCCCCGGTGAGCACCGGGGCGCTTTTCCGTGCCGGAGGGGGCCTCTCAGCCTCCGGCGGCGGGGCGGCGGCCGCGCAGATGCGCCGCCAGGGCGGTGGGCAGTAGCAGCGCGCCGGCCATGATGAGGTTGAGGGCGGGGACATAGCGCTGCGAGAGGGCCGTGAGGGCGAAATTCGTGGGGGCCATCAGGTTGGCGAGGACGAAGGCCGCGGCGGCGAAGAGGACGGTGATCCAGCGCCCGCCGCCCAGCCGCGGGACCTTCGGGCTCTCCGGCAGGCCGAGGGCCATGCGCACGGCCCCGGAGGCGGCCATCAGCGCCAGCGAGCACATGGCAAAGTCCGAGAACACCCAGAAGGCTGTGACCAGCGCCTCCACGCGGTCCGTGAGGCCGGGGAGGCTGATGTTTTTCACCATGGTGAAGAACGGCAGCTCAAAGCGCGCCGCCAGCGGGGCGCCGAAGCGGCCCACCGTCGCCGCCACGATGAGCGTGAAGAGCGCCGAGAGCGCGAGGCAGCGGCGGAGATAGTCCCGCCGGCGGGGTGTCTCCGCGCCGCCGGGGAGGGAGGTGGCGCAGAGCAGCAGCGTCAGTATGCCCAGCGCGGGGGGCGCGCCGGAGAGCACCGGCAGGGCGTCCTGCGCCGTCACCGGCAGCAGGTTATCAACATCCGCGCTGGCCAGGCCGAGGGCCAGTATCAGCGCCAGGGCCAGCGCCAGCAGGCCGCGGCAGACGACCGCCGCGCGGCCCAGGGAGCTATAGCGCCCGAGGGCGGGGACGAGGCAGGCCGCCGCCCCCACGGCCACGAAGATGTCCGGGTCAGTGCCGGGGTAGATGGCGATGGTGAAGCGCGAGGAGGCGCTGCGCAGGGAAAAGGCGGCGTAGAACACCAGCCAGAGGGCGTAGAGCACGAGCAGTATGCCGCCGCTTACGCGGCCCAGGCTGCGCAGGGCCAGCGCCGAGAGGCCCTCGCCCCGGCGGGCGTGCCTCATGGCGGAATAGAGGCACTCGGATGTGAGCAGCGCGCCCGGCAGGGCGGCCAGCGGGCAGAGCCAGGCCGCCGGCCCGGCGGCGGCCGCCCCCAGCCCGGGAAGGATACGCGCCGCGGCCGTCAGCGAGGCGACAAAACCGAGGGCCGACAGTTCCCGGCGCTTTACAAGGCCTTCTTCCACCGCTCAGCCCCCCTTCCCCCGCGTGGGCGGGTCGTCGTAGCCATAGGAGCGCAGCAGCGTGGCCTCCGCCTCCACATGCAGCTCCAGCTGCGGCAGCAGCGCGTCCCAGCCGCCGGATATCTCCCGCCAGCGGCGCGGCTCCCGGCGCTCCAGCTGCGCGCCCAGGCCGAGGAAGTCCGCTTCCAGCGCCTGCGAGGCGGCCAGGCAGAGCTCCGCCAGGCGAGAGCACTCCGCGGCAAATGCCGCTTCCAGCTCCGCCCTTGCCGCCTCCTGCGAGAGATTCGCGCCGGCGGCGGACTCCGTCAGCGAGCCGCTGACGGAGAGCGAAATGCGCAGAGCGCGCAGTTTTTCGCCGTCCCAGACGGGCTCGATGCCGCAGGAGCAGGAGATGAGGCGGATCTCCGCGCCGGAGACGTATAGCTCCGCGCGGCCGGCGCGCGAGAGCAGCAGTCCGGCGCCCAGCGACACGCCGGCGTCCAGATATCCAACCAGGGCGCCGCCGCGGAGCACGGCGAAGCCCGCGGGGACGGCGGTGTCGTAGTCCCCGGCGGTGGAGCGCTCCGCGCGCACGGCCAGGGCCAGGGCCGCACCGCTGCGCTCAAGGGCGGCGGCTATCTCCGCGCAGCCGGGCACGAAGCCCGCGCCCGAGCGCAGAACTCGGTCTTCCAGCGCGCTGAGGATGGAGGGCACGTCGCCCTCCGCGCCGCCGGCGGCGAGCACCAGAGAGCGTGCCGTGCCACCGCGCGCCACCAGCAGCGGCGTGTCCAGCCTCAGTTCGCCGGAGCGCTCGACATAGCCGAGGAAGCGCCCGGCGTCCTCCGCCGCGGCCTCGCCCAGCAGGATGTGGCCCGTGCTGTCGAAAAAGAGGTCGCCGCCGGCGGCCAGCCCGCGCATCTGGCGCAGGGCGGACGTCACGTCCACGCCCTCGCCGCTCGCGCGCAGGGCCTCGCGCCCGGAGGCGTCCCGCCCCGTGGCGGCGGAGGCCAGCACGCGGCCGTTATCGATATCGAAGCCCAGTGCCTCGACGATCTGCAGCTCCTCGATATTGCGGTAGGTCCCGCCGACGCCGCCCGTGCAGCCGCTGCCGGCGAGCAGCGCGCCGGCGAGCAGGAGCGCCGCGGCGCGCCTCACTTCCCGCCCTCCCCGCGGCGGCGCAGGTTTCCCCCGGCGATGACGCCGCTGCGGCGGCGGTTCGCGCGCACGGGGCGGCTGAGCAGGGCGCGCAGCGCGCCGCGGCCGTCGGCGTCCGTCAGCGGCGTCAGATAGGGCGCGCCGAAGCTCTCAAGGGCGGAGAGGTGGTAGATGAGCAACGCGAGGGCCGTCATCAGGCCGTAGAGGCCCAGGGCCGCGCCCGCGAGCACGAAGAGAAAGCGCAGCAGGCGGATGGCGGAGGAGAGGTCGTGGCTGGGCAGGGTGTAGCCGGCGATGCCGGAGAGGGCCACGATGATGACGGCGATGGGGGAGACGATGCGCGCTTCCACGGCGCTCTGACCGACGATGAGCGCGCCGATGATGGAGGCCGTCTGCCCCACGGGGTCCGGCAGGCGCAGACCGGCCTCCTGCAGCAGTTCGAAGGAGACGAGCATGGCGATCACCTCCGCCGCCGAGGAGAAGGGGACGTACTGCTTGGCGGCGGACATGCTCATCAGCAGCTCGGTGGGGAGCATCTCCTGGTGGTACATGGACACGGCCACAAAGGCCCCCGGCAGCAGCAGCGAGAGCGCCAGCGCCACCCAGCGCAGGGCGAGCAGCATGGAGGAGACGGCGAAGTGTGACGCGCTGTCCTCCGGCACGCGCATGAAGGCCGGCAGGCAGCCCGGGGCGAGGAAGCCCAGCGGCAGGCCGTCCGCGATAACGCCCACGCGGCCGTTCAGCAGCTGCATGGCGAAGGCGTCCGAGCGCTCCGTGTGCAAAAGCTGGGGGAAGGGCGTTTTGGGCGAGTCCGCCAGCGCCTCCTCTATTTCCGCGGCGGAGAGCAGGCCATCCGTGTCGATAGAGCGCAGGCGGCGCAGCAGCTCCTGCACGGTGGCGTCTTTGGCCACGCCTTCCACATACAGCACGGCCACGGCGGTATTGCTCTCGCGGCCCAGGGTGAGCTCCGCCAGCTTCAGCGAGGGCGAGCGCAGTTTGCGCCGCACGAGGGAGGTGTTCACGCGCAGCGTCTCCACAAAGGCGTCCTTCGCGCCCTTGATGCTCTTCTCCACCGTCGGCTCGGACACGCCGCGGCCCGTCTGCGAGCGCGTTTCAAAGGTGAGCGCGGCCATCGGGCCGTCGAAGACCACGGCGCAGCAGCCGTTCACCAGGTCGGCGCAGGCCTCCTCCAGCGAGCTGCGGCGCTTGACGGCATAGGAGTACACCGCGCCGCGCTCCATCAGCTCCATGATGCGCTCCGCGCTGCGCGGGAAGGGCGTGCGGCCGCGCTCCGTCAGCGGGCGCAGGACGTCCTCCGTCACCGCCGCGCCGTCCACCAGGCCGTCCAGCCAGCAGACATACGCCTCCCGCCCCGGCGCGAGCCCCGGCAGCACCGCGCGGATGACGAAGTCCGCGCAGCCGGAGAAGGCCGAGCGCAGGGCGGCGGAGTTCAGTTTTTTCGTTCGTTCAGCACACATGCGGCTATTTTGCCCCGCCGCGCCGCCTTTTAATCCCAAACTGCGTTTGGATGCAGTTGCCTGCGGCCCGCCCGCAGGGAGGGGGATGCAGGGACGGACGTCCCTGCGACCCATTTCTGAGAGATTTCTTTTGCTTGCGCCAAAAGAAACCCCTCAGACTCCAAAGAAAAGCGCTTTTGGTGCGTGTCGATACGTAAAATCTGCCCGTTAGTTCGGGTCGTGACAGGATTTCGGGTGGTCATCCCGGTGTCGAATGCGTTTTCTGCATCGCCGACCGTGCGTTGCTCCCTGCGGTCGCGGCACTACCTTGCAAATTTTCATAATGTCAGCGGCGCGAGCGAAGCGAATCCAACCGCGGCCGGCCAAGCTGCGCTTGGATGCAAAGAAGCGCGCCTCACCAACGGATGTCCTCCGTTAGTGAGGCGCGCAGCGCAATTGCCTCCAGGCGCAGCCTGGTCTTTGGGCAAGACCAAAGAAATGGGGTGGCATCAGTCCCCTCCCGCGCGGGAGAGCGCGAAGGCGTGCGAGAGCGCCGTCAGGGTGAGGAGCTCATCGTCGATGTCCTGCGCGCCGGCGACGGCGAGGTGGTGCGTCCAGCGGCCGGGAGCGGCCTCCACCGCCATGGCAACGCGCATCCGGCGGTCCGGCGCGGGCAGCACGAGCGAGAGCAGCACGTAGCGCTTCGGCGCGCCCGGCAGGCGGCGCGTGCCCGGGGAGGCCACGGCGTAGAGGTATTTTTCTGCAAAACCCGTCTGTGTGCGGCGCGGGCGCAGCTCCGTATCCGGCCAGCGCGAGAGCAGCGCCGCGCGCAGGGCGCGGTAAGTGTCCAAAAGCTCCGGATAGGGCAGGAAACACAGCTCGTCCGGGGCGGCGTTTTCCGTCATGGCGGTCCTCCTTTGTTGGGTGCGCGCGGGCGCTTGCGAACTTTGCCGCCCGTGAGGCGCACCGCGCAGGTCGTGTAGGGCGAAAGCCGCGAAGCGGAAGCTGAGCGGCTTTCATACGCATAAGTTTTTGCTTGCTTACTGTAGACCGGGCCGCAGGCAAGTGCGTCCAAACGCAGTTTGGCGCAGCCTGGGGGAAACCCCCGGCGAGGGTTTCCCCCGGGCCCCCCCGGACTGCGTCCGGAGGCAGATGCGCTGCGCGCCTCACTGATGGAAGCCTTACGATAAACCGGGCCGCAGGCAAGTGCGTCCAGGCGCAGCCTGGCCCCTCGACCCCACAAACTTTTGAAAAAGTTTGATCAAAACTTCAGATAATGCTTCGCGCAGCGAACGTTGCGTAGAGCGAAAGCCGCGAAGCGGAAGCTGAGCGGATTTCTTACTTAAAAGTTCCCGCAAACTTTACCGTAGAGCAGGGCACAGCCCACTGCTTCCAAACGCAGTTTGGCCGACAAGGACGCGGCCGTCGTCGGTGAGGAGGATGGGGCGTTTGACGAGCATGCCGTCGGAGGCGAGGAGGGCGTACTGCTCGTCCTCGCTCATCTCCGGCAGGCGCTTTGCCAGCCCCAGCGAGCGGTAGAGCTGGCCGCTGGTGTTGAAAAAGCGGCGCAGGGGGAGGCCGCTCTTCGCGTGCCACTCGCGCAGCTCGGCTTCAGTGGGGTTGTCGAGCTTGATGTCGCGCTCGGTGAACTCAACGCCCTGCGCGAGCAGGGATTCGCGGACCTTTTTGCAGGTGGAGCACTTGGGGTAGCAGATGAAGGTCATGTTCGTTACCTCGCTTTCAGGTGTGGTGGAGCTCCGTGTAGACGAGCCGGCCGGCGCGGCGCTCGGAGAGCATCAGGCTGAGGGCGCGGGCCGGGGCGTCAATTGGGCGCTCAAGGATGGAGCTCAGCTCAAAGCCCGGCGGCAGCTGTACGCGGCGGGCGAGCGTCAGGTGGGGGACGAAACGGCGGTCCTCCAGCGCGAAGCCGCGCTCTGTGAGCCCGCGCGCGAGGCGGCGCTGCACGGCCAGCAGCGGCGGGCTCTCCGCGCAGGAGAGGTAGCAGACGTCGCCCTCCTCGCGGCGGAAGCGGCCCGCGCGGTCAAAACTCAGGGAAAAGGGCCGGAAGCGCGCCGCGGCCATGGCCTCGCGGATGTCCGGCACGCGCGCGGACGGCTGCTCGCCGAGGAAGGCGAGCGTCAGGTGCAGGTTCTCCCGCCGGGAGAAGGAGGCGCTCGGGGAGGCGCGCCTCAGCGCGTCCTGCGCGCGGACGAAGGCGGCCACGGGCTCCGGCGGGAAGTTTATGGCGATGAAGAGCCTCATACCGCGGCCTCCTTCGGGCGGTAGGCCGGCTCCGGGGCCAGCGGGCAGGAGAGCAGCACGGTATCCGCCGCTGAGAGGAACTCGGAGGGCGACTTCGATTTCAGTACGCGCTTCATCTCGCGCTCGCAGTCCGTGAAGGTGAAGCGCAGGTAATTCCAGAGCTCCTTCATGCGCAGCATGGCGCTGCGCTCGCTGCCGAAATCGGCGGCGCAGGTCTCGTAGATCTCCGCGTGGAAACCGCGCAGGGCGGCGCGGCGCGCGCGCTCCGGGCGCGGCGGGAGGGAGTGCAGGCTGTTTGTCAGCTCAGGCACGGCGGCCAGGCCGCGGCCCAGCATCACGGCGGGGCAGTCCGGCCGCGCGGCGAGGAACGCGCGCACGGACGGTGCGGAGAAAAAGTCGCCGTTGCAGCAGATGGGCGCGCGGCTGTGCTCCAGCGCGTAAACGAACCACTCGCTGCGCGCGCCCGGGCGGTACATGTCCGCGCGCACGCGGGCGTGTACGGTGAGCTCGCTGATGGGGAAATCGTTGAAGATCTCCAGCAGCGGCGGGAACTCCTCCGGCTGGGAAAAGCCGAGGCGCGTTTTGACGGAGACGCGCACATCCACGGCGGAGAACACCTGCTCGAGGAAATGGCGCAGCTCCTGCGGCCGGGAGAGCAGGCCGGAGCCCTTGCCCTTGGCGGTGACGGTGCCGGAGGGGCAGCCGAGATTCAGATTCACCTCGCCGTAGCCCATGCCCGCGAGGGCGTTGGCGGCCCAGACGAAGTCCTCCGCGCTGCGGCAGAGGAGCTGCGGCACGGCGCGCACGCCGGCGTTGTTCGCCGGGGAGAGCTCGCGCAGTACGCGCGGGGGGAACACGTGCTCCCGCGTGGGGGCGAAAAAGGGCGCGAAGTATTTGTCCGCCGGCGCGAAATAGCGAGCGTGCGCGCGGCGGAAGGCGTAGCCGGTGACCCCTTCCAGCGGGGCGCAGTAAAACTCGGCCATCGGCGGGGGCACCTCCTGTCGGGACGTTTGGGATAGTATGGGGCGCGGGGCAAAAATGGGGGTTGATTGTGTTAAGGAAGTTGATTATATTGGGAACGGAGACGATGCGCAGAGCGGGCCGCAGGCAAGTACCCGCGGCCGTTGGCCGCCTGGGGGAAACCCCCGGCGAGGGTTTCCCCCAGACCCCATTCCTGCGCTTTGTGTGAAGGGGGAATTTCGCTCGCTGCGGCGAGCGCCGAGGGGCTTTGCCCATCGACCCCACCGCCTTTTGTAAAAGGCGGGCGAAAACTTCAGATAGAGCGGCGCGCAGCGGACGTTGCGTAGAGCGAAAGCCGCGAAGCGGGAGCTGAGCGGCTTTCATACTTGTAAGTTTCTGCGAACCTTACCGTAGACCAGGGCACAGCCCACTGCCTCCAGGCGCAGCCTGGTCACATGGCGGCGGCGATCTGGGCGGCGACTTTGGCGTTGTTGAGGGCGAGCTGGATGTTGCTGGCGAGGCTCTCGCCGCCGGTGAGGTCCTTCACCTTGGCGAGCAGGAAGGGGGTGATGTCCTTGCCGTGGACGCCGGCCTCGTCGGCGGCGCTGAGGGCCTGCTGGATGACGCCCTCCATCTTGTCGAAGTCCAGGCCATACTCCTCGGGGATGGGGTTGGCGATGAGCACGCCGCCCTTGAGGCCCATGCCCCACTTGGCGTTGAGGATGTCCGCGGCCTCCTGAGGGCCGGAGACGGCGTAGTCCAGCTTGTGGCCGCTGCGGCGGCAGTAGAAGGCCGGGAACTCGTCCGTGCCCATGCCGAGGACCGGCACGCCCATGGTCTCCAGGTACTCGAGCGTGCGGCCGATGTCCAGTATCTGCTTGGCGCCCGCGCAGACCACGGCCACGGAGGTGTGCGCCAGCTCCTGCAGGTCGGCGGAGATGTCCATCGTCACCTCGCCGCCGCGGTGTACGCCGCCGATGCCGCCCGTGGCGAACACGCGGATGCCCGCCATCTCGGCGATGAGCATGGTGGTGGCGACGGTGGTGGCGCCCGTGCGGCCGCTGGCGATGTACACCGGCACGTCGCGGCGGGAGACCTTGCCCACGTCATGCGCCTCGCACATGACCTTCAGGTCGGCCTCGCTGAGGCCCACTTTCAGCTTGCCGCCGATGATGGCCATGGTGGCCGGCACGGCGCCGTTATCGCGCACGACCCGCTCCACGCGGGCGGCGAAGTCCAGATTCTCCGGATAGGGCATGCCGTGGCTGAGGATGGTGCTCTCAAGGGCGACGACGGGCTTGCCGGCGTCAAGGGCGGCTTTGATCTCGGGCTGGATATCGAGGTATTTATTCATCGTTTTGCTCCTTTTATGTGAAAATTGTGGATATTCATGTCAAAGGGCCCGGTAGGCCGTGACGAGCTCGTACTCCCCGCAGGGCCTGGGCGCGCCCTCCGGGACGAAGCCGAGGGAGGGCCAGAAGCGCGCCGGGACGGGGTTATCGCGCACCCAGGCGAGGCCGGCGCGGGAAAAGCCCGCCGCTTTCGCCCCCTCGAGCAGGGACAGGGCCATCCGCCGCCCCAGCCCGCGGCCGCGCCCGCTGCGGCGCAGCATGAAAAGGCCGATCCAGACGCTGCCGGCGTCCGGGTAGCCGGATATGATATCCGCAAGCCCCAGCGGCCCGGCTTCGTCACGAAGCAGGAGGAAATATTTGTCCTCCAGCCCCTTCCCGGGCGGGAGGGCCAGCGTGTCGGCCAGCAGGGCCTCCGCCGAGGGCTCGGAGCGCATGAAGGCGTAATAGTCGCCGTTGCCGCGGCAGAGTTCGAGCGCCTCCGGCACGTCGCGCTCGCGCAGCAGGCGCGCGTCGAAGCCCGGGAAGAGGGCGGCCGCGTCCAGCGGACGCGCGGCGGGGGCGAGCGTGAGGATGCCGGCGCAGGGCGGGATGGGCTCGAAGGCGAGGGCGGGGAACCAGGCGCGGAGGGCCTCCGCCACGGGGTAGTTCTCATCCTCGTCCCAGTCGTCCGCGGCCTGTTCGCGGCAGAGCGCGAGGTCGCGCGGCGTTTCAAAGGCGACGTCGCCGACGATCACCTCGCCGCCGGGGCGCAGGACGCCGAGGCACTCGCGCAGCAGCCGCGCCTGCTGCGGCGTGCTCAGGTGGTGTATGGCGTAAGTGCAGGCGACGGCGTCGAAGCCGCCGCCCAGGCCGTCCGGCAGACCGGCGGAGAAGTCGGCCCGTATGGGCCGCAGGGAGGGGCAGCGCCGCGCGGCCTCCGCGAGCATCTCCGCGGAAAAATCCACGCCCGTCACGGCGCAGCCGGCTTCCGCGAGGCGCGAGGCGAGGACGCCCGTGCCGCAGCCGAGGTCCAAAACCTTTACAGGCCCGTCAGTCCGGCGGCATCCAAGCACATGCGCGGCTATCCGGTCCATGAGCTCCTCATATCCGGCAAAGGGATATCGCTCCGCGCTCTCGCGCACATCTGAGTCGTAGCTCTCAGCCCAGCCGTCAAAATCCCTGTTGTCAAACATCTTCACGCCTCCAGCAGACATATTCCCCGAGCCTTTCAAATCCGGCGTCCAGCGCCGCGGCTTCCCCGGCCGAGCCGGCGTCGGAAAGGTATGTCACCTTCCCGCCCTTCAGAGCGGCAAGAGCAGTCGAAATCAGGTCCCTCGCGGAGGGCACATCCCGTGCGGCAAGGCCGAATATCTCCGCCCCGCCCTCATATTTGCGCAGGAACAGCCCGGAGTGCACCGGACGCCCGGCCGCGTATACCCGCCAGTTTTCAAAGCAGGCTTCAAGCCGCGCGGCGTTCCAATAGCAATCAGAAAAATGCTCCTCGTGGAATTTGAGATACTCACCGAGCCTCTCGCGCCCTATCCTTTCCGCCGAAGCGGCGGCACAAGTCCCGCCGCGGGATTCAAGGTGCGAGCACCTCTCGCATATGGCAAATCCCAGCTCCTCAAGCGCGGCCGAGACTGTCTCGTTTTCCCCCGCCAAGCCAACAGTCAGCTCACAGCCCGGGCAGAGGGCGGCAAATCCCTCAATGAGAGCACGGGCGGAGGGCACGTCCCCCTCGCGGACAAATATGCCCGTCGTCTGCGCGTAGCCATCCTCCGGCATCGAGAAAAACGCGAGCGCTCCCCGCGTCCTCCCGCCGGCTTCAGCAATGCGGAGCAGGCCGCCCTCTTTTGCTCTCAAAGCTATTTCCGCTTCCAGCTCCGCGCCGGAAAGCAGCGGATAGCTGCACGTTTTCCGCCCGGCCGCGCACTCGAGCGCGAAGGAGAGCAGCTCCGCGGAGGGCGAGTATTCCCTTAAAACGTCCATATGCGCCTCCTGAAGAGCCTCTCACTCGTGAAAATCCCGGAGGAAATCCCCTCAGGAAGTCTCCCTCAGCGCGGATATAGTCCTCTCAAGCGCCTCAACGCTCATATCAGGGCTTATCGTGCGCTCGCTCTGCACGGCGAGGGCGCCGGCGGCGAGGGCCATGTCCAGCGTCTCCTCCGCGCCGATGCCGCGCACGTGGCCGTACACCAGCCCGGCCATGAAGGCGTCCCCCGCGCCGTTGGCGTTGGCCATCTCCGTGAGCGCGCGGAGCGAACGGAACATCGCGCGCCCCTCGCAGTCGGCGTAATAGCAGCCGCGCTCGCCGAGGCTGACGGCCACGCGCTGTACGCCGCGGCCCAGCAGCTCCGCGCAGGCGGCGGCGAGGCCGGCGTCCGTGTCCGTCTCGACGCCGGAGAGGACGGAGAGCTCCAGGCGGTTGGGCTTGATGAGGGAGAAGCCGCCCACGAGCGGCGCGACCTTGCGCGCATAGGCCGTGCTCACGGGGTCCAGGAACACGTCCGCGCCGCAGCGAGCTGCGACGGCGATGATGCGCTCCACCGTCTCCAGCGGCAGGCAGGGGTCGCAGACCACGGCCGCGGCGGCGCGGATGAGCGGCTCCTGAGCGTCCACCACCGCGGGGGTGATGTGCTCGAGGATGCCCATGTCCGACATCGCCACCAGCATGTCGCCGTGCGCGTCCAACATGGAGATGTAGCAGCTCGAGTGCGCGCCGGGGACCGTGATGAGGCCGGACATGTCCAGCCCTGCGCGTTCGCTCTCCCGCCGCACGAACTCGCCGTAGAGGTCGTCGCCCACGGCGGAGACCATCCGGGCGCGCACGCCCAGGCGCGAGAGGTTCTCCAGCACGTTGCGCGTCACGCCGCCCACCGACGTGCTCAGGTGGCCGGGGTTGGAGTCGCGCATCACCACGCCCGCACGGCTGCGGCCGTGTACGTCCGCGTTGGCCGCGCCGATGCCGAGGACAAAGGGGGAGTCAGCCATTTTTCACACCTCCATGAAGAAAAATTGATGATAACACAGCCGCGGGGCGATTTCAAGCCCCCAGGCTGCGCCTGGAGGCATTTGCGCTGCGCGCACCGCTGATGGAAGCATTTCGGTAGACCGGGCCGCAGGCAAGCACCCGCAGCCGTTGGCCGCCGGGGGAAACCCCCGGCGAGGGTTTCCCCCGCACCCCTTTCCTGCGCTCTTTGTGTGAAGGGGATTTCGCTCGCTGCGGCGAGCGCCGAGGGGCTTTGCCCCTCGACCCCACAAACTTTTGAAAAAGTTTGATCAAAACTT
>CHCFR05602__coassemble_347_pt1 | contig 29910 bp, 24 predicted proteins | sample CHCFR05602__metabat2_high_PE_010 | metagenome-assembled genome bin CHCFR05602
TTCTCTTTGGAGTCTGAGGGGTTTCTTTTTGACAAGACAAAAAGAAACCCCTCAGGAATGGGTCGCAGGGACTTTAAGTCCCTGCATCCCCCTCCCTGCGGGCGGGCCGCAGGCAACCGCATCCAAACGCAGTCCGGATATAATCCTCCGGTCCTGAGCGGTAGAGGTCGCCGCCCGCGGCGTCCTGCGCGCAGGTGAGCGGCATGTCGCGCACGGTCAGGCGGCGCACGGCCTCCGCGCCCAGGTCGTCCCAGGCGATGACCTCGCACTCCTCCACACAGCCGGCGAGCAGCGCGCCCGCGCCGCCCGTGGCGGCAAGGTATACCGCCCCGTGCTCGCGCATCGCGTCGGCCACCGGCTGGGAACGCGGGCCCTTGCCTATCATCCCCCTCAGCCCGAGGGCGATGAGCTTCGGCGCGTAGGAGTCCATCCTGTAGCTCGTCGTCGGCCCCGCGGAGCCTATCGGCCTGCCCGGCGGTGCCGCCGCCGGCCCGCAGTAGTAGATGACCGCGCCCTCCAGCGGGAAGGGCGGCTCGCCGCCGGCGTCGAGCAGCTCGCAGAGCCGCCGGTGTGCGGCATCCCGCGCCGTGTAGATGACGCCGGAGAGCAGCACGCGCTGCCCGGCGCGCAGCGAGCGCGCCGTTTCCGCGTCCAGCGGCGCGCTGATGCGTATGATATCGCTCACAGTTCCACCTCCGCATGCCGGTCGGCGTGGCAGCAGATACAGACTGCCGCCGGCAGCATGGCGATGTGCGTGGGCCGTGCCAGGACGTGCACGGCCAGGGCCGTCGTGCGCCCGCCCAGCCCCTGCGGCCCGATGCCGGAGGCGTTGATGCGCTCTAAAAGCTCGCGCTCCATGCCGGCGTAGTAGGGGTCGGCGCTGCTCTCGCCGAGGGGCCGCAGCAGCGCCTCGCGGGCGATGGCGGCCACACTGTCGAAGCCGCCGCCGATGCCCACGCCCACCACCGTGGGCGGGCAGGGGTTGCCGCCGGCGGAGAGCACCGTGTCCAGCACGAAGTCCTTCACGCCCGCCTCCCCCTGCGCGGGGGTGAGCATCTTCACGCGGCACATGTTCTCGCTGCCCGCGCCCTTGGGCGAGACGGTGATCTTCACGCCCTCGCCCGGCCTGATGCGCACGCGCAGCGTGCAGGGCGTGTTGTCCCCGGTGTTGACGCGCCGCAGCGGGTCGCGCACCACGCTCTTGCGCAGGTGCCCGGCCTCGTAGCCGCGGCGGACGCCCTCCTGCACGGCTTCATCCAGGTCCCCGCCCGTCAGGTGCACGTCCTGCCCCAGCTCGAGATAGACGGTGACGAGCCCCGTGTCCTGGCAGATGGGCAGCGGCGTCGAGCGCGCCGCGTCCAGGTTGCGCTCCAGATCGCGCAGTATCTCCCGCGCGGGCGGCCAGGGCTCGCTCTCCGCCGCCGCGCGCAGCGCCCGCTCGGCCTCCGGCGGCAGGAAGCGGTTGGCCTCCACGCACAGCCGCTCCACGGCGGCCGTTATCTTGTCTACGCCCAGCTCCCTCACAGCCGCGCCGCCCCGCTCTCTCTGGCCGCGGCGGCCACGGCGGCGGAGACGGCCTCCGCCGCCCGGCTGTCAAAGGCGTCCGGGATGATGTGCTGCGGCGAGAGCCCGTCGGCTTCCGCAAGGGACGCCAGCGCGTCCACCGCCGCGGCCTTCATGGCCGTGTTGATGTCCCGCGCGCGGACAGAGAGCGCGCCGCGGAACACGCCGGGGAAGGCCAGCACGTTGTTTATCTGGTTGGGATAGTCGCTGCGCCCCGTGCCGATGACGCACACGCCCGCCGCGGCGGCCTCCTCATAGGGCACCTCCGGCGTCGGGTTGGCCATGGCGAACACCACGCTGCGCTCCGCCATCGCCCGCAGGTCCTCCCCGCGCAGCAGGTTGCCGGAGGAGACGCCGATGAACACGTCCGCCCCGCGCAGCGCCTCCGGCAGCGAGCCGCTGAGACGCCGCGGGTTGGTGCGCGCGGCCAGCGCGGCCTTGTGCGGCGTCAGGCCCTCGCGCCCGGCGTAGATGGCCCCCCGGCGGTCGCAGACGGTGATGTCCCGCGCGCCCAGGGCCAGCAGCATGTTGGTGATGGCCGTGCCGGCCGCGCCGGGCCCGTTCAGGACTATCCGCGCATCTTCAAGGGACTTCCCGGCCACCTTGAGGGCGTTTTTCAGCGCGGCGGCGACGACGATGGCCGTGCCGTGCTGGTCGTCGTGGAAAACGGGTATCTCCAGCGCGCTCTCCAGAGCGGACTCGATCTCGAAGCACTTGGGCGCGGCGATGTCCTCAAGGTTTATCCCCCCGTACGCCGGGGCGATGGCCTTCACGGCCGCGATTATCTCCTCCGGCGTGTGTACGTCGAGGCAGAGGGGCACGGCGTCCACGCCGCCGAACTCCTTGAAGAGCAGCGCCTTGCCCTCCATCACCGGCAGGGCGGCGAGCGGCCCGATGTCGCCCAGGCCGAGCACGGCGGAGCCGTCCGTCACCACGGCCACCATGTTGCCCTTCGCCGTGTACTCCCAGGCGGCGGCGGGGTCGGCGGCGATGCGCCGGCAGGGCTCGGCCACGCCGGGGGTGTAGGCGGTGGAGAGGTCGTCGCGCGTTTTTACGCCCACCTTGCCCCTTATCTCGATCTTTCCGCGGTGCTCGCTGTGCATTTTCAGCGCGGCGGCGTTGTAGTCCATTTCCAGCATCTCCTTATCCTATCTCCGGCCCCAGCCGGGAGAGCACGTCTGTGAAGTACGCGGGCAGCTCCGTCTCAAAGCGCAGCCGCTCCAGCGTCCGCGGGTGGGTGAATTCAATGGCCCGCGCGTGCAGGCACTGGCCGGTGAGGCCCTTTTCCGGCTTTTTTGCGCGGGAATAGAGCTCGTCGCCCAGCAGCGGGTGGCCGATATAGGCCATATGCACCCTTATCTGGTGCGTCCGCCCTGTCTCCAGCCGGCAGCGGATGTGCGTATAGCCCTCATACCTGGCTATGACCTCCCAGTGCGTCACCGCGCTGCGGGAGTTCTTCTCCGTCACGGCCATTTTCTTCCTGTCCGTCGGGCAGCGGCCGATGGGCGCGTCCACCGTCCCCGCCCCCTCGCGGAAGCGCCCGCGGGCCACGGCCTCATACTCCCGCCGCAGGCTGTGGTCGGCAAGCTGGGCGGAGAGGCCCAGGTGGGCGAAGTCGTTCTTCGCCGCCACCAGCAGCCCGGAGGTGTCGCGGTCTATCCGGTGGACGATGCCGGGCCGCAGCTCGCCCCCCACGCCGGAGAGGCTCTCGCCGCAGTGGAACATGAGCGCGTTCACCAGCGTGCCGTCGGCGTGGCCGGGCGCGGGGTGCACGACCATCCCCCGCGGCTTGTTGACCACGATGAGGTCCGCATCCTCATATACGACCTCTATCGCCAGGTCCTGCGCCGCCGGCGCGCCGGCGGCCGCGATCTCCGGCATGACCACGTCGTATTCCGCGCCGGCGCGGGACTTTTCGCTTTTTTTCAGCGGCGCGCCGCCGAGCGTGACGGCCCCCTGCTCGATCAGCCGCTGCGCGGCGGAGCGCGTCAGGCCCTCTACACAGCGCGAGAGGAGAGCGTCGATCCTCTCGCCGCTCTCCTGCGCTTTGACTGTTATTTTCCCGCTCATTTGCCGCCGAATTCCGCCAGGATGTCCTCCAGGGAGAACTCCTCGCCCTCTTTTTTCGCGCTCTCGGGCGGTTTTGCCTCCGGGCGCGGAGCCGGCCCCGCCTCCGGGCGCGCCGGCTTCGGCGCGCGTTCGGCGCGCGGCGTATCCTGCGGCTCCGCCCTCTGGACGCTCTCCGCCCTCTGCGCGCGCTCCGGGGCGGCTTTCGCCGCCTTTGCCGGCTGTGCGGGCGGCGCCTCGCCCGCCTTGCGCGGGATATAGGTGCGCGCGTCCTCGTCCTTCGCGCGGCGGAAACTGACCGGGCTGTCCGCCACAGCGGGCTCTTCCTCCTCCCGGGCGGCGCGGCCGCGCCCTCCGTCATGGCGGCGCTGCTTCGCGCGCGTGCGGCTGTGCGCGCCCTCATCCTCCGCGGCGGGGACTTTTTTGCCGCTGCCGCTGAAGATGATATACAGGCAGAAGAGCACGCCGCAGCAGGAGATGAACATGTCCGCCACGTTGAAGATGGCGTAGTCCATGAACTCCAGCTTGAACATGTCCACGACATAGCCGTAGAGCGCGCGGTCGATGCAGTTGCCGATGGCGCCGGCCAGCACGCCCACCATCGCCCAGCGGCCGATGGCGTGCTGTATGAGGCCCTTTTTCAGGGCGTAGACGGCGAAGGCCGTGAACACGGCGGCGATGGCCACGAAGGCCCAGCGCCAGTCGCCGCTGTCCAGGATGCCGAAGGCGGCGCCGTAATTGTGTATGTTCACCAGGCTGACGATGCCCGGTATCAGCTCCTGCGAGCCGATGTTCAGCGGGATGCTGATCGTCACCCAGTATTTCAGCCACTGGTCCAGTATCAGAACGAGGACCACGGCCAGTGCGTAAAACATTGCGCTTGCCTCCCTTTTCAGCGCCCGGAAGGGCGCGCGGGCGATCTTTTATTTCTTCACGGCCGCCGCGCAGCGGGGGCAGAGCTCGGGGTGCTCGCTGTCCGAGCCGATGCCGGCCGAATGCGTCCAGCAGCGCGGGCACTTGGGCAGCGCGCTGGGCTCCACCTTGATGGTCAGGCCCGGCATCTCCTCGCCGGCGAAGCCTCCCTCGGCGTCGCCCTCCGCAAACTCGGAGACGATGCACAGCTTGTCCAGCGGCGCGCCCTGCACGCTCTGCCAGGCGGCGCGGGCCTCCTCGGCGACGGAAACGGTCACCTTCGCGTCCAGCGGCTTGCCGATGAGCTTCTCCGCGCGGGCGAGCTCAAGGGCCTTGTTCACATCGTCGCGGATGCGCATCAGGTTGTCCCAGCGCAGCTCGTCCTCGGCGGAGAGGCGGCGCGCGCCGTCGCAGGCAGGCATGTCGTTGAGCATCACGTGGCGCGCGTCGGCGCCCCCGGCGTGCGGCATCGCCAGCCAGATCTCGTTGGCGGTGAAGGACAGCAGCGGGGCGAGCAGGCGCACCATGGCGTCCAGTATCGTGTAGATGGCGGTCTGCGCGCTGCGGCGTGAGAGGCTGTCCGCCCCATCGCAGTAGAGGCGGTCCTTGATGACGTCCAGGTAGAAGTTCGACATGTCCAGCACGCAGAAGCTGTGGATGGAGCTGGTGACGGTGAAGAACTCGTACTTCTCATAGGCCGCCAGGCAGCGCTCGACGAGCTTGTCGAGGCGGCTGAGCGCCCAGCGGTCGAGCTCGGGCATGTCCTCAAGCGCCACGGCGTCCTTATCCGGGTCAAAGCCGTTGAGGTTGCCGAGGATATAGCGCGCCGTGTTGCGGATCTTCAGGTATTTGTCGGAGAGCTGCTTGAATATGGCGTCCGAGCAGCGGACGTCCAGGCGGTAGTCCGCGCTGGCGGCCCAGAGGCGGATGAGGTCCGCGCCGTACTTGGGGATCAGCTCGTCGGGATAGACGCCGTTGCCCAGGCTCTTGTGCATGGCCCGGCCCTCGCCGTCCACGGTCCAGCCGTGGCAGAGGCAGGAGGTATAGGGCGCCGCGCCCTTGACGGCCACGCCGATCAGCAAACTGCTCTGGAACCAGCCGCGGAACTGGTCGCCGCCCTCCAGGTACATGTCGCTGGGCCAGCGCCCGGGGCTGTCCAGCTCCATGGAGGCGATGTGCGTGCTGCCGGAGTCGAACCAGCCGTCCAGGGTGTCCGTCTCCTTGGTGAAGTGTTTGCCGCCGCAGTGCGGGCAGGCGTAGCCCTCAGGCAGCAGGTCCACGGCGTCCAGCTCGAACCAGGCGTTGGAGCCGCGCCGGCGGAAGATGCCGGCCACGGACTCGATGGTCTCGTCCGTGCAGACGGGCTTGCCGCAGTCGGCGCAGTAGAAAACGGGTATCGGCAGCCCCCAGCGGCGCTGGCGGGAGATGCACCAGTCGGAGCGCTCGCGGATCATGGCTATCATGCGGTCGTGGCCCCATTCGGGCATCCACTTGACGTTGTCGGTGGAGGCGCAGGCCTCGTCCTTGAAGGCGTCCACGGAGCAGAACCACTGGTCGGTGGCGCGGTAGAGTATGGGGCTCTTGCAGCGCCAGCAGTGCGCGTACTGGTGGATGATGTCCTCGTAGGCATAGAGCGCGCCGCAGTCCTGCAGATCCTTGAAGATGGCCTCGTTGGCCTCGTCGGTGGTGAGGCCGCAGTACTTGCCGGCCTCCTCGTTCATGCGGCCGTGGTCGTCCACGGGGACGGTCATGCCGATGTGCACCTTGCCCTCGGCGTCGTACTTGCGGCAGATCTCATAGTCCTCCTGGCCGTGGCCCGGCGCGGTGTGTACGCAGCCGGTGCCGGCGTCCAGCGTGACGTGGTCGCCGAGGATGATGATGCTGTCGCGGCCGATCAGCGGATGGGTGGCGGTCATGAACTCGAACTCCGCGCCCTTCATCTCGGCAAGGACCTCGAAGCCCTCCACCTTGCCCACCTCGGCCACGCGGGCCATGAGCTCCTTGGCAATGATATACACTTCCCCGTTCGGGGCCTTGGCGAGGACGTAGTCGAAGTCGGGCCCGAGGCAGATGGCGAGGTTGCCGGGGATGGTCCAGGTCGTGGTGGTCCAGATGAGGAAATAGAGGCTGTTCAGGTCGCAGTATTTGCCGAGCTTGCCGTGGTCGTCCTTGACCTTGAACTTGACGTAGATGGACTTGCAGGGGTCCTCGGCGTACTCGATCTCGGCCTCGGCGAGGGCTGTCTCGTCGTGCGGGCACCAGTAGACCGGCTTCTTGCCGCGGTAGATATAGCCCTTCTTGTACATCTCGCCGAAGATGCGGATCTCCTCCGCCTCGAACTTCGGGTCCATGGTGAGATAGGGGTGATCCCACTCGCCGAGGCAGCCGAGGCGCTTGAACTGGTCGCGCTGCACGTCCACATAGTGCTGCGCGAACTCGTGGCAGGCGTCGCGGAATTCGGCGGTGGTCATCTCCTTGTGGTTGAGCTTCTGCTCCTTGATGATTGCGCTCTCGATGGGCATCCCGTGGTTGTCCCAGCCGGGGTAGTATATGGCGTTATAGCCGGACATGGACTTATAGCGCGTTATGAAGTCCTTCAGGCACTTGTTCAGCGCGGTGCCCATGTGGATCATGCCGTTGGAGAACGGGGGGCCGTCGTGCAGGTTGAATACGGGCCTGCCCTCGTTCTTTTTCAGCATCTCGTGGTAGAGGTCGAGGTCGTACCACTCTTTAAGCATGTCGGGCTCGCGCTTGGGCAGCGCGGCACGCATGGGAAAGTCTGTTTTCGGAAGGTTTACCGTGGAATTGTAGTCCATTGTCTGTCTATCTCCCTCTCGTCTAAGAATCTCTATAAAAGCGCTGCGGGGCCGCGTTCGCCGCGCGCCCCGCCGTAAGCTGTCTCAGCTCTGTCCCCCGATGGAGAAGAGGTGCGTCACGTCGTCGGCCGGGGTCTGCTGCCCGGCGGAGCCCAGCGCGGGGCTGATGTCGATGTGCGGGTCGGGCTCGTCCGGTATTCGGGCGACGGAGGCCTCTATGCTCTTCACGGCCGCGTCCACCGCGCGGTCGTCCCCCTGCGCGGGCAGCGCGGAGCTGGCGCGGTCCAGATAGTCAAGCTGGCGGGAGCAGAGCGCCCTCGCCTCTTCAAAAAACTTTGTGAACGACGCCTTGGCCTCGTTGAGGCGCTGGCGCTCGCGCTCGGTCTCGTTCCTGATGGCCTCCAGCCCGCTGCGGGCCGTGGCCTCGGCGTCGGCCAGGGTCTTTTCCGCGCGCGCCCTCGCGTCCGCCTCGATCTGGGCGGAGAGCTTCTGCGCGCTCAGCAGCGTCAGGCGCATGGCGTCCTCGCTGGCGCGGTACTCCTCGATCTTGTCCACGAGCACCTTCATCTTGGCCTTGAGCGTCGCATTTTCCTTCTGGACGTTCTCGAGCTCCACAGCGGCGTCCTCGAGGAAGTCGTCCACATCGCCCATGTCATAGCCGCCGAAAACGGCCTTTTCAAACGTTCTCTCTCTGATATCCTGGGGAGTCATACCCGTTATCTCCTTCCCTTGCCGCGGTCAAGCCGTTCAGAATGTAAAGCCGCTGTTCTCTATCTCGTCCGCGAGGCCGCCGGTGAGGCCCACGCTGTCCGGGGTAATGAGGAACGTGTCTGATGAGACACGTTTGAGATTCCCCTCCTGTACATAGGCCGCGCCGGACAGGAAGTCCACCAGCCGCCGGGCCGTGACCTTGTCCGCCGCTTCCAGATTAAGCACCACCGTGTGCTTGTTGCGCAGATGGTCGGCGATCTCCGCCGCCTCCTCAAAGCGCTCGGGCTTCACCAGCACCACCTGCTGCTGGCCGGCGCCGATGTTCACCACGCGGCTCGTGCCCCTGGCGGCGCGCTCGCGCCTGGGCGCCGGATGGCTCACGCGCTGCACCGGCGCGCCGGCATAGGCGTTGCCGCCGGAGCCGCCCTCGGCCCCGTCGTCAAAAAAGCTGGCGCGGCCGTCCTGCGCGCCCTCGCCCTCTGGCCCGGGTGCGGGCGTGTCCCCCTCGGAGAAAAATTCGTCCTCGTCGGAATAGGGACGGGTCAGTTTTTTCAGTTCATCTAAAAAGCCCATTTGTCACCCTTCTTTGGCCGGAGCGCCGTAGTCGCGCGGCCCGAAGATGCCGGTGCCGACGCGCACCATGTTCGCGCCTTCCCTTATCGCATCCTCGAAATCGCCGCTCATGCCCATGGACAGGAAGTCCATGCCGACATTATCGTATTTTTTTGCCCCGATGTCAACAAAAAGCTCGCGCATCGCCGCAAAATATGGCCGCGACGCGCCGGGGAAGGCCGCCGCGGGCGGTATCGCCATCAGCCCGCGCACCCTCACGGCCGATAATGTGCCACAAAATTCCAGCGCCGCGGGCAGCGCCGCGGGGTCAAAGCCGCTCTTGGCCGCCTCGCCGCCTATGTTCACCTCCAGCAGCACGTCCTGGGTGACGCCGAGCTTCACGGCCCGCGCGTCGATCAGCCGCAGCAGCTCCTCGGAGTCCACGGACTCGATGAGGTCGGCCACGCCCACCAGGTATTTGATCTTGTTCTTCTGCAGGTGGCCGATGAAGTGCAGCGGCGCGCCCGCATAGGCCCCCTGGCCGTTCTTCTCCACCAGCTCCTGCACGCGGTTCTCGCCGCAGGCGTCCACCCCGGCGGCGACGGCCTCGCGCACGGCCTGCGCGCCGTTCATCTTGCTGGCGGCCACCAGCAGCACGCGCCGGCCGCCGGCGGCGGCCTCCATCCGCGCGCGGACGGCGGCGACGTTTTCGGCTATCGACATATATCATACCCTCTTTTTATATACTGGGCCAAATATCGCGTCATCCCAGCAGCACCGCCGCGCCCTCGCGCAGCGCGCCGCCCGTCTCCAGCAGCCAGCCGCCGGCGTATTCGCAGACGGGCGTGACGGCCGTCTCCTGCGGCCCGGCGGGGCCGCTGACGATCACATAGCGCTCCGTCCCCCGCCCGTGCAGGGCCTCCGCGGGGACATAGAGCCCCTCTGCGCGTGTGACGGCCAGCTCGCCGCGCCCGCGCCGCGCGTGCAGCATGTCCGCCAGATGCCCGCCGCAGGAGAACAGCACGGCGCACTGCCCGCCCTCCGGCGGCGACACGCTCTCCACGCGGACGGAAAACGTCCCCTGCGCCAGCGTCAGCTGCGCCTGCCCGCCGGGGGCGAGCCCGGCGGCGGCGTCCTCGTCCACCAGCGCGGCGAAGCGCCAGCGCGTCCCCGTGACAAGGCTGCCATAGGCCCCCTCCGGGGCCGGCGGGCCCTCCCCGGCGAGCAGGGCGGCGAGCTCCGGCGGCGTGTCGCAGTCCTCCGCGGCCAGCTGCCAAAGCCCGTCCGAATAGCTGCTGAAAAGGCCCGGCTCATCCGCCGTTATGCCGCCCTCCGGCGTCCCGGCCGCCTCCGTCCGGCCGCCGGACAGCGCCGTCTCCAGCGCGTCCAGGGCCGCGCGCACGTCCCCCCGCGCGCCGTCCACGGCCTCCGAAAGGGCCATCACGGCCTCCGGCACGTCCCTCGCGCCGTCAAAAAGCGCGCCCCTTGCCGCGGCCAGGGCCTCCGCCGAGCGCGCCTCCACGGCGATCAGCCCCCCGGCGGGGAGGCGCTCGCCGTCGCGCGCGGCAACGAGCAGGTATCCGTCCTGCGAGACGAGCGGCCGCTCCTCGCGCAAAATGAGCCCCTCGCACTGCGCCGTCACGGCGGCGGAGACGGCGTACACCGTGTGCGTCCTCTGTCCGGCCGCGCCGCCGCCCAGCAGCGGGGCGGCCAGATAGGCCGCGCCCGCCAGGGCCAGGACGCCCAGCACGGCGCCGGCAAAGGGCCGCGGTGTGCGGCGGCTTATGTATCCGCCTCCCCCAGGTCCACGCTGCGCGCGGGCGCGATGGTGGAGATGGCGTGCTTATAGATGAGCTGTTGCTTGCCGTCCGAGTCCAGCACCACGGTGAAGTTGTCGAAGGCGCGCAGCACGCCGCGCAGCTGGAAGCCGTTCATCAAAAACAGCGTCAGCGGCACGCGCTCGGCACGCGCCCGGTTGAGGAAGGTGTCCTGGAGGTTTTTCTGCTTTTCCATTTCTCTCGCTCCTTGCCGGAGCGGCTGATTTACATAATATCACATCAGGGCGCTCCGTTAAATAGTGATTTTTAACAAAACGCGCCCTGCCTGGCGTGTACGGGCGTGTCCTGCCCGACTATCTTATACCGCGCCCGGCGAGGAAAACTGTCGAATCCCGCCGCGCCATATCAAAATCGGGCTCCGCGCCCCAGCGTATCCAGTGGATGCCCGGCCGCGCGCGCAGCCAGGTGAGCTGCCGTTTGGCATAGCGCCGCGTGCCGCGCTTGATGAGCTCCAGGGCCTCCTCTTCGGATATCTCCCCGCGCACGGCGGCCGCCGCCTCTTTATAGCCGATGGCCTGCATGGCCGTGCAGCCCGCGCCCAGTGGGCGCGCGAGCAGCGCGCGCACCTCGTCGAAGAGCCCCGCCGCGGCCATGGCGTCCACCCGCGCGTCGATGCGCCGGTAGAGCTCCGCGCGGTCGGCGTAGTCGAGGGCGATCACCGCCGCGTCGTACCTCGGCGGCCTCGCTCGGGTCTCCGCGTCGTGCTCGCTCATCGGCCTGCCCGTGAGCAGGTATATCTCATACGCGCGCACTATGCGCTTTTTGTCGTTCGCGTGCAGCTTCGCGGCCCGCTCCGGGTCGAGCTGGGAGAGCTCGCGGAGCATGGCCTCGCCGCCGATCTCCTCATAGCGCTCCTCCAGCTCGCGGCGGCACTCGCCGCTCTCCTCCCGCGCGGCGAAGTCGCGCCCCTGCACCAGCGAGTCGATGTAGAGCCCCGTGCCGCCGACGACGATGGGCCGCTTCCCGCGCGCAAGGATGTCCCGGCAGGCGGCGTCCGCGGCCTCCGTCCAGCGGGAGACGCTCCAGCCCTCCTCCGGCTGCGCCACGTCGATCAGGTGGTGGGGCGCGGCGGCAAGCTCCTCCCGCGTGGGTTTGGCGGTGCCGATGTCCATCCCGCGGTAGATCTGCATGGAGTCGGCGGAGACGATCTCCCCGCCCAGCTCCTGCGCGAGCATGATGCCGAGGCGCGTCTTGCCCGTGGCCGTGGGCCCGGTGACTACTACAATTTGACCCGTCATGTCTAAATGCACTTCCATTCTCCGCCGGGTTGTGATAAGATGTTGCCGAATTACGAAAGGAGACTGCTCCGTGAAAGTAAAAATCACTGCCGACAGCACCTGCGACCTTCCGCAGGCGTTCCTCGACCGCTATGGGATACGCATTTTCCCGCTCTATATCGTCCGCGACGGCGTCGCCCTGCGCGACGGCATCGACATCACGCCCGACGACCTCTACGCCTACACGAAGGAGACGGGCAAGCTCTGCGGCACCGCCGCCGGCACCGTCGCCGACTACGCCGACGGCTGGCGCGAGTGCCTGAAGGACTGCGACGCCGTGGTACACGTGGCCTTTTCCAGCGAGCTCTCCGTCACCTGCGGCAACGCGCGCCTGGCGGCGGAGGACTTCGACAACGTCTACGTCGTCGATTCGCTCAACCTCTCCACCGGCTACGGCCACCTGGTGCTGGACGCCGCCATCATGGCGGAAAACGGCGCCTCCCCGCAGGAGATCGTCGCCGAGACGGAGCGCCAGGTGCCGAAAATGGACGTCAGCTTCGTGCTCAACACGCTTGATTTCCTGCGCAAGGGCGGCCGCTGCACGGCCGTGCAGGCCCTGGGCGCCAACCTGCTGGGCATCAAGCCCTGCATCGAGGTCCACGAGGGCAAGATGGGTGTCGCCAAAAAATATCGCGGCAAGATCGAGGCCGCCTACCACCAGTACATCCGCGACCGCCTTCAGGGCCGCGACGACATCGACCTGCGGCGCGTTTTCATCACCGACTCCGGCCTGCCGGACGACGTGCGGCAGCGCCTGCGGCAGACCGTGCTGGAGTGCCAGCCCTTCGCGGAGGTCTACAACAACCGCGCCGGCTGCACGATAAGCGGCCACTGCGGCCCCTGGTGCATGGGCGTGCTCTACTACCACAAATAAGCCGCGCCCGGGCAAATCCCGGGCCGGGGAGGCCCCTTTTCAGGAAAAAGGGGCCTCCCTTTTTATACGATGCGCTTGAACTGCCTGTCCAGGTCGCGCCGCGTGAGCGTCCAGGCCACGGGGCGGCCGTGGGGGCAGGTGGTCACCTCGCCGCGGCAGACGGCCTCCGCCACGCGCAGCAGCTCCTGCGGCTGGGAGGACTTCCCGGCCTTGATGGCGGCCTTGCAGGCCACGGTCTTGAGCGCCTCCTCGCGCGCGGAGCGCGCCGTCACGCGGCCGGAGCGGGCCAGGCCGTCGGCGATCTCCTCCACCGCGGCGGCGGCCTCGCCGGCGTCCAGCTCGCAGGGCGCGCCGCGCAGGATGAAGGCCCCCTCGCCGTAGCTCTCCAGCTCGAAACCGAGTTCGGAAAATAGCGCCAGGTTCTCGCCGATGACCTCCGCCAGGTCGCGCGGCGGCGTCAGCGGCACGCTCTCCAGCAGCGCCTGGCTCATGACGCCGGCCCCGTCCCGGGATATCCTGTCGAATATCATCCGCTCATGGGCGGCGTGCTTGTCGATGATGATGAGCGAGTCGCCCTTCTGCACGAGGATGTAGAGCTCCAGCGCCTCGCCGATAAGGCGCAGCGGCTCGTCCTCCGCCGCTTCCGTCCGCGGCGCGGCGGCGGGCCTTCCGGCCGGCACCGCGGCGGCCTCGCGCGCTGCGGCGCTCCACTCCGGCGGCCAGGCGGCTTCGCGACGTTCCGGCGGCGCGGCGGGCGCGGCGGTGGCGCGGGCGGGCGGGGCGGTATGGGCGCGCTGCGGCGGCGCGGCAGGGCGCGGCGAGAGGTCCAGGCGCGTCTGATAGGCGGCGGAGGGCTCCGCCACGCGGAAGCCGCTGCGCTCCGGCCGCGCGGAGGTATAGAGCTTCGGCGGCGAGGGCTCGGCCTCCGGCGCGGCCGCGGCCGCCGGGGCCGGGGATTCCAGCGCGCCCAGCACGGCGTAGTGCACGGCGTCGAAAACGCGCCGCTCGTCGGAAAATTTGACTTCCGTCTTGGCCGGGTGGACGTTCACGTCCACGGCGGCGGCGGAGATGTCGAGGTAAATGGCGCAGGCGGGGAAGCGGCCCGTGAGCATGGCGTTTTTATACGCCTGCTCCACCGCGGCCTGCAGGAGCTGCGAGCGGATGTACCTCCCGTTGCAGAAGAAGTACTGCGCGCCGCGGCTGCCGCGCCCCGTGCCGGGCGCGCTGGTGAAGCCGCTCACCCGGATATCCCCCTCCCCGGAGGAGACCGCCGCGAGCGAGGCGGCCAGTTCGCGCCCCAGCAGGGTGTACACCGCGCTCTCCGCGCGGCCGTCCCCCGGCGTGAAAAACTCCTCCTTGCCGTCCTTTATGCAGCGGACGGACACGTCCGGCCGGCCGAGCGCGCAGCGCAGCGCGGCCTGCACGCAGGCGGCGCCCTCCGCGCGGTCGGATTTCATGAATTTCAGCCTGGCCGGCGTGTTGTAGAAAATCCCGCGGACGATCATCGTCGTCCCCTCCGGGCAGCCGGCCTCGCCCATCTCGGCGATCTCGCCGGCGTCCAGGGCCACGCGCGTGCCGCCCGCCGCGCCGCGCTCGCGCGTCAGCAGCTCCACGTGGGAAACGCTGCTGATGGCGGCCAGGGCCTCGCCGCGGAAGCCCAGCGTGCCGATGGCCTCCAGCCCGCGCTCGTCGCGCAGCTTGCTCGTCGCGTGCCGGAGGAAGGCTATCCCGGCGTCCTCGGCGGACATGCCGCAGCCGTCGTCCGTCACGCGCAGGTACTCAGCGCCGCCGCCGCGTATCTCCACCGTTATATTCCGCGCCTGCGCGTCGAGCGCGTTCTCCACGAGCTCCTTGACGGCGGAGGCCGGGCGCTCCACCACCTCGCCGGCGGCGATGAGGTCGGCGACGAAGGGGGAGAGTATGTTTATCTTTGCCATGGGGCACCTCGCTGTGTGTTTTGCCCCCTTTGCGGGGCCCGCTCATTATATACCAAAATGATTGAACTTTCCACACTTTGATGTTAAAATATATGGCTGTATATCACTGCGTTACGGAGAGACAGAATGGCTTATCAACGTATAGAGATCCCCGCCGCCGAGCTCGCGCGCCAGCGGGACATCTGCTTTCAGATACGCGAGCGCCACGAGCGGGAGGGCCGCGCCCCCCTCGCCTTTGTGGACACCTACGGCTGCCAGCAGAACGAGGCCGACAGCGAGGAGCTGCGCGGCTACATCGAGCTGATGGGCTACGGCTTCACTGACGATGAGAACGAGGCCGACCTCATCGTCGTCAACACCTGCGCCGTGCGCGCACACGCGGAGATGCGCATCCTAGGCAACGTGGGCGCGCTGGTGCACGCCAAGGCGCGCAACCCCCGTCTGCTCGTCGCCGTCTGCGGCTGCATGGTGCAACAGAGGCACATGGCGGAGAAGCTGAAGCAGAGCTTCCGCGTTGTGGACCTCGTCTTCGGCCCGCACGAGCTCTGGCGCTTTCCGGAGCTTTATAAGCGCGCGAGGGATACGAAAAAGCGCGTGTTCGCCGTTGAAGACAGCGACGGTGTGGTGGCCGAGGGGCTGCCCGTCCGGCGAAGCGGCTCCGTAAAGGCCTGGCTCTCCATCATGTACGGCTGCAACAACTTCTGCACCTACTGCATCGTGCCCTACGTCCGCGGGCGCGAGCGCTCGCGCCGGTTTGACGACGTGGTGGCGGAGGCCCGCTCGCTCGTGGAGGCGGGGTATAAGGACATCACACTGCTCGGGCAGAACGTGAACAGCTACGGCCGCGACCTGGACGAGGGGCGCGACTTTGCGGACCTGATACGCGCGATAAACGACATCCCCGGCGACTTCCTTATACGCTTCATGACCAGCCACCCGCGGGACGCCACGGAAAAGCTCTTCCGCACCATGGCGGAGTGCGAAAAGTGCGCCAAGCACATCCACCTGCCCGTCCAGTCCGGCTCCAACCGCATCCTGAAGGCCATGAACCGGCACTACGGGCGCGAAAAATACCTCGAGGAGGTGCGCACGGCGCGCGAGCTGATGCCGGACATCGTGCTCACCACGGACATCATCGTCGGCTTCCCCGGCGAAACGCGCTCAGACTTTGACGAGACGCTCTCCCTCGTGCGCGAGGTGGGGTACGACGCCATGTTCACCTTCATCTTCTCCCCGCGCGAGGGCACGCCCGCGGCGAAGCTGCCGGACCCCGTGTCAAGGGAGGAAAAGCAGGTGTGGTTCGACGAGCTCGTGGAGCTCTCGAACTCCATCTCCGGCGAAAAGCACGCCGCCTACGCCGGCAGGACGCTGCGCGTCCTCGTGGACGGCGAGACCGGCCGGGACGGATACAACCTCTCCGCCCGCACGAACGGCGGGCGCCTGGTGCACCTGAAGGGCGGCGCGGAGCTCGTGGGCCGCTTCATCGACGTGAAGATCACCGGCTGGAACACCTGGGCGCTCTACGGCGAGATACAGGAGGCGTGACATGGCAGAACTGACGCCGATGAAGGCGCAGTACAACGAGATAAAGAGCCAGTACCGCGACTGCCTGCTGCTCTTCCGCCTGGGGGACTTCTATGAGCTCTTCGACGAGGACGCCAAGAAGGCCGCCAAGGAGCTTGACCTGGCGCTCACCACCCGCGACCGCGGCAAGCCCGCCGAGGAGCAGACGCCCATGTGCGGCGTGCCCTACCACTCGGCGGAGGCGTATATCGCCCGGCTGATCGCCAAGGGCTACAAGGTCGCCGTCTGCGAGCAGACGGAGGATCCCGCGCTGGCCAAGGGCCTTGTGAAGCGGGACGTGATACGCGTGATAACCCCTGGCACGGTGACGGAGAGCTCCATGCTCGAGGAGGGCCGCTCCAACTATGTCTGCGCCGTATACCTCGACGCGGTGTCCGGCGCGGCGGCGTTCTGCGACGTGTCCACGGGCGAATTCTGCGCCGCCGCCTTCGCCGAGGACTGCGTGGCGCACATCGGCAACGAGCTGGCGCGCTTTTCCCCGCGCGAGGCCGTGCTCAGCGAGGGCGCGGCGGCGGACGAGGGCGTCTGCTCCTTCCTGCGCCAGCGGCTGGGCTGCCTGCTGGAGCCGGACGGCGGCAGGTTCGACTACATGGCCGGCGCGGCCGCCCTCTGCGAGCAGTTCGGCGCGCAGGATGTGGACGCCCTGGGCCTGGGGGACGCCCCCGCGGCCGTCAGGGCCTGCGGCGCGCTGCTGCGCTATGTGAAGGAGACGCAGAAGTGCGACCTTTCGAATATCGACTCGCTCGACCTCTTCGAGGGCGGGAAATACATGGAGCTGGACTACGCGGCGCGGCGCAGCCTGGAGCTGACGGAGAACCAGCGCACGGGCGAAAAGCGCGGCAGCCTGCTGTGGGTGCTCGACCGCACCAAGACGCCCATGGGCGGGCGGCTGCTGCGCTCCTGGGTGGAGCGGCCGCTGCTCTCGCCCGTGGCCATCAAGCGCCGCCTCTCCGCCGTCAGCGAGCTGCACGGCGAGAGCGTGCTGAGGCAGGAGCTGCGGCGCGCGCTCGCCGGCATCGGCGACATGCAGCGCCTGGTGGGCCGGGCGGTGTTCGGCTCCGCCAACGGGCGCGACCTGGCCGCGCTGGGCGAGTGCTGCGCGCAGCTGCCGGAGCTCAAACGGCTGCTGGCCGGGCGCTCGTCGGCCCTGCTGAGGCAGGCGGCGGCGCTGGACGAGCTGGCCGACGTGCGGCAGGACATCGAGCGCGCCATCTGCGATGAGCCCCCCTTCTCCGTGCGCGAGGGCGGCATCCTCCGCAGCGGCTACTCGGAGGAAGTGGACCGCCTGCGCAACATCCGCGACAACGGCGCGAAGCTCGTCTCCGAGCTGGAAGCGCGCGAGCGCGCTCGCACGGGCATCAAAAAGCTCAAGGTGGGCTACAACAAGGTGTTCGGCTACTATATCGACGTGCCGAACTCCGCCGGGGCCGTGGAGCTGCCGCCGGAGTACATACGCAAGCAGACGCTGGTCTCCAACGAGCGCTATTTCACGCCCGAGCTCAAGGAGCTCGAAACCGAGCTCACCGGCGCGCGCGAGCGCATCTGCGAGCTGGAGCACAGCTTCTTCACCGAGCTGCGCGTGAGCGTGGCCGGGCGCGTGGAGCGCATCAAGCGCAGCGCGGAGGCCGTGGCGGAGCTGGACGCGCTCTGCTCCCTGGCCGAGGTGGCCTCCCGCAATAACTACACCTGCCCGGAGGTGGACCTCTCCGGCGTCATCGCCATCAGCGAGGGGCGGCACCCGGTGGTGGAGCTCGCGCAGAAGGACACGCTCTTCGTCCCCAACGACACGCTGCTCGGCGGGGCGGACGACCGCGTGGCCGTCATCACCGGCCCCAACATGGCCGGCAAGAGCACCTATATGCGCCAGACGGCGCTCATCGTGCTGATGGCGCAGATGGGCTCCTTCGTGCCGGCAAAGTCGGCCTCCATCGGCGTGGTGGACCGCGTGTTCACGCGCATCGGCGCCTCCGACGACCTCTCCGCCGGGCAGAGCACCTTCATGGTGGAGATGACGGAGGTGGCGGAGATCCTCCGCTGCGCGACGAGGAACAGCCTCATCATCCTCGACGAGATCGGCCGCGGCACCTCCACCTACGACGGCATGGCCATCGCCCGCGCCGTGCTCGAATACTGCGCCGGGCGGCGGCTGGGTGCCAAGACCATGTTCGCCACCCACTACCATGAGCTCACCGCCCTGGAGGGCGGCGTGAAGGGCGTGCGCAACTACTACATCACCGCCAGGAAGCAGGGCGGCAAGCTCATCTTCCTGCGCAAGATCGTCCGCGGCGCGGCGGACGAAAGCTACGGCATCGAGGTCGCCAAGCTGGCCGGCGTCCCGGAACAGGTGGTCGCCCGCGCGCGGGAATATCTCTCCGAGCTCTCCTCCGCGCCCAAAGCCGCCCCCGCGCCGGCCGGCGCGGAGGCGGACATGGCCCAGCTCTCGCTGGGCGCTGCCGCCGAGGGCGAGGCGGCGGAGGCCATACGCTCCGCGCCGCTGGACACCATGTCGCCCATCGAGGCGATGAACCTGCTCTATGAGCTGAAAAGGAAGCTGGAGGGCTGATGGGACACGATATCAGAGCCCCGCGCATCGAGCGCGAGGATATGACCCGGCGGGAGGCCGTGCTCGCCGCCGTATACCTGCCGGTACACGCCGTGCTGCTGCCGCTGCTGCTCACCTGGTTCGCCACCCTCGGGTGGATCGAGCCGGGCGTGACGCTCAACGCCATCTGGTACGCCGTGGGCGTCGGCTATACGCTGCTCTTCCTCGGCAAATACCTGCGCCGCAGTTTCGACGTGCTGCTCGACCATCCGGGGCAGAGCCTGCTGGCCGCGGTCTCCGGCCTGGCTACGGACTACCTGCTCAGCTGGGCGCTGACGTTCATACTGCTGCTGTTCAACGTCGCCGTGGGCTCCACGGCCAACAACGACGCCGTAGCCGAGCTGGCCGGCGAAAACGGGCAGCGGATGTTCGCCGTGGCCGTGCTGCTGGCCCCCATCGTGGAAGAGCCGCTCTTCCGCGGCCTGCTCTACGGGCAGATACGCCGGCGCAGCCGGGCGGCCGCCTACTGTGTGTCCGTGCTGCTCTTCTGCTTTTACCACGTCTGGCAGTACCTGCTGCTGGACTGGCGCTACATCTTCCAGATGATAAACTATGTGCCCGCCTCGGTGGGCCTCTGCTACAGCTATGAGAAGAGCGGCACGGTCTGGGCGCCGATCGCCTTCCATATGTTCATAAACGCCGTCAGCATGTCCGTGCTGCTGTAAAAAAGCGCCGGGCGGCCGGCGACACGGGCCGCAAGGGCCCATTTCCGGGGGGATAGGGATGGCATTCGACAGCGCGGCGTTCCTCTTTTTCTTTCTGCCGCTGTTGCTGATACTGGAGGCCCTAGCGCGCGGCGAGCGGGCGAAAAACGTCCTGCTCTGCCTGGCAGGGCTGATATTCTACGCCTTTGGCGAGCTGTGGGCGCTCGCGCTGCTTATTGCGTCGGCCCTCGTCAACTGGCTGCTGGGGCTGCTCGCCATGGGCGGGAAAAAATACGCCGCCGCGCTGGCGGCCGTGATAAACCTGGCGCTGCTGGGCGTGTGCAAATACCTGGGCTTTTTCGGCTCCGGGCTGGCGCTGCTGGGCGTCGAGCTGTCGCTGCCGGAGATCCTCGCCCCGGCGGGCGTGAGCTTCTTCACCTTCAAGGGCATCAGCTACGTCTGCGACGCCGCGCGGCGGCCGCAGGAGGGGACGCGAAGCTTTTTCGAGGCGCTCTTCTACATCTCCTTCCTGCCGGAGGTGATGAGCGGCCCGCTCTCGCGCTTTTCCGCCTTCCGCGCGCAGCTCGCGCGCCGGGAGCGCTCCTGGGAGCGGACGGCGCAGGGCGCGCGGCGCTTCATCCTCGGCCTGGGCAAGAAGCTGCTGCTCTCGGGCGCGGCGGCGGTCATAGCGGACGCCGCCTTCACCGCCGGGGAGGCGCTGACGGCCCCGCTGGCCTGGCTGGGCGCAGCGGCCTACAGCTTGCAGCTCTACCTCGACTTCTCCGGCTATTCGGACATGGCCGTGGGCCTGGGGGCAATGCTGGGCTTCGCCTGCCCGGAAAACTTCAACTACCCCTACGCCGCCGCCTCCATCACGGACTTCTGGCGGCGCTGGCACATCTCGCTCTCGCTCTGGTTCCGCGACTACCTCTACATCCCCCTCGGCGGAAGCCGGCGCGGCAAATGGCGCACGGCGGCCAACAAGGCCGCGGTGTTCGTCCTCTGCGGGCTCTGGCACGGGGCCAACATGACCTTCGTCCTCTGGGGCGCGTGGCACGCGCTGCTCTCCGCGCTGGAGAGCCTGAAGGTGCTGGACGTGGCGCGCTGGCGCAAAACGGCCGCCGGGCGCGCGCTCTCGCGCGTTTACGCCCTGCTGGCCGTCTCGCTGGGCTTCGTCATGTTCCGCGCGCCGGACGTGGGCTCCGGCTTCGCCTATCTGGGCACCATGTTCACGCGCTGGGAGCTGCCCGCGGCGGCGCGGCTGCTGCTCGCGCGCTCGGCGGACGGCTATACGCTGGCGCTGCTCGCGCTGGGCGCGCTCATCTCCCTGCCCGTGCTGCCCGCCCTGCGGCGGCGGCTCTCCTCGCCGGGGGGCGAGCTGCGCCCGGCGGCGGACGCGGCCGGCTACGCGCTCAGCCTGGTGCTGCTCGTGCTCTGCGCGTCGGCCATCGCCTCCGGCGGCTTCGCGCCGTTCATCTACTTCCAGTTCTGAGGGGGCGGGATGATGAAAAAGTCACTGACAGCGATGATATTCCTGCTTCTGGCGTTAGCGCTGTGCCTTGTCCCCTCCGTGGGCATGCTCGTGCACGGCCCCGCGGAGGCCCGCGCGAACGAGTCCGCCGCCCGCGCGCCGGAGCTCACGGGGCGCGACGGCGCGCTGAACGCGGACTACCTCTCCGAGCTCGCGGACTACGCCGGCGAGGGCTTTTACCTGCGCGGGGAGCTGATCACGCTCTACGCCCGCGCGCTGGCGCTCTTCGGCCGCTCGGCGGAGGATGGCGTGGTGCTGGGGACGGGCGGCTGGCTCTATTACGCCGACGAGCTGCCCGACTACAGCGGCACGGAGCCGATGACGGAGCGCGAGATCTTCTCCGCCGCGCGCAACCTGTCGCTGATGCGCGAATACTGCGAGGGCCTGGGGGCGCAGTTCCTCTTCTTCATCGCGCCCAACAAGAGCTCGCTCTATCCGCAGCACATGCCCGGCTCCTATCCGCGCGCGGAGGGCGCAGGCAACGCGCAGCGCCTGCACGCCGCGCTTGCGGAGGAGGGCGTGCCCTTCATCGACCTCTTCGCGCTCTTCGGCGCAGAAGACGAGGAGCTCTACTTCGCGCACGACTCGCACTGGAACTCGCGCGGCGCGGCCCTGGCGGCGGACGCCGTGCTCGCCGCCCTCGGGCGGGATGGGGCGTACTTTTCCGGCCCCTTCGGCGCGGCGGAGGCGCACAGCGGCGACCTCTTCGAGATGCTCTATCCCGCCGCGGCGGACGGCGAGACGAACGCCCCGCCCGCCGGGCTCGAGTTCACCCAGAGCAAAAATATCCGCCCTGACAGCATAACTATCGACACCGAGAGCGGAGGCGAGGGCGCGCTGCTGATGTTCCGCGACTCCTTCGGCGAGCTGCTCTACCCCTACCTGGCGGACGCCTTCGGCAGCGCGCGCTTTTCGCGGCAGGCGGCCTATGACCTGACGCTGGCCGCCGGGCTGGGCGCAGACACGGTGGCGGTGGAGATCGTGGAGCGCAACCTGCGCTGGCTGGTCGAGCAGCCGGCGTCCTATCCCGCGCCGGAGAGGGAGCTGTCCCTGCCCGCCGCGGAGGGGGAGCTGCCGCTCGCCCTGGAGGACGCCCCGGAGGGGCTGCACCGCGTCACGGGCGCGCTGGAAACGGCGCCGGACACGGATTCACCGGTATATATCGCGCACGGCGGCAGGGCCTATGAGGCCGCGCTGCTGCCCGGCGGCGGCTTCATGGCCTGCCTGCCCGGGGAGGGCGGCGGGGACTACGCCGTCGCCTGGTACGAGGGCGGCGAGCTGCGCTGCGCCGGCGCGTCGGTATATAAATAGGACAAAAAAGAAAAAGAGAGGGAAACTGGGATGAAGAAACTCACCTGCCTGCTGCTCGCGCTCACGCTGCTGCTCGGCCTTGCCGCCTGCGGCGAAGAGCCCGCCGAAGTCACCGAAGAGCCCGCCGCCGGGAGCGTGGAGCCTGTTGAGGAGAGCGCGCCGCCCGCCGAGGAGAGCGTGGCGCCTGCCGAGGAGAGCGAAGCGCCCGCGGAGGAGGAGCCGTCCCCGCTGGAGGCCGCCAAAGAGTTCGAGGGCGCGCCGCTGGAGGACCTGATCGCCGCCATCGGCGAGCCGCTCAGCAGCGACTACGCCCCCAGCTGCCTGGGCGAGGGCGAGGACGGCAACCTCTACTACGACGGCTTCACCGTCTACACCTACCGCGACGTTGACGGCAGCGAGACCGTCAACTATGTCGAGTAAGCGCGCGCTGCGCTGCGCGGCGCTCTGCCTCGCCGCGCTCTGCCTCGCGCTGCTCGTCACCGGCTCTGCCGCCCCGGCGGCGGACGCCGGGCGCTCTGCCTCCGGCTCGGAGCTGCGCTCCGTCGCCATGCCGGAGGGGCCGGGCGCGCTGCACCGCGCCTATATCGACGCCGGCGGGGAGTTCCGCCCCGACGAGCTGCTGACGCGCGGGGAGCTGGCGCAGTTCATCTACCGCGCCTACGGCCCGCTGGAGCTCGGCGAGTTCTTTGCCGACGCGCCGGAGGGCAGCGAATACGGCCGCGCGCTCTCCGCGCTGGGCGCGCTGGGCCTCCTGCGCGCGGACTCTGAGGGCAATGTGCGCCCGGACGAGCCGGTGGCCCTGCGCGAGGCCGTGGCCGTCCTCTCCGCGCTGACGGGCCGGGAGGCCGCCGCGCTGCTGCTCTCCGGCGGCGCGGGCGTCACGCGCGCGGAGGGCGTGGCGCTCGTCAACCGCGCGCTGGGGCGCTCGCCGGACGTGGAGGCTGCCTCGCAGTGGCTCACGCCGCTCTTTGACGACGTGCCCTGGGGCCACCCGGCCTATTTCGAGCTGATGGAGGCCGCCGTGGGCCACACGGCCGCCGGCGGGCGCTGGCTGGACTATGAGCGCGAGCTGCCCGCGGCCGGCTTCAACCTGGTGGGAACGGAGCTCTATTACGCCGACCCGGCGACGCTCGAGCCGCTGCGCGGCGGCTATGTGGGCTCGCTGTACTTCGGCGCTGACGGGCGCTACACCAGCGGCGACGAGCTGCTGGACGGATATGTGAAAGACATCCTCGCGGAGCTCCTGGAGCCCGGCATGGGCCGCTGGGAGGCCCTGCGCGCGGCCTATGAGCACACGCGCGACAGCTACAGCTACCTGCGGCGCAACTACTACCTCTTCCGCGAGACGGGCTGGGAGCACGACGAGGCCCTGACCATGTTCGAGACCGGCCGCGGCAACTGCTACTGCTACGCGGCGGCCTTCTACTACCTGGCGCGCCAGCTGGGCTACGACGTGACCATCATCAGCGGCCGCGTGGGCTCGGACGGCGACCCCCACGGCTGGGTGGAGCTGGAAATTGACGGCGTCTGGCGCATTTTCGACCCGGAGCTGGAGATGGCCTGGGAGGCCAAGGGCCGCGACTTCGACTTCTTCTGCATGACCCGCGCGCAGGCCCCGTGGCCCTACACAAAGTGAGGTAATCATGTCCAAAAAGGCCAAAGTTATCTGTTTTTCCTGCCTGGCGGCGCTCATTTTGCTGCTGCTCTGCGGCTTCCTCTTCGCCGCGCTGCCCTGGCTGCTGGCGGGCTCGGAGCTGCCGGAGGGCGCCATGCTGACGCTGGAAGCGGGCGGCGGCTCGCTCTCGGCCTCCTGGCCGCGCGCCGCGCGCGCCGACAGCTACCTTGTGGAGGCCTACGCCCCCGGCGCGGAGGAGCCGCTGCTCTCGCTGGAGAGCGGCGGCAACAGCTGCACCCTCTCCCCGCTGCCGGCGGAGGGCGCCGTGCGCATCACCGTCACGCCGCTCAAGCACTTCGACATCTTGGCGCGCGAGTTCGCCCGCGCCGGCGCGCAGCCCATCGACGTCACCGTGACGCTCGCCGGCATGGAGCCCGGCGAGATCGGCTATGAGCTGGACGAGGAGGAAAAGACGCTCGCGCTGAGCTTCGACGCGCTGGAGGACGAGGGCCTGAGCTATGAGCTGCGCCTGCTGGCGGCGGAGGGCGAGCGGACGGTGGCGCGCTTTTCCCACGGCGAGGCCCTGGTGCGCTTCGGCGAAGGGGCGGACGAGCTGGCCATGCCGGCCTATGACGCGCCGGACCGCTTCGTCGTGCGCAGCGTGCGCACGGGGGCGGGCTATGTCCTCACGGGCGCGGCCAGCGAGGCCGTCACCGTGGAGCGCGAGGACCTGCTGGGCCGCGTGCTGGAGCTGCGGCGCGAGGACATCGCGCTCAACGTCCTGCGCCTGACCTGGAACGAGACGAAGGGCCACGGCTATGAGCTGCAACAGCTCGTGGACGGCGAGTGGACGGCGGTCCTGTCTGTCGAGCGCGACGGCGAGCGGGAATACACCACGCCCACGCTCAAAAGCTGCACGAGCTACGCCTTCCGCGTAGTCACCGTGGGCGGGGACGTGCCGGAGGGCGCGGAGTACGCCGCCGAGCCGGCGGTGCTGGAGCTCTTCAGCGAGCCCTCGCCGCTCTACTGCACGGTCTGGCCGATGAAGGAGCTGGCGCTCTACGCGGACGCGGACATGAGCGAGCAACTGGGCACGGTGCCGGCGGCGGCCGCGCTCTGCGTCGTGGGCGAGGAAAACGGCCTCTTCCGCGTGCGCTCGGGCGACAACTTTGGCTACATCGACAGCGATTTCTGCCTTATCGACCTGCCCGGGTACATGGGCGAGCTCTGCGCCTACGACATCACGAACAGCTACGCCTCCAAATACATGATGCACGGCTTCGAGATCCCCGGCGTCACCGGCGAGGTCGTCGAGGGCTATGAGCGCGTGCGCCTGGCGGACGGCGCGTCCCTCGCGCCCTATCTCTACCCCTGCTGCAAAAAGCTCATCGAGGCCGCCGCCGCCGCCCGCGCCGACGGCTACCGGCTGAAGATCTACGACTCCTACCGGCCCAACATGGCCACCCGCGCCATCTACGACACGGCCGAGCTGCTGCTGGACGAGCCGCTGCCGGAGACGGCCTATGAGAGCGATGAGCGCCCCGACGACCTGCCCGAGACGGCGGAGGGCGAGGAGCTCACCTACCGCCGCCTGGTGACGGAGGGCAGCTACACGCTGGCCAACTTCCTGGCCCGCAGCGGCTCTGCGCACAACATGGGCATCGCCCTGGACCTCACGCTGGAGGTCCCCGGGCAGGGCGACTTGGAAATGCAGACGGAGATGCACGACCTCAGCTGGTACTCCGTCATCGCCCGCAACAACGCGAACGCCCAGCTGCTCGCCGGCTACATGAAGGGCGCCGGCTTCGGCGGCCTCACCAGCGAGTGGTGGCATTTCCAGGACAACGAGACGCGCGACGCCCTGGGCCTGGACATCTACCTCTATCCCGGCGTCTCGCCCGAGGGCTGGGCGGCGGACGACAACGGCTGGCGCTACCGCCGCGCCGACGGCAGCTTCATCACCAACGCCACGGCGGAGATCGGCGGCAGTCAGTATACCTTCGACGGCTCCGGCTACGCCGAGATCTGGGGCGAGGACGGCCACCCGACCGTGCCCGCGCCCGGCGAAACGGAGACTGCGGCATAAGCAAACACAAAATATCCCCCGCCGGCCACGCCCCGGCGGGGGAAAGAGGCCTGAGTGTTCTCAGGCCTCTTTTATTTCCTTTATCTCCGAGCTGTTTTTTGTTATGCGTGCGGAGAACTTCCTGCCGCGGCAGAAGAATTTGAACTCCATGCCGCGCCAGGCCGCGGGCAGGTGCGGCGAGAGGGCGGGCCGGCCGTTTTCCAGGCGCAGCCCGGCGAAGCCGAACACCGCCGCCTGCCAGGTCTCCCCCAGGCAGGCCAGGTGCAGGCCCTCCTTGCCCGTGTTGCCCATCACGTCGCGCAAATCGAGCCAGAGCGCCTTGTCAAAGTAGCGCACGGCCGCCCTCTCAAGGCCGTTCTGCGCCGCGAAGAGGGCGTGCGTGGCGAAGCTCAGCGTCGAGTCGTGCAGGCAGAGCGGCTCGAAATCCTCCCAGGCGGCGAGCTTTTCCTCCCGGCTGAAGAGCCCCGGCAGGCGCGTCATCAACAGCAGCACGTCCGCCTGCTTGATCACGCGCAGGCGCTGCAGGGCGTCGAAGCAGACGCGGGAATAGGCCGCCGTGTCGTCGGGCTTGAGGGCGGCCATGTCGGCCGGCTCAAGCAGGTGGAAGGTGTCGTCCTGGCGGTAGCGCCCCGTCTGCGGGTCGCGCGGCAGCTTCAGCTTGCCGGCGAGCTCGCGCCACTCCCCGAGCTCCCTGTCGCTCAGCCCCAGGCGCGCGTACTGCTGCGCGTCGCGCCCGGCGAGCGCCGCGGCGGCGCGGCCGGCGAGCTCAAGGTGGCGCCTTATCATGCAGTTGGTGTAGAGGTTGTTGCTGGTGATGCCGCAGTACTCGTCCGGGCCCTTGCAGAAGAGCAGGTTGACGCCGTCCGGCGCGGGCGTCACGCGGCTGGGCCAGAAGCGCGCCGTCTCGCAGAGCATCTCCGCGCCGCCGCGGAGGAGGAAGTCCCCGTCCTGCGTCCAGTCCATGTACTGCCCGGCGGCGTAGGCGATGTCGGCGGTGACGTGGACCTCGCTGCAGCCGATGTCCCAGCTCTCGCACTGCTCGCTGCCGTCGAGCGCCACCATCCAGGGGTAGCGCGCGCCGGCGGCGTTCATTTTTTTTGCGTGCGCGCGGGCGGCGGGCAGCGTGCGGACGCGGAAATCCAGCAGCTTCCGCGCCGCTTCGGGGTCCGTGAGCAGCGCGAAGGGCAGGACGAACATCTCCGTGTCCCAGAAGCAGCAGCCCTTGTAGCGCGTGTGCGTCAGCCCGCGCGCGCCCACGCTCACCGTGCCGTCCCGCGCCGGCAGGTTGGCCAGCAGCTCGTATATCACCCAGCTGAGCGCGCTCTCGCTCTCCTCGTCGCCCTCGATGCGCACGGCGCAGTTTTCCCAGCGGCGGGCGAGCTGCTCGCGGGCGCGCTCGAGGGCCGCGCCGTAGCCCGCGGCGGGCTCGAGGGAGCCGATGCGCGGATCCGCGTCGCGGCTCGTGCGCACCTCGCAGACGGCGTCGAGCGCGCGGCCCTCGCGCCTCTGGCTGAGCGCATAGCCGATCTCCAGCCCCGTCCAGCGTGTCGAGAAGCGCTCGCGCGCCCCGTCCGCGCCGAGCGGGCGGAACATCTGCACGACCTCGCTGTTCTCCTTCACCTGGTCGTCGGGGATGGTGGAATTGCTGATATCCCTGTCGAGCGAGAAGCGGAGCTCTCCGTCGCCCTCGAGCTCGGCGCGCATATAGAGCCGCTCGGGCTCGTCCATGGGGAACACGCGCCGCTCCGTCACGCGGGCGGCCCTGCCCGCGGCGGCGACGGCGTAGTCCAGCCGCAGCTCGCCGGTGTCGAGGTCCAGGCGGCGCCGCACCTCGGAGCAGAGCCGCGCCTTTTCCCCGCCCAGCGTTATCTCCAGCCTGGGGCTGGGCAGGGCGACGAAGTCGGTGAGCTCCGAGTGCCCGGAGAGCCTGTCGAAGATGCCGGCGACGAAAAGCCCGGCGTCCAGCGGCCGCGGCCGGGGCCGGAACAGCGCGCAGCCCCGCAGGCCCATGCGCCCGTTGCCGGTGAAGAACACGCTCTCCAGGAAGCGGTCGCAGAGCGCGCCCGAGGCGCTCACCGTGCGCGCGCGGAGCCTGACGTCATTCCTCATGGGCGGCGCCCCCCAGCGCGTATCTCAGCGCGTGGCAGACAAATCCCGCGCAGGTGGCGAAGTGCCCGCCGGTGGCGCACTCCCCCGTGTGCTCGTCCACGCTCTCGCAGATGATGCCGTTGTCGAGCGGCGCGCGGCGCAAAAAGTCCAGCGCGCGCTCCGCCTCCCCGGAGAGCAGGCTGTTGCCCACGCTCAAAAGCCAGGGGTGCGGCGCGTGGGCGCAGCCGATCTCGGCGAACTCGCAGCCCGCAAAGCTGTAGGCGTAGTCGCCCGAGCGTATCATGCCCACGGTGTTGCGCCACACCGGGTCGTCAGAGGCGCAGAAGCCGAGATAGGGCAGGAGCAGCAGCGAGCCGGGCGGCTCGTCGTAGACGTCGCTCCCGCCCGCCATGTCCGTGCTCCAGACGAAGTACCTGCCGCCCGCGCCTTCGGCCGTGCAGTGCTCGTACACCGCCGCGCGCACGCGCTCCGCCTCCGCCTCCAGCGGGCCGTAGCGCTCCGGCCAGAGGTGTGCGAGCGCGCGCAGCGCGCGCCAGGCGAGGACGTTGTCATATGTGAGGTACGGGTATGTGCGCAGGTCGTCGGTGGGCATGAGGAAGGTCTCATAGAGGGCGGCGCCGCCGCTGCGCGCGGACTCCAAAGCGCGGCATATGCGCCCGGCCGCGCCCGTGACGCACTCGAGCGCGAGCACGCTCTTATCGCCCGTGGCTTTCACATAGCGCTCAAGGGCGATGATGGGCGCGAGCAGCTCGTCGAGCTCAAAGCCCGGCTCCAGCACCGTGCCGTCTATGTAGCGCGAGTGGACGCCTATATTCCGCGCCTGCCGGCCGAAGGCGTAGAGCAGGGCCTCGCGCGCCAGCTCATGGTCCGCGTCCAGCAGCGTGGGGAAGCTCCACAGCAGGCTGTCGCGGTCCCAGTAGGCGGCGGAAACGTAGTAGCGCGGGCTGCGGCTGGTGACCAGCACGCGCTCTTCCGTGTCCAGCGTGAGGCCGGTGGAGTAGAAGAGGCAGAAGAACATGTTCGTGTTGTAGAGCCGCTCGAGCTGCCCGTCCGCGCAGCGCCAGATGCGCGCGCCGAGCCAGTTTTCCGTCCGCTCGCGCTCATAGTCCCAGCCGCGGCGCAGCATCTCCTTGGCGCTGGTGGCGGCGGAGACCTCCTCGTACCCCAGGCCCCAGAAGAACGCCGTCTCCTCCCCCTGCCCGGGCACGGCCGAAAAGCGCCGCGTGAGGCTGTAGCTGACGGCCCCGTCCGGCTCCACGCGCCATTCGGCGGTCACCGGGCGCTCCCACATGGGCGCGAAGGCCAGCAGCGGCAGCCCCGCGGAGAGCTCAAACACCGGCCCGCCGTTCCAGCAGCTGTGCCGGGCCGCCATCTCGCCGCGTATCTGCCGGTCCTCGTTGATGCAGAGCCAGGAGCTCTGCCAGCGGCCGCGCAGGCCGTATTCGACCTCCGCCGTCCCCTCCGCCGCGACGCCGAGGCGGTAGATGAAGCCGCGCTCGCCCACGCACGCGAGCACCTGCCCGGAGACGGCGAGCGGCCCCGCCTCCGCGGTGAAACAGGGTATCCAGTGCCGGCCGCGGCTCCAGCTCATGCGCCGCAGCGGGGCCTCCTCGCCGTTTATGCGCACGAAGGGCTCCATCAGCGGCGCGCCCTCCCCTCCGCGCAGCTCGATGAGCCCCTTCGCGCCCATGTGCAGCACGGAGACGCTGCCGAGCGCGGCGGTCTTTTCGTCCAGGTCGGGCAGGGAGACATATTCGTTCCCCGTGGGCAGGTATTTTTCAGCCATGTGCAGCCCTCGCAATCTCATTTAATCGTTAAAATGATATCTCACATGTTATATTGGCAACATCATATCACAAACCGGGCTGTTGTCAACAGATT
>CHCFR05602__coassemble_372_pt1 | contig 27976 bp, 20 predicted proteins | sample CHCFR05602__metabat2_high_PE_010 | metagenome-assembled genome bin CHCFR05602
TGGGGGAAACCCTCGCCGGGGGTTTCCCCCAAACTGCGTTTGGATGCAGTGGGCTGTGCCCTGCTCTACGGCGAGGTTCGCAAAGACTTATAAGTGGGAAATCCGCTCAGCTCTCGCTTCGCGGCTTTCACTCTACACAACGTGCGCCAGCCGGCGCCCGTCAGAGCAAAAGCCGCAGGGCGGCAGCCCTGCGGCTTTTTTGCTTGAACGTCTGCGAAAACCTACCGTAGACCAGGCCGCAGGCAACTGCATCCAAACTTAGTTTGGCGCAGCCTGGCGCAAGGCGGTGACGAGGCGGCCGGCGGTGTCGGCCAGCTGCTCGGGCAGCCCGGCGCTGCCCGCGGCGGTCTCGATGACGATCTCGCTGCGCTCCGCGCTGGGCGAGATGCGCAGTGTGCAGCCGTCCCTCCTGAGCACCACGCCGTCGTCCAGCTCCGCGCCCGCCTCCATCAGGCAGCCGGACACCGCCCGCATCAGCCCCGCGCGGTCGCGGCAGGGCACGCGGCGCTCCGCGCGGTATTCGCCCTCCAGCGGCGCGCGCTTTCCCTCCGTCTCGCCATTCGCCGGCGCGGCCGGCGCGCCCTCCGGCGGCGTCACCAGCTTCAGCCGCCCCTCCAGCGCGTCCAGGCAGCAGCGGTAGTACGCCTCCGGCGTGCCCACATCGCACCAGTAGCCCTCCATTTTCACCCCGCGCACGCCCTCGCCGCGCTCCAGCAACAGCGGGAACAGGTCTCGCGCGAAGTCGAACTCCCGCCCCTCCGGCACCAGCTCCATCGCCCGCGGCGACACCGCGTAGATGCCCGTATTGACGAGGTCGGTGACCACTTTCTGCCAGCCGGGCTTTTCGATGAAGCAGCGCACGTCACCCTTCGCGTCCGGCACCACCAGCCCGTAGCGCAGCGGGTCGCGGCACTCACAGAGGGCGATAGTGACGGCAGCGCCGCCGCGCCGGTGCTCACGCATGAGCGCTGTGAGGTCGAAGTCGCAGGCCGCGTCCCCGCTGAGGACGAGTATATCCTCGCTGCCAGCGAATGACGCGCAGTTTTTGACGCTCCCGGCCGTGCCCAGCGGCTCCTGTTCGATGAACCAGTGCAGGCGCACGCCCAGGCGCGAGCCGTCGCCGAAGTGGGCGAGGATGGGCGCGGGGTTATAGCGCAGCGTGGCGGCGATGTCGGTGACGCCGTGCTTGCGCAGCAGTTCTATGACCCGCTCCATGAGCGGTTTTCCGATGAGCGGGACCATGGGCTTGGGCAGCTCGCCCGTGACGGCCTTCAGCCGCCGCCCTTCCCCGCCGGCCATGATAACAGCTTTCATGGCCATAGTATGTGCCCCGCCGTGCGCGCATTATTTTGCAAATTTCCTCCAAACTGCGTTTGGATGCAGATGCGCTGCGCGCCGTGCTGAGGGAAGGCCCTCGCGAGGGGGCTTCTGAGAGATTTCTTTTGGTCTTGCCAAAAGAAACCCCTCAGACTCCAAAGAAAAGCGCTTTTGGTGCTTGTCGATACGTAAAATCTGCCCGTTAGTTCGGGTGGTGACGGACTTTCAGGTGGTCATCCCGTAGTCGGATAGCCTTGCACAACGCCGACCGCGGTTGGCTTCGCTTACGCTCGCGCCGCTACCGGGATTGTAATCGTTAGTGCCGCGAGCGAAGCGAAGCAACGCACGGCCGGCGATGCAATAAACTCATTCACCGACGGGATGACCACTTTTGATAACAGTAAAGCTGTAAAAACACGCAAAAAACGCTCCGGTCTTGCACCAGAGCGTTTTTCTTTGGGGCGCCACTCCCGTTTCTTTGGGCAAGACCAAAGAAATGGGGTGGCAAATGGGCCTCGCAGGGCCTGCCCTGCTCTGCCCGCCGCCGCTTGCGGCGGCCTCTGCCCCTGGCCGCTGGCCGGTCATTCAAGCAGGCTCATGATGCCCTCCTCGGCTATCTGGCCGCGGATGGCGTCGAGCTCGGAGCCGATGATCTCGTCCAGCACGCGCATCCCCAGCAGCTCCACGGGGGCCTTGTCGTCGGTGAGGATGTAGTCCCCGCCGCCGGCGGGGGCGAGAGCATCGTCCACGCGCCGCATGATGGCGCGGTAGCCCTCGTCCTCAAGCTGCGGGTAGCGGCTCTCGAAGCGCGCGAGCGCCTCGGCGTCCGCGCTGGCGAAGAGCTCCATGTTGCTGCCGCCGCTCACGCGCACGGTGTAGACATGGGGGAACACGCTGGCGATGGTGTCGATGAGGTACTCGTTCATCGAGCCCTCGCTCTCCGAGCGCATGGACATGTTCACCACCATCACGCCGCCGGGCGCGAGGTGCTCGCGCACCTCCGTGAAGAACTCCACGCTGCTCATCTGGAAGGGTATGGTGATGTCCTGATAGGCGTCCACCATGATGACGTCCCAGCTCCCGCCGCTGGCGGTGAGCCACGCGCGGCCGTCGCCGACGATGGCCTCCACCTCCTCCGGCAGGTCAAAATACTCCCGGGAGATGTCCACGATCTTCTCGTCGATCTCCACGCCCGTCACCTGGCAGCCGGGGAAATATTCCAGGCACTGCCCGGCGAAGGTGCCCGTGCCGAGGCCGAGGATCAGCACGTCCTCCGCCTTCTCCGCCATCAGCGGGGCGGCCAGGGCGTAGTCGTAGTACATGCCCGTCATGCTGCCGGACTTCACCTTGATGGACTGCACGCCGAAGGCCACGTTGGTGGAGAGGGCGATGCGCCGGTCGTCCTCCGTCACCTGTAAGTAATTGTAGATGCTCTCGTCCTCGAGCACGATATCGTCGCCCTCCCAGAAGGCGAAGGAGTAGTTCATGGGCGCGAATACGAGCGCCGTGATGACAAGGGCGCAGGCCGCGCCGCGCCCTATCCACCGCCGGCGGGAGATGAAGAAGGCCAGCGATATGACGGCCAGTATGGCGGCGAAGATGAGGAAGGTGCGCGCCGTGCCCACGGCGGGGATGGTGACGAAGGTGGGCAGGAAGGTGCCGATGATACTGCCGATGGTGTTCAGCGCCTCCAGCTCGCCGAGCGTCTTGCCGTTGTCATCCAGGCTCTCGGTGGTGTATTTCATCAGCGAGGGCGTGACCGTGCCCAGCAGCATCAGCGGGAACACGAAGAGCGCCAGGCAGGAGCAGAGCGAGGCCCAGACGAGGAAATTGGAGCGCACGAACAGCGCCAGCAGCCCCGAGACGCCGGCGATCACATAGCGCCCGGCAAAGGGTATGAGCGCCGTCCAGACGGCCACCAGCAGCAGCCGCTTGAAGAGCCGCTCCGGCTCCGGGTGCCTGTCCGCGCTGCGCCCGCCCCAGACGTTGCCGATGGCCATAGCGATCATGATGGTGCCGATGATCACCGTCCAGACGATCTGCGAGCTGGAAAAATACGGCGCCAGCAGGCGGCTCGCCCCCAGCTCTATGGCCATCACCGACATGCCGGAGAAAAAGGACGTGGCGTAGAGGAACATCTTCCTGCCCATCACGGGGGCGCTTTTGTTTTCCATGTTCATCCCTCCCTGGGTACAGGGGATATCATAGCACGGATGCGCGGAAATATAAAGCCCCGCGCCTTGTCAAACGGCGCGCCGTGCCCTATAATGGTGTAAATAATATGTGAACGGGGGCGGGGCTATGGTATCGAGGATACGCACGCTGGGCATCCGCGGCATCGGCGGCTACGAGGTCTCCGTAGAGTGCTCGATGTCGCAGGGGCTGCCGGGCTTCGACATAGTCGGACTGCCGGACGCCGCGGTGAAGGAGGCGCGCGAGCGCGTCCACGCCGCCATCAAAAACGCCGGGCTGAAGTTCCCCGTCTGCCGCCTGACGGTGAACCTGGCCCCGGCGGACACGAAAAAGGCCGGCACCATGTACGACCTGCCGATACTGCTGAGCGTCCTCGCCGCGGCGGGGCTCATCTCCCGCCCGCCGGAGGACTGCGCCTTTTTCGGCGAGCTCTCGCTCTCCGGGCGGCTGCGGCCCGTGCGCGGCGCGCTGCCGATGGCCCTGGCCGCCGAGCGCGCCGGCATCCGGCAGCTCTTCGTGCCGGAGGACAACGCGCCGGAGGCGGCCTTCGCCGGCTCGGTGCAGGTGATGCCGGTGCGGAGCCTTGCCCAGCTGCTCGAATACCTGCGCGGCCAGTGCGAGATCGAGCCCGCCGCCGCGCCGGAGGTGCATCCGCACGCCGCGGGCGGGCCGGACTTTGCCGAGGTCAAGGGCCAGGAGAACGTCAAGCGCGCGCTGGAGGTGGCGGCCGCCGGCGGGCACAACATCCTCATGGTGGGCCCGCCGGGCGCAGGCAAGAGCATGCTGGCCAAGCGCATCACTTCCATCCTGCCGGACATGAGCCGCGCGGAGATCCTGGAGACGACGGAGATACACTCCGTCAGCGGCCTCACCAGCCGCGCGCACCCGGTGGTGGACGCGCGGCCCTTCCGCTCGCCGCACCACTCCACCTCCGCCGCCGCCCTCGCCGGCGGGGCGCAGCTGCAGCCGGGCGAGATGAGCCTGGCGCACAACGGCGTGCTCTTCCTGGACGAGCTGCCGGAGTTCCACCGCGACGTGCGCGAGGCGCTGCGCCAGCCGCTCGAGGACGGGGTGGTGACGGTGTCCCGCGCGGCGGGCACGGCCACCTATCCCAGCCGTTTCATGCTCGTCTGCGCCATGAACCCCTGCCGCTGCGGCTGGTACGGCCACCCCACGCGCCGCTGCACCTGCACGGAGACGGAGCTCAAGCGCTACCGCGCGCGGGTCTCCGGCCCGCTGCTGGACCGCATCGACATCATGGTCGAAGTGCCTGCGCTGGAGTACGCCGAGCTCTCCGGCAAGGCGGAGGCCGAGCCCTCCGCCGCCATCAAGGCCCGCGTGGACGCCGCCCGCGCGCGCCAGCGCGAGCGCCTGGGCAGCGGCGGCGCGGACTGCAACGCGCACATGGGCCCGCGCGAGATGGAGCGCTTCTGCGCGCTCAGCGCGGAGTGCTCCGCCCTGATGGAGGGCGCATACCGGGCCATGGGCCTCACCGCGCGCAGCTACGACCGCATCCTCCGCGTGGCCCGCACCATCGCCGACCTCGCCGCCAGCGCCGACATCCAGCCCGCCCACCTGGCGGAGGCCATACAATACCGCACCTACGAGATCTGACCGGACTGCGTCCGGCGGCAGTTGCGCTGCGCGCCGCGCTGACTTAAGGCCCCCGCGCGGGGACCGGTGCCACCCCATTTCTTTGGTCTTGCCCAAAGAAACGGGTGTGGCGCCCCAAAGAAAAACGCTTTGGTGCGTATCGTAGGCGGGAGCTGTCTTTTAGGGCTTTGCGCGTGCCATAGGTGGTCATCCCGGTGTCGGATAGCCTTGCTCAACGCCGGCCGCGGTTGGCTTCGTTTACGCTCGCGCCGCTGAGTTTGCAGAAACTTAAAGCCCTGCTGCACACAGCGCAGGCTGCGTAGAACAAAAGCCCCGGAGCGAGAGCTCCGGGGCTTTTCTGCCTATAGGTTTCTGCAAACCTGCCGTAGACCAGGCCGCAGGCAACCGCCTCCAGGCGCAGCCTGGTTAGGTGATGGCGATGTGGCTGGGGCCTTCCAGCTCCTTCGTGTAGGCCTTCGGCAGGCTGAGGCTGAGTACGCCGTGCTCATACCTGGCCTTCACGTCCTCCGGCTTCACGTCGCCGACGTAAAAGCTGCGGCTGCACGCGCCGCTCCAGCGCTCCTGGCGGATAAAGCGGCCCTTCCTGTCCTGCTCGTCCTTGTCCAGGCCCTTGGCCGCGCTCACGGTCAGATAGCCGTTGTTCAGATCGAGCTTGATGTCCTCCTTCTTGAAGCCCGGCAGGTCGATATCGACCTCATAGCCGTTCTCGTGCTCGCGCACGTCCGTCTTCATCAGGTTCCTGCCGCGCTTGCCATAGAGCGGGTTGTTGCCAAAGAAGCTCTTGTCAAATCCACTGTCAAAAAATTCATCGAAAAGGTTTTCACCAAAAATGCTGGGCAACATATTTATCCTTCCTTTCAAAACGCTGCCCGTATTGCGGGGGTGTGAAGCCCGGGCGGCCGCGACTCGCTTCCGGGGCTTCCCCCGGGGCCTCATCGCTCCCCCTCCTGACTTCGCCTTTATTATAGCACGCAGATTAGCACTGTCAAGCGTTGAGTGCTAATGTTCACAAAAGTCACGGTTCCTGTTCACAATTTATGCGATTTCTCCCCCGCGCGCTTGACAGCCGGCGCGCCGGGCAGGTATAATGAGCCTATACCCCCATAGGTATAAGGAGGCGCAGAATGAAGCACATCGAAGCGTTTTTGGAGTGGGGCGGCCTGAAAAAGGACATTTTCTGCCTTTCAGTCTCCGCCGTGGCGCTCATCATCAGCATTTTCGGCCTCGTCCCCCTGCCCTTTGACGCCGCCTGGGCGGCCATCGTCCTCTGCGGCGTGCCCATCATACTGGAGGCCGTGGTGGGGCTGGTGACGGCCTTTGACATCAAGGCGGACGTGCTCGTCTCCCTTGCGCTCATCGCCTCGGTGGCCACGGGCGAGACCTTCGCCGCCGGCGAGGTGGCCTTCATCATGCAGCTGGGCGCGCTGCTGGAGGACCTGACGGTGGAGCGCGCGCGCTCGGGCATCGAGCGGCTCGTCAGGCTGACGCCGCGCACGGCGCGCCTGCTCACTGCGGAGGGCGAGCGCGTGGTGGGCGCCGAGGAGGTCCGCGAGGGCGACATCCTGCGCGTCCTGCCCGGCGAGACCATCCCCGTGGACGGCGTCGTCACCGCCGGCGAGACCTCCGTGGACCAGTCCGTGATGACCGGCGAGAGCCTGCCCGTGGACAAGTCCGCGGGCGACGAGGTCTCCTCCGGCACCGTCAACCGCTTCGGCAGCTTCGACATGCGCGCCACGCGCGTGGGCGAGGACAGCTCGATACAGCGCATGGTCCGCCTCGTCCAGTCGGCGGACGCCGGGAAGGCGAAGATCGTCGGCCTGGCCGACCGCTGGGCCACCTGGATCGTCGTCATCGCCCTCAGCGCCGCAGCAATAACCTGGCTCGTCACCGGCGAGGTCATCCGCGCCGTGACCATACTCGTCGTGTTCTGCCCCTGCGCGCTGGTGCTGGCCACGCCCACGGCCATCATGGCCGCCATCGGCAACGCCACGAAGCACGGCTTCCTCGTGCGCGAGGGGGACGCGCTCGAGCGCCTCGCAGGGGTGAAGTTTTTCGCCTTTGACAAGACCGGCACCCTCACGACCGGCAAGCTGCACATCGCCGGCGTGGAGGCCCTGGGCGACGCCGGCCCCGAAGAGCTGCTGGCGCTGGCCGCCGGGGCGGAGGCGCGCTCCGAGCACCCGCTGGGCCGCGCCATCGCCGCCGGGTATAAAGAAACGTCCGGCGCCGCCGCGGCGGAGCCGGAGGAATTCCGTATGCTGCCCGGGAAGGGCGTCTCCGCCAGGGTGAACGGCCGCAGCGTGCTCGCGGGGAACACCGCGCTCCTCTCCGAGCACGGGATAGACGCCTCCCGCGCCGCGGCGGCCGTGCAGCGCTATGCCGCCGAAGGCTGCACGGCCGTCTATGTGGCCGTGGACGGGGCCCTCGCCGGGCTCATCGCCCTCTCGGACACCATGCGGCCCGAGGCGGCGGAGATGGTGTCCGCCCTGCGCGAGGGCGGGGCCGAGCCCGTGCTGCTCACGGGCGACAATGAGAGCGCCGCGCGCGCCATCGCCTCCGCCGCCGGCATCCGCGACTACCGCGCCGGCTGCCTGCCGGAGGACAAGCTGCGCTTCACCGACGAAGCGGAGGCCGCCGGCCGCCCCGTCTGCATGACGGGCGACGGCATCAACGACGCGCCCGCGCTCAAGCGCGCCACCGTGGGCATCGCCATGGGCGGCGTCGGCAGCGACATCGCCGTGGACGCGGCGGACATAGCCCTCGTGGGCGACGAGCTGCGCGAGCTGCCGCACCTGCAGCGCCTGGCAAAGCGCATGATGCTCACGATAAAGTGCAACCTGACCTTCTCCATGGCGCTGAACTTCGTGGCCATCATCCTCGCCATGACGGCGGTGATCGACCCCGTCATCGGCGCGCTGGTGCACAACTCCGGCAGCGTCATCGTCATCCTCAATTCCGCGCTGCTGCTGCGCTACGCGCCGTCGCGGCCCCGCTGAGGCAAGCCCCCCGCGAGGGGGATACGTGCCACCCCATTTCTTTGGTCTTGCCCAAAGAAACGGGTGTGGCGCCCCAAAGAAAAACGCTCCGATGCGAATCGGAGCGTTTTTTGCGTGTTTTTACAGCTTTCCAGTTGTCAAAAGTGGTCATCCCGTCGGTGAATGAGTTTCCTGCATCGCCGGCCGTGCATTGCTTCGCTTCGCTCGCGGCACTACCGATCATCAACATGTCAGCGGCGCGAGCGTAAGCGAAGCCAACCGCGGTCGGCGGTGTGCAAAGCCATCCGACACAGGGATGACCACCCAAAAATCAGTTACCACCCGAACTGCCGGGCAGATTTTACGTATCGACAAGCACCAAAAGCGCTTTTCTTTGGAGTCTGAGGGGTTTCTTTTGGCAAGACCAAAAGAAATCTCTCAGAATCTGGTCGCAGGGACTTAAAGTCCCTGCATTCATATCGCGGCCAGCTCGCGTCCCATGAGCACGCCCATGGCGCTGGCCATCATCAGCCCGCGCGTCCAGCCGGAGGCGTCGCCCAGGGCGTGCAGCCCGGCGACGTTGGTGTTGAAGCGGGTGTCCATCTTCACCTTGTTGGAGTAGAACTTGAGCTCGGGGGAATAGAGCAGCGTCTCATAGCTGGCGAAGCCGGGCACCACCTCGTCCATGGCCTTGATGAAGTTGATGATGTTTATCATCGCCCGGTAGGGCATGGCGGCGGTGATGTCGCCGGCCACGGCGTCGGGCAGCGTGGGGCGGACGTTCGAGCGCGCGAGCTCCTTCTCCCAAGTGCGCTTGCCGTCCAGGATGTCGCCGAAGCGCTGGACGAGTATGTGCCCGTTCGCGAGCATGTTCGTCAGCTCGCCGACCTTCTGCGCGTAGGCGATGGGCTGGTTGAAGGGGACGGAGAAGTTGTGCGAGCAGAGTATGGCCACGTTGGTGTTCCGGCTCTTGAGCTCCGCGCTCTTGTAGGCGTGGCCGTTGACGACAGCCAGGTCGTTGTCATAGTTCTCCTGGCTGACCACCCCGCCGGGGTTCTGGCAGAAGGTGCGCACCTTGTTCTTGAAGGGCTTGGGATAGCCTATCAGCTTGGATTCATAGAGGACGTCGTTGACCTCCTCCATGATCTCGTTGCGGACCTCGACGCGCACGCCGATGTCGACAGTGCTCGGCTGGTGCTCCACGCCGTGCCCGGAGCAGATCTTCTCCAGCCAGTCGGCGCCGCGGCGGCCCGCGGCTACCACGGTGTGCTCCGCGCGGATCTCATACTCGCGCTTCCCGTCGCTGAGGTACACCCCGCGGCAGGTGTCGCCGTCCATGATGAGGTCGCGGCACTCCGTGTCGAAGATGAGCTCCACGCCCTGCTCGCGCAGATGGTTCTCAATGGCCAGATAGACGTCGTGGGCCTTCTCCGTGCCCAGGTGGCGGATGGGGCAGTCCACCAGCTTCAGCCCCGCGCGGATGGCCCGCGCGCGGATGCGCCGCACGCGCTCTTCGTTCCCCAGGCCCTCGATGTGCTCGTCCGCGCCAAACTCCAGATAGATGCCGTCGGCGTAGTCGATGGTCTCCTGGGCGAGCTTTTCGCCGATGAGCGAGGGCAGGTCGCCGCCCACCTCGCAGGAGAGCGAGAGTTTCCCGTCCGAGAAGGCCCCCGCGCCGGAAAAGCCGGTGGTGATGTGGCAGACGGGCTTGCAGTTCATGCAGACGCCGGTCTTGGCCTTCGGGCAGCGGCGCTGCTCCAGCGCGCGGCCCTTTTCCACGATGACGATCTTCTTTTTCGAGCCGCGGCGCAGCATCTCCAGCGCGGTGAAAATACCCGCCGGCCCCGCCCCGACGATGACGACATCAGCGTTCATGAGTTTACCTCCAGACATAAAAAGAGCACGCTGCCCGCGTGCTTAAAACTTACCATGCAAAATTATCGCGCAAAAAGCGCCCAACGCCCCAAACATCCCCCGTTTTCCCGAGCGAAACCTGTAGTTTCGCTCGGAGAGGAAGAATAAGCTCGTTCGGCGCAGTTTTCGCGAATAGCTGTCCGCTATTCGCGGAAATGGAGCGATAAGAGCTTATTCTGACGATGGAGCGGGCAACGAGATTCGAACTCGCTACCTCCACCTTGGCAAGGTGGCGCTCTGCCAAATGAGCTATGCCCGCACATACAGCGGCCGGCCTTACGGCCCGGTCCGCAGGAAGAGGGGGAGCGGCGCCCGATGCGCCGGAGATCCGGGCGGGACCGGTACCCGCCGGACAAAGAACCAGTCGCGTTTTGCTTTCCGCAAACGCGCCTTATATATTACCACAGATCCCGCGTTTGTCAAGCCCCTCCGCCAATATATTTTACGTATATCTGGCAGGGGTTGGCCTCGTCCCACAGCGTGGGGAACACCTCGAGCTCGCGGAAGCCGAGACGGCGGTAAAAGGCGTTGGTGGCGTCGTATTCGGCGCAGCGCCCGCGCTGCACGGTCTTTACCTGCGCGTACTCAAAGCCCTGCCCGGCCGCCCAGCGGAGCGCCGCATCCATCAGCGAGCGGCCCAGGCCGCGCCCCTGCCGCGGCCTGAGGACGCCCATCACGGCCACTTCGCAGGTGTGCTCCGACGTCGCCTTCAGCGCGATGAAGCCCGCCGCCCGGCCGTCCGGCCCCAGCGCGGCCCAGAACGGCTGCCCGCCGCTCTCCGCGATATGCTCCTCCGTGCTCTCGGGGATGCCGAACCACTCCGGCAGCGCGAGCAGCACTTCCCGCGCTATGCGCCGGCGCTCGCCGGCGTCCTCTATGCAGACAATGTGTTCCATTCAACCCTCCCCCGCCAGGAAGCAGCCCGGCTCGTGCGAATTTATCACGCCCGCGGCCTGCAGGAATGCATATATTATGGTGCTGCCCACGAACTTCATGCCTCGTGCCTTCAACTCGCGCGAGATGCCGTCCGAGAGCGGCGAGCGCGCAAGCCCCGTCTCGCGCAGCGTCCTGCCGCCCGTGTGCGCCCAGAGCCAGCGGTCAAAGCTGCCAAATTCGCGCTGTATCTGCAAAAATGCGCGGGCGTTCAGCGGCGCGGCGGCGATCTTCAGCCGGTTTCGGACGATGCGCCCGTCCGCGCGCAGCGCCGCCAGCTCCCGCTCGCCATAGGCGGCCACCTTCTCCGGGTCAAAGCCATCGAAGGCCGCGCGGAAGCCCTCGCGCCGGTTCAGTATGCACTCCCAGCTGAGCCCGGCCTGGAAGCCCTCCAGTATCAGCAGCTCGAAGAGCCGCCGGTCGTCGTGCTCGGGCACGCCCCACTCGTGGTCGTGGTATTCGATATACAGCGGGTTTTTCGGGTTCGCCCAGGGGCAGCGCGCCCGCCCGTCCGGCCAGCTCAGCATGGCTCCCCGTCCGGGCAGGCGATCTCCATCATCCGCTCCACGGCCAGGTGCAGCATCTGCGCGCAGGGCGTATCCGCCGCGCGGTAATATACCTCCTTGCCCTCGCGGCGGGAGACGATCAGCCCGCCGGCGCGGAGCTGCCGCAGGTGGTGCGACACGGCCGGCGAGCTCATGTTCACCATCGCCGAGAGGTTTATCACGCACTCCTCGCAGTGGCAGAGCAGCCAGAAGATGCGGATGCGGCTGGGGTCGTCCATCAGGCGGAACGCCCCCGCCACCGCGCGGAAGGACTCCTCCTTCGGCATCCGCTCCAGCACGCGCCGCTCGTCTCCCCCGTGATCATGTGGCAGGCCGCAGCCCATTTCCATCCCTCCGTGACGTTTTTCGTAAATCATACCACAGCTGCGCGCAAAATACAAACCCCGCGCGCGGGCATATATTTTTTCCCGCGCCCCCTTGACAACGGCGGCGGAAGTGGTATACTTGAATCAACGATTAAGCAATCGTTTAATTATTTCCTTTAAGGAGCTGGGACCATGAAGAAGAGCTACAAGATCGAGGTCGACTGCGCCAACTGCGCGAACAAGATGGAGTCCGCCGCCAGGGCCACGCCCGGCGTGAAGGACGCCGTGGTCAACTTCATGACGCTGAAGATGAACGTGGAATTTGAAGAGGGCGCGGAGCCCCGCGCCGTCATGCAGGACGTGCTGAAGGCCTGCAAGCGCGTCGAGAGCGACTGCGAGATCTACCTGTAAGCAACTTTTCTCTGGAAGGGGATGCGCTCCATGAGCCGCAAGCAGAAAACGATGCTCGCGCGGATACTCGTATCCGCCGCGCTGCTGATCGCGCTGAATTTCATACCGGTGGCGGGCTGGCCGCGCTTCGCCTGCTACATGGCGCCCTACCTCATCATCGGCTACGACATCCTGCTGAAGGCCGGCAGGGGCATCGCCCACCGGCAGGTGACGGACGAGAACTTCCTGATGGCCGTGGCCACCGTGGGCGCCATCGCCCTCGCGCTCTACGAGGGCAGCGGGGACTACACGGAGGCCATCGCCGTCATGCTCTTCTACCAGGTCGGCGAGTGGTTCCAGAGCTACGCTGTGGGCAAGTCCCGCCGCAACATCAGCGAGCTGATGGACATCCGCCCGGACTATGCCAACATTGAAAAGGACGGCAAGCTCGAACGGGTCGACCCCGACGAGGTCGAAGCCGGCTCGATAATCGTCGTGCAGCCCGGAGAAAAGGTGCCTATCGACGGCGTCATCGTCGAGGGCGAGTCCACATTGAACACCGCCGCCCTCACCGGCGAAAGCCTGCCGCGGGATGTCCGCGCCGGCGACGAGATCGTCAGCGGCTGCATCAACATGTCCGGCGTGCTGCGCATCCGCACGACGAAGGAGTTCGGCGAGAGCACGGTGAGCAAGATCCTCGACCTGGTCGAGAACGCCTCCAGCCGGAAGAGCCGCAGCGAGGCCTTCATAAGCCGCTTCGCGCGCGTCTACACCCCCGCCGTGTGCATAAGCGCGCTCGCCCTCGCGGTGGTGCCTCCGCTGGTGCGCATACTCGGCCTGGGCCTTGACGGCGGCTGGGAGACCTGGATCTACCGCGCGCTCACCTTCCTCGTGGCCAGCTGCCCCTGCGCGCTGGTGATAAGCATCCCCCTCAGCTTTTTCGCCGGCATCGGCGGGGCCAGCAAGGCCGGCGTGCTGGTGAAGGGCTCCAACTATCTGGAGACGCTCAGCCGCACGCGCACCGTGGTGTTCGACAAGACCGGCACCCTGACGAAGGGCGTGTTCGAGGTCAACGGCATCCACCACAGCCCCTATTCCGGCGAAAAGCTCGTCGAGTTCGCCGCCCTGGCGGAGAGCGCCAGCAGCCACCCCATCAGTAAGAGCCTGCAAAAGGCCTACGGCCGGGAGATCGACCGTAGCCGCGTCAGCGATATCCACGAGACCGGCGGCGAGGGCGTCACCGCCGTGGTGGACGGCCACAGCGTCGCCGCCGGCAACGGCAAGCTGATGGACCGCCTCGGCGTCAACTACATCGAGTGCCACAGCGCCGGCACCGTCATCCACATGGCCATCGACGGCGAGTACGCCGGCCACATCCTCATCTCGGACGTCGTCAAGCCCCACTCGGCGGAGGCCATCCGCGAGCTCAGGGCCGCCGGCGTGCGCCGGACGGTGATGCTCAGCGGCGACACGCAGCGCGTGGCGGACAGCGTGGCGGCCGGGCTCGGCATCGACCAGGCCTGCGGCGGCCTGCTCCCCGCCGATAAGGTGGAGAAGGTGGAGGAGCTGCTCGCCGCCAGGCCGCCCCGCTCCGCCCTGGCCTTCGTCGGCGACGGCATCAACGACGCGCCCGTGCTCTCCCGCGCGGACATCGGCATCGCCATGGGCGCCATGGGCTCGGACGCCGCCATCGAGGCCGCGGACGTGGTGCTGATGGACGACGACCCGCTGAAGATAGCGAAGGCCATCCGCATCTCCCGCAAGTGCCTCGGCATCGTCTATGAGAACATCGTCTTTGCCATCGGCGTCAAGCTGGCCTGCCTGCTGCTGGTCGCGCTGGGCCTGGCCAGCATGTGGCTGGCCATCTTCGCCGACGTGGGCGTGATGATCCTGGCCGTGCTCAACGCCATCCGCGCCCTGTTCGTGAAGAACCTCTGACAAGCGCCTGTACAAAGCCCCCTTCCGCGGTGTAGAATGGAGCAAACACCGCGAAGGGGGCATATTTTATGAAAGTCTCGCTCATCCAGATGTCCGTCGTGCCGGACAAGGCGGCCAACCTCGCCCACGCGCGCGCTCTCATCGCCGCCGCGGCGGAGGCCGGCGCGGACATCGCCGTGCTGCCGGAGATGTTCTGCTGCGAATACCGCAACCGCGCCTTCGTCGAGAACCGCGAGAGCGCCGGCGGCCCGGCCTGGGCCATGCTCTCCGCCGCCGCGGCGGAAAACGGCGTCTACCTCGTCGGCGGCTCCCTGCCAGAGGAGGAGGGCGGCCGGCTCTACAACAGCTCTTTCGTCTTCGGCCGCGACGGGCGGCAGATAGCCCGCTGCCGGAAAACGCACCTTTTCGACATCGCCGTGGACGGCGGGCAGCATTTCCAGGAGTCGGCCACCTTCACGGCGGGGGACGATATCTGCGTTTTCGACACGGAGTTCGGGAAAATGGGCCTGTGCATCTGCTTCGACATGCGCTTCCCGGAGCTGGCGCGCATCATGTCGATGGAGGGCGCGCTGGCCGTGTTCTGCCCGGCCAGCTTCAACATGACCACCGGCCCCGCCCACTGGGAGCTCACCTTCCGCGGCCGCGCCGTGGAAAGCCAGGTGTTCACCTTCGGCTGCGCCCCCGCGCGCGACGAGGGCGGCCGCTATGTCTCCTACGCCAACTCCATCGCCGTGGACCCCTGGGGCACGGTGCTCGCGCGCGCCGGCGCGGAGGAGACGACGCTCACGCTCGACATCGACCCCGGCCGGGTGGAGAACGTCCGCCGCCAGCTCCCGCTGATGAGCGCCCGGCGGACGGACCTCTACACGCTCCGCCGCAATTAAAAACGTTATAACGGCCCTCCGCATTTCCTGCGGAGGGCCGTTTCATGTCCTCATATCTTCCACAGCGGCACGCTGTCCAGGCTCAGGTGCTCGCTCATGACCTCTGCGGCGGCGAGGGCGGTGTCCAGGCTCGTCAGGCAGGGTATGCCCCGCCGCAGGGCCTGGCTCTGCAGCTCCGCGAAGTCCGCCATGGTGTCGTCGTGCAGCGCGCCGGTGTACACCACAAGGCCGATCTCCGCCCGCTCCAGCAGCTCGCCGAGGGAGGCGGCGTTCAGCGCCGGCCCGATGTCAAAGGCGTAGCAGCCGAGCGCCCTCACGGCCGCGGCCGTGTCCGGCGTGGCGAAAAGGCGCAGCCCCTCCGCGTCCAGCCGCCGCACCAGCGGCGCAAGCTCGCCGAACTGGCGGTTCTCCACGCTCAGCAGCACGCCGCGGCGCTTCGTCCCGCCGGGGGCGACGAAATCGTACCCGGCGGCGCACAGGGCCTTGAACAGGGCCTCCGGCAGCGCCGCGCCCACGCCCAGCACCTCGCCGGTGGACTTCATCTCCGGCCCCAGCAGGCTGTTGGCGTCCGCCACCTTGCCGAAGGAGAACACCGGCGCCTTCACCGCGCACAGCGGCGGCGCGTCCCAGAGCCCGTCCGGCCAGCCCAGCGACTCCAGCGTGGCGCCCATCATCACGCGCGTGGCGATGTCCACCATCGGCACGCCGGTGACCTTGCTGAGGTACGGCACGGTGCGCGAGGCCCTCGGGTTGACCTCGATCACGCACAGCCGCCCCTCATAGATGAGGTACTGTATGTTCACCAGCCCGCGCGTCCCGAGCGCGAGGGCCAGGCGGCGCGAGCTGGAGCAGATGCGCTCCGTCATCTCCGCGCCCAGGTCCATGGGGGGATAGACGGCGATGGAGTCCCCCGAGTGGACGCCCGCGCGCTCGATGTGCTCCATGATGCCGGGGATGAGCACGCGCCCGCCGTCGGAGATCACGTCAACCTCCAGCTCCGTGCCGGGCATGTATTTGTCGATCAGCACGGGCTCGCTGTTGCCTCCGGCGCGCACGAGCGCCATATAGCGCCGCACGTCCTCCCGGTCGTGGGCGATCACCATGTTCTGCCCGCCGATCACATAGCTCGGCCGCAGCAGCACGGGGCAGCCGAGCGCGTCCGCCGCCGCCAGGGCCTCGTCCATAGTGTGCGCGGCGGCGGCCTTCGGCCGCTCCATGCCGAGCCTGCCGAGCAGCGCGTCGAACTTCTCGCGGTCCTCGGCGAGGTCGATGCCCTCAGCGCTGGTGCCCAGTATTCTCACGCCCTGCGAGACGAGGAAATCCGCCAGCGAGATGGCCGTCTGCCCGCCGAAGGCCACCACCACGCCCACCGGCCGCTCCACGGCGATGACGCCCATGACGTCCTCCGGGCAGAGCGGCTCGAAATAGAGCCGCGAGGCGGTGTCGTAGTCCGTGGAGACCGTCTCCGGGTTGTTGTTCACGATCGCCACGTCGTAGCCCATGTCCCTGAGCGTGCGCACGCAGTGGACGGAGGAGTAGTCGAACTCTATGCCCTGGCCGATGCGTATGGGCCCCGAGCCAAGCACGAGCACGCTCTCGCGCCCATGCGTCACGCGCTCGCGCGCGTCGCAGTGCTGCCCGGCGGGGACAGAGTAGAAATACGGCGTCCTCGCGTCGAATTCCGCGGCGCAGGTGTCCACCATCTTGTAGCAGGGCGGCTGCGCCGGGCAGTCCTCGCCGGATATTCGGCTGATGGCCGCCGCGGTGTAGCCGAACGCCCGCGCGCGCACCACGTTCTCCGCCGTCAGGCCGCCGGCGAGCTCCGCCTCCAGCTCCGCCATGCCCCGGAGCTTTTCCAGGAACCAGCGGTCGATGCGCGTGATGCCGTGCAGCTCCTCCACGCCGTATCCGGCCTTCAGCGCCTCAAAGAGCGTGAAGAGGCGCTCATCGTCCATGTCCCGCAGCCTTTTTGCCAGCGGCCTGCGGCCCGTGTAGGGCCGGTTAAGCGTGTCGAGCTTTATCTCCGCGCCGCGCACGGCCTTCATCAGCGCCGCCTCGAAGGTGGGGGCGATGGCCATCACCTCGCCGGTGGCCTTCATCTGCGGCCCCAGGGTGCGGCTGGCCCCGGCGAACTTGTCGAAGGGCCAGCGCGGCAGCTTGACCACCACATAGTCCAGCGCGGGCTCGAAGCAGGCGAAGGTCTCGCCCGTGACCTCGTTTTTTATCTCGTCGAGCGTATAGCCCAGCGCGACCTTGGCGCTCACCTTGGCGATCGGGTAGCCCGTAGCCTTGCTGGCCAGGGCCGAGGAGCGCGAGACGCGCGGGTTGACCTCGATCACGGCGTAATCAAAGCTCTGCGGGTCGAGGGCGAACTGGCAGTTGCAGCCCCCGGCTATGCCCATGGCGGAGATGATGTCCAGCGCCGCCGTGCGCAGCATCTGATACTCCCTGTCCGCCAGAGTCAGGGCCGGGGCCACGACGATCGAGTCCCCCGTGTGTATGCCCACGGGGTCCATGTTCTCCATGCTGCACACGGTCACGGCGCTGCCCGCCGCGTCGCGCATGACCTCGAACTCTATCTCCTTCCAGCCGAAGATGTACTTCTCCACCAGTATCTGCCCTATCGGCGAGGCCTCTATGCCCGCGGCGGCCACGCTTTGCAGCTCCGCTTCCGTGTATGCCACGCCCCCGCCGCTGCCGCCGAGCGTGAACGCCGGGCGGACGATTACGGGGTAGCCTATCGTGCGCGCTGCGGCGAGCGCGGCGGGGACGGTCTCCGCCGTGCGGGAGGGGATAGTGGGCTGGCCAATGGCCTCCATGGCGTCCTTGAAGAGCTGCCGGTCCTCGCACTTGAGTATGGCGTCGATGTTGGTGCCGATCAGGCGCACGCCGTGCGCTCTCAGGAAGCCGCTCCTGTGCAGCTCCATGGCTATGTTCAGCCCCGTCTGCCCGCCGAGCCCGGCCAGCAGGCTGTCGGGCCTCTCCGCTTCGATGATGCGCTCCACCGTGCGCGCGCAGAGCGGCTCTATGTAAACGCTGTCCGCCATGCCGGCGTCGGTCATGATGGTGGCCGGGTTCGAGTTCACAAGCACGGTCTCCACGCCCTCCGCCATCAGCGCGCGGCAGGCTTGCGTGCCGGCGTAGTCGAACTCCGCCGCCTGGCCTATCACTATGGGGCCCGAGCCTATCACGAGCACCTTTTTTATGGAGCTGTCCTTAGGCATTGCCCTCGCCTCCCATCATGGAGATAAAGCGGCCGAACATGCCGCGGCTGTCCAGCGGCCCGCCGTGGGCCTCCGGGTGGAATTGCAGGGAAAACGCCTTCATGCCCGGGTAATCGAGCCCCTCGCAGCTGCCGTCGTTGACGTTGACGAACCGGAGCTCCGCGCCCGTGCCGCCCAGGCTCCCGGCGTCCACCGCGTAGCCGTGGTTCTGGCTGGTCACGTACACCCGCCCGGTCTTCAGGTCCTTTGCCGGCTGGTTGGCCCCCCGGTGGCCGAAGCGCATCTTTCCCGTGCGCGCGCCGCGGGCGAGGGCCATCATCTGGTGCCCCAGGCAGATGCCGAACAGCGGCACGCGCCCCATCATCTCCGCGATCTGCGCGATCTCATACGTGTTCTCAGCCGGGTCGCCGGGCCCGTTGGAGAGCATCACGCCGTCGTGCCCCGCGGCGAGCACCTCCGCCGCGCCCGTATCGTGCGGATACACCGTCACCGAGCAGCCGAGCGCGAGCAGCTCGCCGGCGATGCTCTTTTTATATCCGTAGTCCATCAGCGCCACGGAGAACGCCGCGCCCGGGCGCTCCAGCTTCACCGGCGCGCCCACGCTGGCCGCCGCCACCGCCCCCGTGACCTTATAGGCGCGCACGCGCTCCAACAGCCCCTCCGTGGGCTCGTTGGGCGTGACGGCGGCGTTCATCACGCCCTGCGCGCGGATGAGCTGCGTTATGCGCCGCGTGTCCACCCCCGCCAGGCCGGGGACGCCGTGCCCGCGCAAAAATGCGTCCACCGTCAGCTCGCAGCGGAAGTTCGAGGGCTCCTGGCAGTACTCCCTCGCGATGACGGCCAGCGGCCAGACGCGGCCGCTCTCCATGTCCGCGCGGGCGATGCCGTAGTTGCCCAGCTGCGGGAAGGTGAAGCAGAGCAGCTGCCCGGCGTAGCTGGGGTCCGTCAGGCTCTCGGCGCAGCCGGTCATGCCCGTGGCGAACACCAGCTCGCCCACGCGCTCGCCGCTCGCGCCGAAGCCCTCCCCGGCGAACACCTCGCCGTTTTCCAGCAGCAGATACGCTCTCGCCATGCCTTTCGCCCTCTTTTCCGTGATGAATATTTATCCGCACCCGCCGGCATCCCTCCACCCGCCCCCGCGGGCGCATATGCGCCGGTATTTCTGGCATTCTCTAATATACACGCATTTGAGCGCCAGGTCAAGCGCTGTTTGCCGCTGCGGCAAATATTGAATAATATGCTAAAATACGCGCCCGTGTGCGGCTAAAAATCCATCTCATTTGCCAGCGCCGCGAGAAAGCGCGAAAAATATCGCCGCTGCTTGATTTTTACTCTTTATGTTTCCGCCGCGTTGTGATATCATAATATGAATCATTTTGTACCTTTCAGGCGGCGATAGAGCATGGACGAATATAAAAACGAGACGATAGAGGGCCGCAACGCGGTGACGGAGGCCCTGCGCGCCGGCCGCGCGCTGGACAAGGTGTTCATCGCCCGCGGGGAGACGGACCGGGCGCTGGCCTTCGTGGCGGCCAAAGCCCGCGCGGCGGGCGTCACCGTGGTGGAGTGTGACAGGCGCAAGCTGGACGCAATGAGCGTTACAAAGGCCCACCAGGGCGTGGTCGCCGTCTGCGCGGCCGCCCATTACAGCACGATAGACGACATCTTCGCGCGCGCCGCCGAGCGCGGCGAGCCCCCTCTCATCGTCGCCTGCGACGAGATCTCGGACCCGCACAATTTCGGCGCCATCATCCGCAGCGCGGAGTGCGCCGGGGCCCACGGGGTGATCATCCCCAAGCGCCGCAGCGCGGGGCTCACCGCCATCGTCGATAAGACCAGCGCCGGCGCGGCGGAGCACCTGCCCGTGGCTCGCGTGCCCAACCTCCCCAGCGCGCTGGAGGAGCTGAAGCGCCGCGGCGTGTGGATCTACGGCACGGCGGCGGAGGGCTCCTCCCCCATGTGGAGCACGGACCTGACGGGCAGCCTCTGCCTGGTCATCGGCTCGGAGGGGGACGGCATCGGCCGCCTGGTGCGCGAAAAGTGCGATTTCCTGGTCAGCATCCCCCTGCTGGGGCGCGTGAGCTCGCTCAACGCCTCGGCCGCGGCGGCGGTGCTGCTGTATGAGGCCCTCCGCCAGCGCAGCGCGGGGGGAAAGAAGTAGGTCATGGATTTGCTTGGCAGCGACATTTCATTGGACGACGTGAAAAACGTGCCTGATTCACCGGAATACTCCCTCTCCGCCATCCTCGCCGAGTACGGCGAGGCCCCCGCCGCCGCCAGCGGCGTGGAGGCCCGCTCGCGCGAGATCGTCATGGAGGCCCTGGGGGAGACCATCTCCGGCGCCGTGCGCGCGGAGGACGCCGAAGGGACGGAGGGCCTGCCCCCGCCGCCCCCGCGTGAGCGCGCCCAGAAGGAGCGTTCGCGGCGCAAAAAGCGCCAGAAACACCGCTCCGCCCGCCCCGCCGCAGAAGACACATACCGCGAAGAGGGCGCCCCGCCGGAACAGCCCCCCGCCCCGGAGCCCGTGAGCGCCCCGGAGCCGCCCGAGAGCGCGCGCACATACGAGCCGGCGGCCGAGGATACATATGAGCCCGAGCGCACATATACGCCCCGCGCCGGGCGCGCATACGATCCAGGCCCGGAACCTGCAGCCGGCCGCCCCTACGGCCAGCGCCGCGGCGCGGCCGCCGCCGTGCGCGCGGAGGACGATGACGACGGCGACGTGAAGGTCTACCGCCCGGCGCACGCCGCGCCGGAGGGCGACGAGGACGTGAAGATCTACTCCGCCTCCGTGAACGAGCGCATCGCCGACGCCGAGCGCCTCAGCCGGCGCTGGGCCGAGCGCGCCTCGCGTGACTACGCCGGCGGCAGCTATAACGACGAGGACGCCTTCAGCGCCCCCGCGGAGGACGCCGGCGAAGCCTCCGGCCCGGAGGGCGCCGGGGACGAAGCATACGCCCCTGATGAGCGCGAATACCGCGAATACAGCTACATCGACGGCAAGGACGGCGACGAATACGCCTCCGCCGGCGAATACCGCCGCGAATACGCCCCCGCCGCCAAAAGCGCCCGCAGCCTGCCGGCCCTGCTGGCCGCGCTGCTGCTGCGCATCCGCGGCGAGCGCGGCGAATCCCCCGCCTCCGCCCCCACGGACGAGGAGGACCAGGGCGAGGAGATGCCGGCGGACGAGGCCGCCAAGTACTACGCCGGCAACGCCAACTCGCTGAAGCTGCGCGCGCGGCTGGCCTTCGGCGTCTGCGTGGTCATGGCCTGGCTGGCCCTGGGCCTGCCCGCCGCCGGCGCGCTGGGCTCGGACCTGCGCACCGCCTCCCTCGTCTGTCTCATCATGGAGCTGTCGGTGGTGGTGCTGGGCCTGGACGTGTTCACCGCCGGCGTCATGTCCCTGGTCCGCCGCCGGGCGGGCCTCTGGTCGCTGGTATCCGTGGCCTGCGTGGCCTCGATGGCGGACGCCCTGGTCACCTACCTGATGGGCGAGGCCGGCTGGGGCCTGCCCTTCTGCGCCGCGGCCTCCTTCTCGATGGCCTTCTCCCTCTGGGGCGCGTCGCTCACCTCGCGCGGGCTGCGCCTGTCGCTGAAGGCCGCCGTGCTGGCCGTGGGTCCGGACATACTGGTCCCCGCCCCCGGCGTCAGCGAGGGCGAGACCGTCATCCGCCGCGTGAAGCGGCCCCTCGCCGGCTATCTCTGGCGCTGCGAGGAGCCGGACAGCGCGGAGTGGACCTACAGCGCCCTGGCCCCCTTCCTGCTGGGCGCGGCGCTGCTGCTGGCGCTGCTGGCCGCCGCCGCCACCGGGCTCTGGACGCGCTTTTTCCGCATCTTCGCCGCGCTCGCCTGCGTGTCCGCCCCCTGCGCGGCGCTCATCGCCTGCCCGCTGCCCTTCTCGCTGCTGGCCCGGCGCGTGTTCCGCTCGGGAGCCTCCGTGGCCGGCTGGGCCGGCGCGCGGGACATCGGCCGCGCCGCCCACATCGTGGTGACGGACACGGACCTCTTCCCCCGCAGCACCGTCAGCATCGACTCCATCCGCATCCTTGAGGGCACCAGCCCGGAGAGCATCATCGCCGCCGCGGGCAGCATCATCTCCGCCTCCGGCAGCGGCCTCTCGGAGCTGTTTGTCGACCTCATGCGCCGCAACGGCTGCACCATGCAGCGCGTGGAGGACTTCGCCTGCCACGAGGGCGGCGGGCTGCGCGCGCTGATAAACGGCTCGGAGGTGCTCTGCGGCAGCGCCGGCTTCATGCACCTGATGAGCGTGCGCCTGCCGCAGAAGCTGGCCAGCAAGAGCTCGGTGTTCGTGGCCGTGAACGGCGTGCTGATGGGCATCTTCACCATCAAATACACGCCCATGACCTCCGTGCAGGAGGCGCTCAGCCGCCTGCTGCGCGCGCGCCGTGAGCCGCTCTTCGCCGTGCGCGATTTCCTGGTCACCCCGCTGATGATCCGCCGCCGCTTCCGCCTGCCGACGGACGGCTTCGAGTTCCCGCCCTTCGAGGACCGCTACCGCGTCACGGGGACGGACACGGACGAGTGCCCGCCGGCGGCCCTGCTCTCGCGCGAGGGCCTCGCCTCCTACGCCGAGGTGGCCATGGCCGCCCGCCGGGCTTATGCCGCGGGCAGCTTCGCCACCGGCCTCTCCGCCGCCTCCGCCGTGGTGGGGATGCTGCTGGTGACGGTGCTGACCATCGCCCTCGGCCTGCCCCCCACGGGCGGCGCGCTGCTCACCTATTCCCTCCTCTGGTGCCTCCCCGGCGCGCTGGTCTCCCTCGCCTCCCTCGAAGTGGAGCTCTGAAGCGGCAAAAGCATATATCAAAACCGGAGCCTGTCGGCTCCGGTTTTTGTCTGTGTATGGGGCGGTCGCCGCCCGCTCAGGTGTTGAGCTCCGCGCTGGAGAGGATATTGCGGCAGGCGAAAACGCCCAGCAGCGTCACCAGCGCGTTCACCAGCGCCAGTATGAGCAGCGCGCTCCACTCCGGCAGCGCCATGGCGGCAAAGACGGCGGCGGCAATGCCCGGCGCGGCCATGAGGATGAGCACCACGAAGTAGAAGAGGAAAACCAGCGCCTTCACCGTCATCGAGCCGAAAACGCGCTCGGTCACGAGGTTCCCGGCCGTGAAGAGGTAGGCGTAGGAGAAATACGCCACCGCCGCGGCGGCGATGCTCGGCACCGGCGCGTCCACGAAGAAGGCCATCGGCAGGAAGGAGAGCACCGCGCTCGTGACATACCCCGCCGCGCTCTCGCGCAGGCACCAGAGCAGCTTTTTCGTCGGCGGCTCCGGCACGAGATAGACGTAGGGCTTCGTCATCTCCTTCATCAGCCGCCCGGTGGCCACATAGAAGAACATCATGTACGCCGCGAAGGCCAGCGGCGCGATAATGCCCGTGTCCCTCATGAAAAAGGCGAAGGCCACGTTCACGATGACGAATATGATCTCCATGCCGCTCAGCAGCCACTTGCGGCTGCGGCGGTTCTCCAGGCGGTGCTTGTAGTAGAAGGCGCTCGCGCCGAAGCCCCCGCCCAGGCCCGTTTTCCCCACGTTGACGTTCTTCGGCGCGCTCTCGCTGATGCGCCCCTCCTTGGCCGCGGCCTGCGCGGCGAAGCTCGTCTCCGTGCTCTGCAGCACGTCCTCGTAGTAGTCCTGGTCCGTGCGCGCCATTATGGCTATCAGCGCGGCGGTGAAAACGGCCCAGACGGCCGTCAGCAGGGCCACCGTGCCCCAGCCGCCCAGTATCGCCTGATAGCAGGCCGTGCCCAGCCAGCCGGCCACGGGGAACCAGCGCCCCACGGGGTCCACCAGCGCCGAGCAGAGGGAGTCCAGCACGCCGCCCTCGCCCGTCATGGCGCGGAAGGCGACATAGAGCGCCCAGGCGGCGGCGACGAGCACATAGACGGCCCGCAGCGCGCGCCGCACCCGCGGCCGCCCGGAGCTCAGGCAGTAGATGGCCATGGCCGTCACCTGCCCGGTGAACACGGCCAGGCCGTAGCCCAGCAGCACGGCCAGCAGCCCGCCCAGGCCCACGCCGTAGCTGCCGTGCATCCAGCCGTACTGGAACAGTATCACGGTGGCCATGATGAGCGCCGTGCCCATCTGGTTGAGCATCCCGTGGAAGAGCACGCGCACCGGCCGGAACGGCCCGGCGAACAGGAAATTCACGTCCGACATCTTGAAAATGCTCATGCCCGTCGAAAAGCCGGAATTCACCGTCATCAGGAACATCAGCGCGAAATAGCCCACGATGATGGCCCCCAGCTGGTCGTTGGGCGCGCCCATGTCCCCCTCGGCCTCCTGCATCGCGCCGGCGAACACCACCAGCGCCAGCAGCGCCACGACGATGATTGCGTAAATCAGCTTCGCCGGCGAACGGAACACGCCCTTGACGCGGTTCTTCAGCGTGGTCAGCGTCAGATAAGCCAGCGCGCTCATTCCTTTTCACCGCCCTCGGTGATCTCGAAGAACAGCTCCTCGAGGCTCTGGCTCTCGGTGTCCTCCGGCGTATTGTGCTTGGTGGCGGCGAAGGAGCCGTTCATCATGATGTGAGCCACGTCCCAGTAGTCCTCCACGCTGTCGATCATGTGCGTGGAGATGAGCACGGCCCTCCCCTCCGCGCGCAGCTCGCGGAAGATGGCCTTCAGCTCCTTGATGGCGTGCGGGTCCAGGCCGACGAGCGGCTCGTCGAATATCAGCACGTCCGGCCTGTGCACCATGGCGCAGGCGATGGACAGCTTCTGCTGCATGCCCTTGGAGAGCTCGCGCCCCAGCTTGTCGCGCTTGTCGTCCAGCTCGAGCCGCTTCAGAAGCTCCTCGCCGTAGCCGTCGTCCTCCATGCGCCAGGCCCGGCGCACGAATTCCAGGTGCTCCGCCACGGTGAGCAGCTCATAGACCGCCGGCATCTCCGGTATGTACCCCAGCTTCCGCTTGGCCGGCAGCGTCTTGTTGGGCTCGCCGCCGATGAATATATCGCCCGAAAAGCGCAAAAGCCCGGCGATGCACTTGATGATGGTGCTCTTGCCGGCGCCGTTGGGCCCCAGCAGCACGGCGGTCTGCCCCGCCTCCACGGAAAAGCTGATATCGCGGTTGGCCACGGTCTTGCCGTAGCGCTTGGTGACATGTTCCACCCGCAAGAGGTCGTTCGACATACAGTTTGTCTCCTATCTGGCGTTGAAGTGATATCGATAAGATATCATATTGCCCGCCCTCTGTCAAGCCCGGGCCGCAGCACCCGCCACCGCCCAATATAGCGGACTTCCTTGCCCAAATCAACCCCCAAGTTTTATCTGAGAGATTTCTTTTGCCTGCGCCAAAAGAAACCCCTCAGACTCCAAAGAAAAGCGCTCCGGCGGTAGTCGGAGCGCTTTTTGCGTATTTTTACAGCTTTTCAGTTGTCAAACGTGGTCATCCCGTCGGTGAATGAGTTTTCTGCATCGCCGACCGTGCACTGCTTCGCTTACGCTCGCGGCACTAACGATTAAAATCCCGTCAGCGGCGCGAGCGAAGCGAAGCCAACCGCGGTCGGCTGTTTTTGTTAAAGTAAAAGTAGCGCAAAAAGTCACGAAAAGTTAAGCGGAGGGGATGTCAAAAAAGAGAGCCATTGTCAGCACCTAAAATAATTGCTACCCTTAGATTGTTGCATACAAGAGGGGGTAGCGGAAAGGTGATAAGAATGGCTCAACAACAGTATATCAAAGATCTGTACGAAAATGAAGAAGTAAGTTTACGGGAGATCGCACGGCGGACGAAGCTGAGTTTTCAGACGGTACAAAAGTACGCATATAAGGAGGACTGGAGCGAGGAAAGAATACCAAACCTGGAGGCGGAAAATTATCCATCGCTGAAGGAGTACATCCCTACGATAGATGAATGGATGGAAGCAGACCGAAAAGTGCCGCGCAAACAGCGGCACACGGCGATGCGAATCTATCACCGGCTGGAGGAAGAGTTGGGGTACGGCGGGAGTTATTCCAGTGTGCGGCGGTACGTATCCAAAGGGACAGAACGGGTATTGACAGACGGGTTCCGCCGTTTCATGCTGCATTATCGGTTTCAGGCAGATTTCTGCAACCCGGCGTCCGGCAACGAAAAAGGGAATGTGGAGAACAAGGTAGGGTACAGCCGGCGCAACGCCTTTGTCCCGGTACCCACCATCACCTCTTTCGAAGAGTTCGATCAGTGGCTGTGGGAGTGGTGTGAGCAGGATGCCCAGCGACTGCACTATAAGTACAAGATCCCAATCCAGGAATTGTGGGAGACGGATGAAAAGAGCCTGCTGAACTTGCCGGAGCATCCATTCCCAGTCTTCGGTTATGAGGCGGTAACGGTGAACAAATACGGCTTTGCGACGCTAGACACAAACAAATATGGCCTGGCGCCGGCGTTGTCCGGCCGGATCGTGCAGGCGAAGCTGTTTTTTGATCACGTTGAATTTTACTATGATCACAAGCCGGTGGGACGGTATAAAAGGAGTTATGAGCGGGAACAGGAACTGTGTGATTGGACGCAGTATGTGGGGACATTTCTTAAGAAGCCTGGTGCGGTGGAGCATACCCGGTTTTTCCGGCAGATGCCGCGGCTTTGGCAGGACCTTCTGCGACAGTCCAAGGGACGGGAGAGGAAGGATGCGCTGCGGCTGTTGGATGAGATCGTGAGGGATGGGAATGCGGGGCTGTGTGAGGACGCCTTGTCTTTGGCAGCGGAGAATGGGAGGACAGACCCGGATAGCATCCGCCAATGCTATTATATGATCGCAAAGAAGGAGTTCCGGCCAGAGCCACTTCAGCTGAAAACGCCAACACCACAGCTGCATTATGACCCAAAGCTGACTGCCTATGATGGGCTGACAGGGGGTGTTTCTCATGCCTGACCAGAGCGAGCAATATATGCGCGCTCTGAAGCTGGGTGGCCTGGCCAAAGAGTGGAGGAGCGTTGCTTACCATGACCCGGAGCAATATGTGCGGGAACTGCTGGAACTGGAACTGCGAGAACGGGAGGCCAACCGCATCAATCGGATGATAAAGATCGCTGGTTTCCAAGTGATCAAGACGTTGGATGACTTTGTCTGGAATCAGAACATTGAGCTGCCCAATGGCTTGACGAAAGAGTATATGGAAGAACTGCAGTTTCTCAAGCAGAAAGAGAATCTCATCTTCCTTGGTTCCGTTGGCACTGGGAAGACCCGCTTGGCCACTGCTATCGCCCTAAAAGCCTGCCAACAAGGCCGGAGGATCCGCTTCTTCACAGCAGCTTCTTTAGCCAATCTTTTGTTAGAGAGAAATAATAAAGTAACGCTCAACGCGTTCCTTGGGACCCTGCGAAAAACAGAGCTGTTAGTGATCGATGAGATCGGCTTTGTCCCGCTGCACAAAGATGCCGCCGAATTATTGTTCCAAGTGATCTCTGACTGCTATGAACGGAAAAGCCTCATCATCACTTCAAATCTGGAATTCAGCCAGTGGAACACGGTCTTTGGGGATAACCGTCTCACCGCCGCCCTCATCGACCGGCTGATCCACCATTCCCATATCGTGATCTTCTCTGGGGAAAGCTACCGGCTCACCCAGTCCATGAACCGGCAGAGGACTGGGACTATGTGGTGAGCACATAGCATAAGTGAGCATAGCCAGCAGCTGCGCGGCACAAGGTTTGTATAACAGCTTCCTTCCCGCCAGCTGTTCCATGAGACAAGGCCCCTGCCTCCATATGAGTTCCCCCACCG